>JACXTT010000299.1_pt1 | contig 82031 bp, 74 predicted proteins | sample 9270951 | NCBI WGS metagenome assembly JACXTT01 (sample SAMN15532306, study PRJNA645909) | rock metagenome | isolation source: weathered quartz diorite | place: Puerto Rico | collected 2017-06-21
AGGTTTTCAGCGCCTCGGGCAAATTGCCCTGCGCCACAAGCACATCGCCGACCTTGTTGTAGCTCACCGAAAGATCGCGCTGCCATCCCGCATGGCCGGGATCGGATTTCGCCAGCCGGGAGATGATGTCTCGCTTGGCCTCGTAGGACTTTAACGCTGCGCCGAGATCCCCCTGCGCCATTTGGAGATTGCCAATTCGCTCGTTGCTGATCCCAAGATCATATTGCCATCCCGCATTGCTGGGATCGGATTTCGCCAGCCGGTCGGCAATCGCAAGCCCGTCGCGGAAGGTTTTCAGCGCCTCGGGCAGATTGCCCTGCGCCACAAGCACATCGCCGATTTCGGTGAGCGCCCAATATTTATAAAACGGCTGATCGTCGGTCTCTGCCAGTTTCAATACGCGCGTAAGCCGGGTTTGCGCCTTGGTGAGATCGCCGTAATCAATCAGAATATAGCCCGCCCAAAGCAGGCTCTTGATGTCGTCCGGATCGAGCGCGAGCGCCTTTTCGTAGGCCTCGAGCGCGCGCTTGGGATCGGCAAGCCCCGCGATGGCGCCGAGGTTGCGATAGGCAGTCGCCGCGTCCTTGCGCTCCTTTGCAATGTTGCCCTCTTTGTCCTTAGCGAAAGCACTTAACTGATCCGCTGCCTCGGCGATTTTGTTTTCCTTCAACAGGCCGAGCGCCTTTTCGAGCCGCGTGTCGCCCGCCTCAGCGCCTTGCGCGATCGACTGCACCGCCCCCTTGACCGCCTGCTGTGCGCCCGGCGCCGCCGATGGATTTTTTTCCAGCAGCGATTTGATCAGGGCATTTTGCGCGGCGAGCTGCTCGGCCAAGGGCTTTTGAATCTGCTCGATCTGCTCTTTGCTCGGGCCAATGTTTTGCGTGCCGATGTTGGTGTCTCGGCCCGAAGCGGCGCCTTGTCCCGCCTGGGTAACAGCCGTGCCGCCCGTCTTGTCCTGCTCGGCCTTTTGCTCGACAGAAAACTTATAGACGCCCCAGATACCAAGTACGATGGCGGCGATTGCCCCGGCGCCAGCCTTTATAACAGCGCCGGCGCGGTCCCAGTTTGTTGTACCATCAGGGTTTTTGAATATCCCCGTAACCCAGGCGAGCACCCTAACTTCCTCCCTCGATAGCAGGCCGCGTTGCCGAGGCTCTTGCCGCCATGCCCGTCCGAGGATCGAACTCGGACGCCTAGTTTGGGAGTTTGCGCGGAAAGATCAAGCCAAGCCCTGACGGCTGGTGCCGCAATAAGACAGAATTATCGCGCGATCTTACGCAAATGAAATCCCCGAAACTGGGGACGGCTTGTAAGGTTCTGGGCGAGTTTCGGACAAAAAGTTTTCACGTGAAACATTTTTGGAATAATTCTAATTTCCCAAACCAAATTGTGACGCACCATTTTCGCCCCAAGGCCTCGCTCGCGGCTTCACTCGGGCAAAAGCCCGTGCTAATACCAAGTCACACATAGACACTTCCACCGTCATGGCCAGTCCCCGGGTTTAACCCGGGGATGATGACCCGGCCATCCAGCGCGAAATCCGGGAGTTTGGATGCCCGGCTCAACCCCCGGACTTGGATCCGGGGGCGTGGCATGACGGGAGGAGTCTTCGCTAACAAAGCCGCCGCGCCCGCCCGGCCTTTTCGCAGGATCAAGCAGCATGAGCCAGACCGCCGCAAGTCACGCCACGTCAAATTCCTTTTTCGCGGCAGCGCTCGCCGATACCGATCCCGAGATCGCCAGGGCAATTGAACTCGAACTTGGCCGTCAAAAGCACGAAATCGAGCTGATCGCTTCCGAAAATATCGTCTCGAAGGCCGTGCTCGAAGCCCAAGGCTCGGTGATGACCAACAAATATGCCGAAGGCTATCCCGGCCGGCGCTATTATGGCGGCTGCCAATTTGTCGATATGGCAGAAAGCCTGGCGATCGAGCGCGTGACCCGGCTCTTCGACTGCAAATATGCCAATGTGCAGCCCAATTCCGGCAGCCAGGCAAACCAGGGCGTGTTTCTGGCTCTGATGCAGCCGGGCGACACTTTTATGGGCCTCGATCTCGCCGCTGGTGGCCATCTCACCCATGGTTCGCCGGTCAATCTTTCCGGGCGCTGGTTTAAGGTCGTGCCCTATGGCGTGCGCCAGGACGACCACCGCATCGACATGGACGCGCTAGCGCGGCTCGCCGAAGAGCATAAGCCCAAGATCATCATCGCCGGCGGCTCTGGCTATCCGCGCTATTGGGATTTTGCCGGTTTTAGGAAGATCGCCGATTCGGTCGGCGCTTATTTTGTCGTCGATATGGCGCATTTTGCCGGGCTTGTGGCAGGCGGCGTGCATCCCTCGCCCTTCCCCCACGCCCATGTCGTGACCTCGACGACCCACAAGACGCTGCGCGGCCCGCGCGGCGGTCTCATCCTCACCAACGACGAGGCGATCGCCAAAAAGCTCAACTCGGCGATATTTCCGGGCCTCCAGGGCGGGCCATTGATGCATGTGATCGCGGCCAAGGCCGTCGCCTTTGGTGAAGCGCTAAAGCCCGAATTCAAGCTCTACGCCAAGCAGGTCGCCGAAAACGCCAAGGCCTTGGCGGCATCGCTCATGGAGCGGGGCTATGCGATTACGACCGGCGGCACGGACAATCACCTCATGCTCGTCGATCTCCGGCCAAAAAACCTCACCGGCAAGGCGGCCGAAGCAAGCCTCGGCCGCGCGGCGATTACTTGCAACAAGAATGGCGTGCCTTTCGATACCGCGCCGCCGATGGTGACGTCCGGCATCAGACTCGGGAGTCCCGCCGCGACATCGCGCGGCTTTGGCATCGCGGAATTCAAAAAGGTCGGCGAGCTCATTGCCGAAACCTTGGATGGCCTCGCCAAGAATGGGGATGCGGGCAATGCGGCCGCCGAGGCCAAAGTCAAGGCCGATGCGGCGGCTTTGACCGCGCGCTTTCCGGTCTATTGACGCCTGCGAATGTCGGCGCCGCAAGGCCTTATCATGTTTTGAGGCCAATGCGCCATGCGGTGCCCTTACTGCGGCAGTCTCGAAACCCAGGTCAAGGACTCGCGCCCGAGCGAGGATTCGTCGGCCATCCGCCGCCGCCGGGCCTGTCCCGATTGCGGCGGCCGGTTCACGACCTTCGAACGGGTGCAATTGCGCGAGCTGATGGTCGTAAAAAAATCCGGCCGCCGCGTGCCCTTCGAGCGCGAAAAGCTCATGCGCTCGCTCGAAATCGCTTTGCGCAAAAGGCCCGTCGATCCCGAGCGCGTCGAGCGGATGGTGAATGGGATCGTGCGCCAGCTCGAAAGCCAGGGCGAGAGCGAAATCCCAAGCGAGCGGATCGGCGAGCTTGTGATGGAGGGCCTCCGCGCGCTCGACAGCGTCGCCTATGTGCGCTTTGCCTCGGTCTACCGCAATTTTAGGGAGGCGCGCGATTTTAATGCTATCATCGACGAGCTGGCGAATGGTGCCGCCGCGGCTCCCGATGAACCAACGGATCCGCGTCCGCCCAGGACGCGTTCGCCGAGCCAGGCATGAGCCAATCCAACGGCGACATGCGGTTCATGGCTGCGGCTCTCGCCATTGGCAGGCGGGGGATTGGACTTAGCGCGCCAAATCCATCGGTCGGCGCGCTTGTCGTCAAGGATGGGGTCATTTTGGCGCGCGGCTGGACCAAGCCCGGCGGACGGCCTCATGCAGAAACCGAGTCGCTGCGCGATGCGGGCGCCGGTGCGAAGGGCGCGACGCTTTATGTGACGCTCGAACCGTGCAGTCATCATGGGCAAACACCGCCATGCACCGACGCGATTCTTGCGGCGGGGATCGCCCGCGTCGTCTATGCCATCGACGATCCCGACCCGCGCGCATGCGGGTCCGCCGCAGCGATTTTGCAAGGCGCGGGCATTGAAGTGACCAAGGGCGTGCTTTGCGAGGAAGCCAGGCGCGCCCATCTCGGCCATTTTTTGCGCGTTACAAATAAGCGCCCTATGGTGCACTTAAAACTTGCCTTTACGTCCGATCACTATGCCGCGCGAGCCGACAGCAAGGAACGCCTTCTGATCACGAGCGAGCCGGCCAATGGCTTGGTGCATGTGATGCGCGCGATGCATGACGCGATCATGATCGGCATTGGCACGGCGTTGGCGGATGACCCTCTGTTGACGGTGCGGCTTCCTGGCCTTGAGGATCGGAAGCCTTTGCGAATCGTGCTCGACAGCGAGCTTCGCCTGCCGCCGCAATCGCGGCTTGCCGCGACGGCTGCAAAATTTCCAACGCTTGTAATAGCAGGAAAAGGCGCGAGCGAAGAGCGCGCGGCGCGCCTGAGAGCGGCGGGTGTCGAAATCGCTTATGTTTGTCGCGACCCGGCAAGGCACGTCGACATTAAGGCTGCACTTAATTTTTTGGCTCTGCGCGGCCTCACCCGGATTTTCTGCGAGGGGGGGCCGAAGGTTGTGGCGGCTTTGATCGGACAAGGACTTGCGGATGAAGTCATATTTCTTACTTCTCTAAAACCGCTCATTGGTAAGGGCGTGGGCCTCGATGCGGCGGCAGCCTCGATGCTTGCCGATCAACAGCAATATCGTCTTGCCGAGAGCCGGATGATTGGCGCCGACAAACTCACACGCTACGAAAGAATGGACTAAATGTTCACGGGAATCGTCAGCGACGTCGGTGTGGTCGAAAGCGTCGAGGAGCACGCCAATCTCCGCCATCTGCGCATTGCCTGTTCTTATCCCCCAAAGACCATTGCGATTGGCGCGTCGATTGCCTGCAATGGGGTTTGCCTAACGGTGACCGCACGCGGCAGTTCAGGCGAGGGCAGCTGGTTTGAGGCGGATGTCGGGGCAGAAACGCTTGCGCGCACGACGTCCGGGCAGTGGAAAATTGGCACGAGACTCAATCTCGAACGGGCTTTGAGAGTGGGCGATGAACTCGGCGGCCATATCGTAACCGGCCACGTGGATGGCGTCGCCGAAATCATTGAGATCGAAGATTTTGAAGGAATGCGGCGAATCGATTTTTGCGCGCCGAAGAAGCTTTCACGGTTCATTGCGGAAAAAGGTTCGGTTGCGCTCGACGGCACATCGTTGACGGTTAATAAAGTCGCGAGCAAGAAAGTCTCTGTGCTGCTCATTCCGCACACGCTGAAAGCGACAACTTGGGGAAGCGCGCAGGTTGGCACTAAGGTTAATCTCGAAGTCGATCTCTTGGCCCGTTATGCCGCAAGGTTCGTAGGGGGCCTTTCCCAAAAGCCGTGATGCTGGTGGTAAGATATACCCCGTGATTCCATGTGGGATTACGAAGTCGTCGGAGCATGAGGCAGATTCAAGCGAGGCGCAAGAATACAAGGACATTTTGATTTTGATTGAGATTCTCTCAGTCTTTGGCGTACTGGCCTTGACGGGAGCCCAACGCGGGCCAATTGCATTACCAGCGACTCCAGGGATACGGATGGCCGGGCCAAGCCCAGGGTCATGCCAAGACCACGAGAAACGTCGAGGCGTTCCTTCCGAGATTTCGTATAGGCCATGAAAGCCGCCGTCATTCTCTTTCCGGGCTCGAACCGCGAGCAGGATGCCTTACGCGCCTTAGATAACGTCGCGAACGCGCGACCTTGTATCATATGGCACGGCGAACACTCTCTGCCCCCCGGCACGGATCTGGTCGTGCTGCCGGGCGGTTTTTCCTATGGCGATTATCTGCGTTGCGGGGCCATTGCAGCGCGTGCGCCCATTATGGACGCCGTGCGCGCGTATGCCGCGCGCGGTGGTCTCGTTCTCGGCATCTGCAATGGCTTTCAGATTCTGGTCGAGGCCGGGCTGTTGCCTGGCGTGTTGATGCGCAATGCGAATCTGCGTTTCATCTGCCGCATGCAGCATCTTGCAGTCGAACGCAACGACACACCTTTTGCCTCGCACTATGCAAGGGGCCAGATTATCAAAGTGGCGGTCGCGCATGGCGAGGGAAATTTTATTGCCGATATGGAAACCATCACACGGTTAGAGGGCGAAGGCCGTGTCGCCTTCCGCTATTGCGATGCGCGGGGCGGCAAGAATGGGAACGCCAATCCGAACGGCTCGATCAATGACATTGCCGGGATTTATTCGGACAATTTCCGCGTGCTGGGCCTTATGCCGCACCCCGAAAATCTCATCGATCCGCTTGTCGGTGGGACCGACGGGCGCGGGATGTTTAGGAGTCTCGCCGCCTTTCGTGAGGAGAATGACAGCATCCATGTTGGATGATGGACTTGCGCCCGGCTCGGCAGCTTCAAGCTCGGATCGCTTGCTCCAGCCCTTCCGCGTCGACCGCTGGTCTGGCAGGAAAAACTCGCGCTTTGCCCTGGAGAATTCGTTTCGCGCTCCAGGCGCAAGCGCAGGCGTCGTAAAAATCATCACGGCCGGCCCCGTCTGGCGGAGTCTGATTGAGGAATGGGCGGGGAAAGCCCTCTTTCGTCAAAAGTTCTTTGCGAATCTGCATTCCGAGCGGGTTTATACGACCTTTGACCTTCTTCCATTCAGGCAGCGGTTCATTGTTATTCATTACCTTGAATGACACCTCGGGATGAACCTCGAAAACGCGCTCGCGCAGCGCCGGATCTTGTCGCAGGATCTCATCGATTTGCCGAATACGCGGAAGAATTCCGAAGAGTTGTTTCGAAGGTTTTATTGGTGGCTCAGATGTGTCCTGCGCTGTCACGCTGACCGCGGCGTAGCCTTGCTCATGAGCATAAACCGCTCGCCGCGATGGGACGGGAAAGACCGATGCCCGCTGGAGCCCGAGAAATTCGCGAGCAGCCCAGTCGGGTTCGCGGCCGCCCCTGATGGCACTTTCCGGCAAACCAATTGGGATGTCGATAGCGATGATCGATCGGGGTGCCAGTTCCGCAACAAGCTCCGCGAAGGTCTCGAAAATTTTGGCTTCCGCATTGTCGAAAGATTCGGGGGTCGTAGTTACGGCGATCCAACCGGCCTTGCAGCCATCCACCCCTGTAATTTGTGTTGTCATTTTAAGAAGCATATAATCGGAATGCGCTGTCCTGGGGATCTCTTGCCCACCACTCCTGAACCCAATGCTACCGCCGACCTCGCCGCCGCGCATGGCCTAAAGCCTGACGAATATGCGCGCATCCTCGCACTCATCGGGCGGTCGCCGACATTTACCGAGCTCGGGATTTTTTCGGCGATGTGGAACGAGCATTGCTCGTACAAATCCTCAAAAATTCACCTGCGAAGGCTCCCGACCAAGGCGCCATGGGTCATTCAGGGGCCGGGCGAAAACGCGGGCGTCATCGATATTGGCGATGGGCTCGCCTGCGTCTTTAAGATGGAAAGCCACAACCATCCTTCTTTCATCGAGCCTTTTCAGGGTGCGGCGACGGGCGTTGGCGGCATCTTGCGCGATGTTTTTACCATGGGCGCGCGGCCTGTCGCCTGCCTAAACCTCTTGCGTTTCGGCGCACCAAAACGTCCGCGCACGCGCCATCTTGTTGCGGGGGTCGTTGCCGGGATTGGCGCCTACGGCAATAGTTTTGGCGTGCCAACCGTCGGCAGCTCGGTGAATTTCGATACGGGCTATGACGGGAATATTTTGGTCAACGCAATGGCCGTGGGGATCGCAAACAAAGACGCGATTTTTTATGCCAAGGCGAGCGGGATAGATAAAAAAATCGTCTATCTTGGATCGAAAACTGGCCGCGACGGAATTCATGGCGCGACGATGGCTTCCGCTTCTTTCGAGGCCGATGCCGAAGCAAAGCGCCCTGCGGTGCAGGTCGGCGATCCTTTTACCGAAAAACTTCTGCTCGAAGCCTGCCTGGAATTGATGCAAACGGGCGCGGTCATTGCGATCCAGGACATGGGTGCGGCAGGCCTCACCTGCTCGGCGGTCGAAATGGGGGCCAAGGGCGATCTTGGAATAGAGCTCGATCTCGATTGCGTTCCCTGCCGCGAGACCGGCATGACGGCTTACGAAATGCTGCTTTCGGAAAGCCAGGAGCGCATGCTCATGGTGCTCGATCCGGCAAAGGAAGTTGAGGCAGAGGCAATCTTCCGCAAGTGGGCCCTCGATTTTGCGGTCATTGGCAAGACCACGAACACGTTGCGATTTGTTGTCAAATATCAAGGCGCGGTCAAAGCCGATTTGCCGATAAAAGAGCTTGGCGACGCGGCGCCGCTTTATGACCGCCCGTATGTACCTATGCCCAAGAAACGAAAGCTTGATGCAGCCGCTCTGCAAGCGCCGGTCTCCCATGCCGAGGCGCTGTTGCGTTTGATAAAGAGCCCCGATCTTTGCTCCAAACGCTGGGTCTATGAGCAATATGATCATTTGATCCTGGGCAATACGGTGCAGCCTCCCGGCGGCGATGCGGCGGTGATCCGCATCGGCGACGGTCCCAAGGGGCTTGCGCTGACCACCGATGTGACGCAGCGCTATTGCACGGCCGACCCCTATGAGGGCGGAAAACAGGCCGTCACTGAGGCCTTTCGCAATCTCAACGCCGTCGGCGCCCTGCCCCGCGCGGCGACCGACAATCTCAATTTTGGCAATCCGGAAAAGCCGGAGATCATGGGCGAGCTCATCGGCTGCATTGAGGGAATTTCCGAGGCCTGCCGCGCGCTTGATTTCCCGATCGTTTCGGGCAATGTCTCGCTTTATAACGAGACGAGCGGATGCGGCATTCCGCCGACGCCTGCGATCGGCGGCGTCGGCCTCATCGAAGATGTTCGCCGCACGGTCACATTGGCCTTCAAGCAGGCGGGCGAAAAGATTCTCTTAATTGGCAAGACCGATGGCTGGCTCGGCCAATCTCTTTATGCGCGCGATATTTGCGGGTGCGACGACGGCGCGCCGCCGCCGGTTGACCTTGTGCAGGAAAAGAGCAACGGCGATTTTGTCCGCACCCTCATTCAGCAGCAACGGGTGAGCGCCGCGCATGACATCTCCGATGGCGGCTTGGCGGTGGCGCTCGCCGAAATGGCGATCGCGGGCGGTATCGGTGCTTCGATTGCGGTCCCAACCAATTTGCCGGAATACGCTTTTCTCTTCGGCGAGGATCAGGCCCGCTATATCCTCACGGCAGTGCCTGCCCAAGCGGACGCGATCCGTGGCGCGGCGAAAGCCGCGGGCGTCGCCTACGAAATCATCGGGACGACAGGCGGAGATAAGTTGACCCTGGGCGGCGCGCCCGCCATATTGCTAGCCGACCTGGCACGGAGCCATGAGGACTGGCTGCCACAGTTCATTGCGGGCGGAAATCCGTAAGCGCCACGGCAAGCAAGGATAGAAGGCACAATGCCGATAGAAGCAGCCGAGATAGAACGCTTGATCAAGCAGGGCATCCCCGATGCGCAGGTCGAGATCACAGATCTTGCCGGCGACGACAATCATTTTGCAGCGGTCGTTATTTCCGAAAAGTTTGCTGGCAAATCCAAGCTTCAGCAGCACCAGCTCGTCTATAAGGCGCTCGGGCAAACCATGGGCGGCGCGCTGCACGCGTTGCAACTGCAAACTTCCGCGCCAAAATAAGCGGCATCGCCTCGCCAAACGAAAGACAGTCACTGGAAAGGACACCGAATGGGTATTAACGATGAAATTCAGTCCACAATCGACAACAACGACGTTGTCTTGTTCATGAAAGGCACACGCGACTCTCCGCAATGCGGATTTTCCGGGCAGGTTGTGCAGATCCTCAACTATCTGGGTGTGGCGTACAAATCCGTAAATTGCCTCGCAAGCGACGAGATGCGGCAGGGAATCAAAGATTTTTCGGACTGGCCGACAATTCCTCAGCTCTACGTCAAGGGGGAATTCATCGGCGGCTGCGACATCGTCCGGGAAATGTTTCAGACAGGTGAACTCGCGGCGCATTTTTCAGACAAAGGGATCGCCTTGAAGCAGCCAGCCAAGGCTTAAAGGCTGCCGCGCGCACTTCCCCGTTTGGCCAAGCCACATAGCACGGCCCGATAAAAATTTGCGGCGGCTTTTGCCGGCCGGCTCCTAACATTTGAGCGGCAGCCTGGTTGGACATATTTGATTTGCAGTTGCGCCGGCATATTTAAGCCGTATGCTGCGGATAAATGTGTCCGGAGACAAATTCTGAGCACCGTTTGGGTGGAGACCCCGTCAATAAGGACTGGCCAAGGAGCCGCGTGAAATGGCAAGCGCAGTTCACAACCGTTCGAGCATTGCAATTATCCAACGCAGCTGTCTGCCTGGGCTTCGCGGCGTAAATCATTTGCTAGCCCGCATAAGCCTGCTCTTTCTGGCCCTGGCGCTTGGCACGACGCTGTGCTTGAGCTATCCGGAGTCGGCGTTCGCGGGTTGGGGTGGCCGCGGCTTTGGCGGCGGCGGCTTCCACGGCTTTGGCGGCGGATTCCGCGGATTCGGCGGGGGCTTCCGTGGCTTTGGCGGCGGCTTCCATCCGGGCTTCGGCGGGTTCCGCCCTGGCTTCGGCGGGTTTCGTCCGGGATTTAGCGGGTTTCATCCGGGATTTGGCGGATTCCGCCAGGGCTTTGGCGGGTTTCGTCCGGGCTTCAGAAGCTTCAACCCCGGATTCGCGCGGTTCCAACGCAGCGGCGGCTTTAACTCCCGGTTCATAAACGTCCAGCGCGGCTTTAGGGGCAACAACGGCCACTTCTTAAACGTCCAACGCGGCTTTGCGGGGGCTTCGAGCATTCGTGGCGGGGTTTCTCGTTTTCAGAATGCGCAAGGGTTCCGAGGCGGCGTGGCCGGACTTAACAACGGGCGCGTGTTCCCTGGCGCTGCGGCCGCGCGCGGCACCACTGTTGCTTTGGCCGGCTTGCACGGTGCTAACTGGGGCTGGGGCAACAATTGGGGTTGGCACGGCGCTAACTGGGGCTGGGGGAATAATTGGGGTTGGCACGGCGCTAACTGGGGCTGGGGGAATAATTGGGGTTGGCACGGTGCTAACTGGGGTTGGGGCAATTGGGGCTGGCACGGCTGGAACTGGGGTTGGGGGAATAATTGGGGTTGGCATGGCTGGGGCTGGGGCGGCTGGGGTTGGCCCAGTTGGGGCTGGGGCGGCTGGTGGCCCGGCTGGGGATGGGGCGGCTGGGGTTGGCCCAGTTGGGGATGGGGCGGCTGGTGGCCCGGCTGGGGCTTGGGTTATGCCAATTACGATCCCTATTACGGTTGTAGCACGTATTACGATCCATTTTACGGTTGTAGCGCGTATTACGATCCCTATTCCGGTTACGGCGACGGCCTTTATGCCTACCCCGTGTCGGGAGTCGCCATATGGTGAGAACGATTTGAGTTGCGCCGTTCCCCGGACAGCATTTCTCGCCGACGCCAGAGCCGCCTAGCAAGAGTTGCTACGCGTCCATTCCAACGAGACCCTCGTGCAAAGGCAGCATTAAGATGCCAATAGCAATGGCAAGATTCGCGGTGCCAGCAGCTGCCGCAATTACGATGCTTATGGCTGGTTTGGATAAAGGCGCCGCGCAAGAGCGGCCCAATCCTGGGCCCACCTATTCGATCACTGGCGATCGCGCAATGATGTGCCGGATGGACGAGCACATCGACGGCCAGCTCGCCTATCTCAAAACCGAACTCAAGATCACGGACCTGCAGACCCAGCAATGGAACATTTTTGCCCAGGCTTTTCGCGCGGAAACGGAAAAGAAGGCGCAGCTCTGCAGGGAAGCGGTGGAACAAGCCCGGTCGGGGGGATCCGTAAACCTCCTCGACTCTATGAAGTCGACGGAAGACCAAATGGCGAAGCGGCTCGATTCCTTGCGCGCGATGCGCGCAGCGGTGCAGCCGCTCTACTCGATATTGACGAAGGAGCAGAGAAAGACCGCCGACGAAATCATGAAGAACGCGCCAAATTCTTGAGAGCTTGAACCGGCCGCGCTGGCCTGGCCGCTGACATGATTGTCGTCCCGCCGCTAATGCAAACGCCAGTAACCCATGCTTGAGATCATCGTCGAGGACATCACGAGGCTTGACGTCGATGCCATCGTCAATGCCGCCAATTCCTCACTGCTCAGCGGGGGCGGCGTCGATGGCGCGATCCATCGCGCGGCGGGGCCCGAACTCTTGGTGGAATGCCGTAAGCTCGGCGGCTGCCCTACGGGCGATGCCAAAATAACTGCCGGTTATAAATTGCCCGCCCGTTTTGTCATTCACACCGTCGGCCCGGTCTGGCGCGGCGGTGACAGCGGCGAGGACGATCTTTTGGCCTCATGCTATCGCCGGTCGCTCGAGGTCGCGCGCGAACATGGCGTGCGCTCGATTGCTTTCCCGGCGATCTCCACGGGCGTTTACGGATTTCCGCCAGAGCGCGCGGCGGTGATTGCGGTAAAGACCGTCGCAGCTTTGCGGCGACCCGGCTTCGAGCGCATTATCTTTTGTTGCTTCTCGGAGGCCTCTGCCGCACATCACAGGCGCGCTCTCACGGCCATGGACGAACGCAATCAGCCGTGAATTGCGTCGAACAAGGCCAAGGCGTCCTGGGAATCCCATTGCGCCGGCCCGGCCAAGGTCCCCAATTCGCAGCCGTCCTTGCCGACGAGAATCGTTGTCGGCAGACCCAAAAGCTTGCCCGCCTGTTTCAAGCTCTGGACGGTCTCGGCCTTGGCGTCGGTATAGAGCGTCAGATTCTTCGCGCCGACCTCATCGAGAAAAGCCTTGGGCCGGTCAAGCCGCGCGGTATCGACATTCACCGCCACCACCGCAAAATCCTTCCCGCCGAATTTTTCTTGCAAGCGGTCGAGCGCCGGCATTTCCAGCCGGCACGGGATACACCAGGTTGCCCAAAGATTGAACAGCACCGTCCGGCCTTTGAAATCGGCGAGACTCGCTTTCGCTCCTTCAGGGGTGGCGAAGCTAAGCTCCGGCAGCGGCTTTGGCCGCTTCGCGAGTGTCAGAGCGGCGATCTCGCCATGAACAAGGGGCCTTAGCCGCTTTGCCGTCTGCGCGGTCTCCAAGCATGCGGGATCGGCGGGGACGTCCTTGCCGCCCGGCTCTTTGCTCACGTATAGGACAAGCAAAACCGCGACGCCAGCCAAGGCCAGGGCCGCAAGGGCACTCCGGCGCCAAAAGGACGGCGCGCGATGCGGGCTTTGATCAGGTTCGGTCATAGCGAGGTTCGCTTTTTGAAAGAGCACACAAATATGAGCAACAAAATGTGGGGGGGGCGGTTTTCGGCAAGTCCCGCCGCCATCATGGAAGAAATCAATGCCTCGATCGGTTTCGATTACCGGCTCGCGCTTCAAGACATCGAAGGGTCGAAGGCGCATGCCGCCATGCTCGCGCAAACCGGCATATTGTCACATGCGGATGCTCAAGCGATCAGCCAGGGGTTAGACGAGATTGCCCGCGAAATCGAGGCAAAATCGTTCAAATTTTCGCGCGCTCTTGAAGACATCCATATGAACATCGAGGCTAGGCTTGCGGAGTTGATCGGACCCGTGGCTGGGCGGCTGCATACCGCGCGCTCCCGCAACGATCAGGTCGCGCTCGATTTCCGGCTGTGGATTCGCGATACGGTTGGCGCGCTCGATCGGCAGTTGCACGCCCTGCAATCGGCGCTTGCCCAAAAGGCGCTTGAGCATGCGGCAAGCGTCATGCCGGGCTTTACCCATCTGCAGCCGGCCCAGCCCGTGACATTCGGCCATCATCTCCTGGCCTATGTGGAGATGTTTTGGCGCGACCGTCTGAGATTTCGCGACGCCAAAGCCCGCCTCAATGAATCGCCGCTCGGCGCCGCCGCTTTGGCCGGTACGTCCTTTCCGATCGACCGGGCAATGACCGCGAAGGCGCTTGGCTTCGATAGGCCGACGGCCAATTCGCTCGACAGCGTGGCCGACCGCGACTTCGTGCTCGAGACGCTGAGTGCCGCGTCCATCTGCGCCATTCATCTCTCGCGCTTAGCCGAAGAAATCGTGCTTTGGGCGGGGCCGCAATTTGGCTTCGTGTCCTTGTCCGACGAATTTTCGACCGGCTCGTCGATCATGCCGCAAAAGCGCAACCCCGACGCGGCGGAGCTGGTACGCGCAAAGGCCGGCCGGATCATCGGCGCGCTCAACGCCTTGCACATCGTCATGAAAGGCCTGCCGCTCGCCTATGCGAAGGATTTGCAGGAAGACAAGGAAGGAACTTTTGATGCGCTGCATTCGCTGTCGCTTTGCCTCAGCGCCATGAGCGGAATGGCGGCTGATCTTGTGCCAAACGCAAAGCGCATGAAGGCCGCCGCACGGTCAGGCTATGCTACGGCGACCGATCTTGCCGACTGGCTGGTCAAGACGCAAAAAATCCCCTTCCGCGAGGCCCACCATGTCACGGGCCGCCTCGTCGCCATCGCCGAGGCGCAAAAGAAGGGACTTGAAAAGCTGTCGCTTGCCGAAATGCAGGCGGTAGAGCCGCGGATCAGCGAGGAAGTTTTCCGGGTGCTTGGCGTCGAGAACTCCGTGCGCAGCAAAACGAGTTATGGCGGCACCGCGCCCAAAAACGTGCGCGCTCAGGCACGCCGCTGGCTGACCCGGCTCAAACGGGAAGAACCGGTGGATAATTGATGGCATCACAGCCCGAGTTGCAAGCGGATGGCACGTTCGACGGCAGCCATGTCCTCTTGGCTCAAGCGCCCGATCCTGTCGCGCAAACGGAGCTTGCTGATGGTGTTTTGTCGCGGCCATGGCGCGGTACCCCTCGGCGAGATCGCGCCGGTCACATGCGGGCGAGCGAGGTCGTTCAGAAAGCCGCTAATCCGGCCAAAGGGCATTATCATATATAGCTAAGTCCAAGAAGCGGGAGTTTTGGAGGGCCTTGCAGCGTACGCAATTTGCGTATATACGCAAATTGCGTACGCAGCTTGGATAGTGCAGCGATATGACTACCTCTATTGTAAAATTGCGAGAGCTACTTGCTCAGCACCCGACAGAAGATACTGCAAGGGGCTTGAAAGAATGGCGCGCGCAAAAAGGCTTCTCTCAAACCGAAGCAGCGATCGCGTTGGGAGTTCCTGTGCGGACGCTGCAAGGTTGGGAGCTGGGAAGACCAATGCCATATCCGCGGCTCCTTCAGCGGGCCACGAACATCTCTGTTCGATCGGCAGATAGATACTCACTTGTGCAATCCGATTTTCCGCGCGAATTCGCCGAGTTCATCGATTTTGTCGGCGGTACCAAGCTCGACGACGCAATTAGAAAAATAGAGACAAAGCTTGGCGCGTTGTCGCCAAGCACGCGTGCGCTCTTCGGTGACCGATACTTTTTTCAGGAACAATGCATTCGCTTCACTTATGGCTCTTCTCCCTTTCAACTGGATATCTCGGACCCGGTTGCAGTCCGAGCCGCATCCCTCATGGCGGGAATCAATCAAGTGAAAAGATCGATTTCACCAAAATGTGTTTCTCGACTCCATAGTATGGTGATCGGCAGTCTACGGTCAAATAGCGATATCCGGCGAATTGAACATGAAATTCGGTGCTCAACACATTATGGCCAAAAGGGGCTCAAGGTAACATTTGCTGACCTTGAGGGTTTGGGACCATTCGATCTTCTTGTCGAAACCCCCTCTGCATCAATCAAAGTTGAATGCAAGACAGTTAGCGAGGATACGGGGTCCCAAATCAAATCAGAATTAGCCGCTAATCTACTGGAATGCTTTAAGAAGACCGTTACGGAGCGACCTCCTGTCAACGAGCATGGGCTTTTCACCATGACACTTAAGAGAGCTGCCCGTGATTGTAAAAATCTGCCGCGCCAACTCGAAAATGCGCTCCGCTCGGCAACTGCACAATCTTATTTGACAGCAGACTTCTCTCTCACTTTTTCGCCGCGGCCTCAATGGCAGGCGCTCTTAAATTCGGAAGGTTGGGTTGATCCTCGGCAAATTAAGCAGGATTCGGACCTTGGCGAGTATGCCGGCATCATGAATTCCGCGGGCAACGTCATCGCATTCGACATCCGTCCTCACAAGACGTCAGTCCTGAGCCAACGCATCGTAAGAGCAATCAAGAAAGGTGCTGACCAATGCACAGGTGAAAAGCAAAGTGTCATATGGCTGCACTTTGTCGGCCTCGCCGAAGCAGAATTCAAGAGTTTGGCTGAGTTCTCTATCGAAGGGAAGGGTGCAGGGCTAAATGCTCTTGTCGCCAAGTCTGTGCACCCCTCCGCGAGCTCGACCGATCGGAGTCACGTTCATACCGTTCGGTTTAGCTCGGACGGCGGCCTCAGGTATCACCTGGCCCCCGGCGCCGATCTCGTCTTACGTCGGGCTGCTACCTTTGGAGGCATGTTATACGATGTGCCTAATCCCCTTTGCCGTTTGCCAAAAGTCGACAACCTATGATGGCGTGGGCTGGCTAAGGATTCCGGGGCGGAACGAAGTTTCGCACCTAGCCGGTGAGGCCGGAATCCGCGCGCAGGGCCAATACAGAACGCGCGGCGCAAATCGCATAAGGCCCAATATGGAACCTGCGGCGGGCCTCGCGAACGCTTCTTTTATCAGGAACAGCCTTGGTGAAAGATCAAATTAATCCTGCTGATCAAATTGTAGATGCAGGGCATTATTCCCCATCCCCGATGCGCCGCCCCTCAATGCACCAATCTTTCCAAAAGATCGCGCACATGGACCTGGTCGGATTTGTAGGTGCCGGTGAGTGTGTACATCACCAGATTGACGCCGCCGCGCAACGCGAGCTCATGCTGACGCTCGCCGCCTGGCGACAGAGGATAGAGGCTCTCGCCGTCAGAATCGCTTGCCCAGCCGGCCGCGAGATCGTTTGAGGTGATGAGGATCGGCGAGACGCTGTCGCCGGCACGCGCCGGGCGCGCGGCGCCATCGGCGGGCGCGGGCGGAAGAGCCTCGATCCATGTCGCGCCATTCGCGTAGCGGCCTGAAAAACCGTCGATGAGATAAAAGGTTTTAGTTACCACGTGATCGGCCGGAATTTGTTCGAGCGGCGGAATGTCGGCGCCTTCAAGCAGGGTTTTGAGCCAGTTGGCTTCCGGAGTCGGCGGTCCGCCAGGACGTGCTGCCGGAGCATCGCGCGTATCGAAGACGATCGTGCCGCCTTGCTTCATGAACTGGGCGGCTTTAGCGATGGCCTCGCGCGGCGGTTGCGGCCTTGTCGCGACGACCGGCCAGTATAGAAGCGGGTAGAAGCTGAGCTCGTCCCGCGCGGGATCAACCGCGACGGGATCGCCGGGGGTCAGCGAGGTGCGCCTCGCCAGCACGCGCGAAAGGCCGATGAGACCTTGCCTGCTCACCTCATCGACCCTTGCGTCGCCGCTTGCCACATAGGCAAGACGCGTTGTCAGCACCGAAGCGAGGTCGCGCTGAGACATATTTGCGGGAGCAGGATCCGCTTTTACGCTCGCGGGTTCCGCGAAAAGCCCAAAAAAGCCGAGGATCAGGACAAGGCTTGCGGTACGCGGCAGCTGCCGGCGGAGCCTGCCCGACAAAACGAGCGAGGCCAGCGTGTCGGCGGCAAATAATATGAATGCGAGCGCGAGCAGCCAGGGTTTGAGATCGTAAGGACCACGTTCGCGCAGCGTTTCGCGCATAAAGCCAAATGCCGAATAGTCAGCCACACTCAGCTTTTCCTTTGCCCCAAGCGCATTGACGGCAACCAAACCGTCCTTCGGGCCATAAAAGCCAGGCGGATGTTCCGGGCTGGCTGTGCCTTCGAACCCGGCTCCGATTCCCGTTGCGCCGGGTGGCGGCGTACCAAGAAGACCAAAGCCGTCGAGAATGCGAAAAGGCGCGAGCAGCGCCCCTTGTTCCGCCATCGGCGACGTAGCGGCCCCGTTTGCGGATTCACCGGACAGTGCGACAATCTTTTGCAGCATGCTAACGAACAGGCCCGAAAGCGGTAGATTGGACCAGGTGGTATCGGCGGTCACGTGGAACAATATAATAAAACCCTTTCCTTGGCGCGACGCGGTCACGAGCGGGGTGCCGTCGGACAGCTGCGCCCAGGTTTTTGCTGGAAGGCCGGGGTCGGGCTCGGCGAGAACTTGGCGCGTGACGGTGACCTCATCCGGAACGGTTAGGCCGAAGAACGGGCTTTGCCGGTCGAAGGGGGCAAGTTTCTTCGGCGTGTCCCAGGACATCGCGCCTCCCAGCACCCGGCCGCCGCGGCGCAGCCGGACGGGCACGAGATCTTCCGACGCTCCTGCAAGATGCGGGCCTGCGAAACGGACAAGTATGCCGCCGTTATCGACAAAATTTTTGAGATTATCATGCGCCGGACCCGGAACCATGCCAACATCGGCGAGAATCATGACCGCCACATGGTCATCGAGAAGCGACTGCACCGGGTCGGTGACGGACGGCCGCGCCTCCCTTATATCTGCGAAAGGAGACACGGCCTTCATGAGATAATAGGCTGGTGCGAGAAGCGGCTGGGCGACGTCCGCCGTTTCGCCGCTGACAAGGCCGACGCGGCGGCGGCGTGAACGTTCGTCGAGCAAAAACACCGCTCCCGCGGAACGCTCTCCCGCAATTTCGAGGCGTGAAATCTCGTTACGCAGTTCAACCGGCATTTCGAATCTGGCTTGCGCTTCGGTGGCGCCGCCAAAATCAAATGCCGCTTCTCCAATTTGAAGCCCCTTGCGATCGAGCGCGCGGACCACGCCTGTCTCTGACCCTAAAGGAGCGGGGCGAATCACCCGGACATCGAGATGGCCAGGCTGATTTTCCGCGCCGGCAAGAGCCCGTATATTGGCTTCATCCGTAACAAGAGCGGCACCGGAAGCAAGAGAAGCAAGCGTTTTTGAAAATTCGTGCGTGTGGCCGCCATCAAGCCCGTCTGCGATCCAAACGATCGCAAGCTTTGGGTGCGCGGCGGCAAATTTCTCAATTGAAGCTCCGAGCGCGAGCCGGTCAGGAATAAATGGCAGCGGTTTTAACGCCCGCAGGCGATCGAGTGCCTTGGCCGCATCCGCGGGAATGATGTCCCGGCCCGCATCCGAAACGGCAACAAGGGCAACTGGCTGCCCGTTGCGCTCTGCCGCGGCGATTCTGCTTGTGGCGGCTGCGATCCTGCGGTCCCAGCTTGGCGCTGCGGGCCAGCCGTCGTCCAAGACAATCAACAATGGGCCTGTCCGCGCCGCAAGCCCAGGGAGCGGGTTCAGCACCGGTCCCGCCATTGCAAGAATGAGGCACGCCGCGATTGCGAGACGCAGAAGCAGCAGCCACCAGGGTGTGCGCAACGAAGTCTCATCGCGCGGACGCAGCCCGAGAATGAGCCGGAGCGGCGGAAAAGGCACGAGTGCGGGGCGCGGCGGCGTAATCCGCAAGAGGAGGTACAGCAGCGGGAGGACCGCAAGCGCGGCAAGTACGAGAGGAAAATCGAAAGCAAGCGGGATTCCGGGCATTAGCGGTAAGCCCCGGTTTCGACATCGAGCCGCACCCGTAAAGCGAGCAAGGCCTCGGTGGCGGGCCTGTCTGTCCGGTGCAGAGACAAGCTCCAGTCGCGTCTGCGCGCGGCTGCCCCAATGGCTTCGCGATGCAAGGCGAGACGCTCGATGTAGGTTTCGCGGAATGTCTCCGCCTGGCCAGCGCGCAGCCGCTCGCGCGAATCGACGTCGATGAATTCGGTATTGCCTGCGAACGGAAAGGTTTCTTCGACCGGATCGGCAATCATGACGAGATGACCGCGCCCGCCATTGGCGCCGATATGAGCGATTGTCTCCGATATCAGCGCCGACTCCGCGAGAAAATCGCCGATGAGGATAGCCTGCGCGCCGCGCGGCAGGGCAAGCTGCGGGGGAAGTTCCTCCGGCACGTAACTCTCTCGATTTTCCTGTGCGATCAGAACCTCGGCGAAACGCTCGACAATGTCGCGGACCGCGAGAGCAGGCATAAGCCCAAGAAGGCCCGCGCGTTCGCCGCCGCGCACGAGGAGCTCGGCGGCGGCCAAGCCGAGCACGAGCGCGCGGTCGATTTTTGACTGCAAGGCGAGATTGGACGAAAACCACATGGAAGGGGAGCGATCAATCCACACGAATACCATATGCGCGGCTTCCCATTCGCGCTCGCGCACGTAAAGGCGTTCGTCTTTGCCGGAGCGGCGCCAGTCGATCCCGCTCGCGCTCTCGCCGGAGATGAAAGGACGAAATTGCCAAAAAGTTTCGCCCGTCCCCGCGCGCCTACGCCCGTGGACGCCATGCATTAGGCTCGCCGCCGTCTCTCTCGCGCTGACGCAGAGGCGTGAAAAACGTTCCGCCAACTCATTTGCGCGCCGCTGATGATGCTGCGCGACGCGGACGGTTTCTTTTTCGAGAAGCGTGACCTTGACCATATGTCAGCCGGCCTGTCTTGCCAGCCGGGTTACAAGATCGCTGATATTTTGGCCATCGGCGCGCGCGGCAAAGGTGAGCGCCATGCGATGCTTGAGCACGGGAACAGAGAGGGCGATGACATCGTCGAGCGAAGGCGAAAACCGCCCGCCCACAAGCGCGCGGGCGCGGGTTGCCAGCATCAAGGCTTGTGCCGCGCGCGGGCCCGGTCCCCAGGCGATATGCTGGGTGATTGCCGGATCGCCTTCGCCGGGGCGCGCCCGGCGAACGAGATCGAGGATCGCTTCGATCACGCTTTCGCCAACAGGAAGCCGCCTGACCAGCCGTTGCGCCGCCATGAGATCCTCGGCGCTCATTGCGCATTTCGCTTCGGCTGTTAATTCGCCGGTCGTCTCGATGAGGATCCGACGTTCCGCCGCGCGATCGGGGTAGTCCACGTCGATCTGCATGAGAAAGCGGTCGAGCTGGGCTTCGGGCAGGGGATAGGTGCCTTCCTGCTCCAGCGGGTTTTGGGTCGAAAGCACATGAAATGGACGCGGCAATTCGTGCCGCTCGCCCGCAACCGTCACATGGTATTCCTGCATGGCTTGGAGCAGCGCGGATTGGGTTCGCGGACTTGCCCGGTTGATCTCATCGGCCATAAGCACCTGGCAGAAGACCGGACCGCGCAGGAAACGAAAGACCCGCTGGCGGCTCGCCGTTTCCTCCAATATCTCCGACCCCAAAATATCGGCGGGCATCAAATCGGGCGTGAACTGGACGCGGCGCATGTCGAGGCCGAGAACGATACCGAGGGTTTCGACGAGCTTGGTCTTGGCAAGACCCGGCACGCCAACCATCAGGCCGTGGCCGCCAGAAAGAAGCGTAACCAAGGCGAGTTCGATCACCTGGCCCTGACCGAAGATGACGGCCGCGATCGCTTCCCGTGCGGCGGCGATTTTTTCGAGCGCCCACTCGGCGCTATGGGTCACTGCGGCTTCAAGCGAAGCCGTAACTGGCTCTGGCATAAGTGTTTGGACTTTCTGAATTGCTTGGAATTCGAAACGCCACTGGCGTGCAACATAAATATAACTGGATTGCGGACGAAACGGGCGATCAAAACTTTTCGATTGCTTGTTTCGATTGCTCGTAAAGGGTTTGAGCTTACGGCGGAGGGTCGGCACTTGCCCGCTAGCTCGCTTCGCCAGACATCAAGGCAACACGCTCAGCCCGCGCGGCGCCAGCAAGCGCGTCATCGAGCGTGGCGAGCGGCAGATTTTCCCGCGCCGCCAGCTCCAAATACGCCGCGTCGTAAATACTTAGCCGGTGGGCGCGCGCAAGGCCAAGCAGTCTTTCTTCGTTGGTTCGTTGATCGAACTCTATCGGAAGCCGCTGCAGAATGCGCAGCGCGCGATCGCTCTTGGCCACGTCGAGCCTGCCGCGCCGCTCGTTGACGACTAAAAGATTGCGGACCTCGAACCACCAGATGCGCGGAACGAGCGCGGAGTCACTGAGCAGTCTTTCGCGGGCCACCAAGGCGAGCGGATGGGACTCGCCAGGCAGAAGCCAGCAGGCAGTCACCGAGGCGTCCACCACAAAGGGCATCAATAACTGTGCCCCTCATGCCGGGCCGAGAGAATTTCCTCGAGCGTCATCCGCGGCATGGTTTTACGCAGATCGTCGAGATCCGCGAGGGCCTTAGCGGTCTCGTCTTGCCGACGCGCATCCTCGGGCACAAGCCTGGCGATTGGTCTCCCGTGGCGGGTGATGACGATGGTTTCGCCGCGCTCGACGTCGCCGAGGAGACGGGGCAAATGGGTCTTGGCTTCGGAGGCGGGGATTTCGCGCATTTGGTTAATATCGTCTAGTCGTTTCGATTGGTCGAAACTATCATCCTTGCGGCGAGCGGTCAAGCATGAACCTGGACCGCTGGGACGCAAACAGTGTTTGGCGTTCAAGCGGCCGCGCGCGAAAGAAGGCGGAAATATTGCGAAAGCTGGGCTTTTCTTTGGCCCGCCCCGTGGTAAAGGGTAACGGTATCGTCCGGCACGGCGGTGCCGCCGCAACAGTCGAGGACCTGGCACAATTTGGGAGCAACAATGAAACCTGTACAAATTCCTTATTCGATCCTTTGGTCAGGGCTGATGCTATCGGCCGCTGCGGTACCGACTTGAGCGGACGCAAGCGTCGTCATTGTCAACAAGGCTCTTACCGCCCGGCAAAGAAGGGCCGGCTCTTTGCACAGTCCCTTTCCCGCCATTGGCGGCGCCCTTATTTCCGTTGCCACGAGCGCTGTGGCCGGGTGCGGAGAATCTCGATTCCGGACGGGTCGTGATCGAGGAGCGCAAGCACGCTCGCGATCGCGCGGCTCGGCAAAAGCTCGCCCGCCTCATATTTTTGGAACGCGCGAGGCCCGCCGCCGATCAGCTCGCCGGCCTGCTCCTGCGTCAGCCCAAGCTTGCCGCGGATGCGCTTGATCTCCTCGGGAAAAGGCAGGCCATCGGCTTCGGCCTTGAGCCGGTTGAGGGCGCGATCGGATATTTTTAGGTCCTCACCTGTGTGAATGCTCTCTTCCGATGAATCACAATACCAGCCCGGCATGTCGAACGTCATTTGCGCGCCCTTATAGTCTAGGGTCATTGGGCGCAGGCCGCGTTGCATCGGCGCCCCCGTTTTTGGGCAGTGGGGATTACTCATCGTCTTTCGCTTTAAACGACAGCAACATGTATCCGGTCGCGGAATCGGCCGTGAATTTAATGTAAAGGTTCCGGCCTCTGAGGGCACGTGATACACGTCGTGCCAGATGTGCTGGCTGCCATAAGCGGTCATAGATTTGTAGAAATTCGAAGGCTGCATCGTCTGAATCGCCGCCACGATCTCGGCCCGCCCAAAACCCAAAGCCGCGGCACCGCGCACCGCCGTGCCGGTGCCATTGAAATTGTCCAAGTCGGCGAAAGCCGCCTTGGAAGCCCTGAGGTCATGGGCCGGCTTACGCTTTTCGGTCGTCATACACCACGATGGTGTAAACTCAAAAACTCCGCCCCCTCGGAAATAATTTCGAGCATCCGGGCTTATGCAGGTTCGTCTCCTGCTGCGGCTAGTGCTATGCCGCGATCCCTTCAACCGTCAAATAATGCACATCGGTGCGTTCGCTCGCATGCTCACACGTGATCGCACAAACATTGCCGCCGGCATCCAAATCGAGAGGGTGTTTTCCTCGAGATCCTTGGTCTCGGCGATATCGCACTCCCGAAACGCGATGTACAACGGATCGGTGTCTGCAAAATACTGAACTTTCGTCGTTTATACCCTTGATCGAATGGGAATAGGATAACCCGAAGATAACGGCCTTCCATCTCGTCGATTTTTCCCCAGCGCCGGAGAGTTTGACCGTGTACCGGTATTCGGTATAAACGCTCGATGATCCGGTCCTTTGGCAACAAAAGCGCCGCACTGCGGGTCTGCCAGGTCTTGGGTTTACCGGTCGAGGAAACGTTCGCGGAGATATGAACATGGCCGATATTGTGCTGATTAATCCGCGTTTCGAGATGAGCTATTGGGGTATGGAGCACTCCCTCCAGCTATGTGCACAGCTTGGCAAGCGCGCGAATATGCCGGTTTCGGCCCTGCCCTTGCTTGCGGCTCTGACGCCCGCGGAGCACAAAATCACTTTGATCGATGAGAATGTCGAAGATATCGATTTTGCTCTTTGCGCCAAGGCCGACATCGTCGGCATGACCGGAATGACGGTGCAGAGATTCCGGATGACTGAAATTCTCAAGGAATTGAAAGAGCGGGGCTGCTTCACGGTCGTCGGCGGTCCTTGGGTCAGCGTGCAGGAGGATTATTTCGGCGAATTGGCCAATGTCATATTCGTGGGGGAAGCCGAAGGGACGTGGCCGCAATTTCTTGCCGATTGGGCCGGACGGAAACATGCCAGCCGCTACGAGCAGGCGGAGCGCACCGACATGAGCAAAGTGCCGCCGCCTCGCTACGATCTTTTGAAGATGAACCGTTATCTCATCGCTCCGGTGCAGTTCTCGCGCGGTTGCCCATTCACCTGCGAATTTTGCGACATCATTGTCACCTTCGGCCGTCGTCCGCGCCTCAAGACGGTACCCCAGGTTATTGCCGAACTGGAGGCGATTCACCGCATAGGCGGGGTCGGTGGCGTCTTCATCGTCGATGACAATCTGATCGGCAATAAGAAGGCGGTAAAACTCATTCTCCGCGAAGTCATCGCCTGGCAGAAGGCGCATGATTATCCGGTGACTTTTTTTGCGGAGGCCTCGCTCGATCTGGCGGACGATGAAGAACTCATGCGCCTCATGGACGACGCAAATATCCGTTACGTCTTTGTCGGCATTGAAACGCCCAACGAGGACTCGTTGCGGGAAACGGGTAAGGTGCAAAACCTGCGCGGTAAGGACCGCAGCATCGTAGAAAAGGTGCACGCCATACAGGCCCAAGGGCTCGAGGTCTGGAGCGGGATGATCGTTGGTTTCGACAATGACGGCCCCGATATTTTCGAGCGGCAGATCCGTTTCGTCGAGCAGGCCCGTGTGATCCATACCTCGGTCGGCATGCTCACGGCGATCCCCAAGACACCGCTCTATAAAAGGCTTGCCGGCGAGAACCGGCTCGATCCCGCCGATCGGACGCCGTATGGAACGAACGTCATTCCCCTCGGCATGGCCCGCGACGCCTTGCGGGAAGGATATTTGCGGGTGCTGCATGCGCTTTATGATCCGAAAGCCTATTTCGCCCGCGTGGATGCCCTCTTTCTCGAAGGCGGTCTGAAAACCGGCGCAGCCCGCCACGCTCATTTGCGCAGCCGGCCATTCAGCCAGTTCATTCAATATGCGGAAGCGTTGCTTAACGTAAGCTTCATCTTCTTCAAGCTGCTAACCGCCGCAGAGGCAGCCGATATTCGTCACCACTACCGGCGCGCCTTATTCAACGTGGTGCGGCGGCGTCCCGAGCCGTTTGTGCTGCAGGCCTATGCGTTGAAGGCCATCTTGCATTATCATTATCACAGGCTCATCGCTGCCATCGATGCGGATGGACATTTGCTGAATATATTCTGATGACCCGGTCATGTGTGGACATCCGGTAGAAGATAGGAGAGCCGGTACGCTCTTTGCATAATTTTGCCCCGAGTCCATGAGCCCAGGGTAGCCAAGCGTCGAGATTGCAGCAACCTGCAGGCCGCTGGTCTTTGAAGATGAAACAAAGGAATAATTGTTCCAGCCATACCCGGGCTATCCGGCATTTATTGTGTCCCGAAATCTTAATCTTAGTCGTTGCTTAGAAATCACACGAAACAATAGCAAGCCAATATGAGCGGCACGAGAACCTACATAAACAGACCAATTACCATCGCCGTGTATTTCTGGCGCGGGATCGCAGTTCAGGAGGAGGATGCAAAAGACACTGTCGTGCCGCGGGTTCACGGCAGTTACATCGGGGGGGTCAACGGCATACTCGAAGATGCCAGTTCAACCGGATTGACGGAGAGACCGCGACGTCCGGATCATTGATTACCCTTGAAGAGAGGCGACATGGAGAAGAATGAATTTGCACCGGTCACCCCCGGCGAAATGCTGAAGGAAGAATTCCTTGCCGAGTATCGTCTGTCGCAGAACCAGCTCGCCAAGGCGGTCGGAATTTCACCGAACCGAATCGCCGAGATCGTCAACAACCGGCGGCGCATCACAGCTGACACCGCCCTTCGCCTGGGTTTGTACTTCGGTAATAGTCCCGAGTTCTGGATGAACCTTCAGACTCATTACGATTTGAAAAGGGCGCAGCAAAATCTCACGCCCGAGGATGAGAAACGGATAAGGGCGCTTCGAGTTGCGTAAGTCAGCGCAGGGAGGGATTTACAAAAGGCTCTATTGCTGATGTGGCGCGCCATTCTCGAACCGGCATTGCTCTTTGCCTTGCCATTCCTTGCTTACGCAGTCTATCTCGTGGCGCGGCGCAACTATCCCTTCGCGCTCGAGCATTGGTCGAAATCTGCGGTTTCGACGCTGACATTGGCCGGTCTTTTTGCAGCACTTGGCGGCATGCTTGCCTTCGGAATATTCGCTCCGCGCCACGAGGGCGCCTATGTTCCAGCCCATATCGAAGGCGGGAAGATCGTCCCGGGGCGCATTCAATGAGCCAAGAGGTGTTGGAGGGCTTGCGTATCGATGCGCCAGAGGCTGCCGCGGCGCTGCTCGACGATGACGCTTTGCGCAGCATTTTTGCCGCGCTCGACAAAGCGGGCGAGGAAACCCGGGTCGTCGGCGGCGCCTTGCGCAATGCCCTTTTTCAGAGGCCGGTGCAGGAAATTGACCTTGCGACCACTCTGACGCCAGAGGCTATTGCCACAAGCGCCACGGCGGCCGGCATGCGTGCCATTCCGACCGGCATCGAACATGGCACCTTGACCCTGCTCGCCGGAAAAAAGACTTTTGAGATCACGACGCTGCGCGAGGATATCGAGACCGATGGCCGGCGTGCGAAAGTCAGCTTTGGCCGCGATTTCCGCGCCGATGCCATGCGCCGCGATTTTACTATGAACGCCCTCTCAATGACGCGCGGCGGCTGGCTTTTCGATTACACCGGCAGCCTCGACGACATAGCGGCGCGCAAAGTGCGCTTTATCGGCGAGCCAGAGCGCCGCATTGCCGAAGATTATTTGCGTATCCTGCGCTTCTTCCGCTTTTCCGCCGATTTTGCGGAAGGGCCGCTCGACCCCGCGGGGCGATCTGCCGCTATCCGCCTTCGGGAGGGCCTCGATCGGCTCTCGCGCGAACGCGTGCGCGCGGAAGTCCTAAAACTTCTTTGTGCGAGGCGAGCGGGGGAAGTCTGCGCGGAAATGAGCGGCGATGGGCTTTTGCATGTGCTCGTCGCGTCCGTTCCAAATCTGGCGCGGCTGCGGCGCGTCATCTCGATCACGAGCGTTTCGCCGCAGGACCCGCTTTTGCGCCTTGCCGCTCTTTGCGTCTACTTGCCGGAGGACGCGGCGCGTTTGCGCGCCCAGTTGCGTCTTGCCAATGCGGAAGCCGGGCGGCTCGACGAGGCCGCGCGGGCGCTCGTGAGTCTTCATGGGCGGCAGGATCCGCCAACGCGCGCCGAGTTGCAGGGCTTGCTATTTCATTATGGCCGTCAGGCAACGGCCGACGCGATGGCATTGGCGCAAGGCGATGCCCTCCCCAAACACGATTCCAACTGGGATGAGGCGCGAAAATGCCTCGCCGAAACCGAGGAACCGCGCATGCCCTTCTCGGGCGCGGACTTGATCGCGCGCGGCCTATTTGAGGGCCGGGCGATCGGAGAGGCGCTGAAGGAGCTGCAGGCGGCGTGGATAATGGCTGGCTTCCCAAAAGATCCTAAAAGTCTCGCGCGCTTGCTTGACGATACGCTGCGAAAACGGGAAGGGCGCAGGGAAAGCGGCGCGGTGTAAATCAAATCGCGCAGGGCTTGACAGACGCCTTCATTTCAAGATCGGGAAATCTGGTCTTGCCGGTCTCGCGATGCATCAAATCGTCGAAGTCATTGAGTGACGCGCCGAGCGTTACGCCTCTTATCGTTCTATCCATAAAGAGAACGTGCGAGAACCATTCATTTGCGTGCTTGCTTCGCGCTGAGTGCGTTGAGCGGATGCGCTGAATCTTGTTCGCGTGCATCGCTTTGCCGCACGGCCTCAAAGACTTTGCGCATCACGGTCGGAAAGGCCTCCTTGCCGAGGCTGCGGCGCGGGACAAAACGGCAGTTTTCTGGCGCGCATTGTCCGGCGGGAATCTCGGCAACGAAAATTTCAAGCCGCAAGGTGAAATGGGTGAAGCTGTGAGAAATGACCTTATCGAGTTTGCGGTAATTTGCTTCAACCGGCGCGTGTTTCATGGCTTCGCCCGCATCAAACTGGGTTTCCCAAGCGGTTCCAGGAAACTCGGTCATGCCGCCTAAGAGTCCCTTTGGTGGCCGGGTCCGGACGAGGACTGCGCCATCCTTACGCTGGACCAAAAAGATGGCGCCATAACGAACTGGCCGCTCTTGCCGCGGCGCCCTGCGCGGCAGCGCTCCGGGGTCTCCCGAGGCATGGCCGAGGCAGAAATTTTGCAGGGGACAAATGGCGCAGGATGGGTTTTTCGGCGAACATATGATCGCGCCTAGGTCCATCATCGCTTGCGTAAAATCTCCGGGCCTATCGTGCGGCACGAGTTGGCTTGCCTCTGCCTTAATGCTGGTCTTTGCTGCAGGCAGCGGCGTCTTTATCGCGCCTAGCCTTGCAACGACCCGCGCGATATTGCCGTCGACCGCCGTCGCATGGTGTCCAAAGGCGATCGCGGAGATCGCCGCCGCGGTGTAAGGACCAATACCCGGCAAGTTAAGCAACACGGCTTCGGTCTCGGGGAATTTACCCGCAAACTGTTCCGCGACAATTTTTGCGCAGGCGTGGAGGTGGCGGGCACGCGAATAATAGCCGAGCCCCGCCCATTTCCCCAGGACCTCGTCGCCGCTCGCTTGACTCAAATGAATAACGCTTGGAAAGCGCGACAGAAAGGCTTCAAAATAAGGCTTTACCGTCGCAACCGTCGTCTGCTGCAGCATGATTTCCGAAAGCCACACTCTGTAAGGGTCTGCACGCGCGCCCGGCGGCGCCCGCCACGGCAAATCCCGGCGATGACGATCATACCAGCCAAGCAGCGCTTCGGCGATGCCGGCGTGCCGGGCGCAGCGCGATTTAGAGGCCATAGATGCGTTTTTGTGGTTGTCTGACGTGCGTGCGAATCCAAGCCATACAAAGAGTTGAGCGCTAAGCCAATAGACAAGGATCACGATGGAGCAAGAGCCCATTTTGCCACCCCGAATGCTCGGCAGTGACCTTGTTCTGTTACGACTTCAGAATGCGCGCGGGGCTCGAATCGTTTTTTCCGTGGAGGATCGTCTGAAATCCGCTATAAGAGAGCATGCGGAATCGTCGCGTCGCAAGAATCCCTTGGTCCCAGCCGCTTGGGGACCTCATTCAATCGGCGATCAATCCGGTGCTGACCCAGCGCGGATTCGGTCTCCCCGGGGTTGTATTGTATTGGCACGATATTGTTGGTGAAAGGCTCGCCGCCATGTCCCGGCCGATCAAGGTGCAATGGCCGGCGCGGCGCAGCGGCCCGGCGGCTAAACATGATACCGCCCGGGCCGCGCTCATTGTGCGAGTCGAGACGGGATATGCGCTCGAATTGCAGCATCTCGCCCCGGTCGTTATTGAGCGTGTGAATGCCTATTTTGGTTGGCGGTGCATCGCGCGTCTTGTGTTGATGCAAGGCCCGGTTGCGGCACGGACTGCCGCGCGCCGCGCAGCAGTCCGGCCAATAGATCAAGCCACCGAGGCTGCGGCAGCGGACATTGCCCGCGACGTCTTGGATGAGCCCTTGCGGCAAGCCTTGATCAGGCTCGGCGCGCGCGTTCTCGCCGGGCCATAGTTTTGGACTTGCTCGGTTTCGCCGTGTCTTTGAATACGCCAGCAAATCAGGGAACCGAAATGGACGATTTTAGAATCGAAACCGACAGCCTCGGCGAAGTCAAGGTGCCGGCTGAAAAACTTTGGGGCGCGCAGACGCAGCGTTCGATCGAGCATTTTAGTATCGGCAAAGATATCATGCCGGCCGAAATGATTACCGCCTTCGCCATATTGAAGAAGGCGTCGGCCAGGGCAAACCATGCCGGCGGGCGCCTCGACGACAAAACCCACGCTATGATCGACCAGGCCTGCGACGAGATTCGTCAAGGCCAGCATCACGACATGTTTCCTCTGCATGTGTGGATGACCGGCAGCGGCACGCAGTTCAACATGAACGTCAATGAGGTCATTTGCAACCGCTGTTGCCAGCTTATGGGAATGCCGCTTGGCAGCAAAAAGCCGATCCATCCCAATGATCACGTCAATATGTCGCAATCGTCGAATGACGCCTTTCCTTCAGCGATGTACATCGCCGCGGCATTAGGCGTCACGCAGGAGCTGATTCCCGCGGTCAAAGCGCTTCATGATTCAATTGCTGCCAAGGCGGTCGAATGGGACGACATCATCAAGATTGGCCGCACGCATATGCAGGATGCGACACCCCTCACTCTTGGTCAGGAATGGTCAGGCTATGCCGGCATGCTTGCCGATAATCTTGTGCGAATCGGAGACGCGCTCAAAGGGGTCTATCATCTGTCTTTGGGCGGCACGGCGGTTGGCACCGGAATCAATGCGGCGCCAGGTTTTGCGGAGGCTGTCGCGAGCGAGATCGCCAAGCTCACGGGCCTGCCCTTTGTCAGTGCGCCAAACAAATTTGTTGTGCAAGGCGCGCATGATGCCTTGGTGCAGCTTTCCGGCACATTTCGAACTCTTGCTGTGTCGCTTTATAAGATCGCCAACGACATCCGCCTCCTAGGCTGCGGGCCGCGCGCGGGCTTTGCCGAATTGGCCCTTCCGGAAAATGAGCCTGGCTCGTCGATCATGCCCGGAAAAGTCAACCCGACGCAAGCAGAGGCGCTGACGATGATCGCGGTGCAGGTCATGGCGAACGACGTCGCAGTCGGTTTTGGCGGCGCAGGCGGCTATATGGAGATGAACGTCTATAAGCCTCTGATGATCGCTAACCTCATCCAATCCATCACTTTGTTGAGCGGCGGCTGTACCAATTTCCGCAAATATCTCATCGAAGGCACGAAGCCCAATCTTAAAAAGATCAACGAGCATGTCGAGCGCTCGCTGATGCTTGTCACCGCTCTTGTGCCCCTGATTGGCTACGACAAGGCCTCGAAAATCGCACATTACGCAATGGAGCATGATCTCACGCTAAAGGAGGCGGCGCTGCAGCTTGGGCATGTTACGGCAGAAGAGTTTGACCGCGTCGTCGATCCGGCAAAAATGGTCAAGCCCTATGTCGCCGGGACGTGAGGCGCGGATATCTTTTTCAACTGTCGCCGTGAGCGGCGCGAGTCTCGCGGCGAGTGCGAATCCGTGCTCAAATCCAGCCTGCAATTTAATTTAGCGCCGCAGCTAAACCGGATTCAACTTCAAGGCAACAATTTGCCCGTTTTGACTCGCGCCCATTCGCGTTCGATCGTCTTTTGCGAGACCGGGTCACGGTATGGCGCTGCGAAAAGCCGCTGCATCATGGACGCGCTCGGATAGAGCGATGCGTTTTCAGAAAGGCGTGCGTCTATCGCCGGCTTGGCGGCGAGAACCCCGCTCGCGAGATGGGTGAAATTCGTATTGCGCGCAGCAACGTCGGGCCGCAAAAGGAAATCGATAAAGGCATAGGCTTCTTCGACATTTTGTGCGTTCGCAGGAATTGCCAGATTGTCGAGAAACATCAGACTGCCTTCCCTGGGGATGGCGAAACCGATTTCAGCCTCTTTGTCGGCCTCAACGGCGCGGTCGCGTGCGCGAAAACTCTCAAAGGATTGACCGACCGCGAGACAAATATCGCCGTTGGCGAGCGCATCGGCAAAGCCGGCGGAGTCGAAAATTTTCGCCTTCCGCCTCGCAATGGTCAATAGTTCCGCGGCCCATTTGAGAACGCTCGGCCGCATCGAAGCTGGATCGGTTTTAAGATAGATAAGCGCGATCGCAAACATGTCTTCGCCGCTGTCAGGGAGCATCACGCCGCAGGCGGCAAATTTCCGCAGGCTCTCAGGCTTTAAGATGGCATCCCACGAGATGAGCGATTCCTTAGATAAGCTTTGCCATGCGTCGGCTGCCGCATCACCCACGACTTCCCTAATCTTGCCGGCATTATAGGCGAGGCCTACTGTGTACCACAGGTAGTTGACCGCATATTGATTGCCGGGGTCGTAGGCTCCAAGGCGCGCCATGACCTCTGGCCACAGATTTTTGCTGTTCGGAAGTTTGGTTTTGTCTAGCCTTTGGAACTTTCCCACAGCAATCAACCGCTGCAGATCGCGCCCAGCAACAATAACCACATCGAAGCCAGCCTTGCCTCCAAGGGCCTGTCCTTCAATTGCCGCACGCGAATTGTAAGTATCATACGTAACCTTAATCCCCGTTTCTTTGGCAAAATCTTCGATGACCTTGGGGTCGATATCGTCACCCCAGCCGTAGACGCTGACGGCCTTCTCTTGGGCAGCTGCGGGAACCACGAGACCGCCAGAGCCAAGTCCCAATAGCAAAATGCTTGCAAAAAAAGTTCTCATCCCGACCTCGCCCGATTGCCGCATGAGGAATATCGATCTCATTCGCTGAGGTAAAGGAACACGTGCGTGCCGCCTGCTGGTCAGGGCTTCGCGACATAGATACCTTTGAACCACAGTGAATGGCGCCTCGAGGCCAACGAAGAGCGCGTAGAAATTGCTTCGCCCCTGGCTTGTATTATCCCTCATCTTTATCCTCGCATGGCTCGGGCTATTTGTTCTTTCATATTTTAACAAAACGTAACGTTCAGATGGGCAGTAAAAGCGGATACATCCAAATGAAATTTTTCGAATAGTCGAGTTTGCCGGCACCGAGCACAAGAGAACCACCTTGTTCCTCAATGCGGCCGGCATGTGCGCAGTCTCACAGTCTGCTGCACCGCACCGGCGGTATTGGATAGCACTAATTTGATGCTTTGTTGCTCGCACCGAGGCTTGCCCGGGCCGCGGCGATTGCGTATCTGATGGGGTGCGCTTGGATCAAATCAGCTTGTGGAATGTGGAGCGGACTCTTCGGTGTTTCTAAGCCATTTGCAACCGCTCGTCGCGCAACACGGCTATTGGGTCGTTTTTCTCATTGTCATGCTCGAGAGCGCAGGCGTTCCTCTGCCCGGCGAGACGGTACTCGTTCTGGGCTCCGTCTATGCCGGGGCAACTGGCCAGCTTGCGATTGCGCTTGTCATCGCCTGCGCGGCGGCGGGCGCGATCATAGGCGACAATATCGGCTTTTGGATCGGGCGGACGTGGGGCCTGAAATTCGTGCTGCGCTACGGCAAATTTATTCGTCTACCGGAACAGAGGCTGAGATTGGGGCAGTATCTCTTCGCCAGACATGGCGCCAAGATCGTTTTTTTTGGCCGGTTCGTGGCATTCTTGCGCGTTTTCGCGGCCCTTCTTGCGGGCGTGAATAAATACGAATGGCGGCCATTTTTATTTTTCAATGCCGCGGGCGGTATCATTTGGGCGATGTTTTTTGGGATCGGCGCATTTGTCTTCGGCGAATCGATCCATCGTGTGACCGGGCCTCTTGGCGCCGCAGCGCTCGGCGGCGCGGTCATTGGCGTGATCACTTTCATGGTTGTTGTCCGCCGCCGGGAGCGGAAAATGGAGGAACGGATTTTAGAGACAGATGTGGATCTCCGTTTACTGCAATAGGATCATCATCGGCGCTCCAGAAGCGCGATGAGACTTGATGTATCCCAACGTCCACCCCCCATTTTTTGCACCTCGGCATAAAACTGATCGACCAATGCCGCGACGGGGAGCGTTGCGCCGTTCCGGCGAGCTTCTTCAAAGCAGAGCGCGAGATCCTTGCGCATCCAGTTGACCGCAAAGCCGAAATCGAATTCGCCCGCGCTCATGGTCTTGTGGCGATTGTCCATCTGCCAGGATTGTGCCGCGCCCTTGCTGATGATTTCAACGGCGGCGATAGGATCAAGCCCGGCGCGCTTGGCAAAATGGAGGCCCTCGGCCAAGCCCTGAACGAGCCCGGCAATACAGATCTGATTGACCATTTTGGTGAGCTGACCGCTGCCGGCGGGCCCCATCAGCCGGGACGCGCGCGCATAGGCGCCGATGATTGCTTCCGCCCGTTCGAAATCCTCGACAGTGCCGCCGCACATGATGCTAAGCGCGCCATTTTCCGCGCCTGCCTGGCCACCGGAGACAGGCGCATCGATGAAACCCGCGCCTCGTGCGCGCGCAGTCTCGAATAATTCCCGCGCGATACCGGCAGAGGCAGTTGTGTGATCGACAAAGATCGCCCCTCTCTCTAGAGTTGCCAAGGCGCCCTGCGCTCCGGTGGTTACGGCGCGCAGATCGGCGTCGTTGCCGACGCAGGCGAAGACAAATTCTTGGCCCCTCGCGGCCTCACTCGGAGACGGCGCGCTGCGTCCGCCAAACGCCTCCATCCACCGCGCGGCCCGCGCCGCGGTGCGATTATAGACCGTGACCTCATGGCCCTTCTTTTTGAGGTGGCCGGCCATAGGATAGCCCATGACGCCTAGACCGAGAAACGCTACTCTTGCCATGGGCACCATTCTGCGCGAATTCCGGTGTGCGGGGAACCGGCTAATTTATTTTAAAGTCAAAATACTTGGCCCTGATCTTTGTGAATGTGCCATCCGCCATGCTCGAATCCAAGGCCTTTTCGAACATCGCCTTCAAAGTTTGGTCCTCCTTGCGCAGACCAATGCCGATCCCGTCGCCGAAATACGCCGGATCGCGCGGCACATCCGCGGCAATGATGCAGCATTCCCCTTCTTTGCGTGTTTTCAAGAAGCTCGCAACGGCATCCTTATCTCCTATGACAAGGTCGACGCGCCCTTCAGCAAGATCGAGAATAGCCTCGTCGAGCGATGCGTAGGGACGAATCTCCGATTGCTTGTAGACATCTTCGGCATAGGCCTGGTGGGTCCCGCCGGATTCAACGCCTATCGTCTTGCCGACGAGGCCTGCCGGACTCGTATCAAGCGAGGCATGCTCCTTCACCGTGACAAGCGCCGAAGGCATGCGGATATAAGGCTTGCTGAAAGCAATTTTCTGGCGGGCCTCGTCCGAAATTTCCATCGCCGCCATGATGGCATCATACTGATGCGCGAGAAGACCGGGAATAAGCCCATCCCAGTTTTGGGTCATGAAAGTACAGGAAACTTTCATGCGGGCGCATAAATCCTGTGCCAAATCGATTTCAAACCCGGCGAGTTTATTGTTCTCAAGATAATTGTAGGGAGGGCGGGCGCCTTCGCTCGCGATTTTGACGGTGCGCCTTGCGGCTTGGGATGAGCCCGCGGCGAGGCAGCCAGGCGGCGCGATGTTTAAAACCATGCAAACAGCAAAGCCAAACAGCGGCAGCCAGCCGGTTCCAGCATAGCGTTTGGGAGCGATGAGGAACGACGATCCTCTTTGCGGTCCCATGTCAGGACCCCAATTGGACAAGGCAGTCAAAGCGATTGCTCGTTGAATGGCGGGAGGCGCGCTCACCTGTCGCGTTCACCATGCGTACTCCAGTGCATTCAAAAAGGCCCGTGCTAGAATCATATGGCCCGTCAAATTCGCATGCACCCGGTCGCCTGCCAGCGCCATCGGATGAAATTCGGTCAAGACGGCATCGAACGCGGCCTGGGTATCCACCGCAATGGCTTCGTAGTTCTCAGCGAGCCGCAGCACTACTTGCCCATACCGGTCCATCATCGCCCGCATGGGATCCTCTCGGTCGGGTTCGATGAAATAGGGCGTCATGAGCACCAAACCCTTGAGGTGAGGCCTTGTGGTGCGGACGAGTTGCTCCAAAGTGGAAGCATATTCGTCAAGCGAGACGTGCCATTCCGTTTGCAGGGGAGCATCGAACTGGCGCCAGACATCGTTGATGCCGATCATGATAGAGAGCCAATCAGGCTTCAAGTCCAAGACATCGGATTGCCAGCGGGCTGCCAAATCACGCACGGTATGGCCGCCGATTCCCATGTTTCGGATACGGATGCGCTGCTCCGGGCAGGTGGCGCTGAGCCGGGCATGGACAAGGGCGACGTAGCCATTGCCGAGGTCCCCGGATTCGCCGATAGGCCGGCCACGGCCGCTGTCGGTAATTGAATCACCGATCATGAGCAGGGTGCTGTTAGGGGGAATCTTCATGGCGCATTCTGTGGATTGCATCTCGTCGAGCAGCCCGAGATAACGAGCAAACTAAGCAGAAACCGGCAGCAGACCCCGCGCATGGCAGACTGCCGCAAAACCTCCCTGCCCGGAGGAATGGCTGCTTGTGTGACACCGGCAGTTATTTATTGCAGGAATTCTTAACTTCTAGAGCGATCGGCCCCTCGCTGACCTTTCGATCCAAGCGAAGCGGGTACATTCTCGACAAGGCGGCGCGGATTTGCCCGGTTTTTCCAATGTGCTGCAAATCCGATTTCCTCGCAACGCTTGATCCTTCGCCCCGTCATAGCGGGCAGCTCCTTACATCTTCCGGCGTGGCCTGCGCCAAGACTTGCCGGCCGTACCGTTATCCACGCGCGCCGCATACGATATGGAAAGGAAACACTCTATGCAAAGACATGAGATTGAAGGCGAACTGGAAAGGCTTATATAATCGCTCGTGCTGCGACAAATGGAACGAGCCCAAATGGTCAGCGATCAGGACGTTCTCGCCGCGCTTCAAACGGTTCCGGGTCCCGACGGAAAGACGTCTCTTACACGCTCGGGCGCGCTTACGGGTCTGTCGATCAAGGACGGCAAGGTTTATGTATCGATTGCGGTCGATCCGCGCCAGTCGGCGGCGCTCGAGCCGATGCGGGCCGCCGCGGAGGCGGCGCTGAGGAGATTGCCGGGCGTCACCATTGCGCTCGTGAGCCTCACCGCCGAAAAGCAGACGCCGCCGAAGACCGTCCCTCCACGCAGCATTGCTATTCCCGGCGTTTCAAACATCATCGCCGTGGCCTCAGGAAAAGGTGGCGTCGGCAAATCCACGTGTTGCGTCAATCTTGCGCTCGGCCTTTCGTCCCTGGGTTGGCGCATCGGCATTCTCGATGCCGATGTTTTTGGGCCTTCGCTGCCGCGCCTGCTCGGGCTTAACGCGAAACCAGAATCACAAGGCCGCTCCATCCGCCCGCTTCTTGCCTATGGCGTGAAGGCCATGTCGATCGGCTTTTTGGTCGAGGAGGAAGACGCGATGATTTGGCGCGGGCCGATGGTGATGTCGGCGATCCAGCAGCTGTTGCGCGATGTTTTGTGGGGCGAGCTCGACTGTCTGGTGGTCGACATGCCGCCGGGTACGGGCGACGCGCAACTGACGCTGGCGCAAAATGTGCCGCTCGCCGGCGCCGTCATTGTCTCGACGCCACAGGATCTCGCGCTGATCGACGCCAGGCGCGGGATCGCCATGTTCAACAAGGTCGCGGTGCCGGTTTTGGGCATCATCGAGAACATGAGCTATTTTTTGTGCCCGCATTGCGGCGCGCGGTCGGATGTTTTTGCCCATGGCGGGGCGCGCATCGAGGCCGAAAAATACGCCGTGCCCTTTTTGGGCGAGGTGCCGCTCGACATAAAGATCCGCGAACATTCGGATTCGGGGCGCCCTTTGACTGCTTCCGATCCCGATGGCGAACATGCCAAGATTTTTCGCGCCATCGCGGCGAAGGTGAAGGCAGCTCTTGAGGCGGGCCGCGTGCGCGCCGCGCCAAAGATTGTGATTGAGTAACGGCGAAGCTGTTGGCGGCAGCTAGGGTCGTGCGCCGCCGATGCTTGCGTTCACAATCGGAAAAACGCCCTTTTAGAGGCCGCGTCACCACGTTTCCAATCGTTCTGGGCGCGTTTCATTGCGACGCTGTTAGAAACGTGCAGAACTCGCGGCCCGGCTTTGAGCCCATACGAATTTGGCGTTTCCAATCGTTCGCGAGGCATTCGGATGCAGGTTTCCGAAACGCTTCCAAAGCTATTCGTGAAAAAAACATTGCCGCCTTGCGGGCCAATCAAACCGAGGTATGTTGGGGCTGGAAGCGCCGGCTGTTTGCGCTATGTCGAAAAGGGTTCAGCCAAAAACCAGCGGCGAGATCGGCCGGATTTGTGATGTTGCGCTTCAAAGAAGGCCTTGGGCATGAACAAGACTGGTAAACCTGCTGCTGGCTTAAGCGCTGAACCGGCGCGGGCGGCGGATGACAGGCGAGCCCGCCGTCAATCGGCCGAGTCCAAGCTTCAAGAGCTGAAAACCCGCTTGCGCGAAATCACCGATCTCGATGCCGTGGGCTCGGTGCTCAACTGGGATCACGCGACCTATATGCCAAAGGCAGGCGCTGCCGCGCGCGCCCGGCAAGGCGCGATGCTAAGCAGGTTCAGGCACGAAAGATCGGTCGATCCGGCGCTCGGAAAGCTGCTCGACGAGCTTCTGCCCTGCGCGGAAGGTTTGCCTTACGATTCGGACGAGGCAAGCCTTATCCGGATTGCCCGCCGCGATTTTGAGAAGGCAATAAAAATTCCCGCCGATTATGTTGCGCGGGCAAGCGCGCTTGGCTCGGCCTCATACGATGCCTGGACTCGGGCCCGGCCAGCAAATGATTTTGCGGCGATGCGGCCCTATCTCGAAAAGGCAATTGACCTGTCGCGTGAATATGCAGACTATTTTGCGCCCTACGCACACGTCGCTGACCCTTTGATCGATAAAGCCGAGGAAGGCATGACGGCGGCCATGATGGGAGAGCTGTTTGCCCGGCTAAAGGGCCAATTGACTCCGATCGTTCGCGCCATTGCCGACCAGCCTGTCCCTTGCGACTATTGTCTGCGCGGGTTTTTTGGCGAGGCGGCGCAGCTCGCCTTCAGTCTTTCGGTCGTGAAGCGCCTTGGCTACGACATGGAGCGCGGGCGGCTCGACAAGACTCTCCACCCCTTCTGCAGCAAATTCTCGTTAGGCGATATCCGGATCACGACGCGGGTCAATGAAATGCAATTCGGCAGCGCCTTGTTTGCCGCCATGCACGAGGCCGGTCATGCCCTTTACGAACAGGGCGTGGCGCCCGCGCTTGAGGGCACGCCATTGGGAAGAGGAACGTCATGGGGCGTGCACGAGAGCCAATCGCGTCTTTGGGAAAATGTGGTTGGCCGCAGCCGTCCTTTCTGGGAGCATTTTTACCCGGTGCTGCGGGATGAATTTCCCGATCGGCTCAAGGGAACGGACTGCGAGACCTTCTACCGCGCGATCAACAAGGTGCAGCGTTCTTTGATCCGCACCGATGCCGACGAGGTCACCTATAACCTGCATATTGTGCTGCGCTTCAACCTGGAGTTGGAATTGCTGGAGGGCCGTCTGCGCGTAAAAGACCTCCCCGACGCTTGGCGGGCGCGGATGAAGGCGGATCTCGGTATTGCTCCCGCCGATGATCGCGACGGCTGCCTCCAGGACGTGCATTGGTACGGCGTCAGCACTGTTGGCGGCGGCTTTCAAAGTTACACAATCGGCAACATTTTAAGCGCCCAACTTTATGGTGCTGCAACAAAAGCGTATCCGGAAATTCCAGGCGAAATAACAAATGGTGAGTTTGGCACGCTGCACGGCTGGCTGCGCACGCACCTCTACCAACATGGGCGCAAGTTTGGGCCGGGCGAGCTCGTGTCACGGGCGGCGGGCGCCCCGATGAGCATCGAGCCCTACATCCGCTATCTTCATGCAAAGTATGGAGAGCTTTATTGCTTGCCGCCTATCGCCGAAATTGATCACTCATACGTGAACGCGCCGCTACACTCTTAAGAGTCAATGCGCGCAAAAATTATTCCAGAAGCAACAACGACTCCTTGCAGCTCGGGCCGCGCGAGACGACCCATGTCAAAAAATCCGCCAGACCTGCTGATTGCTAGCGAAAAGGTTTGCTTCGCCGTCGTGAAGGCGCGCGAGTTCGATGTCAATGACGTGGTCACCGACCCGGGCGATGCATCAAATCCAAGCGTTGACAGCATGATCGGCGCTGGAGGATCATCGTGAGGATCCCGTCGCCGACGAGCTTCGCGGCTTTAACGGATCTTTGAATATCGGACATCGTCCGACCAATCGCCGGCAAAAAGCGACGGAGAACTCAAAGAACTCCCAATCTTGCAACCTTTGCGGGCTGTTCCATCATTAAAAATATTTTTGCAAAACTATTTGGCGGCGGTGACCTTGGTCGCGGCGGACAAAACCGCCTTTCTGAAGGCTCCCTCGATGGTCACGGCGAAATTATAATGGGACCGCGAAAATGGCGCCGTGCTAAACGGCTTGTTGCTGCGCCAACCGACGAGGATTGCGCCTATCGCCGGTTTGTCTGGTCGCATAATTAGGGCGCCGCCGGAGGCTCCGTCCCCGGTTTCGCAATCGAAGGAAAATTCCCTTGTTCCTTCCTCGCCTGCCGTCAGCTGATCGCGAAGACGGCATTTCTCCATCGACAGCTTGTGTCCCTCGCCCCAGTCGATGTGCCCGCGGGCGACAAATTCGACGGGCGTATTCGGCGTCGCCCGATCGCCGAGCGCATAAGGCGTTACCCCTTCGACGGGATGGACGAGACGCGCGACCGCCCAATCATGGACCGCGGCAATCGCATAAGGATTGGTGCTCCCCGCGACAATCGAGCCAAGGTCGATTGGCACTTTTACCTCTTTTCCGTGCCTATCCATCGAAAAGAAGCAGGTTTTTGCCCGCCGGACGCCTTTTTCGTTGAAGAAAACATGGGCCGCCGTTGTCACCAGATTATTGGAGAGCGTGAGCTGGCCGGCACCATGCGCGTCGCCGCATTCGATAAGGCCTGACCCGGCGAAACGAGTGCGAAGCTCTGCGGCGTCAAGCTTTTGCTCGGCCGCGAATTCGTCGACGGTGCGGCGGCTGTTTTTGCCGAAAACGACAACCGGAGTGACCTTGAGCGCTTCGCCCTTCGGCAGGTTGGGCAAAAAAAACGGCGCGGCCGAAGCTTCAACGGCGAATCCAACCAGGACAATGCAAATGGCGGCGGCGTGGTGCCCAGCCTTTTGGAACATTGTGCTCTCTCCTATCGAATCGGCCCGCCGTCAGTTTAGGGCGGGACGAAACACTTCATCAAGCTCGGCCGCGATCGTATTTACCCATTGCGAAAACAAAAAGGCAGATACGAAACAGTGCTGGGCATAGCGTTTTAGTCAACTAACCGGGCCCTGCCCAATGCCGTCCCCCAGCGCAGCTTTTGAGCCGGGCGGAAGTTTCAGCCGGAGAGCCCCCGCATTCGGGTGCCAAAACGCGTCCGCTGGCTATTCTATTAAGGCGAGAATAAGACCCAAGGCTTGCGCGAGCCATGGCGCCCAGGGCCCGGCAAGCACGCAAACGGTATCAAAGTCTATCCTCAAGGCTCTTTGGCGCCCAAAAGACTACCTCGCCTTGCCGCACGGCCCTTTCGCCTCGAAAGCTACGGGGAATACCAGCGGGCTTGTGGAAACTTGACCCGGCTGCACTCTATCGCGGTTTGTGCCTTCGCACCGGATGGCGGAGGCCGCTTCTAACCCCGCGCTCCCGCGAGCATCCCGTGGACTTCATAGGTCATAACGGCGAGCGACGCGGCTAATCCTAGATAGGCCGCGCCATATCCGAACTTGATGGCGAATGGGGTACCGTAATAGGCGAGGTTTTCAGGCGCGGAGGGATCATAGCGCCAGGCGGCGGCGAGTTTAGGGAACGCAATGATCGCAACCAAAATCAGCACCGGGCTCGGTCTGTATAAGAACAGCGCCACCATAAGCGGCGCGCCCAAGAGCCAAATCCGCGGCGACAAAATGGCCGTGATCCGGCCGCCGTCGAGAGGCGAAACAGGAAGAAGGTTTATGAGATTGAGAAAAAACCCAGTATAGGAAACCGCGAGCAACAAGGAGCTATTGGACTCCTGTGCCCAGAAGAACACGAGAAACGACGCGAGCGTGCCGACGAAGGGGCCGGCCATCGCAATATAGGCCTCCGTTTCGACGTTCATCGGCTGCTCCTTGAGATTGATCCAGGCACCGACGAAGGGAATGAAGGTTGGAGCGCCGACGTCGAGATGGCGTTGCCGCGCGGCGATGTAATGACCGAGTTCATGCAGGAACAAGAGCGCGATAAAGCCGGCCGCAAAACGCCAACCCCAAAGGCTTGCGTAAACGGCGAGCGAGACCACCATCGTGCCGGCTGTCGTCGCCAGCTTGCCCCATTTCAACGACGACAGTAAGATAATCAGTAATTTCATGCAGGCATTCAGCTCTATGGAACGGTTTTACCGGTTATACCTCTAAAAAATTTTACAATACAGGCGTTGTCCGCTGCCGAGTGAACGGTCAAGACTCGAGTTGCGCAGCTCACCGCCGCAATGGTAACGTCTACCGGAACCGCAACAGTATCCCAACGCTCTTGTGTTTGGCGACACCCGAGAAGGACGAATAGCTCATGGCGCGCAACAAAATTGCTTTGGTCGGAGCAGGTCAGATTGGGGGCACTTTGGCTCACCTCGCGGCGCTGAATGAGCTAGGCGACATCGTGCTCTTCGACATTGCCGAAGGGACACCGCAAGGCAAGGCGCTCGATCTTGCCGAATCGGGACCGATCGAAGGTTTTGATGTCGCCCTCGCGGGAAGCAATAGCTATGAATCCATCGCAGGCGCCGATGTTGTGATCGTGACGGCCGGCATTCCGCGAAAACCCGGAATGAGCCGCGACGATCTCCTCGGCATTAATCTCAAGGTCATAGAGTCGGTCGCAACTGGCATCAAGAAACATGCGCCGGACGCCTTCGTCATTTGCATCACCAATCCCCTCGACGCCATGGTTTGGGCCTTGCAAAAAGCCGCGAAACTCCCGGCGAACAAGGTCGTCGGCATGGCCGGCGTTCTCGATTCGGCAAGGTTCCGTCATTTCCTCTCAGAGGAGCTAAAAGTCTCGGTCGAAGATGTGACCGCCTTCGTTCTCGGCGGCCATGGCGACGACATGGTTCCTTCCTTGCGCTATTCCACCGTGGCGGGAATACCTTTGCCGGACATGGTCAAGATGGGATGGACGACGCAGGAACGGCTCGATGCGATTGTTAAGCGCACCCGCATGGGGGGCGGCGAAATCGTCGCCCTGCTCAAGACCGGGTCGGCTTTTTACGCTCCCGCCGCCTCGGCGATCGCGATGGCCGATTCCTATCTCAAGGACAAGCGCCGGGTCTTTGCTTGCGCCGCCAAGCTAAACGGGGAGTATGGGGTCAATGACCTCTATGTCGGAGTCCCGGTGGTCATCGGAGCCAATGGCGTCGAAAAAATCGTCGAGGTTTCCCTCGATTCATCCGAAAGCCAAATGTTTCAAAAATCGGTCGGCTCGGTGCGGGAATTGGTCGAAGCCTGCAAGTCTCTCAACCCGGCCTTCGCGCGCTGATTTGCGTACCGCAGCCAATTTAACAAACGAATTTGGACCCCCTTGCGATAGCTCACTGCCAAGCTTTATCCTAGCTATGGCATGCTTTCATACTCAAACAGTTACACAAATTTGTTAAAGTGTTTTGTTAAAGTGTTTAAGTAAGATTAATCCCGGCTTCTCGCCTGCTTTCCAACCGCACCCAAGGCCGCACATGAGATTGAGTTGGCGCGGAACGTGCTAGAAGCATAGCGCAAACGAGTTTTTTCAAATGAATGTCCACGAATATCAGGCCAAGGCGATACTTAAGGAATTTGGAGTCCCTGTCCCGCAAGGAATCGCGGTTTTGCACCAAGCCGGCGCATCGGCCGCCGCTAAGCAGCTTAGCGGTCCAATTTGGGTCGTGAAAGCGCAAATTCACGCGGGCGGGCGCGGTAAGGGTAAGTTCAAGGAACCGGAGGCCGGGTCAGGAGGCGGCGTAAGACTCGCCAAATCAATAAGCGAGGTGGAGAGCTTTGCGGGCGCGATGCTGGGCCGCACGCTGGTGACGGCGCAAACCGGCCCGGCAGGCAAGCAAGTCAACCGGATCTATCTCGAAGAAGGAACAAGCATCGTCAAGGAATTCTATTTGTCCGTCCTTGTCGATCGCTTGGCGGGCCGCATCGCTTTTGTCGTCTCGACCGCAGGCGGTATGAACATCGAGGACGTGGCACGCGAGGCGCCCGGCCGGATCGTAAGCTTATCCGTCGATCCGGTAACGGGAATCATGCCCCATCACGGCCGGACGGTTGCCAATGCCCTCGGCCTTACAGGCAGCCTTGCGAAACAGGCAGAAGAACTTACCACGCAACTTTATGCCGCGTTCATCGCCACAGATATGGCAATGCTCGAAATCAATCCGCTGATCGTCTCGGCGGACGGCAAGCTCAAATGCCTCGACGCCAAAATCGCGTTTGATGACAACTCCCTATACCGGCATCCCGAGATTGCCGCACTGCGCGACGAAAGCGAAGAAGACGCGAGGGAGATTGAAGCATCCAGACATGATCTCAATTATATCGCCCTCTCGGGAACAATCGGCTGCATGGTCAACGGCGCCGGTCTCGCAATGGCGACGATGGACATCATCAAACTTTACGGTGGCGAACCTGCCAACTTTCTCGATGTCGGCGGCAGTGCTACAAAGGACAAGGTGGCGGAAGCTTTCAAAATCATCACAGCCGACCATCGGGTCAAAGGCATTCTTGTGAATATTTTCGGCGGTATCATGAAATGCGATGTGATTGCCGAAGGTGTCATTGCCGCAGTCAAGGAGACGGGCCTCGATGTGCCGCTTGTTGTGCGCCTCGCGGGCACGAACGCCGACTTAGGAAAAAAAATCATTGCGAAAGCCGGCCTTAACGTCATTCCCGCCGACAACCTCGACGATGCCGCGCAAAAAATCATTGCAGCAGCCGGAAGGGCCTGAACATGGCTATACTCGCCGGCAAGGATACGAAAGTCATTTGCCAGGGATTTACCGGCAAGAATGGAACGTTCCATTCCGAACAGGCGATTGCTTATGGCACAAATATGGTTGGAGGTGTGTCGCCCGGTAAGGGAGGAGCGACACATATTGGCCTGCCCGTCTTTGATACTGTTGCCGAGGCGCGTGGCGCCACCGGCGCCGATGCAAGCGTGATCTATGTCCCGCCTTCAGGGGCAGCAGACGCGATCTGCGAAGCAATCGACGCGGAAATGCCGCTCATCGTCTGCATCACCGAAGGCATTCCGGTTTCAGATATGATCAAGGTCAAGCGGGCGCTGTGCGGAACGAAATCGCGTCTCATCGGTCCGAACTGCCCCGGCGTCATGACTGCCGGGGAATGCAAGATCGGCATCATGCCGGGCGATATTTTTAGGCCCGGTTCGGTCGGTATTGTTTCGCGCTCGGGAACCTTGACCTACGAGGCGGTCTTTCAGACCACGTTCGAAGGGCTCGGCCAGACGACCTCGGTCGGTATCGGTGGTGATCCGGTCAAAGGCGCCGAATTCATCGAAATATTGGAATTGTTCCTGGCCGATGATTTTACGAAATCCATTGTCATGATCGGCGAAATTGGCGGCTCGGCCGAAGAGGATGCCGCGCAGTTTCTCGCCGATGAAGCAAGGCGCGGCCGCAAGAAACCGGTCGTTGGCTTTATCGTAGGCCGCACCGCACCCCCTGGCCGGCGCATGGGCCATGCGGGCGCTATCATCGCGGGCGGCAAGGGAGCCGCCGAGGATAAGATCGCCGCCATGGAAGCGGCAGGAATTCAGGTGTCGCCTTCGCCGGCGAGGTTAGGTAAGACACTTGCCGATATGTTGCGCGGATAAGCCAGAACTTGAGAAAGGGCTGCGATGTCCACATTTATTAAACGGAGGTTGCTACAAAGAGCCGGCGCTTTTATTGGGACAGGCGGGATCGTTGCAGGAGGTCGATTTGGCGGCGAGGAGGCGGACCTTTAACAAAGCGATTGCTGCCGTCCCCGCGGCAGCTTTGGCCGGAAGATCCGCAGCGAGGCCGAGGCGAGCCAGGCAAGGCTGCCACTCGGCGAAATTTTCGTGAGCAGGAGATTTGAATGGCGCGCCAAGACACGAACGGTAATCCAAATGGTGCGGGCGGTGGACCGGGCGGGCGCTCGGCTCCGAATCTTGGCTTTGCCAGGACCTCGTTTCTCGACGGCGCCAATGCGGCCTATATCGAACAGCTCGCGGGAAGTTACGTGCGCGATCCCGCCTCGCTCGATCCATCGTGGCAGGAATTTTTCGCAGAATTGCGTGACGATAGCACGGCCGTCGCGAAGCGCGTGCAAGGCCCGCGCTGGAGGCAGCGCAGCCTTCCGGCCAACGGGGCGGATGAGCTCATTTCCGCGCTTGACGGGAATTGGCGCGAGACCCGAACCGCAATCGGTGCCAAGCTCGAGGCCAAGGCAAAAGAGGGGGGCCTGTTTTCTTCCGAGGAGCTTTTGCGCGCGACTCGCGATTCGGTGCGCGCCTTGATGATGATCCGCGCCTATCGCATGCGCGGGCATCTCCACGCCAATCTCGACCCGCTTGGCATAGAGCCTCCGAGAGATCATGAGGAGCTTCATCCAGCCGCTTATGGATTTAGCGAAGCGGACCATAACCGGAAAATTTTTCTCGATGGCGTGCTCGGGCTCAAGTTCGCAACCATTCCTGAAATGCTGAAAATCCTGCGCCGTACCTATTGCGGCACCATAGGATTCGAATTCATGCATATCTCGGATCCGGCCGAGAAAAGCTGGCTGCAACAGCGGATTGAAGGTCCGGGAAAGGAGATCATCTTTACGAAGGAGGGCAAGCGGGCAATTCTCAATAAGCTCGTCGAAGCGGAGGGGTTTGAGCAATTTATCGACCTCAAGTATACCGGCACCAAACGTTTCGGGCTTGACGGCGCCGAAGCAATGATTCCGGCGCTCGAACAGATCATTAAGCGCGGCGGTGCCTTGGGCGTTCAAGATATTGTGCTGGGCATGGCCCACCGCGGGCGCTTAAATGTTCTCTCCCATGTCATGGGCAAGCCGCACCGGGCCATTTTCAACGAGTTCAAGGGCGGTTCCTTCACCCCAGACGACGTCGAGGGCTCGGGCGACGTCAAATATCATCTTGGCGCCTCCGCCGACCGCGACTTCGACGGCAATCGAGTCCATCTCTCATTGACCGCGAACCCATCCCACCTTGAGATTGTCGATCCCGTCGTTCTCGGCAAGGTGCGCGCCAAGCAGGACCAGCTGCACGATGTCGTGGAGCGTACGAAAGTTCTGCCGCTCCTCATTCATGGCGATGCGGCATTCGCGGGCCAGGGTGTCATCGCCGAATGTTTTGGCCTGTCTGGGCTCAAAGGATATAAGACCGGGGGCTCGATCCATTTCATCATTAACAATCAGATCGGCTTTACCACCGCGCCGCGCCATTCGCGGTCGTCGCCCTATCCGTCGGATCAGGCCAAATTGGTCGAGGCGCCGATCATTCACGTGAACGGAGATGATCCGGAGGCCGTGGTCTATGCCGCGAAAGTGGCGACGGAATTCCGCCAGAGATTCCACAAGCCGGTGGTCATCGACATGTTTTGCTACCGGCGGTTCGGCCATAATGAAAGCGATGAGCCCGCGTTCACTCAGCCGGTCATGTATAAGAAAATCCGCTCGCACAAGACGGCGCTCGAAATCTATACAGAAAAGCTTGTCGCCGAAGGAGTCATTGCCGAGGGAGAGGTCATAAGGCTGCAAGCGAATTGGCGTCATCATCTCGAAACCGCATTCGAGGCAAGTCAATCGTATAAACCCAATAAGGCCGACTGGCTCGATGGCCGGTGGGCGGGCTTCAGGCCTGCGGCCGCGGGAGTTGAAGAAGAACGGCGCGGCCGCACGGGCATAGACCGTATGCGCCTTGTCGAAATGGGAATACGCCTGACGTCGGTTCCGCAAGGCTTCAACCTTCACCGCACCATAGGCCGTCTGCTCGAGAACCGCCGCAAAATGATTGAGAGCGCAGAGGGCATCGATTGGGCCATGGCCGAAGCGCTTGCCTTCGGATCGCTCGTCGACGAAGGCTACCCTGTCCGTCTCGCCGGTCAGGACAGCGAGCGCGGCACATTTTCGCAGCGCCATTCCGTCCTGATCGACCAGGAGACGGAAGCCCGCTATATTCCGTTAAATAATATCCGCAACGAACAGGCGCGATTTGAAGTCATCAACTCGATGCTGTCGGAAGAAGCCGTGCTCGGCTTCGAATATGGCTATTCGCTCGCCGAGCCAAACGCGCTCGTCTTGTGGGAAGCCCAGTTCGGCGATTTTGCCAATGGCGCGCAGGTCGTTTTCGACCAGTTCGTTTCCTCAGGCGAACGCAAATGGCTGCGCATGTCGGCCCTTGTCTGTCTCTTGCCACATGGCTTCGAAGGCCAGGGTCCGGAACATTCCTCGGCCCGGCTTGAACGCTATCTGCAGCTTTGCGCCGAAGACAACATCCAGGTTGCCAACTGTTCGACGCCCGCAAATTACTTTCATATTTTGCGCCGCCAATTGCAACGCGATATCCGAAAGCCACTGATCCTCATGACACCAAAATCGCTATTGCGCCACAAGCGCGCGGTGTCGAAGCTCGACGACCTGGTGATTGGCAATTCGTTTCATCGCCTCTTGCTCGACGACGCCGAAACCGCACGCGGGCCAATCTCCCTCGCAGAAGACGCCGAGATCCGGCGGGTCGTTTTGTGTTCCGGCAAAGTCTATTACGACCTCTGCGAGGAACGGGAGAGGCGAGGAGCAAGCGATATCTATCTCCTGCGTGTTGAACAGCTGTATCCTTTCCCGCTCAAGGCTCTTGTGGCGATTTTGTCGCGGTTCAAACAGGCCGAAGTCTTTTGGTGCCAGGAGGAACCAAAAAACATGGGCGCCTGGCATTTCGTCGGTTCCTATCTCGAATGGGTGCTTCAACAAGTGGGCTGCAAATCCAAGCGGCCGGTTTATGCCGGAAGGCCGGCCTCAGCCGCAACTGCGACAGGGCTAATGAGGAAGCATTTGGCCGAAGTTGAGGCTTTTATGGGCGAGGCATTCGCAGCCTGAGGACTTGGCTCTCTCGACAGGACGCGTCGTGAATTTGGGTGGAACAGATGACAATTGAAATTCGCGTGCCCGCGTTAGGCGAATCGGTCAGCGAAGCGACCGTCGGGCGCTGGTTCAAGACGGCCGGGGAGCATGTCAAAGCGGACGAGCCGGTCGTCGAGCTTGAAACCGATAAAGTAACGCTTGAAGTCAACGCGCCAGCCTCCGGGGTTCTATCCGAAATCGTCGTGAAAGAAGGCGATACGGTCGCCGTCGGCGCTTTGCTCGGCCAGATTGGTGACGGCCCAGCAGCCGCGGCTCCCAAGGTCGCGGCCAAACCTTCTCAAACAACCCCTGCCGCGCCTGTGGCGCAGGCGGGTGTTGCGCCCGAGACATCCGACTCTCAGTCTGTCCCGGCGCCAGCCGCTCGGTCCGCGTCTCCTTCGCCCGCCGCGGTCAAGGTCGCCGCCGATCACGGACTTGACCCGGCAATGATCGCGGGATCAGGCAAGCACGGCCAGGTGCTCAAGAGCGATGTTCTCGATTTTGTTGCAAAACCTCCCACCGTGGCTGAGGCCCCTGCCCCGCAGCCCGTGCCGTTTGTGGCGCCATCCCCGGCCCTCTCTTCCGACGGGGACCGGGAAGAGCGTGTTCCGATGACAAGGCTTCGCCAGACGATCGCGCGGCGGCTCAAGGATGCGCAAAATACCGCCGCCATGCTGACGACTTTCAACGAGGCCGATATGAGTGCGGTCATAAATTTGCGCGCGCGCTACAAGGACGCTTTTGAACAAAAACACGGCATCAAACTCGGGTTCATGGGATTTTTCGTAAAGGCCTGTGTCGGGGCGCTGAAAACGGTTCCGGCGGTCAATGCTGAAATCGACGGCGCCGACATGATCTATAAGAATTACTATCACCTCGGCGTCGCCGTCGGCACGGACAAAGGCCTAGTCGTGCCCGTCGTCCGCGATTGCGATCGCCTAAGCCTTGGAGAGATCGAAAAGGCCATTGCCGGTCTTGGGAAGCGTGCCCGCGCGGGCGAACTGCAGATCGAAGAGATGCAGGGCGGCACCTTCACCATCACCAATGGCGGTATCTATGGGTCGCTGATGTCGACGCCAATTTTGAATCCTCCGCAGTCGGGCATCTTGGGGATGCACAAGATTCAGGAGCGGCCCGTCGCGATAAACGGCAAGGCCAAGATCCGGCCGATGATGTATCTTGCGCTGACCTATGATCACCGCGTCGTCGACGGCAAGGAGGCGGTAACTTTTTTGGTGCTTGTCAAGGAAGCGCTGGAAGATCCCGCGCGGCTAATGCTCGACATCTGATTGAAGCTATGCCGCGTTGATTTGTCTACGGTAAAGCCCCAACAAGCTGCATTCACTCGTGCGGGACGGCGCCATAATGCCGGTTCACGTCTACAGTCTCGTCTCGACTTTAACCAAGCGACAGACTGGTGGCCGCCTTGGTCACAAGCCGCTTTGCGAGCTGGAACGACTTCGGAAACGTCGTCTCTACGGCCAGAATGACGCGATTGCTGAAATAAGTCAGATCCTTTGGATGATTAACATTCATGCCATTGATGGATTTGAGTTTTAAGGGTTTGATCGTGCTTTGGTGCTGTAAAAACCTGTGGGAGTCCGGGATGTAATGGGCGGTGAAAGACCGTCTCGAATATTGCGGATCGGGCGACTCGAGGCTGCCGTGGATGGTTTTTGCGTTAAAGAATAGCACGTCCCCTTTGGACAATGCCGGGGCGCGGCACTCAAATCCTTGGTCTTCGATCGCACGCTTGACGAGGTCCTTATAGCGGGCATGATTGAAAGCAATGTCATATACGCCGCTGTTTTTAGCCACGTCATAAAGATGGGACCTCGGATAAATATAGAATCGGCCGCCGCCGGGCTTGATATCTTCGACGGCAAACCAGGCTGCTGTCATCGCGCCGATATGCTCTGAGTCAAGATAATAAGTGTCTTGATGCGCCCATGTTGCCGGATTGCCCTCGAAATACATGCTTTGTACGAGCTTGCCGGGCTCGCCGAATAGCGCCCGCAGCGTTGCTTGCACCCGGTTCGAGGTAATGAGATCTGCCCCAGTTTTGCGAAAGTCGGGGAAACGTCTTGGATCCAAACTTTGGACGTTCAAGATCGAATTCAGCACAAAGCCATATCGGGTGTAGACATTGCGTTCCGGATTGGCAGTGGCCTGCCGGTAAATAAAACTATCCGAAGGTTTGACTTCCCGCTCGAAAATTGCGTGGGCGCGGTCGCATTCGTCAGGATCGATGAGCCCGCGAACGACAACATAACCCTCCCGCTCGTAATAGGAGCGCAAGCCCTCTTCCTCGGCCGCATCGAAATAGTCAAAGTCGTCTACGGCGGCCTCAGGGATTTCAATAGTCTTTCCGAGCGGATCCTTAATCGTATAACGTTGACCGACCCGAAACGGGTCGGCTTTGATCGCACCGGCGTCGTCCAAAGGAGCAAATTCCGTCATCGCAAACTCCCCAACGTTTGCGTTCGCCCTCAAGACCTGAGGCGCGAGCAACGCAATATCGTAAAACTGTTTCCTTGCAGCCCCGGCAACCAAACTTGGGCCGTATCTTTGCGCCGCGGCTTGGCAAGCACGCCGACCAGCATATGGGACAATCGAATTAATCACTGCGAATTTATCTCAAGGACAAGCAGCTTGCAATGACTGGATGATCGAATTGGAGATTGGTTCCGCGGGCGTCAGGTCTGTTATATGACGATAATTATTACCCGTCTCAATTCAAACCGGTCCGCGTTAGGTCTTGCAAGGATTTGTTCTTTCGTCGCCGCATGAAGCGGTGGTCAAGCCCGGAGAACCGCGACGGCTTCATGACGCGTTCGCGTGCAGAGGTCCGCAAGCCGCGAAAGCTGCAAATGAGCGGGGTCTGTCTTGTTATCTTCATTACGCATGACCTTTAGCGCGGTAAAGATGAGGCCCGTGGCCGATCTGTAACCGGTCATCGCCGAGGGAGACGCAGTTGCATTTCTGCGCGGTATACTTAACTTTGCAGCTGTTCAGCTAGCCGGGTTCGGGCAGACGATAAATTTGCTCGGCAATGGTGGCGGCGAGATAGCATTTGGGTCTCGCTCCCTGCGCAGCCGTGCCGAATACCAAGCTGAAATTTTCCGGCGCGCCAGCTAACCTAAGAAAGATCCCATGTCCTACGATCTTATTGTCATCGGAACCGGGCCTGGCGGCTATGTCTGCGCGATCCGCGCCGCGCAGCTGGGCCTCAAAGTCGCCGTCGTCGAAAAACGTCCGACCCACGGCGGCACCTGTCTCAACATCGGCTGCATTCCATCAAAGGCGCTGCTTCATGCCTCGGAAAAATTTGTGGAAGCAACGCATGAACTCGCGGCTTTCGGCGTCGTCGCCGGAAAACCGCAACTCGATCTGCCGGTGATGATGAAACATAAGGATGAAACCGTAGCCGCCAATGTCAATGGTGTCGCCTTTCTCTTCAAGAAAGACAAGATCGACGCGTTTGTCGGTGTCGGCACGATCACAGCGCCGGGCATGGTCGAAGTGAAGGCAAGCGATGGTTCGAGCAAAACGCTTGAAACCAAATATATCGTCATTGCTACCGGTTCCGAGGCAACGCCGCTTCCAGGTATCGCGATCGACGAAAAGACCATCGTCACCTCGACCGGCGCCTTGCTATTCGAAAAAGTGCCCAAGAAATTTCTTATCGTCGGAGCTGGCATCATCGGCCTCGAGCTCGGATCCGTCTGGGGCCGACTCGGCGCCGAGGTGACAGTCGTCGAATATTTGGACCGAATTCTTCCCGGCGCGGATGGCGAGGCCGCTAAACAATTCCGGCGCATTCTGGAAAAGCAAGGGTTTGTCTTCCGGCTCGGTCACAAGGTGACCGCAATCGAGAAGGCGCCGTCAGGTCTCAACGTCACGGTCATGCCGGCGCGCGGCGGCGAATCTTTTACGCTTCCGGCCGATGCCGTGCTCGTCGCTGTTGGCAGGCGGCCTTTTACCGAAGGCCTCGGCCTCGAAGCGCTAGGCGTTGCCATGGAACATGGCCGCGTTGCGATCGACAAATATTTTGCGACTAGTGTCGCCGGAATTTACGCCATTGGCGACGCCGTGCGCGGCCCGATGCTCGCCCATAAGGCCGAAGACGAGGGAATAGCGCTTGCCGAGATCATCGCCGGTCAACACGGGCATGTCAACTACGCGGTCATCCCTTCCGTCGTTTATACCATGCCGGAAGTCGCCTGGGTGGGCGCGACGGAGGAAGAGCTGCAAGCCGATGGCATAACCTATCGGACAGGCAAATTTCCTTTCACCGCCAATGGCAGGGCGCGGGCGATGCGTCATCCCGAGGGTTTTGTGAAAATTCTCGCCGATGCGGCAACCGACCGGGTGCTCGGCGTTCACATCATCGGCGCGGGCGCCAGCGAGCAGATCGCCGAGGCCTGCGTGCTCATGGAATTCGGCGGCTCGGCGGAGGACCTGGCCCGCATCTGTCACGCCCATCCGACGCTTTCAGAAGCGGTGCGCGAGGCGGCGCTTGCCGTCGATAAACGCGCGATTCATATGTGAGCCGAATTTTGTCCCGTTCCGGGGTCAAATCGTACAAGACTCACGTTGCGACGGAGTTGGTTTCACAATCGTAAGCGATGGGCCAAAGCCTCTGTCATGCACATGACCAGAAAATGCGAGGGCTCCTGTGTTACCGGCCACGAAGTTAACCTGTCGCCAAGCGGTGTGTCGTTTGAAAAAATGGCACCAGCCAGCCACTTCTTTTGCCAGTGTCAGTGATCCCACCTAGGGGCTAGTGAACGCTCCAGGTTCCCATTTTTTTGGCGCTGGAAGCCAGGCGTTGCCGTTCCAGGCCTTGTGGTACATTTGATCATCGGTGCCGAGCCCAAAAATATCGAGACGATTGGTGCCCCAGGAGGCAACTGCGGGCGGGCTGTTGAACGCGCCTCCTAGAAGTTCCCAATCTGTTGCCGATGGAAGCCAGGCGTGGCCGTTCCAGCCCTTGTGGTACATCTGATTATCGGTGCCGAGCCCAAAAATATCGAGGCGGTTGCTGCTCCAAGCGGCAACCGCGGGCGGGCTGCTGAACGTTCCTCCCAGAAGTTCCCAAGCTGTTGCCGATGGAAGCCAGACGTTGCCGTTCCAGCCCTTGTGGTACATCTGATTATCGGTGCCGAGGCCAAAAATATCGAGGCGGTTGCTGCTCCAAGCGGCAACCGCGGGCGGGCTGTTGAACGCGCCTCCCAGCGGTTCCCAATCCGTTGGCGCTGGAAGCCAGGCATTGCCGTTCCAGGCCTTGTGGTACATCTGATTATCGGTGCCGAGGCCAAAAATATCGAGGCGGTTGCTGCTCCAAGCGGCAACCGCGGGCGGGCTGTTGAACGTTCCTCCCAGCGGTTCCCAATCTGTTGGCGGTGGAAGCCAGGCGTGGCCGTTCCAGGCCTTGTGGTACATCTGATTATCGGTGCCGAGGCCAAAAATATCGAGGCGGTTGCTGCTCCAAGCGGCAACCGCAGGCGGACTGTTGAACGTTCCTCCCAGCGGTTCCCAATCTGTTGCCGATGGAAGCCAGGCGTGGCCGTTCCAGGCCTTGTGGTACATCTGATTATCGGTGCCGAGGCCAAAAATATCGAGGCGGTTGCTGCCCCAAGAGGCAACCGCGATTGCCGTTCTCATCATTTCAAACATACTCCTCTAAGGTTGTGGCGGCGCAATCCGGGCTGCAATTCCGAATTGCTGGCTGGCCAACCTGTCACATGTGCCGCACCTCCCCTATTCTGGGGACGTGAAGGCTGCTACCCCTGTTTAGGGGATGTGGAGGCTGCCATTTTCGTATACATGCGCAGACATCGCAGGGGGTTCGATGGGCGCAGTCGAGCATCTCAAGACCTTGTGCTGCCTTGGGCTGCCGCCCGAGAGCGCGATGATCGCGGTCGCGCCCCTGTTGCATGAGATCATCCCGCACGGCTGCTCACGCATGGCTCTCTTGGAGCCTGATGGCACGATCATCAGAGGCTACTCCGAAAACCCGGCAACGAGCGCGGTCCTCCGGGAGCACATGTGGAGGCTGATGGAGGATCCGGCCGGTATTGGGCCCTTGTGGCTGCCTTCGTTCCATGCGGTTGGAATAGGCTGGACCTTGCATCTGCAGTCCCGGGGTTGGTTTGACAGCGCCTGGTACCACGAAATCGAGCGCCCTCTAGATTCCTGCTGGATTCTTGACTCGATGGTCGCCGGCGGGGGCCGGACCACCGCCAATGTGAACCTGACCAGACCGCGCACCGCACGTCCTTTCACCGTGGACGACGTGCAACGTCTCGACCCGCTGCGCCCTTGGCTGGCGCATGCGTTTTGCCGGGCCCCGCTGCCCGGCGCTCGCACAAAGGATCAGGACTCGTTAGCCGCGGCAGGAGCACCGGTACTAAGTGGACAAATTGTCTTGACCGCCGACGCAAAGGTCATCTTTCAGACAGAAAGTCTCGAATTCTTTCTACGAATTCTGACGGCGGAGTCAGCCAATTACACGCGCTATGTGCCAGTCAGTGATAAGCTGCCCGCGTCAATATTGATTCTTCACCAGCGCATCGTTGGCGCAGCGAACGGGAGTTTGTGTGAGCCTCCCCGGTTACAGGTTTCAACAGCCTATGGCGTTGTCAGCCTCGAGGCTAATTGGCTCATGCCTGCAGACGCAATGCCAGGGGATGTCGCGAAGGACCCGAAGAGCTGCCTAATTGAGGTGACGTTCGCACTTCGCGAACATGCGCTTGCCCACGCCGCGAGAATACTGCGCGAGAGCGGCGCCACGCCGGCGCAAATGAAGATAGGAATTCAGCTCGCTATGGGTAAGACGAAGCCAGAGATTGCGGATGCGCTTGATCTAAAGCTCACCACCATAGCCGATTTAACGAAAAAGCTTTATCAGACTCTCGACGTTCACAACTCAATCGAGCTCAGCACAAAAATTTGGCTGGGTGAAGGCCGTGACGAAGCACAAAGATCTGGCTTGCCGGCGCAAACAGCCTCGCGCCAGACAAAGCAAGCCAGCTACGCCACCTTATTTTCTCCCTCGTACAAATCGCTCACCCATTCCTGACCGCTTAAATTGAGATGTTGCGCATGGATTCGTCAATCTCCAGCGAGCGCCAGAGGCGCCGCGCGCCGCCAAAACTGCGGCTGTCGCATGCGCTCCCCCTATTCAGGGGATGTGAAGGCTGCTATTTTTGTGAATATGCGAACGCATCGGAGGGGTTTGATGGGAGCGGTCGAGCATCTCAAGACGTTGTGCTGCCTTGGGCTTCCGCCTGAGAGCGCGATGGTCGCGGTCGCGCCGCTGCTCCACGAGATCATCCCGCATGGCTACTCACGCATGGTTCTCTTGCAGCCTGATGCCACGATCGCCAGAGGTTACTCCGAAAATCCCGCGACTGCGGCGATCTACCGCGAGCGCTTGTGGCGATTCACGGACGACCCATCGAGTCCATGGGCCCTCTGGATGCCTTCCTTCCGCTCGGTTGGAATTGGCTGGACCTTGCATTTGCAAGGCCGGAGCTGGCTGGACAGAGCGTGGTATCGAGAAATAGAAGCACCGCTCGATTCCTGCTGGGTTTTGGATGCGATGATTGGCAACGCCGGCCGGACATGCGCTTTTGTCTATCTGACCCGCCCGCGCGGCACTCGCCCATTCACGGTGGAAGACGTGCATCGTCTGGACCGGTTGCGTCCCTGGCTCGCGCACGCATTTCGGCCGGCGCCCTCTGGCGGTGCTAGCGCCGAGGACCAAGATCCGTCGGCCGCGGCGGGTGCGCCCGTAGCGAGTGGCGAGATGATCTTGAGGTCTGGCGGAGAGATCGTCTTTCAAACCAACAGCGTCGAGTTTTTGCTCAATAGAGTTCTGGCGGGCGAGCGCGGCAATTATTCGCACCGTACGCCTGCCGGCGATAGGCTGCCCTCGCCAGTCCAGATGCTAATCCGGCGAATCGTCGGCTCCGCAAACGGAATTTTGGGTGATCCGCCTCGCATGCAAGTTTCAAATGCGTATGGTGTTGTCACGCTGGAAGCAAAATGGCTAGTGCCGAAAGGGGCGGCCCCCGAAGATATCGCAAACCCAAAGAGCTGTCTCATCGCGGTGACAATTGAACTGCGCGAGCATGCCATTGCCCATGCGGCCCGCGTCTTGCGCGAAAGCGGCGCGACACCGGCGCAAGTCAAGATTGGCATCCAACTCGCGCTCGGCAAAACGAAGCCCGCTATCGCCGATGACCTTAGCATCAAGCTTTCCTCGGTCGCGGATCAAGCCAAAAGCCTTTATAAGACTCTCGACGTCCACAACTCAGCCGAGCTCGGCGCAAAAATTTGGCTGGGCGCAAGGCCAAGCGAAACGCCCAAATCTCTCCCGCCCCACTGGGTGATCGAGACCAACGCGGCTTTACGCCGTAAACGTACAGCTGCGCATTATTGACAATCGTAGACGACGAGCTGCGCGCCGTGGCGCGCGCAGACGAGCTTCGGTCTGCGCCGAGCAACGACCCTCCGGCGCTTTTGCCGGAGCGAGCTATGGTCAGGCCCAAACGCTCACATGTCGGTACGGCGAACCTTCAGGGACAGACCTTGACGTTTCTGGCCACATAGTCCGCGCCATCGTAAGTTTCGTGCTTTTCCATCCAGCAGTGCCGAGGAACATGACGTGGAGCTTGCACATAGACCGGAACAGCGACGTATTTGACCCGGGGCTGCGGGGGAGGCGGCGGCGGATGGTTTGCCGCTGCTGCCCCGACAATGGCCCCGGCTGCCAGTCCGCCGAGCACCCCGGCTACGACTGCGCCGCCGTTGCCGGCGTTGGATGGAACAGAGACCGAAAGCAACGACGCCAACGCGACGCTTAGCGTAAGACCAGTCCTAAAGAGATTCTTTACGCTTCCTTTTCCAGCGAATGTTCTATTCATAATCATTCTCCTTGCCTCGAAATAGAATTGGCGATCTGCCGGGGCTTACCAAAACCTTGCTGACCTCCTCGCCCTTCGGCATTTCGCGAACGCGTCCGGCTTACCGCACGCAAAAGGCCCAGTATGTGTTCTACGGCACAGTTCATTAATCATTAATTCACCAAAGGAAGATTTGGGCGCATGAGTCATACTCCGCAGTCCGGCTTTTACGGGCGCAGGACCGGCGCACCTGTTGCCATCATCCAATCTCTCGTCCGCTGTTCAGGGTCGCTATTGCGTGCGATATCGGTGACGGCGGCGGCGCTGTTGGCGCCTGCTTCAAGGACGGCATGTGCGCGTTCCAGCGTGATCCCGCCGATCGCAACGAGGGGGATTTTGCCGATTTTCTTCTTCCATTCCGCGATGCGCGGCAGGCCTTGCGGGGCAAAGGCCATTTGCTTCAGGATCGTCGGATAGATAGGGCCAAGCGCGATATAATCCGGCGCGAGGGCCAGCGCGCGGCTGAGCTCTGCGTCGTCATGGGTGGACACGCCTAAGCGCAGACCGGCGCGCCGGATTGCGGGAAGATCGGCCGTATCGAGATCGCCCTGCCCCAGGTGGATGAAATCGCAGCCTAGGTCGATCGCCTGCTGCCAATAATCATTGACGATCAGCTGCGCGCCGTAGTACGCGCACAGCACTTTCGCTTTCTCGATCTCCGCGCGGATTGTTGTCTCCGGCCGGTCCTTGATCCTCAATTGCACGAGACGGACGCCGCAAGGCAAGAGCCGCGCGATCCATTCAACACTGTCGACGATCAAGTAAAAGGGATCAAGCACTTGCGAGATCGCCGAACGGGCGCCCGATCACCGGCGTCGAGGGCGCGGCCATGTCGCGCGGCGCGATCAAATCGGCGAGATAACCAAGCCGCCCGCCCTCGACCGCATGCGCAAAGGCGCGGGCCATTTTTACGGGATCGCCCGCCTTGGCAATCGCCGTGTTGGACAACACAGCGTCAAAACCCAGCTCCATTGCGGCCGCTGCATGGGAAGGCGCACCGATACCGGCATCGATGATGAGCGGCACGGTTGGAAAATGCGCGCGCAGCGTTTTGAGCGCATAAGGATTGTTGAGACCTCGCGCGGAACCGATCGGCGAGCCCCAAGGCATCAACACCTCGCAGCCCGCGCCCAAAAGCTTCTCTGCCGCAACAAGATCCTCGGTGGTGTAGGGAAAGACGTTAAATCCTTCGCCGGAAAGTATGGAGGCTGCCTCGACAAGGCCAAACACATCCGGATGCAGAGTATCTTCCTCGCCGATGACTTCCAGCTTGATCCAGCTTGTGTCAAAAACCTCGCGGGCCATCTCTGCCGTGGTGACGGCCTCTTTGACGGTCCGGCAGCCCGCGGTATTCGGCAAAACCCGCACGCCAAGCTGGCGGATGAGCGACCAAAAACCCTCGCCCGCGCGGCTGGCGCCCGCTTCGCGCCGGAGAGACACCGTGACGACCTCCACTTTGGCCGCTTTGATTGCGCGCGAGAGGACCGCCGGCGAAGGATATTGCGCGGTCCCGGCAAGAAGCCGCGAGGTGAGCGCGACACCGTAAAGGCGCAGGGGCTCGCTGCCCACTCCGGCCTCCATACCAGCCTGCACGTCAACCTCCCTGGCGCGGCACAAGAATCTCGACCGCATCGCCCTCTTTCAAATTCGCCAAACGGCGATCCTGCCTGCGGACAAAATTCAGATTGAGCGCCGTCGCGACGGCACGATCCTCGTAGTCGAGCTCGCGGAGCAAATCGGCAAGCGTGGCTGCCGCGACGTCATGCGGTTTGCCGTTCACATGGATGCGCATCCATGACCTCCGGAAAATAGGCGCCTTGGAGCGCGGCTTCTACGGCCCGGCGCGCAAGCGCAGGCGCCAGCAAAAAACCATGCCGGTAAAGGCCATTGACATAGAGCGTTCGGCCTTCGCGGCGGATTCTCGGCAAATTGTCGGGAAACGCCGGGCGAATGCCGGCACCGGTCTCTACAACTTCCGCCTCGGCGAATGCGGGATGCAGACTATAGGCAGCGCCCAAAAGCTCGAGCAAGGAGCGCGCGGTGATCCGGCCGGCGTCTTCGTTTTCGATCATTGTCGCGCCGATCATGAACTGTTTTTGGCCGCGCGGCACGACGTAAACGGGATAACGGGGATGCAACAGGTGCACCGGCCGCTTGAGCGCGATTTCCCCTGTGGCAAGAATCAGCATTTCGCCTCTGACCCCGCGCAAATCAGGCAACGTGTCTTGCGCCGCAAGCCCGCGGCAATCGATGGTCCAATCCGCTCGCCCCTGCTGCCGGCCATCTTCACCAAAGTAGAGCGAGACATGCGCATTGTCTTTGAGTTGTGCGGCAAGTGCCGCCATTGCCGCGCGGGGGTCGAGATGCGCTTCCTCGGGAAAGAACAAGGCCTCCTCGAAACGCCCGGCGAGATCGGGCTCGAGCGCCGCGATTCGTGCCGCATCGATGCGCTCGCCCCCGCTCGCCCGGCGCGCAAACAGGGCGAGTTCAGGCTTGTCGCGCGCAGGCGCGACCACGAGCGTTCCTTGGCGAGCGGCAATCGGAAAGGTCCCGGTCCAAAATTTTAGCGATTCGCATCCTAGGTCGAGGATCAGCCGCTCTGTGTTTTCCGCTTCGCACCAGGGCGCGAGCATCCCGCCCGCGAAGTAGGAACAGCCAAGACCCGGGCCTTCGCGCTTTTCTGTCAATTCGACATCGCAGCCCGCCCGGGCAAACTCAAAAGCAACGGTTAGGCCTACGATTCCCGCCCCAAGGATGCGAATGCGCATAACATTACCCCTTCGCCGCCGGCGGCGGGGCAAAGTTTGCGGCCCAAACGGCCCTGAATTTAGCGGAGAGCATCGTTTGACCATCCCTACGCCAGTGCGAGCTGGATCAGGTTCGAAGGGTCGCTGGGCCGCTTTCGGGCGCCGCCAGCCTCTCAGCCCCCTGCCGGGGATCCCCTAGGTTTTCAAGTCATGACGTAGGCCCTAGGACGTCCTGCGTCAAGGCACATGACGAGTGCGTGAAAGAACGACGACCTTGCAGCCGGTTTCGGGCGGGCACAAAACATGCCCAAACTGCCCTGATCAACGGGCACACCAAATGCAAGTATTTTTGAATGACGAAGCATTTTGACCGGGGCGCGGCCGCGCCCGGTCGTCCCTTGCGTTTTGAGTCCGGCTGTGTAACGCAACGGGCTCTTCTTGCGACGGAAACCGTCATGAATACCGTTCATGTCCTGAATGGGCCGAATCTCAACCTCCTCGGCACACGGGAACCTGAAACGTATGGCAATGCCACCCTCGCGGACATAGAGGAGCGTCTTTCCGTTCTCTGCAAACGTTCCGGGACCACCTTGCATTTTCGCCAATCGAACCATGAGGGTGACCTCGTGACCTGGGTTCAGGAAGCGGGCCGCCTCGGCGAGCCCGTGATCTTGAATGCCGGCGCCTATTCGCACACGTCGATTGCAATCCATGACGCGATCAAAGCGGCAAAGACGAAAGTCATCGAGGTGCACCTCTCGAATATTCACGCCAGGGAGCAGTTTCGCCAAAAATCGCTGATTTCCCCCGTCGCGCGGGGCGTAATTTTCGGCTTTGGAGCACTCTCCTACGTTCTCGCACTCGAAGCACTTCTGACTGAGGCCGCATGAACCCGACCCGAAACATCGAGCGTATCAGTCAAGAGCTTTGCACATCGGCGTTCTCGACAAGAACGCGTCCAAGGTAAGGAAGAGTAAAATCAGATGAAAGATCCGGAATCAAAACCGGAGGTCAGTACGGACGAACGCGAGATCGACTTGGATTTGGTCTCAAATTTGGCGCAACTCGTCACCCGCCTCGGGCTTTCCGAAATCGAGATCGAGAAGGGCGATTTCAAGCTCCGTGTCTCGCGGCTGTTGTCTGCACCGGCCGCCGCGCAGGCGCCCCCGCCTCAAGCAGCCCCGCCGCCATCTGCCCCAGCCGTAACAACGGACAAAGCAGCAGCGGTGGCCGACGGTCCCGGAACGGTAAAATCGCCAATGGTTGGAACTGTCTATCTTCGCCCGTCGCCCGAAGCCACCCCTTTCGTCGAGGTCGGAGCCAAAGTAAAGTCTGGCGAGAAGCTGCTTTTGGTCGAGGCGATGAAGACTTTTAATGAGATTCTTGCGCCACGCGAAGGCACGGTGACCAGTATTCTGGTCGAAGATGGTCAGCCGGTCGAATATGGCCAGCCTCTGCTTGTGATCGAATAGACCGCGGTGCTGGTAAACTGAGATGTTCGACAAGATTCTCATCGCCAATCGCGGCGAAATCGCGCTGCGGATTCTGCGGGCGGCCAAGGAACTTGGCATAGCGACCGTTGCCGTTCACTCGACCGCCGACGCCGACGCGATGCATGTCAAGCTTGCCGATGAATCCGTCTGCATCGGGCCGCCACGCGCGCGCGATTCCTACCTGAATATTCCAGCCCTTCTTGCCGCATGCGAAATTACCGGCGCCGAAGCCCTCCATCCAGGCTATGGATTCTTGGCCGAGAATGCACGGTTTGCCGAGATTCTTGCCGACCATCGCATCGTCTTCATCGGCCCCAAGCCCGAGCATATCAGACTTATGGGCGACAAGATCGAGGCCAAGGCAACGGCGCTCCGGCTCGGCATCCCCTGCGTGCCTGGCTCAGAGGGCGCAATCACCAGCGATAAGAAAGCCATAACGATCGCCGAGTCGCTCGGGTTTCCTGTTCTCGTGAAGGCGGCGGCAGGCGGGGGCGGGCGCGGCATGAAAATCGCCCGCAGCGCAAATGATCTCCCCGTTGCGCTTGAAACGGCGCGAATCGAGGCCAAGGCGGCCTTTGGCGACGACGCGGTATACATCGAAAAATTGCTTGAAAAGCCCCGCCATATCGAAATTCAGATTCTCGGCGACGGCAATGGCAAGGCTATTCATTTCGGCGAACGCGATTGCTCGCTTCAACGCCGGCATCAGAAACTGTGGGAAGAGAGCCCCTCCCCCGCGCTCAACGCAGCCCAGCGCCTGGAAATCGGCGAAATCTGTGCAATGGCGATGCGCGAGTTGGGCTACAGCGGCTTAGGCACAATCGAGTTTCTCTATGAAGGAGGAAAATTCTATTTCATTGAAATGAACACCAGAATTCAAGTCGAACATCCGGTAACCGAAATGGTCACCGGCGTCGATCTCGTCCATGAGCAGATTAGACTTGCCGCGGGATCTCCCTTAACGTTAGCCCAGGACCAGATCGCTCTGCAGGGGCATGCGATCGAATGCCGGATCAATGCGGAGCACGCGGCAAGCTTCCGGCCGTCGCCCGGAAAGATCGCCTATTACCACCCGCCAGGCGGCCTTGGCGTGCGCGTCGATAGCGCGGTCTACGCCGGCTACGTCATCCCGCCGAGCTATGACTCGCTCGTGGGCAAGCTCATCGTCCATGGGCGAAACCGCAACGAAGCCTTGATGCGTCTGCGCCGCGCGCTCGACGAGTTCATCGTCGACGGCATCGACACGACGATTCCCCTGTTCCAAACGCTGGTCCGCAACGCCGAAATCCAAAATGGGCTCTACGACATCCATTGGCTCGAAAAATTTTTGGCGCTCGGCGGAATGGATGCGGTCGGCACGTGAGGCGGAAGATTGCCCGGACACGGCCGGATGATGGCGGGCGGTGTTTGCCTTGGAATTTCACTGCCCCAAATTCCAATCAGAAACTGATTTGCGTGCGCACGCCGAAAACCGCGGCGTCGGGAATTGGGCCAATAAAGGGATTTAAAGGGTTGAGCGTCCCGCCGCCGGGGTGAAAAATATATTGGAAATCGGGCTGCACGGTCCAGCCAGAAACGATTTGCGCCTGATAGGTTAATTCGAATACCAATTCGTAATTGCGCAAGGGCAAACGAGTGTTTGTAAACACAGCCTTTTCAGCGTCGAGCTGCCGGACATTGGGAGAAAGATGCGAAAAGGATGCCGCGAAACCAAACTTGTCGTTTGGCCTTTTGTCCCAAAACCCCATTAAATTAATCCCGGCATCGGCATAAAAGTCGATCAAATTTCGATCGATAGGGCTTAACGCAACCCTCGCGAACGCCCCGACGCCCTTCTTCGGATCGTCTCCCGGCAGACGCCAGAGCATCTGGTCGATGACACCGTAAAGGGAATAATCTCCCCGGTGAGTCATTGCGATACCGTTGCTCGATGGCGCGGCAAGCGACTGACCATCAGTATCAAAAAGCTGATCGTTGAACTTGCCGAAGTGATACAATCCTCCGAGCTTGATTGTCCCGGCGAGGCCTGAGGACGCCTTGTCTTGATTGTACCTATATTGTGATTCGGCGAACACCAGAGGAGGATCCTTGAGACGAAAATTTATTCCGGCCGGGTCTTTGATCTGGTCTAATCCTGTGAACCCCGCTCCTGTCGGGTCGCCATTGTAGATACCGGCGAGAAGCGCGAGTTGATCGTTCGGTGTTAATTTGAGGCGAATGCCGGGAGTAGCCAGAGGATAGGCAGGTCCTCCGCTCGGCAGATCCGATGCGAATAGGGCCGGCCAGCCGAATGTGCTGATGACATATAACGCGCCGGCGAATTCGCTGATGAAGAACTGATTGTCGGCGGCCAGATTGCCAATGCGGATTGCGGCGAAGTCGTTAAACTTTTGCTCGATCCAGAGCTCGAATAACCGCGTCGTGGGCCGCGCCTCGATGCTATCGACGATCACAAGGTTGCGAAGATTGGACGCCGTCAGCCGACCGCCATGTATCTGATAGGCATTGACCCGAAAGCTGAGGCCGTCCAACCCTGCGATCTTCGCGAGGTCGGCGTCGAGCACCATGTAAAGAAGACCTTCATAAACCCCACCTTGCCGGACGCCGCCCGTCGGATTAGCCAGAGGATCCCCGAAATAACTAAATTGCAGATTGTAACCGAGGTCGTAGAGCCCCTTCTTAAACTCCGCGAGTGCCGGAACGCTTGAGGCGATCGTTGGCTGCAGCTCAGGCGGCAGCACCACGGTTTCGATTCCCGGTGCCTGTGCTTGCGCCAGATTGCTAGGGGCCGCGGCGAATCCGGCACCCAAAAGCACAATAAGCGTGAACCTGCGCCACATGCGTGTCCCTGCAGACAACCGGCGCGGAGATTGGAATGGGTGAAGGGAATCGAACATTCGCATTCAGCTAGGGAGGCAGCTGCTCTACCGTTGAGCTAAACCCAGGACGATTTTGTGTCCTTTGCTCCGGCGCCCCCGAACGTTAAAACTTGACCGCCGTGCGGAGACTAAATACCGCCACGTCAGGGATGCGCCCCGTTGCAGGGTTGACTGGATTGACCCCGCCGCCGTTCGGATGAAAGATATATTGAAAATCCGGTTGAACGAGAAACCCAGGAGCGATTTGGGCCTGATAGGTGAGTTCGAAGGTGACCTGATCGTCTCGAATCGGCAAGGGCGAAGAAGTAAAGAAGGCCGCATCCGCGTCGAGTCCACTCGCTGCAGGAGAGATTCGTGAATAGGCGGCCGCTGCTCCAAATGTGTCATCCGGCCTTCGGTCCCATAGGCCGATAATATTGACACCGCCGTCGGCATAAAGGTCGATCAGATTGCGGTCCGAGGGAGCCGCCATAGCTCGCGCAAAAACACCGATGCCCTTTTTCGGGTCGTCTCCGGGGCGCCGCCAAATCATCTGATCGATGATTCCATAAAGCCCTGTATTGCCGTGATGGACAAACCCAATGCCGCCGCTTGCTGGATTGGCGAGCGGTAAGCCGCCGGTGCCGAAACGCTCATCGCTGAACCCGCCGAAGTGGTGCCACCCGCCAAGCTTGATGGATCCGGCGAGCCCCGCCGAGCCAGAAGCTTGATTGTATTTGAATTGTGCCTCGCCGATCAAAAAAGGCGGGTCCTGAACGCGGAAGTTTATCCCCGCAGGGTCCTTGATTTCTTGCAATCCGCTAAACCTTGCCCCGGAAGGATCGCCGTTGAACAAGGCAGCGAGGAGCGTGATTTGCTCGCTCGGACTAGCTTTCAGGCGAACGCCCGGCGTTGCCAGCGGGTAATTGGGCCCGCCGGCGCTCGGCAGATCCGGCACCATGATGTCCGGCCAGCCGAATGTGCCGTTGAGGTAGAGTACGGCCAAGTCGCTGATGATGAATTCAGTGTCGGCCGACAGTTGTCCGATTCGGAGCGCCGCAAGTCCTTGAAAGAACTGCTGTTCGGTCCAGGCCTCAAAAAGCCTGATCGCGTGCCGCGCCTCGTAGCTATTGATCCGGGATATAGAACCATTCCCAATGTTGAAGGTCGCGAGGCCACGGCCCTGGATCTCAAAAGCATTGATATGAAAGGTCGCACCGTTCAGACCGGCGATCTTGTCGAGATCGCCATCGAGCGCCATCTCGAGCAGACCCTCGTAAGTCGCTCCCTGTTTGATGCCGCCCGTGGGATTTCCAAGGACATCCCCCGTATAATTCAATTGAAAAGTATAACCGAGATTTTGCAGCCCCTTCTTGAAGTCGGCAAACGCCGGGATGCCGGAACCTAATGCAGACGGCAGATTCGCGGGCGCTGCTTCGTTTGCGGGCGCCGCAGAATTTCCAGCGGCGTCCTCGGCCCGCGCTAAATCGCTACAAACGGCGAGAGATGCGGCGGCGAGAAGCATGCGAAGCAAACTCTTGCGCGACATCTGTTGCTGCCTTGAGCGATAAGTATTGGAGCGGGTGAAGGGAATCGAACCCTCGTATTCAGCTTGGAAGGCTGCTGCTCTACCATTGAGCTACACCCGCGACAGTTTTGTGTCACCTGCGCCGCCCCGCTCGCCCCCTTCGCTTCACCGGTGCGAACCTGACGAAGGCGAGGTGACGCATCAGTGGCGCTTCTGATGCCTATACTATTTTCGCCCAAACATAGAATGTCAATCGCAAATCGTAATTCAAATAGAATTTAAAGTAGAACGGACAATCTTTAGAATAGATAAAATCTACACCTATGAACTCCGCGGATCGAACCGCCTTTGACGGATTTGCGCGCGCAGGGCGCTCGTTTTTTCAATGGGTGTTGCTTGCGCGCCACGCGTTGCGGAGAGTCCATGATCACCCCCCGACCCAAGAAACCGATCCTGCCGAGCCGGAAGGTCTGCGGCCGCCCGGAATCACTTTGCCATCTTCAGCGCATAGCGCCCCGCATAGCGCGCCTGTTTGCCAAGCACCTCCTCGATCCGGATCAGCTGATTATATTTCGCGAGCCTGTCGGATCTTGCAAGCGAGCCGGCTTTGATCTGGCCGCAATTCGTTGCAACGGCAAGGTCGGCAATCGTTGCATCCTCCGTCTCGCCGGAGCGGTGCGACACGACCGCCGTGTAACCCGCACGATGCGCCATATCGACGGCGGCGAGCATCTCGGTCAGCGTGCCGATCTGATTGACTTTTACAAGAATCGAATTGGCGACGCCTTCCGAAATTCCGCGCGACAGACGAGTAACATTGGTAACAAAAAGATCGTCGCCCACAAGCTGGCATTTTTTGCCAAGCAGGCTAGTCAAGATTTTCCAGCCTTCCCAATCGTCTTCCGACGTCCCGTCTTCGATCGTGACGATCGGATAAGTTTGAACAAGCTTTGCGAGATACTCCGCCTGCTCCTGCGGCGTGCGCGTCTTGCCCTCGCCCTCATAAACATATTTGTTGTCCCGAAAAAACTCGGTCGCGGCGCAATCGAGACCGAGGGCCACCTCATCGCCCGGCTTAAAACCCGCGTCTTCGATCGCCTTCTTGCAGAAATCGAGCGCCGCTTCGGCGGAGGGAAGATTTGGTGCAAAGCCGCCCTCGTCGCCGACATTGGTGTTGTGGCCCGCCTTTTTCAGCGCGCCTTTCAGCACCTGAAAGATTTCGGCGCCCCAGCGCACGGCCTCCTTAAGCGAGGGCGCACCAAGCGGCACAATCATAAATTCCTGAAAGTCGATCGGATTATCGGCATGAACGCCGCCATTCAAAATGTTCATCATCGGTACGGGCAAGACATGCGCCTGGACGCCGCCCACATAACGGTAAAGCGGCAAGCCGCAGCTTTCGGCGGCAGCCTTGGCAACGGCGAGCGACACCCCCAATATGGCATTGGCGCCGAGCCGCGATTTGTTCGGCGTGCCGTCAAGGGCAATCATGGTTTCGTCGATCTTTCTTTGATCTTCCGCATCAAAACCGCTCAAGGCATCGAAAAGATCGCCATTGACGCTATCGACCGCCTTCAAAACGCCCTTGCCGAAATAGCGCTTCTTGTCGCCATCGCGCAGTTCAACCGCTTCATGCGCGCCCGTGGAGGCCCCCGAAGGCACGGCAGCGCGTCCGTGCGAGCCATCTTCCAAGGTGACTTCGACCTCGACGGTAGGATTGCCGCGGCTATCCAAGATTTCCCGCGCCGCGATGTCGATGATTGCGGTCATAAAGGTTCCCGATACTGCGCGATCCAATCCTTAAGGTTAAGGGCCGGAACGGCTGTTGCTTTCAGCTTTTACAGCTATCGTGTTAAAGTTGTAGCTGCAAGGCTCAGGCAGAGAGGCCTTATGCTTTTTCTAAAAAGTGTGTCTGCAATCCTTCGCGCCGGATTTTTCATTATAGTTACTTCCGGCGCGGCGGCCGGGTCCGAAAACTCGCCCGGACCGGTTCCAACAACGAGCGCAGTTGGCAATCAAGCACCGGACGGCACGCAGCCCGAGCCGCCGCAAATTGAGGCGGCAGAAGCCAAAAAAACCTACCAGGCGCTGATCCGGAAGGAAGCCGAAATGAACGGGCTGCCCCCGGAGATCGCCGAGGCCGTCGTTGCGGTCGAGAGCGGCTACGACCCGGCTGTGGTCGGCGCCGTTGGGGAAGTCGGCCTCATGCAAGTCCGGCCCGAGACCGCCGCCGGACTTGGTTTTGGAGGAGATCTCGCCGAGCTTGCGCGGCCAGAGGTCAATATTCATTATGGCGTGATTTATCTGAGCGAGGCGTGGCGCCTCGCGGGCGGCGACCTCTGCCGCACCTTGATGAAATACCGTGCGGGCCATGGCGAGGAGGCGATGTCGCCCCGCTCCGTTATCTATTGCGGCCGGGCGCGCGCCTATTTGGCTTCCGTGGGCTCGCCGCTTGCAGATGCGGCCTCCGTGCCCTTTGTTTTCGATCCGCCGGTGCTGGCAAAAGCGCCGCGCAGGATGGCAAGACGCGTCCCGCCGAAGAACCGCACGGCGGCGGTGAGCCGCGCCTTTTGGGCCGCTGAGGAAGCGAGAGTGAAGGCCATCGCGAAGCGTATCGAAGCCAAATGGCGCCAAATGGCAGCGCGATGAGCAAGGTCGCCCTTGAAATATCCAATCTTGGAACAAATAAGGATCGCCGCGAAGCATGTGAGCGCGATTCCGGAAGCTTGACTAAGTCCGCGCAAGCCGGTTTGCTCTATCGCGTCCTTAGCTTAGCAAAACAAACGGGTTTCTGTCTCACGCGACGAGACCAGAAAGAATGTTGGAGACGCAGGCAGTCCCCTTATGTCTATTTTCCCGCGTTCTTCGAAGTAAAAGTCAGGTCCAATGAGCGAATGGAACGCCTCGCTGATTTGAATGCGCCCAGGTAATCCGTGCGACTCCATTCGTGAAGCAAAATTTACGGCTTCGCCCCATACATCGTAGGCGATGCGCGTTTCACCGATTACGCCGGCGATTGCCGGGCCGCAATGAATGCCGATCCGCAAATTTAATCTTCGACTGCCAAGCGGAGGATGCTCATCAACTATTTTAAGCATTGCAAGCGCAAGACGGGCGATCCTATTCGCTCCGGCGACATCTTCTTCCTGCAGACCGGTGACCGCCATGTAGCAGTCGCCAATCGTCTTAATCTTCTCTGCACCGTGTATCTCGCAAAGAGCGTCGAAGGTTCGCACAAGGCTGTCGAGATATTCGACAACTTCTCTAGGGGACAAGTCCTGGGCTGCGCCGGTGAAGCCAACAAGGTCGGCAAATAAGACGCTTAGATTCTCGATCCGATCGGCAACTCTCAGTTCGCCTGACTTTAGACGCGCTGCGATTGAGGCGGGGATAATTGACTCGATGAGCGCCTCTGAGCGGATATGCTCTTGCACAAGTTCAGATTCGGCTTGGCGCAATGCTGCCAAGGCATAGAAAATCAATGCGGCGTTAATCGCGGTCGTGTCGATCATCGCCTTGCTAGATAGAAGCTGACGGAAACTGGCGTCAGGGACCAACAATACCCCTTGAGGAGGTGCGAATTGCATTACGATGATGAGCGCCGCGCAGACCAGTGCGAACCACGTCAGATAGAGGCGCCATTGCTCGACGCCAAACATGAACACTATCGCCCCGGCAAGCGTGAAATAAATTTGCAGACCGCTGTCCTGTCCAAGCATCCACACGACAAAAATATGGCCCAGCATATCCACCGACAGCAGCATGATCGCGGCTATGTTGTCGCCATAACGGTGCAATCGCGGAATCATAAGCGCTACGAAAATGACAATCGCGTTGTAGATATGAAGGATCGCTAATTCCTGGAAGGCGTAGAAAACATCGAGGCCGATGTGCTGCACGGTATTTATTGCAGTCGCGTAGGCGGCAACATTGGTGAAGCGCTGGCGTCTTGCAACTTGCGGATCTGATGTAACTATCCCAACGGAGACCAAACGATCGAGCCACGCGGGGAATTTGAAACCTTGCTTCGGTTGACTGCGAACAAGTTCAAGCAATCGAGTCATCGAGGTATCCCTGACCGCTTGTAGAGCGCGAATGGTTTTCGTTCGAGCTGCTACGAAATTGGTGACTGGATAAGGTTATGAGGATCGACAGGTCGCCTCCCCCGCTGACGAGGTGAAAGACTGCGGCGATGTGCGCCATCACCGCCTATGAGACAGACTTTGGCTCATCAACGCTTTCGCATCCAGCAGGAGCAAAGATTAGCCAGAATTCCGGGCCAGAGAAAGTGCTGCGAAAAAGGCCGTGAAAGAGTTCCAGTGGGCGGCCTCGCGAGCTGGTTTGGCCGGCCGAGGAACACATCCGAATTTGTCGAACTTGCCTCTTTCTGTTGCTTCAAATGGAGTGCTTGAAATGTGGACGCAGCCCCAAAATTGCCGAAGCTTCGATTTCCCCCTGCTTACTTTAAGGGACAGCGTCCAAGGGATCCGCAGAAGCTTGCGCGATCACTACTGACGCAAAGCGGAAATCCGAAGCACTGCCGGCTCTCGTCCCTTATTTAAGCAACACATAGATGTCCGCTTCCAAATTGACGTCATCCGGCTCGGTTGTATCGGTCAGATATTCTTCGATGAAGCGATTTTGCGATTCAAGGCCTTTCTCGTCCAGAAAAGCGGTGATGAGATCATAGGTCGAATCGATTTCGTCATAAGAACCCCGGTGCAGAAATTTTATCGCCTTTCCCGAAGGGGACTCGCCAATTCTAACTCCCTCCGAAAGTTCGTTGACCGCGGGTTTCTCTGCGAGCGGTACCATTGCATCGAATTGAAAACTCTTGTCGCCGGTTTCGAGAAACAAAGCGAATGGATGGCCCGAGGGAGTAAGGCCGGCTTTCTTGATGGCTGTTTCGACTTTGGCAAGCTCGCTTCTCACAGTCTTAAAACCGTCTTCCCAAATCGCGCTTGCATGCAAATAGGCGACAATACGCGGCGTCAGTTCAAGCGTCGCCGCCGAATCATCGCTCGGCACTCCCGGCGGCGGCTGGGACTCGGAGGTCGACGGCGCGGACGGAGCAGGCTGTGTGCCGCCGCCCGGCGACGCAGGCGCCTGAGGGCTGCCCCCGGCGGCAGGAACCGAGTCTGGGGCCTGAGCCAAGGCGCGTCCGTGCGGCGCAGCCCATCCGGCCAGAAAAACGCCGCAGGCCAGCGCAAGGCCAAGCAGGATTCTGATGCTTGCGTTCCTCATGTGCCGCTCCAAACTTGTGGCTTACCCCAAAAGCTTCGTTCTTGCCCGCCGGGGAGCGCATTTTACGCCCGGATCCTGCTTCAAAAAAGGCGGGCGGTAGTACGATCTCGCATTCAACCAAGGATATGATATTGTGAGAAATTATATAACATGTCTCGCGCAGGAGATACTGTGGAGTGCTTCCGCCCCTAGGGCCGGGCGCTCTATTTACCCCCGCATTCTGAGCCAAATATGAAGGATTGGTGCAGAAATGAGTCCGCTCGCAAATAGGCCGGTCAGCAAGCTGAACGGTCTTGGTAACGCGATCGTGGTCCTTGATCTGAGGGGCGATGATGTGACTGTCAGCGCAGAAGAGGCCCGCGCCATCGCGCGTGGTGACGGCCTCGCTTTCGATCAGCTGATGGTGCTGCATGAGCCGCGCACTGGGAGGGCTGATGCCTTCGTTACGATTTACAACAGGGATGGCTCGCAAGCCGAGACTTGCGGCAACGGCGCCCGCTGCGTCGCCTTCCTAATGACGCGCGATACGAACCGCGAAAAATTCGTTTTGGAGACTTCTGCCGCGCGGCTCGAATGCTTGCGCAAATCGCGGACGGTCTTCACCGTCGATATGGGCCGCCCGCGCTTTGCCTGGAATGAAATCCCGCTGCGCGAACCGTTTGATGACACGCGCAAGATCGAACTGCAGATCGGGCCGATCGATGCGCCAATTTTGCATACGCCTTCGGCCGTGAACATTGGCAATCCCCACGCGATTTTCTGGGTCGATGACACCGCAGCCTATGATCTTGGCAAGATCGGTTCCTTGCTCGAAAATCATCCGATTTTTCCGGAAGGCGCCAATATTTCGCTTGCTCATGTCATTTCGCGCGAGCACATTGCGCTTAAAGTTTGGGAGCGCGGCGCGGGCCTGACACGGGCTTGCGGGTCGGCGGCCTGTGCGGCTCTTGTGGCGGCGGCGCGCAAGGGCTTGACCTCCCGGCGCGCGACCGTGACCTTGCCTGGGGGCGATCTCGAGATCGCATGGCTCGAGAGCAACGATCATGTCGCAATGACAGGTCCCGTCGAATTCGAATTCGAAACACAGCTTGATCCTGCTCTTTTCACGGACATCGCTGCGTAATGGCTTGCAATCAAGAACTGCAAAGCGTCGAAGTCCTGACTTTCGGCTGCAGGCTTAATCTCGTGGAGTCCGAGGCGATACGCCGCGCGGCGCTCAATTGCGGGCGCGGCAATCTGGTCATCATTAACACTTGCGCGGTAACGGCGGAAGCAACAAGGCAAGCGCGTCAGTCCATTCGCCGCATCAAGCGCGCGCGGCCCGATGCCGATATCATCGTCACCGGCTGCGCGGCGCAAATCAACCCAGACTCCTTCGCCACCATGCCGGAAGTTTTTCGCGTGATTGGCAATGAGAGAAAAACCGATCCGGCGAGCTTCGCAAGAAACGACGGCGTCCACATGGACGTTTCGAACATCATGGCGGCGAAGGCAGCCCCTGCCCCTTTGACCGAAGGGATTGCGGACCATACCCGCGCCTTTCTCGCGGTGCAGACCGGCTGCGCTCACCGCTGCAGCTTTTGCATTATCCCTTATGCGCGCGGCCCTTCCCGCTCGGTGCCGCTCGATGACGTAACGCGCGCCACTTCGCGCCTGGCAAACGCGGGCTTTCGCGAAATCGTTCTGACGGGTGTCGATCTCACCTCCTACGGCGCAGACCTCTGCCCCTCCCCCTCGCTTGGGGCTCTCGTCAAGGCAATCCTGCGCGCGGCGCCTGGCCTTGAGAGGCTCAGACTATCGTCAATCGACTGCATCGAGGCCGGGGAAGATCTTATATGCGCCTTTGCGGAGGAGCCGCGCCTCATGCCGCATCTTCATCTTTCGCTCCAATCGGGCGACGATCTGATCTTGAAACGGATGAAGCGCCGCCATTCCCGCGCCGATGCCATAGGCTTTTGCGCGAATTTGCGCCGGTTGCGGCCCGAAATCGTGTTTGGTGCCGATCTGATCGCTGGCTTTCCGACCGAGACTGAAATGATGTTTGAGAACACCCTTGCGCTTATTGAGGAATGCGGCCTGACGCACCTTCATGTGTTTCCTTTTTCGGCGCGGCCGGGAACGCCCGCCGCCAAAATGCCGCCTGTCGCGCCGCAGATGATTAGGGCAAGGGCCAAGCGTCTTCGCGAGGCAGGAGAAGCGGCATTGCGCAAACATCTCGATGCGCAAACGGGCAAGCGTGTCCGGGTGCTGACCGAGCGCTCCGGCATCGGGCGCACCGAAGATTTTACCCGGGTTAAAGTCGGACACATTCCGCCAACGCAAATGATCGAAGTCGTAATTGGAGGCCACGACGGCAAGATGCTCGAAGGGGCTATCCGGCCCTAGACGAGGTGATCCCAGGCAGATCACACAGGGGGCCGGACAGGACATTCCATCAAAAATTTTTCTTTTAGAATAATTCCAAAAATGTTTCACGTGAAAACATTTTGTCCGGTCGCGGCCCAAAACCTTACAATGCCGAAGACAGCGGATGGCCTTCGATGAAGTACGATCGGCCGGAATTTTGGTCCGATAGGAATCGGGCAGCAGTGGCATTCCGATCGCCGGGCTTCTCTATTAAGTCGCTCCTTGGTGTAAGTTCGGCGTTTTGCGGCGGGCCCTCGCAATCGAAAACACTTGACAGGCGAAGCATTGCTCTTGCACGGGCCGTCTTTGCGAGGAGCAAAGCGACGAAGCAATCCAGGGGCCGCAGCGCGATGCTGGATTGCTTCCCGCTTCGCCTGCGGCGCGCGGTCGCAATGACGGCTCCTGCGCGAGGCGTGGGGTCATCAAAATTTATTACCGCCGAGGAAGCGAAATTTTGTTATCCTTCCTGGGAAGGGGGGAAGATGGCTGGTCTGTCGTCCTTCGGCGATCTTCTCGCAGGCTTTGCACCGGAAGGGCCGCTGCGGACGGCGGTCCTCTTAGTCTATGGCCTTTGCGCCGCCATCGCTCCTTTCATTTTTAATTATTACCGTGGTCTTTTGGCGCAGGGGGCGAAGCCCGAAGGCTCGATCGAGCGGCAGGATTACGACCGGCTCCGCGCGAGCCTCAAGGAGGGCAATCTCGCGGCGCGGCTCTATGCAAAATGGCTGGCCAAATTCCTTGATTGGATCGAGCGCTATTTTGGCGACGTGGGCATGGCGGACCGGACGCAGTTTCCGCACGCCTTTGGTCTCAAGAAGCCAGCACCACTATGGACCGCGCCCGCCTTCGACCGCTGCCTATTGCTCGCGTTGGTCTATCCCATCTGGACAGTTTTTCTCATCTGGGCCGTTTCCGGCCATGTTGGCCCGGCGGAGGCGGCGCTCGGTCTACAGCCCTATATTTCCGGTTCGAAGAGGGGCCTTTTTGTGGGATGGACCGGGCTTGCAGCCTTTGCATTTTGGTGCTTCGCCGTAACGACGGGGTGGAAATTACGACCTCTTTGGTTGTCACTGGCGTACCTCAGCGTTAACGCTAGCTTTGCCGCTAGTAATGCCCTTGGCCCTTACTCTCGCGCTGGCGTTTTCTCTGGAGTTGCCTCGATCGCTGCCGGTTACGCCGCTGCCGCAAGATTTGCCTTTCGCGCTGGCGTCGTTGCTGACTATTTCGTCGTTGCTCTCAATGCTATGATCGGCGGCGGTGGCTTTTTCTTTCTTCTTTCTGTTGCTTCCGGTACCGTTTACTTTCTAATCTTTCATAGTTTAGCTGGCGTACTTGCGCGCTCCCTGGCTGCCTTTCTCATTCTCATTGGCTTTGCCGCTCTAGGTCACTTAAGCCGAGTGTCCATAGCTCACCGCTGGCAAGGCGCGTTTTTGTCAGTTTTTAGTTCCACAGTGGCCGTGGTGTGCCTTGGCGCAGCGGACTGGCTGTCATCATCTCTGGTGATCTGGTTGGTAATTGGCCCCTTTCTGCTCTTCATAGGACTGCTCGCCTTAATTAACGCGCCGTTTGACTGGGCGTCGCTGGGGCTCACACGAGCCCTGCTGCGGCGCGGGCTCGAGCTCGGAGGCTGGTGGCCTTATCTCCTCGCGCTCGTCGACGCGTGTCTTGCGGGTGTGATCATCGTGCTTCTCGCATTGACCATGATCGTCGGCGTGCAAGCCTTTGACGAACTGGCAATGCATGGCGGAGGTGAAAAAGCCGCGGTGCTGCCGCTGCCTGACCTCTTCAACGGGATTGCCAAAAATCCGGGGGCGCCGGAATATTGGTGGGCCTATGCGCTTTTGCTTTCGACCATGATCCCGAGTCTCATAAATCTCGCCATTGGTGGTATGGCTTTCACACGCGGCGTTCCCGGCGTCTCGCAGCTGCTCTTGCGCTGGATTCCCGAAGGCCAAGAGGTGCCCGATTACCGGCGGCCGCTCGCGGCGCTCGCCCTCACCGGCCAAATGTTTGCGGGCGCTTTTTTCGGCATCGCGGCCCAGGCGATTCTTGCCTGGGGCCTCCTTTTTCACCTCATGCCAGCGATCGGCCTCGATCTGCTTTGGCTCTGCCAAAAGCTCGCCGAACTCGATCTGCCCGGGAAATTTTTTCACCTCACCGGCATCATCCGCTAGACTAATTCTGATCCCGAATTGTGCGCAGAAAAGTCTTCCCACCCTTGGGTTAGGGGTCAGCACGGGTATTTGTCACGAATACGCCCCGCTTCAGCCGGTTGCAGCAAAACCCGCCAGTCTACACAAGAGCGGATTCGGCGCGTCCCCTGTTCAGGGGGTGCGATCCAATGGGTAGTTTGTCACTATGCGAGGCACCAGCTTTGCTCAGAGAGGCAGAGTGGTGGAATTAGGAAACCAGCTTCGCACGTTCATTACCGCCGCCGCGGGAACCGCGCCCGCGGTTGCCTTGGCCACAGGACCCGGCTCACATTCCGCGGAGAAGGAGACGAAAGATGCGCGCAAAGAAGCGATGGGGTGCCCGCCAGATTGGGCAACTGGTTATAGTATCAAGTCTTGTGGTTATCTGGGGTACCGCGGAATGGGCGCAGGCAGGAGCACCGCCCTATAGGTCTGGCATCGCGGGACATGTTGTTGAAGGCCCAACCACACCGGTCTGCCGCCCCGGCGTACCCTGTACGAGGCCGTTTGCGAACGCGACGATTCGGGTGCTCGATCAAAATCGCAACACGGTTGGCACGGCGGTCACCAACCGGCGTGGCAATTTTCGTGTCCAGGTGCCGCCTGGAGCGTATCTCGTGCATGTGCAAGTCGTCGATTTTCCCCGCTGTCCGGAGATCCAAGCAACGGTACGCCCGCGGCACTTTACCGCCGTACACATGGATTGCGACACAGGGATTCGATGAGATCGCACGTGTGATGGTCACCATCGGCCTGGCGGATTTTGGTCAGCTGAAAAAGGGGCGTAACTTTTTTTGTTTCGGTCTAAACGGCCGGGGGCGTCCGCCGCGCTCCGACGCGGTCGAGCGTCTCAAGGTTGTTGTCACGCCTCAGAGAAAATAAGCGTGCCGCTAGCAGGAGCGCAATCAGGCGGCTATCTCCATCGCTGGCCATACCTTTGCACTTGCTTTTGAAGCGATTGCTCCGCCCCCAGCTTCGCCAGCCGTCCGATAGATCACTCCGGCCAAAACCGGACAAATCCTCTTCGACCTCATCCGGACATATCATCCGGCTTTCGACGCTGTCGCATGATTGGATTGACAGATCGCGAGGAGCGGTCCAGCTTGGAGTGAGCCGTGCGTTCCTCAACAGCGGAGACAGTGTTGGACATATTTTCGGACAAAGTTGTGATTGTCACTGGCGGCGCTTCTGGGCTGGGCCGTGCTCTTTGCGAGGAGCTATGCGCGCGGGGGGGAATAGTCATCGTAGCCGATATCAACGTGGAGGGGGCTCAACAGGTTGCCACGGCGATTACAAGCACAGGGGGCCATGCCCGCGCAGTGCAGATGGACGTATCACAGGCAGAGAGCGTTAGAAAGGTTATCACTGCCATCGCTTCCGAATATGGGCGGATCGATTACATTTTCAACAACGCAGGCATTATCATCGGAGCCGAAGTGAGAGACATGAGTCTCGACCATTGGCGCCGCATTATCGACGTCAATCTGTTTGGCGTCCTTTATGGCACGACAACTGCCTATGCGTTGATGATTAAGCAAGGCTTTGGACATATCGTTAATATCTCTTCCTTATCTGGGTTGACTAGTCTGCCGATATACACCGCCTACGCGACGACAAAACATGCTGTGGTTGGACTCTCGACTTCGCTGAGAGCAGAGGCTGCCGGCCTAGGTGTAAAAGTAAGCGTCGTTTGTCCGGGACCCATCAAGACGCCACTCGCTGATGCAGCGATGATACTCCAGACAAGGTGGGAAGAGGTCCCTAAGTCCTTACCGCTGGACAAGATAGCGATGGATGCACGCGTGGCGGCACGTAAGGTTCTGCGCGGAGTGTCGCGGAACCGCGGAATAATAGTATTTCCCTTCGGTTCCCGGGTTTTGTGGTGGGTCTATCGTCTCTGCCCTGACGTTGATCCAATCGGTTGGAAAATTGTAAAAAATTTTCGCAAAGCACGTACGGAGCCCGACACTTTGTCTCGCAAAGAAATCTAGAACGTCCGTTAAGAAGGGGTGCGGCAATGCCGGAAATCCCAAGTATGCGTGGCAAAGTCGTCCTCATTACTGGCGGAACGGGCGGTATTGGCAAGTCCACGGCCATGGAGCTGGCCAAGCTTGGCGCCACTATTATCGTCGTTGGCCGAGATAGAGGCCGCGGCGAGGCTGCTCTTGCTGAAATCAACCGGGAGACCGGCAGCGACTCGGTTCAATTGATGTTGGCTGACCTTTCCTCGCAGAAGGATATTCGGGAACTGGCCGGCAATTTCATGGCACACTATAAAAGGCTGGACGTGCTGATCAACAATGCCGGGGGACTTTACGGAAAACGCTGGGAAACGGTGGATGGAATCGAGTGTACGCTGGCAATAAACCACTTATGCCCGTTTCTTCTTACGCAACTGCTCCTGCCAGTTCTCCGGGCAAGCGCTCCTAGTCGAGTCGTGAACGTTAACTCGGAAGGGCATCGGTTTACGAAGAGGATAAATTTCGACGATTTGCAAACTGTCCGGTGGAGACGTGGTTTTTTAGTCTACAGTCAGGCAAAGCTCGCCAATCTCCTGTTCACTTACGAACTTGCTGAGCGGGTGGCCGAAGAGCGCATTACTGTCAACGCCGTTCATCCGGGTATCGTCGAAACGGAGCTCGTAAAAAGGTTTTTCTCAGAGCGAATCTTTTCAAACACGAAATATATTTCGCGTGCCGTATCTTTCCTGGCTATGAAGCTAAGCCGCCTTTATTTGAAATTCGACGACCCCGGAAAGGCGGCGGAGTCATGTATCTACCTGGCGGCCTCGCCAGAAGTAGAGGGTGTAAGCGGGAAGTACTTCAACAATGAAAAGCAGATGGTTCCGTCCTCTGCGGCGTCCTACGACAAGACAGCCGCGCAGCGCCTTTGGCAAGTCAGCGGCGAACTAACTGGCCGCGAAGAGGCGGCATTTGCGGCATCGGCGGGAGACCCGTGCCATGCTGGTCTCAATTCAGCGCGAAGGACAACTATTGCGCTTTGGAGGCAATTCACGAGCATGTCACAATAGCAGCCGCTCGTTGAGCAGCTGGGCAGCTCATGCGGCCGGAAGCCTGTGAAAGCACGCGAAACATTTTTGACAGCGTCAGGGAAAAAGGCAAGGCCGGTGGCAGAAGACGCAGCATCAACGCCAGCCGTGATCGCAACTGATGAGGATAACGGTTACCAGGTGGGGCTTGCGACGAAGCTCGTCTACAGCGTCGGGGCGCTGTGCGAATCGATCAAGATGTCCAGCTTCGGCATGTTTTTGCTCTTTTACTACACGACCGTCCTAGGCCTGCCAGCTAGCTTGCTTGGGCTTGCGATGGCAGTTGGCCTCGTGTGGGACGCAGCAATGGATCCGCTGATTGGCCATGTGTCTGACCGCACCACATTGAAGTTCGGCCGGCGCCACAGTTTCATGCTTGCCGGCGCCGTGTGCGCGGGGGCGAGCTACATCGCAGTGTTCAACCCGCCCGCTGGATTCCGGTCCGGAGCGCTCTTCGCCTGGCTGATGGTGTCGGATCTGTTGTTCCGGTCGGGCCAATCTCTGTTCATGGTGCCTTACTACGCCCTGGGCGCCGAGCTGACGACGGATTATCAGGAGCGGACTTCGATTTCGGGTTACCGTGCGGCGGCGGTCCTCGCGGGCATGGTGGTGGTCACGGCCGTAGCCTTCCGCGTGTTCTTTCCGAACGAGGCTATGTCCGGCGCGGGCTCGAAGTTTGATCGAGACAGCTATGCGTCGATGGGTGTGGTTTTCGGTCTCGCGATCACGGGCGTTGCACTGGCTGCGACGTTCGGCACTCTGCACGAACGAGCCCGGCTCGGGCTCGGCTTGCCAGTGGCCGCTCAAGGCGGCGCCTTCACGCTTCACCGGACCGTGCTTGAGACCCTCCGTCACCATGCGTTTCGCGTCGTTCTGTTATCGAGCGCGGTGGGGGGGATGGGGATGGCGATCAACGGCGCGCTCCTGCTGCACTTCCTAACCTACTATGTACGAGTCACGGCGAGCCATGGCTTCGCATCGTTCTTCATCGCTTTTTACGCGGGAGCCTTGGCGGGCGTGTTCGTGTGGGTCCGCGCAACGACTCGGTTCGAGAAGCATCACGTATGTGCAGCAACGGCCATCGCGACAGCTTTCGTGATATCGAGTGGCTACTGGCTCGTCGGCGAAGGACGCCCGTTTGGGACTGGAAGCCCATGGATTGTCGTTCTGGCTAGCGGGCTTGCCGGTTTCTTTTCCACGGCGGGAGCCGTAATCGCTCCGTCCATGATGGCCGACATCACCGCGGACGACGAACTGCACACGGGTCGCCGGCGTGACGGCATCTATTTTGGCATCTATTGTTTTGGCACGAAGATTTCCGCCGGGGTTGCGGCGCTCATAGCAGGTTTGCTCGTTGACCGCTTCGCCGGACTGGTGCCGGCGCAGGTGGAGCAGTCCGCCGCAACCATCGAACGTCTCGTAATGGTCTCAAATCTGTTGCCTGCCGCGCTAATCGCCGGCGGGGCGTTCATCGTTTTGCGGTATGACCTGACTCGGCGAAGGGTGCTATCTATCCAGGGCGAACTCGCGGCGGTGGCGGGACCGGCTGCAAGCCCTCGGATTCCAGAATGTAACGATCGGGAGCATGGGCGGTGGGGCTCTTGATGGGCCGATGCCATACATGGTCTATCCCGTTAGACAACCCCGGTAGCCATAAAGCTTGGTCTGCCCGGACGATTGACAAGGCCGCCGGCCGGTCTCTGGCAAGTCCGCAGCGAACTGACCGGCTCCAAGGCAAACACCGCGCCGAGGTTCATGTTCTGCGCTCCACAGAGGGGAATTCAATGGACAATCGAAAGATCGTTCTCTCGACCGCGGGCACGCTCGGCGATGTGTATCCGTTCATCGCGCTGGCGAAGGCCCTGAAGAACCTCGGGTACGAACCGGTCGTGGCAACGGGGCATTGGTATAGGAAGAAGATCGAAGCGGAAGACATCGGCGTTGTCGAGATTGGCCCCGATTTAGGCGATGTCATGCGCGACCATGGGATGCATCTGCCCGAGCTAGCGCGGGGTTCAGCATCGCATGAAATCTCTTTGATCCGCAAACTGTTCCTCCCGTATTGGAAAACAACCTATTCTGGTCTCCTGGCAGCGTTTGAGGACGCGGCACTCGTCATCAACCACCCGATTGTGTTCGCGGGCGAGCTCGCGGCGGAAAGGAGCGGCGTTCCGTGGGTTAGAGTCTTTCTGTACCCGGTGTTGTTCCTGTCGGCCTACGATCCTCCGCAAGGGCGCCACTTGCCGTTTGTGCGCTCTCCCGCCTCCTCTTGGGCACGGAACTATAATCGAGCGCTTCTATGGATGCTGAGGCAACTCTTTGCATTTTCGTTTGGGCAGCCTCGCAAGTTTCGGCGCGAGGCCGGCTTGCCGGACAGACAGCAAACTTCCGCGGCGTTGGCCATCGGGCTTTACAGCCCGCTCATGGGGGATGTTCAGCCGGACTTTCCGCCGCGTAGCACCGTTGTCGGGTTTTCATTTTACGACGGCGATATAGGAGGCCACCGGCAATTGGATCCGAAGCTGCAAGAATTCCTGGACGCCGGCCCTGCGCCGATCGTTTTTACTCTCGGCAGTTTTGTGGCGCATAACGCTGGCGGTTTTTATCGGCAGAGCATCGAGGCGGCGCGGAGGTTGAAC
>JACXTT010000300.1_pt1 | contig 81817 bp, 69 predicted proteins | sample 9270951 | NCBI WGS metagenome assembly JACXTT01 (sample SAMN15532306, study PRJNA645909) | rock metagenome | isolation source: weathered quartz diorite | place: Puerto Rico | collected 2017-06-21
CCCGGTCCCAATTGGGATCGTGGGCGCGGGGCTACCATCTCGTCGAATTCGGGTGGTTCACGGCCCAGGGGAAGATTCACGACCTCGAGGCGGGGACGTAGGTCGCTTTGCTCAGCCACAGCGGCAGCCGCGGCACCGGCGCCGCCGTGTGCGATTATTACAGCAAGATCGCCTTCCGCCAGTTCCCCGATTTGCCGAGCGAAATGAAGCGGCTGGCATGGCTGTCGCTCGATTCGCAGGAAGGCCAGGAATACTGGGCGGCAATGGAATTGATGGGCCGGTACGCCGCCGCCAACCACGCGCTCATTCATCACCACGTGGCGGCAAACCTCGGCGCCGAGGTGCTGCTCGATGTCGAGAACCATCACAACTTCGCCTGGAAGGAACGTCATGTCATCGACGGAACAGAACGCGAGGTGATTGTGCATCGCAAAGGCGCAACGCCCGCGGGCACAGGCGTGCTCGGGATTATTCCCGGCTCGATGGCGTCGCCGGGCTTTGTCGTCAGTGGCAAAGGCAATCCGGAATCGTTGAACTCCGCCTCACACGGCGCCGGCCGGGTGATGAGCCGCACGCAGGCGACCAAGACTTTCGACTGGAAGAAAGTGAATGCTTTCCTGAGGGACAAAGGCGTCACTCTGATCTCCGCCGGCCTGGATGAAGTGCCGATGGTCTATAAGAACATCCACGGAGTGATGGCCGCGCAGAATGACCTGGTGACAGTTCTGGGGCAGTTCGATCCCAAGCTGGTCAAAATGGCGCCGCACGGCGAACGGCCGGAAGACTGATTCCGTTAGCATTCGATCGACTGGGCGGGTTGGTCAGGGACCGGCAGCAAAGCCAGGGTCTTCTCCCACTCCTCCCATGGAGGAAAGGCATGAGAGAGAGGAGGCCTGATCAGCGTATCCACCGACAGGTTCACTGAGCAGCTCCAGAAGCAAAAATTGCGTGTGGACGCTACGGTAGGTATTTGATATAATCGCAGCGCTGCTGGGGCGAGGCCGATGACTGAGTTCCTTGCCCCAGCAGCGCTGAGTAACCGCGGGCGCGAGAGTAGCAAGTTCCTATCAGTAGAATCATTATGAAGGGAATTTCGTCGGGCTTGCGGAATTCATTTCGCATGTCGGCCGCAACCGCAAGCCTTCTGGCGTTGAGCGCCACCGCGGCCAATTTCACCGTCTCGCCCAATACCGTCAGCAACAACTACGCGGGCTACGTGACGCTGCAAGTGACAGGCATCACCGCAGGCCACGCGGTGCAGGTCCAGGAATATCTCGATGCGAACGCCAACGGCGTCATTGATGCCGGCGACCTGTTGCGGCTGCAATACACGCTGACTGACGGCGTGGCCGGCCAGGTCCTCGGCGGAGTGACGAACGTCAACGTCCCCTCGCGGCGGTGGCCAAATTCATAATCTCCAACGACCAGGATCTGTCAGCGTTAGGAAAGCCGCTCGGCATCGAGATTCTGAGCCCTGCGGGAATCATCGCCCGGCATAACCTCTGACACAAGCACCGCCGCCCGGAACCACGATAAAGCCATTGACCTCATTTTGGTCCCGTTTCGCTAAACCAGACCCGCCTTGAGAAGATCCTGCACATCCAGCAGGCCGATTGGGCGATTGAGGTGATCGATTACTGGCAACTCATCGAGCTTTTTGGAGCGCAGGAGTTGGAGCGCTTCGGCTGCAAGCCGGTCCTTTCGTATGACCTTCGGGTTCCTGGTCATGACTTTGCTTACTGGCCGCTCCAGGATTGATGGGTCGGCTTCGATGTGCCGCCGCAAATCGCCATCGGTGAATATTCCTGCCAGCCGGCCTTTGGAATCAACAATACTCGCGCTACCCGCCCGAGCTTTCGTGATTTCGATTAGAACTTCTTTAATCTTCATCGCTTGCGGGACAACCGGATTGGACGACCCCGTGCGCATAATGTCCTCCACACGAAGCAGCAGGCGTTTGCCCAGAATTCCGCCCGGATGGTAGAACGCAAAGTCCTTTTCCTTAAACCCCTTCATTTCCAGCAGCGCGACCGCCAGCGCGTCGCCCATCGCCAGCATCGCAGTCGTGGAAGCCGTCGGAGCCAGGCCCAGCGGGCAGGCCTCGCGCTTCACCGAAACATCGAGCACAAAGTCAGCATTTCGGGCCAGGGTCGAGCGCTTGTTTCCCACCATCGCAATCAGTGTCGCGCCGATCTTCTTAATCACGGGCAGAAGCTTGAGGATTTCCTCAGTCTCGCCGCTGTTGGAGAGCGCGAGAATGGTGTCCTCGCTCGTGACGCGGCCCAGGTCGCCATGCAGCGCCTCCGCCGGATGCAAATAGTGAGAGGGCGTTCCGGTGGATGACAACGTCGCCGAAATCTTCTGCCCAATGAAGCCAGGTTTGCCCATCCCAGTGACAATGATTCGTCCTTTGGTCTGGAAGAATGCCGCCGCCACGCGATCGAAACTGCTGTCTATGCGCCCGACCAGCCCGGTGAGCGCATCCCGCTCAATCGCCAGCACTCGGCGCGCAATCTTTTGCATCATCGGACCGCGAGGTAAACGGATTTCAACTTGATCAAGAGCCGTTCGAGGTCTTCCAACGCCAACATAGTGGCGGCATCGCTCTTGGCATTCTGAGGCTTTTCGTGGACCTCGACAAAGAGGCCGTCGGCCCCGGCGGCAATCGCGGCCATGGCCAGCGTTGGCACGAACTGCCGCTCTCCACCCGAGCGCGCTCCTCCGCCGCCGGGCAACTGCACCGAGTGTGTCGCATCGTACACGACCGGATAGCCGAATTCTTTCATGAACGGTATCGAGCGAAAATCGCTCACGAGATTGTTGTAACCGAAGCTCGTTCCCCGTTCCGTAACGACAATCCGTTTATTCCCCGTCGATTCCACCTTGCGAATCGCATGTTCCACGTCCCAGGGCGCGAGGAATTGGCCTTTTTTGATATTGACGATCTTGCCGGTCTCGCCGGCCGCCAGGAGCAGATCGGTTTGGCGGCAAAGAAAAGCCGGAATCTGAATCATATCCACCACCTTGGCCGCCTGTGCCGCTTCCTCAGGCGAATGCACATCCGTCAGCGCGCGCACTCCCGTCTGTTCTTTAACGCGACCAAGAATCTTGAGGCCCTCGCGCAGCCCCGGCCCTCGGAACGACCGGTACGAGGTTCGGTTTGCCTTGTCGTAGCTCGACTTGAAGATGAAAGGAATCCTCAGTCGCTCCGTAAGACTCCTGAGAAAGCGCGCGTGTCGCAGAGTGCTTGCTGCAGATTCGATCACACATGGGCCGGCAATGAGGAAAAATGACTCGTCGCTCACAAGTCGATTCTGAACCTGTTGGCTGGCTGGATCCATGCGAATTCTATCGTGCAGTGCCTGCGGTCAATGATCAGCAACGCCTGCGGACAACGCAGCATACTCGTTCGTGTGCTAACGGAGATCAGGGATTAGGCCAGAAGTCGTCGTCATGAGTGAAAGCACCGGGAGCAGCACAACCGCCAGCCAGAGAATGCACGCGACAAATCCAAGCAGGGCTACGACCCGATGGTGGCTCCAAGACAACAAGCTCACCAAAAAAACCGCCGCCATCAAAGGTGCGCAAAATGGAGAGAGGCCTTCGCGCCCGGTCGAGCCATAAGAGCTGGCTGGCCGCCAGAAAGCGATGCTCCAATATGCCGCCGGGACCGACAGAAACAGCACCCACTGCAAAAATTTGGATGATGCTGACCTTATCATGCGCTCCCGTGGCACTAACTGACGGTCATGGCCACCTCCAGCGCAAGCCGGGGTTTGCCGTTCGTGTTCATTGAGGACCTCACAGGCTCACTGGGCGAGGCTGCCAACCTGAGGGCTGACGCTGGAAGTTCTCGAGCGGTTGGTGGATGAGTTCGACACGGGCACGCCGTCGATTCGGAAGCGTTGGTGGGTGTAAAGGTCGTCGGCCACCTGGTAGAGGGCAATGGCGTCTTTTTCCAATTCCTGCTCCGAGGCGCCAGGATTTGCCAGAGGGCTCATGTCCACTTTCCTCGGATCCCCCTGATAAAACTCGACGGTTTGCATCAGGCCGAGCACGACCATGCGCTCCTGTGCCAGCAGGCCGATGTCGCGGTTATGATTGAGCAGGGCGCGGCCTTCCTTCGGCGAGGCTTTGAGCAGGTCTCGGCCGAAGAACAAAGTTTCATAGGTCCGCCCAATCAGGCCCAAAACGGTCGGCGCGACGTCCAGCGAGCAGCCGAGTGTGGGCAAACGCTGCGGAGCAGGCACAACGGCGGGGCCGAGAATGACGAGCGGGATTTCGTAGGAGTGAATCGGGATGCTTTGCCGGCCATAGACCCGGGCGCCGTGGTCCGCCACGACGACGAAGATGGTGTTGGTCCAGAACGACTCCTGCTTCGCGCCGCGGAAAAACTCACCGAGAGCGAAATCTGAGTATTTGACGGCGTGCTCGCGTTTTCTTTGAGCGGGATCTTCGGGGATTCGGCCGGAGGGATAGGTATAGGGCTTGTGATTCGAGACGGAAAGAATGGTCGCGAGGAATGGTTTATCGCCTTTGGCAAGCGTTCGCATCTCGTCGAGCGCGCGGTGGAACAGGTCTTCATCGCAAACACCCCAGATCGTCGTGAAAGTTGGATTGTCGAAATGTTTCTGTTCGACAAAGCGATCGTAGCCGTTGCGCAAGGCATAGGAGCGCATGCCATCGAAAAGGCCGCGCCCGCCGTAGAGGAAGACCGTGGCGTAACCTCCGCGCTTCAAGACGCGAGCGATGGTTTCGACGTTATCGGACAGGTCACGTTTCACGATCGAGTCGCCCGGCAAGGGCGGAAAGGAAGAGAGCACGCCCTCGAAGCCGCGCACAGTGCGGTTGCCCGAGGCATAAATGTTGGTAAAGAGCAGGCCCTCCGTAGTCGCCAGTTTGTCCATCTCCGGCGTCAGCGTGGAGGGCCGGCCGAGGCAGCCCCAGAATTCAGAGCCGAGGCTTTCTTCGAGAAAGAGAACGACGTTCAGGCGCGGGCGCGCCTGGTCGCCGGCCACGCGCCGCCGGATGAATTGCCCTTCGCTCACAAACTGCGTGTTCGGCGCCTGCAACAGCCGGCGCGCGCGTTGGTAAGCTTCAGCGGGACCGATCGTCCGATAGAACTCGGCGTAGTCCAGGTTTCGCGTCCAGGCCGCCACGACAAAAGAGAGCAAGCCGTTATTGGCCAGTTCATTCAACGTACGATCCTGGCTGACGCGGACGCTCCTGAGGTTCAGAGTCGAAGCGAGCGCGGCCAGGAGCGCTCCTGTGACGGCAAGGTGCAGAAGCCGGCTCGCGGCCGAGAAAGGCCGCTCCCACATCCGCGCAAACAGCCACCGGGCCACGAACAGGCAAGCCGGGCTCAACACGAGACAAATGCCGAGGATGACGCCGACACGATAGGATTCCCAGATATTGACGAAGACTTCGTGCGGATACCAAAGGTAATCGACGGCAACCGTGTTGAAGCGGGACTTGAATTCCTCGAAGAAGAAAGCCTCGACGAACATGAGAAAGATCCAGACAAACCAAAAAGCGAAATAGAGCACCCAAAACAAGGTGCGATACCACCGGGCGATGCCCCAGTTTTGCGGCATGACCAGCAGCCAGGCCATCAAAGGAAGCGTCAGAGCCAGCGCGGCGAGCAGGTCGCGTTGAACGCCACTCAAGAAAGCCTGCGCGACGTCCTCCAGCGGGGCCAGAGGGCCAAAGGCGATATACAACACAGCCCGCAGCAGGCTCCACACCGCCACCAACGCAACCACTTGGAAGAAGACGAACCCGTAGCGCGAGCCCATCCAGGTCGCTTTGAGCGGCAGAGATCCGTTGCCCATCGACTACAGTAAATTATTTTCACCGCCGCGCCGCAAACCAATTCAGTGTGTGAGGGCCAGTTTCTGGCCGGGCTTCAAGTGATGGCCGGCCAGGAATTGCTCTGCCGTGAGCCTGCGCCCACCTTCGAGCTGCAGCGTTTGGATCCGGAGCGCATCGCGCCCACAGGCCACCAGGAGACCAGACCTATCGGCTTGCAGAATCTCCCCCGCAGGGCCTTGGGCCTCCGCCGGTTCGGCCTGCCAAACTTTGAGCAACGCCGCGCCGCGATCACCGGGCAGGAAGGTGAAAACTCCGGGCCACGGTGTCAGGCCGCGCACGCGATTCCAAAGGGCCCGCGCAGGTTGGGTCCAATCCAACCGTCCGTCTTCCTTTTTGATCCTAGGCGCAGAGCTTGCGCCTTCGGCAGGTTGCGGCCGAGGTTGAATCCTGCCGGCGAGGTAGTCGGCGATTGTCCTTACCAGAAGCCGCGCGCCTATTTCAGCAAGTCGATCGTGCAGCGTTTCCGAGGTGTCCGCGGTCGAAATGGGAGTGCGCTCCTGGGTCAGTAGGGGCCCGGTGTCCAGGCCCGCGTCCATTTTCATAATTGTGACGCCAGTCTCGGCTTCGTCGTTCAGGAGCGCCCATTGAATGGGCGCCGCGCCGCGGTACTTGGGCAGCAGAGAAGTGTGGACGTTCAGGCAGCCATGCCGCGGCAGCTCGAGGACGCTCACCGGAAGAATCTGCCCAAAAGCAGCCACGACGATCAGCTCGGGCTGGAGCGCGCGCAATTGCAGAAGGAAATCTTCATTCCGGGCGCGCGCAGGCTGCAGCAGCGGAAGCCCGAGGCTGCCAGCTAGTTCCTTCACCGGCGAAGGCTGCAGCTTGAGGTCGCGGCCTTTGGGTTTGTCGGGCTGGGTGACGACGGCGAGCACCTGGAATTGCGGAGAAGCCATGAGGGCCTTCAGGCTGGCGCAAGACAGTTCCGCCGTGCCCATAAATACAATTCGGAGCGGCGTCATAAGGGCTCCCGAGTCGAGTCGCTGAACTCGGTTTTTGGGACTTCGAGCAACAGAGGAGTTTGTTTACCGCGTCAAGAGCCGCCGGCGCTGGTCCTGCCTCGCGGGACGATGACTGGGCGTCGGCGTTACCGTCGGTCCAGTGACGGTCCGTTTCCCGAGGGACGAGGCGCAGCGGGCGCAAAGGAATTCATGCAATTCGCCGGACGGAAGCACGAGAAGCAACCTTTCCCGCACCGGCTGAGAGCGCTGACACTTGGGGCAGTAAAGCTCACTGGCGGTAAACGCGCCAAACTGTTGCAGCATGGGACTAAACCTTCACCAGATGCCGCAGAATATCAAACAGCACTTTAGATGGCGTTTGATCGGCGTTAATGCGATGCAAAATCCTTTTGCCATAGTAGTCCAACACCGGTCGGCTCTCACGCTTATAGATCTCCTGCCGCGCGCGGATCACATCAATATTGGCGTCGTCGAGCCGGTTTTCCTTCAGAGCGCGCTTTTGCAGGCGCTCGACTAGGTCATCGACGCGGGTGCAGCGCAAATAGAAGATCGCCACAACGTTCAAGGTCTCTTTCAGCATTTCGGCCTGGTGTTCGTTGCGTGGAATCCCGTCCAGCACCAGCGTGTCCTGGTTGGGCTGGAATCGGCCGGTCTTGGTGCTGGTGTGGATGAACTCACGCCACAGTTCTATCGTTTGCTCGTCCGGCACCAGTTCGCCGCGGCTGGAATATTCGAGGAATACCTTGCCAATGGCGCTGTCGGTTTTCAGGCTCCGGAACACGTCGCCACAGGCGCAATGGAAGAAGTTTGGAATGGTGCCCAGGATTTTGCCCTGGGTTCCCTTGCCGGCGCCAGGCGCGCCGAACAACAGCACGGTGCGATAGCTCATGCGGGCTCTCTGGGTTTCAACTGAATTTCCTGAATCTCAGTAAATGGAATCATTACTTCTTCGGAAGCATGGCCTTTGTGGACCTCAAGATGCAAGTCATTGGCGGCAATGCGCGAGATCCGCTGGCCGACATATACGCCACGCGCGGATTTGATGAGAAGGACCATGTCTTTGTCGGCGTCGCGGCGAACGACGCCAAAAAAACCTGGAAATTTCGTTTCAAAAAACCGGCGGTTGAACGTGAACTGCCCACGCTGAAACGTCACGGTGGCTACCGGAGCCGGTGCCGCGGGCGCCGGCTCACTGTGGGACAGCTTCAAACCGGCCGCCTGCGGGACGTCGCCCTGCATGGGGTTGACCGCCTCGGTAACGGCAGCCGCGGCCGTCTCGGGCGGAACGTCCCACCGCGGCTCGGCCGGTTGCAGCCTCGTCGGCAGCGAGAGGAAAATGATTGGACCGGCCACGGGCAATACGGCGGCCATGCCACAGACCAGCGGAATCGATTGGGCGCGAAAAATGGCAATCTCGTACGCCGCGTACACATTGGCGGCATAGAGGAGCAGCACGATCAGAGTCCCCAGGCCGGAACGAAAAAACGCGCCCACTAGCGAGTGTTTGGCTCCTCGCTCCAGCCGCGGCGGTTGCTTGATGTTTACCTCAGTCTTCTTCGCTTTCTCTGCCTGAGTGATCTCGATGAAGGGCTCCACGAAAGGTTCCATCCTCTTGTTCTGCCCGAATTTTTTTAGGTCCGCCTGCGAAAAGTTCTCCCAAGGCACCTTCTTATACTCGCCCTCCCCAACTTTGACCTGCACGCCAGCATCATTCGCGGAACTGGCCAAGACCTCGCCGACAAGCGTCTCGCCGTTGTTCAGTTGGAAAGTGTCGGCGCGAGCAGTTCCGGCCCACAACCCGCCGACCAGCAACCCGATGATAAACAGAAACCTGCGCACGTTGCGTTTCAATAATAGCTGATCACCGCGCCGGTCAGGCCACCGTTTCCAACAGCATCGCGGGAGCGTGGGCATTGCCTAACTCGGATTTGACCCTGGCCAGCGCATTCTCGACCGTAAGTCCATATTTCCTGCGCAGATCTTCGACATTGGTCCCGTGCTCGATGAATTGGTCCGGCCAACCAATTTGCACCAGTGGCGTGGTGATGCGCCGTTCATTGAGCAGCTCAAGCACAGCACTCCCGTAGCCCCCCATCAGGACGTGATCTTCGAATGTCACGACGACTTCGGCGGCGCGCGCGAAGAACTCAGTTGTTCCAGCATCGATTGGTTTGGTGAAGCGCGGATTGATAATGGCAACGTCGAAGCCTTCCGCCGCTAGTTTAGCAGCAGTCTTTCGTCCGAGCGCCATCATGTTGCCCAGCGGAAAAAGCGCTACCTTGCGCCCACGATTGTTCGCGAAGCTCTGAACAACTTCCGCCTTTCCGATTTCCAACAATTTGGGTTGTTCCTTGAGCGGCACGCCTTCGGCCGGGCCGCGCGGGTAGCGAATGAACGTTGGATGTGGTTGGTGGGTGGCGGTGAACATCATGTCGACCAACTCATCCTCGTCCTTCGGCGCCATTGCGATGCAGTTGGGCACCGCGCGCACGTAAGCGATATCGAACAACCCATGATGGGTAGGGCCGTCCTGCGGCGATAGGCCGGCGCGGTCCATGCAAAAAATCACCGGCAAATCCTGCAACGCGGCATCGTGAATGATGCAGTCGTAGGCGCGCTGGAGGAACGTCGAGTAAATCGCGCACACGGGGTGAAAGCCCATCGTCGCCATGCCACAGGCAAACAGGACTGCGTGCTCTTCGGCGATGCCGACGTCGTAGTACCGATTGGGCACAGCCTTTTCCAGCAGTTTAAGGCTGGTGCCGCTGGGCATGGCGGCGGTGATCCCGACGACGGTGTTGTCCTTTTGACAGAGCTTTACCATGGCCTGGCCGAAGACGTCCTGCCAATTGGGCGCGGCGCCGGGTTTGGCCGGCAATGTCGCGCCAGTGGCGACGTCGTAGGGTCCGAGCCCGTGATATTTTTCGGGATTCTTCAGCGCCGCCTCGAAACCTTTCCCTTTCCTCGTCAGCGCATGAATGACGATGGGATGATCACACGTTTTAGCGAATTCCAGCGTGCTGATGAGGAGCGGCAGATTATGGCCATCAATCGGGCCGAGATATCGCAAGCCCATCTCTTCGAAAATAAGGCTGCTGCCGTACCCCCCGCGCCCATCCGCATCCATCGTGGCCGGATTCAGTTCCAGACCGACCTCGGTGAGGGCGCCTTTGAAGCCCTCCTCGGCTTTGTGCGCCAGCTTCAGTGCCAGCTCGCCCTTCGGCAGACGCCGGACGAAGCGCTCGAAATCGCGCGCCAGTTTGTTGTAGGAAGGATGAGTGATGAGCTTGTTCAGATAGGTCGAAATGGCACCGACATTCTTGGCAATGCTCCATTCATTGTCATTGAGAACCGCGATGAAGCGGCGTGTCGTGTGACCGATGTTATTCAAGGCCTCGAAGGAAATTCCGTTGGTCAATGCCGCATCGCCGATAATGGCCACGACGTTCTCGTCTCCGCCGCGCTGGTCGCGCGCCGCGCAAATCCCGAGGGCGGCAGACAGCGCGGTGCCCGCATGCGCCGCCCCATAGCAATCGTGCTCGCTTTCGGATCGCATGGCAAAACCGCTGAGCCCGCCGGTGCTGCGAATTGTGTTGAACCGGCCCTTCCGGCCCGTCAGCAGCTTGTGAACATACGCCTGATGGCTGACATCCCAGACGAATTTGTCTTTGGGTGTGCTGAAAACATAGTGCAGCGCCAGAGTCAGCTCCACGACGCCCAGGTTCGGCCCGAGGTGACCGCCGTTGACGGCGAGGACATTGATCAATTCCTGCCGGATTTCTTCGGCCAACTGCTGTAGCTGGTCCAGGGTCAGCTTTTTGACATGGACCGGGCTGTCAACCATTTCAAGATATCGGCTCATAGGAAGAATAGGAGTGCGGCAGTATTTGAGCATTGGAGGCCAGAGTCAAGATCCCAATCTTCCATCGCCGGGCTACTCGGTTTGTTCGTTCACTGGCAACGGTTTGAGTTTCAGTTCGCCCGCCGCGTTCTTTTCCAGTTGTTGAATCTTTAGCTCCGCTTCCGCCAGCTTTTCCTGGCAGATTCGGGCCAGACGCATGCCTTGCTCGTATTTTCCGAGCAGAGTTTCCAGCGGCAGTTCTTCTCCCTCCATCGCTTCGACGATGGCTTCCAATTTCTTCAAAGCCTCTTCGAACGGGAGCTGCTCCGCTTTGGCGGGGTTGTTTTGGCCCGCGTTCCTGGGCACGTTTGGCACCGTTCGGAAATTAGAACAATGCGCCGGGGCCGTCCAGTCAAGAAGTTTAGCGGTTTAGCGCTGAATCCGGACCTGGGGGTGCTCAGACCAATCATTGTGCCCGCCTGGGATAGCGGTGAAGTGAGCATTTGGAATCTGGCTCGCCAATGCTCGGGCACGTCGAATCGGAATAATGTTGTCGCCTTCGGCCCCGAAGATTTCCACTGGGCCGGCGTAATGTTTCAGAGCTTCCACATTGTCCCAGGCGTCGCGCAGAAGCAACCGCACAGGAAGGAAGGGGAAATGCCCGGAGGCCACCTTCGCCAGAGAATCGAATGGGACGACCAGGACGATTTTGTACGGCGGGATTTTCTCCCGGGCAAGAGAGCAAGCAGGGCCACTGCCGATGGACTCACCCAGGACACAAACCGCAGTAGTCGGATTTCGCGAACGCAGAAGTTGGTATGCTTCGGATGCGGCCTGGTTCATCGAAGCCAGCGACGGAGTGCCGGCTCGGGCGCCGTAGCCAGGATATTCCAAAACGTAGAGAGAATCCTGTTCAGACATGCGCCGAAGCACGTAATCCCGCTCCGCTGCTTGACCGGCGTTGCCATGCATCATCAACCAAATCGTCTGCGGACTCGGCGCCTCCCTGCAATAACCCATTGTGGAATGACCGTCCGACCAGAGGGCCAGACTCGTAGCGGGGGCAGCGTGCGTCGGGAAATACATCATCGACCGCTGCCTGAAATAAACCAGGGCCATGAAGGCGATGTAAGCCAGGACCAGAATCCACAAAATGCGCAACACAGGTTTTGTCGCTTTCAAAGCATGTAAGTCTCCTCATCGCCGCGCAAATTTGCCACTCGAAACTGTTTCGCGGGAACAATCATCCGCTGGAACACGCCACTCTTGAGCTGTTTGAGGAGTTGCGTAGCGTGTTAATGAGCTTGTGAGGGCGTCGGAGCGCTGGTTTCCTCTGACGGATGTTGCCAACGCAGCGAGGGTCGTTTCGGCTGTTCCAGTTTGCGGGGGTGCAGGTCTATCTGCATTGGTCCTGGCTGGTCGTCGCGCTGATCGAGCTCAACACGCGGTCGCGGCAATACGGCTCTTTCGTCTGGAACGGGCTGGAGTACCTGTCGCTCTTTGGGATCGTTTTGATGCATGAGTTTGGGCACGCGTTGGCCTGCCGCCAGGTAGGAGGGAAGGCGGAGCAAATTATCCTGTGGCCGCTGGGCGGTGTAGCCTACGTCGCGCCGCCACCGCGCCCGGGAGCAACCTTGTGGAGCATCGCTGCCGGGCCGCTGGTGAACGTGATGCTGGCGCCGATCCTGACGACGCTCTTCCTGTTGGCCCGGCAGTCCAACATGTCCGAGAGCCTTCCCGACATCTACCAATTTATCCGCGCTCTTTGCTTCATCAACTTCGGGCTGCTCATTTTCAATTTGCTGCCGATCTATCCGTTGGACGGCGGACAGATCTTTCGGGCTCTCCTCTGGTTCGTTTTCGGGCGCGCGCCCAGCCTGGCGGTGACCGCCGTGGTCGGGTTCATCGGCGTGGCCGGCTTGGTTCTGATTGCAGTTTTCGCGCAGTCAATCTGGATAGGCATTATCGCGGCTTTCATTCTGTTCAACTGCTGGCGGGGGTTGCTGGAGGCCCGGTTACTGGCCCGATTAGCTAAACTTCCGCGGCGCGATGGATTCACTTGTCCGGTTTGCCACGAACATCCCGTACTCGGTCCGTTTTGGCGCTGCGCCCGGTGTTTGAAACCCTTCGACACGTTTGAAACGAAGGCCATCTGTCCGCATTGCGGAACACTGTTCTCGACAATGCGATGCTTCGACTGCGGAAGTTCCCGGCCTCTGAGCGAGTGGAGTGAAGCGCCGCAGGTGCTGGGAAGAACTGAAAGTTAGAGCTGATCGTCGTCCTTCTTTTCAACGGTACTGATTACTTCACCCCGTTGCAGTCGGGTCCGAAGCCGCTGGCCGCGGCGAGCTTGGCAGGCGTCTCGGAGAACCTTTCCTGTCTCCGCGTCCCGCGTGATGGAGTAACCGCGCGCCAGAACTTGCTCGGGGCCAAGCAAACGAAGCCGGGCGCTCAGCAATCCCAACCGGTTGTTCAATTCGGACAGGCGATGATGTCCTTGTTCGTACAAATGTTGAGCAGCGAGGCGCAACACCTCACGGCGCTGTTTCAACAGGATGGCAGGACGGACGCGAACCAAACGCTCGGCCAAATTTCGCCAGGTGAGGCGCTGCTGGCTCGCCTTTTGTTTGGCGGCACGCAGCAGGCTGACGTGCAAATCGTCCAACCGTTGTTGCCAATCCTGCAACCGGCGCCGTGGATGCAGCCGAGCGAGGCGTTGCCGCGACTGGTTGAGCATCTCGGCTTTGTCGGCGAGTTGCTGGTTGAGTAATTGACGCAGCCTTCCGCCCACTTCGGCGATGAATGGGCCGCTGGAGAAAACTCCTTCCGTGATAATTTCCGCCGCCGCGCTCGGCGTCGCCGCGCGCACATCGGCGACAAAATCGCTTATGGTGAAATCGATCTCATGGCCAACAGCCGACACTACGGGCAAAGCGGACTCAAAAATCGCGCGCGCCACGATTTCCTCATTGAAAGCCCACAAGTCCTCCAAACTGCCGCCGCCGCGTGTGACCAGAATCAGATCTATTCCCGAGCGCGCATCGCCCATCGCAAGGCGAAAAGAATGAAATTCATTCAGGAGCCGAATGGCAGCCGCGATCTCACCCGCCGCTTCCTCGCCCTGGACACGGCATGACGCCAACACGATTTGCAGCGCTGGATTCCGGCGTTGCACCACATGCAGCACGTCGCGAATCGCCGCGCCGGTCGGCGAAGTGACCAGGCCGATTCGCTGGGGAAATCCCGGCAGCGGGCGCTTGCGTTCGGGCGCGAACAAACCTTCGGCGCTCAACTTTTGCTTGAGCTTCTCAAAAGCCGCTTGCAACGCGCCCAGACCGCGCGCTTCGACCGCCGTGACGCGCAACTGATACTGGCCGCGCGACTCATAGACGGTCACCTCGCCTTGGAGGAGGACCTTCTGGCCATCCTGCAAGAGCGAGCGATCCACCTGAAACTCGCCGCGGAATAAAACGCAGCTCAATTGCGCGCTGGCGTCCTTGAGCGTGAAATAGATATGGCCCGAGCTCTGCGAGCGGAAGTTGGTGATTTCACCCGTCACCCACACCTGGCCTACCTGGTGTTCGAGCAAACGCCGGATTTCACCGGTCAACTCCGTCACTGACAAAACCTTGCGCGACGGTGGTTCCACCGGAAACAACTCGCCGAAATCCCATTGTGATTTTGCCGGTCTGGCCATGGCTCGTCAGCGGGCGTCGGGCAGCGGTTCGGAAACGCGTTCGATGCGCCTCGCTCGCCCGGTCGTGTCATCGATGTCCAGCAGCGCACCTTGCAGGAGCACGCGTTCCTTGGCCACTTCGAATTTCTGCGGCATGCCGGTCATGAACCGTTTGATGACCGGACCGATTTCGCGGCCGATCACACTTTCGTGAGGGCCGGTGAAACCGGCGTCGCACAGGAAGGCTGTGCCGCCCGGGAAGATTTGCTCGTCGGCCGTCTGGACGTGAGTGTGGGTGCCGATGAGCGCACTGATCCGGCCATCCAGCAGGCGCGCCAACGCGATTTTTTCCGAGGTCGCTTCCGCATGAAAATCGATGAGAATCAGTTTAGTCGTGCGCCGCAGCCGCTCGACCTCTGCGAGGGCGCCATGGAAGGGATTGTCCAGCGGCGGCAGAAAGGTGCGCCCCTGGAGATTGATGACAGCGAGCGGCGGCAGGCCGTCGGGCTGAAATACGGCGCTCCCCTGCCCTGGCGTGCCGGCGGGATAATTAAGCGGCCGCAGAAACCGACGCTCGCGCTCGAGCAATTCCATGCTCTCCTTTTGATCCCAGAGATGATCGCCGCTCGTGATAATATCCACGCCGGCTGAGAAGATCTCCTCGGCAGTTTTCGGAGTGATGCCCGAACCGCCCGCCGAGTTTTCCCCATTGGCCACAACCATATTCAGGCCGAGTTGGCGCCGCAGTCCGGGGAGAAGGTCCTTGACTACGCGCCGTCCCGGTTGCCCAACAATGTCGCCAATGAACAGCACTTTCACGAACTCACAGTAACGTGGCGGATACTGGCAGCAAGCGAGAAGGTGGCGAGTACGGAGGGTTGCAATTGACAGCCGGCGGAAACCGGTTTAACCATTCCACGCTTTAACCATTTAACTCATACACGACTATGCCTATCTCTGTCGGCACCAAAGCGCCTGATTTCACACTCAAGTCCAAGCAAGCCTCTGGTCTGGTGGACGTAAAGTTGAGCAACAACCTCGGCAAAAAGAACACCCTGTTGCTGTTCTTTCCAGCCGCCTTCACCAGTGTCTGCACGCAGGAGATGTGCGACATCAGTTCCGGCTTGAACAGCTATTCGTCGCTCAATGCGGATGTCATCGGCATCAGCATCGATACGCCGTTTTCCCAGGAAGCCTGGGCGCAGAAGGAAAAAATCAATCTCACTCTTGCCAGCGATCTGAACAAGGAAGTGACACGGAAGTACGACGTGCTGTTTCCGATGCTGGCCGGCATCGGCGATACTGCCGCTCGCGCTGCCTTCGTCATCGACAAGAATGGCGTCGTCCAATACAGCGAGCAGACACCAACGCCCAAAGACCTGCCGAACTTCGACAAGGTCAAAGAGGCCCTGGCGAAACTGAAATGAGGAAGTGACAGCGACGTAGCAGCCGAAGTCGCGAGGCTCCAATTTTTCCCTCCGAAGGTGTCTTAATATTGGAGGAGCCGACGTCAGGAGGCTCTGATCAATTTCGGATTTCGGATTTCGGATTTTTTGATCAGAGCCTCCTGACGTCGGCTCCTACACTTAAAGGGATTTGTGAAACACGCTCTAATCATCCCGCCCTAATAGGTCTGCTTCCCGGTGGAGAACCTCGCTCTTTACCGCTGCAGCCTTCTGCTTATTCATGAGTCCCAGGTAGAACTGTTCCAGAGTCTCCTCCTCGCGAGCGATTTCATAGAGAGGCAGGCCGCGCTCCACGAGAAAGCGCACGACCTGGTCCGTGCCGACGCCCGGCGTTAACGCGACGCAATGTCCATCGCGCGAATCCGTGATGAGTCCAGCCTCGAGCAAGGCGCCGGCGGCAGCATCAAAGGGCCCGGCACTGACGCGGACCCATTGATGACGTTGCTTGGTGTCGGCCAGCGTGCCTTCAAAGACTTTGCGTCCGTGGTTGAGGACGGCGATGCGAGTGCAGAGTTGCTCGACCTCATTGAGAAGATGGGACGAGAGCAGAATCGTTAGACCCATCTCGCGATGGAGCCGCAGAATAGTTTGGCGCATCTCGTGGATACCCTCCGGGTCGAGGCCATCGCTGGGCTCGTCCAAAATGAGCAATTGTGGTTGCGGCAAGAGCGCCTGCGCCAGCGCGAGACGCGAGCGCATCCCGTGCGAGTAAGTCTTGACCTTCGAATGCTCGCGTCCGGTCAAGCCCACCCAGTCGATCACCTCACGGATACGGCTGGAGGAAGTTGGAGCTGTGTAGGAACTCAGAATCTCAAGGTTCGTCAATCCGCTCAGGTAGTCATAAAACGCGGGACTTTCGAAGATGGCCCCGACTTTCTGCAAGGCAACCCGCCGGTGGGACGTGACGTCATGCCCGCAGACGTGCACCTCACCGCTCGTGGGCCAAACCTGGCCGAGCATCATGCCGATGGCCGTACTCTTGCCGGCACCATTGTGCCCGAGCAGGCCGTAGATTTCTCCCGGGGGCACTTGCAGAGACAGGTCCTCGACGGCGACATTGTCGCCGAAGCACTTTCGCACATGACGCAGCTCGATCATCGGCCACGAAAAGGTCGGCCGCTCTCCATCACCCGCTGCAGCTCTTCCAGCACGGGAGCCACTTCAACCCTGAACTGCGCCGAGCTTTGAGTGTAGAAGGCTTCCAGTCCCATACTTCGAATCTTGGCCTGTACCTCGGCATTTACGGGCGGGGGCGTGATTGGGATCTGTGCGGCGCCATCTTCCGTTTGGATACGAGCTGCGGTTTCCCTTAACCGCCGCATGGCGTCAGCAATGGTCTGGCGCTTCTTCTCGTCCGGCAATTGTTGAAAGGAGGTCAACATCTGCTTGAACCCGGCTGGCATTGTCGCTTCGAGGAACCGCGCTCTTTCCACTTCGGTCATCTGGTCGAGCCAAGTCTTGGCGACGCGTTCCAGTTGTGCGCGCCGACGCTCTTCGACGGACAGGGCGTTGAATTTTTCAGCAAGCGTGCCGAGCGCCCGCGCACGCTCTGCGGCAGAAAGCGTTCCCAGATTTTCGGACTCCACATAGGCCCGCACCTTGTCGGCTGTCATGCGCGAGTTCTTCGAAATGCTGAGTCCCGTCAAGGCGACGATCCAAATCGCCACGATGGCGATTCCGCAGATCACCACTGGCCGCCATCGCGAAGTCAACATGGGCGCAATGTAGCCGAAATTAGCAACCTGGCCACGAGAAAGCGTTCGCGGACGACATAAAATTGAGAATTTGGCGCATCCCGAGTGAGCCGAACTGGCCTCTACCAGGCCAGGTCCACCGCCGAAACAAAGCGCCTGACCTTGATCATTGGCGCTTTGTCCTGACGATACTCGGACCGCTCGAACGAAGGGTAGGCCGAATCTTTCGGGCGAGGTGCCAGGTCCACCACCGTGTTGCCCTTTAGATAGAACGTGAACGTCTCAGGATGGTCATTTGTCCAATTAGGCCCCGGATTGGTCCCTTCCATCCACCACCCGTCGCGCTTCCACTTCAAGGTATAATCCTCGCGAGTCTCGACCATCGGAAACGAGATCGTGACGCAGTCCTTCGCCTTGAGACTGGGGAACATTTGATAAGCGCCGACCCAGTAGGTCGCCACTGGCTGGCCGTTCACTTCGGGTTTGACCGCCTTCTTGTCCACCCAGCGCGGGATGCGCACAGCCAGGGTCCGGGCTGTTTTGTTGCGGATCACCACTTTGCCTTCATACGGCAAGTAGGAGTCGATATCCAGCCACCGCGAGGCGCGGTTGAGCAGCAAGTCGACGGTGGCGTGGCCGCCTTCGTCGCATCGCACGATCGATTCCCAGGCATAGAACAGCGCGTGGTTGGCGTTCCCGGGACAGCAAATGTTGAACATCAGCCGGATCTTCACCGTCTCGCTCGGATAGCCTGCGTCCGACAGGAACGTCCCGACGCAGCGTTCGATGACATTATCCTCCGTTTCGAACGCCGGATCGAGCGGGACATTTTTCACGGCGTCCTTTTCGAGATTTTGGCCCAATCCCACCGTTTGCGCGTTGGGATTATTGATGGGATCATTGGGCTCCTTTCGCGGTAAGAGCCGGGCCAGGATTGGTTCCTTCTGGACGGCCTTGCGCAGCTTATCGGCACTGGTGATCTGGCGATCGACCAGAATGTTACGGACATAGCAATCCACATCCTCCCAGTAATCGCCCACGCCATAGTCGCTCAGCTTGATGGCCAGGTAAGTCATGTCACTGACCGCGCACATTTCGCCGAAGAGCCCGATGCGGCCAATGCCCCAGTTGCGCAGATATTCGTAGCCGTCGCGCACAAACTGCTTGATGCGCGCGTCGTGCGTGGCCTGGCCGTAACGCAACAGGCCCATAAGACAGACGCAGTTCTCGTGAGGATGCCCATTGAAATGGGCGTGTTCCTGGCCAACTACGGCTTTGGGTTCAGCCTCCGGAGTCCAATACGGTTTGAATTGCAATGTGTATTGGGCCGTTTGTCCCGCAAGATTCAGCGCCTGCTGGTCCCCGCTTAACTCGAACCAACGGGTCAGTGCGCGCATGATGTCTCCCTGCGTGCGAACCTGTGCGCCGTAGCCATACTGTCCGGCGGGGCCGTTATCATAAAACGGTTCGCCATCGTAAAAAATCACGCCAGTGTCGCGCTGTTTGGCGGACTTACCGAAGCTGTCCGCCAGCCGCCCAATCGTCTCCAACAACCTGGGGTCGGGATTAAGCTGGTTCATCGCCATCAGCGCGTGCATGGCCCGCGCGCTGGGGACGGTGCCGAAGTCCGGCATCCACGCCACCATGCCTTTGAAGGTTTTTCCGTCGATCTCCAGGTTCTCCCGGCTGCCACTCATCACGCGGGCCATCATCAGTGCCTCGGCTATCTTGCCCCAGTTCGGCGCACCCGAGTCCGAGCCTCCGATCAATTTCGACGTCAGACACGGCACCCGCACATTGAACCAGCCCTGGCCGTAAGGGGCATAATTCTGGTTGGAGTTCAGAAAGCTGGTCAGTCCGTGAACCGACAGCTTTGCCCGCTCGGCCAGGTCCAGCGTGTAGGGAACGGTAGCCTCGTAATATTGGCCTTTGGGTTCGAGTCTCTCTTTCGTCAGCACCTTGTCGAGATCGGCATCGATCGCGAATAACGACCCGGCCATCCATGGTGCTTGCGCCACCAGAAGTATGCGCGCAAATCTCTGCATTGGAGCTGTCCTTAAGCCCGAAGGATTCAGTTCTCTTGTGGATGAGGTTGGATACGGCAGGCATTGTCCCGGTTCAAAATGAATTGCAACGCAGTTGGAATTAATCTCTAAGTGCTTAGCAGTTTTAAGACTGGCGACGATTCTCCCTCTCCCCGGGGGAGAGGGCTGGGGTGAGGGCGATCGTCTTTTCAACTGCATCGTTCTGGTTAAGGGCGCATCAGTGTCCGAACGAAAAAATCGTCCACAATCGGATACAAGCGCTCCATTTTTACGAGAGAATAGGGACAGTGATCCACCAGGCCAAGCCGCAGGTAGGTGAGGTCCTTAAGCCCGGCTTTTTGCAGGGCCAGCACGAAGCTGTCCACGGGGCCGATGGTCACCTGCGTATCGGCGGCGCCGTAGATCAGCAGCAAGGGCGGCAGGGCGCTTTTGACGTAGCTGGCCGGGGAAGCTCTCTGGATCCGCTCCGCCAGCGTCTCTGGCGGGCCGGCCAAAAATTGGGAAATCACTTTCGCCAGGCCGCTGTTCTCCGGGTTTCGAAAATCCAGATCGACGGGGCCGGAGTCGCTAACCACGGCCTGAACCGCGCTGGATTGATCCTGATAAGGCCCGTCGCCCTCCAGGCCGTCAGATTTGTCGGTCAAGCCGAGCAAGAGGGCCAAATGGCCTCCGGCGGAGTTGCCATAGGCGCCGATACGATTGACGTCAATGTGGTAGTCCTGCGCATGCGCGCGCAGCCAGCGCACGGCGCATTTGCAATCCCCCAGCGCCGCGGGAAAAGGCGCCTCGCCGCTGAGACGATAATTGACGGTCGCGGCGACGAAACCGAGTTTGGCAAAATCGATGATATTGCCCGGTGCCCAATATTTGAGCGACGTGAAGCTGGACTTGTCCCCTTCAATCCAGCCACCGCCGTGGATGATTAACAGCGCCGGCCGTCCTTTTGTCCCGGGATCTTTCGGGTAAGCCAGGTCCAGTTTCCAGGCTGCGCTTTTGCCCTCGCGATACCCGAGATCGCTCTGGAGGGCGATGGTCTCAGGCATCTCATGCCTGGCGTGGACCGGTGACTGGCCGGCTGCCATTGCGCGGATAAGAGCGAAGGCGAGCATGTGCACCGCATGGGACAAGTTCCGAGGCGTGCGGGTGAATTTCACGATTGTTCATCCTGGCGATGCTGCCGGGGTCAGAGCAAGTCCAACCATTGTCTTCTTGAGATTTTCATGATGACCTGCTGACACGACTCGGAAAGTGTTGCCGCCTGCAGTAAGGAAAAGTAGTTTTGGAGCATGAATTCAAGATTTAGACGAAGCGCGGGCTTGGTGTGCCAAGCCTGCTTATTGCTTGTCTCTTCTGTGCAGGTGGTGCGAGGCGATCCACTGCCCTTGGTCCCGGCGGCACGCCAGCCAGTGACCAACACGTATCACGGCGTGGTGGTCGTGGACGATTATCAATGGCTGGAAGACGCCCCGGCGCCGCAGGTCCGGGAGTGGACGCGGCTGGAAAATGAGCGGACGCGCGCCTATTTTTCGCGCCTGAAATACCGCGAGGGCCTGGCGCAGCAGCTCACACAGATCCGGAGCGAGGAGTCCGCCCGCTTCTTTGGCATGTCGGAAAAGCAGGGGCGCTTGTTCGCGATGCGGTTCAAGCCGCCGGCGCAGCAGCCTGTCTTGATCCGGCTTTCGTCACTCTATCCGCCGGCGCTGTGGAAACCCGTGTTCGATCCGAACGCTTACAACACGAATGGCACGACCGCCATTGACTGGTGGGTGCCGTCACCGGACGGAAAGCTGGTGGCGGTTTCGCTGTCGGAAGGCGGAAGCGAGCAAGGCACGCTGCACTTCTTCGAGGTCGAGACCGGCAAGAAACTGCCCGACGAAATTCCCCGCGTGCAGTACCCGACCGGCGGGGGCAGCGCCGCCTGGACGGCCGATGGTTCCGGCATTTTCTACACGCGCTACCCCCACGCCGGTGAACGACCAGAGGCGGACCTTAACTTTTATCAGGAGGTTTGGTTTCACCGGGTCGGCCGGCCGGTCAACGAGGACAAGTACGAAATCGGCAAGGAATTCCCGCGCATCGGCGAAACGGTGCTCGAAACCAGCGATGACGGCCACTGGGTGCTGGCAACCGTGGCCAACGGAGACGGCGGCGACTTTGCGCACTATTTGCGGGACGCGAACGATAAGTGGCATCAATTGACGCGGTTCGAAGATGGCGTGAAACACGCCCGATTCGGCCGGGACCATGCGCTCTATATGGTTTCGCTCAAAGATGCGCCGCGCGGCAAAGTGTTGCGGCTGCCTTTGGGCGGAGTAGTCGAGCAGCCGGCCGGCACCGAGGCCGTCCCGCCTCTCACCAGCGCGACGGTGGTCGTCCCCGAAGGAAAGGGAGTCATTCAGGAATTTGTGTCCAGTGACGACGGACTGTACGTCTCGAGCCTCGAAGGAGGTCCGTCGGAATTGGTCTTTTATCCCCGGGGCAGCACGCACGCACGGGATATCCCGATCCTGCCGGTTTCGAGCGTCGGCGGCCTGCAATCCTGGCATGGAGACGACCTGCTCTTCGGCAACGCCAGCTATCTGAAGCCCTTCGCCTGGTTCACGACCAGCCCGTCGGAGAAAGAGCCGCGGCGAACGGCGCTTTACCTAACGGCACCGGTGAATTTCGATGATATCGAGGTCGTTCGTGAGTTCGCTACGTCCAAAGACGGCACCAAGGTTCCGCTCAACATACTGCGCAAGAAAGGCCTGAAGCTGGACGGAAAAAATCCGACGTTGTTGTATGCTTACGGCGGTTATGGCATCAACCTGACCCCGGGCTTTGATTCGACGCGCCGGATTTGGTTCGATGCGGGGGGCGTGGGGGTGGTCGCGAATTTGCGCGGCGGCGGCGAGTACGGCGAAGCGTGGCACAAGGCGGGGAACCTCACGCTCAAACAGCATGTCTTCGATGATTTCATCGGCGCGGCGGAGCATTTGGTCAAGCGCGGCTACACCAGTCCCGCCAAACTGGCTGTGGAAGGCGGCAGCAACGGCGGTTTGCTCATGGGTGCTTTTCTGACTCAGCGACCTGACCTAGCCAAGGCCGTGGTGTCGCACGTCGGCATTTATGATATGCTCAGGGTCGAGCTCGATCCCAACGGCCAGTTCAACATCACGGAATTCGGCACCGTCAAGGAACCCGACCAGTTTAAGGCGCTTTACGGTTACTCTCCGTACCATCGCGTGCGAGAAGGGACGAAATACCCGGCTGTGCTGCTCACGACGGGCGAAAACGACGGACGCGTGAACCCCGCCCAATCCCGCAAAATGGCGGCGCGGCTGCAGGCGGCGAATGCATCGGAAGCGCCGATTCTGTTCCGGAGCACGGCCAGCGCGGGGCACGGCATCGGCACTTCGTTGAAGGAACGGATTGCCGAGCAAAGCGATGTGCTGGCATTCCTGTTCGATCAGTTGGGGATTGATGGATCGAGGTGGACGTTTTGAGTGCTCTTCCCCCTCACCCCTGCCCTCTCCCTCTCCCTCAGGGAGAGGGCAGGGGTGAGGGGGCACAGGACGCAGCTGAACCCCGCGCCGGACAACTCCAGGAACCTTCAAACTCTCGAAGTTTCCGCGGCTGAGCCGGGGGTTTCCTGCATGACCGAATGAGTTGCTCCCGTCTCGTTGCCTTCAAGGAAAACGGAATGGACGACGGACGGGGAAGGCGGTTGAATGCCGACCGCACTTGAGCCAATCCTTATGAGCGACACGCCAGGAGTTTCAACCGCGGCGCCCGCCGGCGCGCCGCCGGCGGCGCGTCGGTTGATGTCGCTCGACGCGTTGCGCGGCTTCGACATGTTCTGGATCGTGGGCGGTGAGGAGCTTGTCCATGGGCTGTACAAGGCGTGGCCGGCCGGACCCGTCCACTTGCTTGAACAGCAGATGGACCACAAACCATGGCAAGGCGTGGGATTTTACGACATGATCTTCCCGCTGTTTGTGTTCATCGTCGGGGCGTCTCTCGTGTTCTCAGTGAGCCGAATGATTGAGCGGTCGGGCAAAGGAGCGGCCTTTAGGCGGATTTTCGTGCGCAGCCTGCTTCTTTATTTGTTCGGGCTTCTGGTTTATGGAGGCCTTAGCAAAGGCGTGGACCATATTCGCTGGATGGGCGTGCTTCAGCGAATCGCGCTGTCGTATTTTTTCGCCAGCTTGATTTTCGCTACCTTCCGGCTCCGTGGCATGCTTGTCATATGCGCGTCGCTGCTCGTCGGCTATTGGGCGTTGTGCACTTTCGTGCCGGTCCGCGATTTCAATCTCGAGACTCGACATCTGCAGAGTCTGAATTTGAAGCCCGAGAGCCCGGAGACGATGGCCCGGTTCCTGGCCACCACCAATTGGGTCCGTGGCCGATTCGACGACGGGCTAAATCTGCCGCAGCATCTGGACTTTCAGCATCTGCGCGGGTTCAAGTGGGACGGCGCGTATGATCCCGAAGGCCTCCTGAGCACTTTGCCGGCGATCGCCACGTGCCTGCTAGGGGTGTTTGCCGGTTTGCTTCTCAAGAACGGCAGCGTGCCTGACCAAAAGAAGGTGCTCCTGCTGCTCGGCGCCGGCCTCGCCGGAATCATTCTGGGATTTCTCTGGGGCCTGCAATTTCCCGTCATTAAGAAAATCTGGACCTGCTCGTATGTCCTAGTGGTGGGCGGTTATGCGTGCGCTTTCCTGGCGGTATTTTACCAGATAATCGAAATTTGGCAGTGGCGCCGGTGGTGCGAGCCGTTCATGTGGATCGGCATGAACCCGATTACAATCTACATGGCTTTCAACCTGGCGCCCTTTGACGAATGGGCGAAGCGTATCGCGGGAGGTCCTGTGGCACAGGCGCTCGGGGCATGGAGCCACCTGGCCGTTTCGCTGGTGGTGGTGGCGTTAGTACTCGCTTTTACGCGGTTTCTCTATCAGCGAAAGATCTTTCTAAGGCTTTAGGAAGTCTCAGTTGGCTGCTTTTGCGGCATGCCGTTTCCTTGGCCCGAGGCCGGCCTTATCCAATCGTTCCTGATCTTCTTTGCTGATCCTGGCACGCTCTTTTTTGTCGAGCTTGCCATCTTTGTTCGTGTCGTACTTCTCAAGCATTTCCTTCTTGAGGGCCTTTTGTTCCGCAGTGAGCTTGTGTTTGCCCTGCCCGGCGCTGGCGGTCACGCAAAACGCACAGATGAGCACGGCGGTTCCAATTAACAGTTTCTTCATGGTGTCATGTAGTTTTTGTCTCGGTAGTTCGCTTGAACTTCATCCTGGCAGACGAAAGCGGGCGTCCACAGGTTACAAGGGCGCGCGCTCAGATATTGGCCGCGAAGGAGATCAATTGGCGGTATTCGGTGAGGATCGTTCGCAGCGCCGTGACCAACGCCTCGACCTGCAAATTCATCGGGGCTCGATGGGGGGTCTCGAGGATGATCTCAAAAGGCAGCGGGTCCATGTGCGCGGGCGCCGCCAGCACGCCGTCGTAATGGTCGTAAATAATCCCGTCGCGCGCGGCGAATCCATCAATAGTTGCATTGACATTTCGTGGCAGAATATTTCCGGCCGCGCGCAAGGCCGGGCGCAGCAGATTCTCGGTCAGGGTGTGGCCACGCACAAAGCCGTAAATCCCTTCGCTGGTATCGTCCGCATGAAGCTGAATGATCCCGCTGAACTGGCAGGTACGCAACTCCTGCTCGAGGATTTGGACCTCCGCCTCGGAGGAAGCGTGCCAGAATTCGCGGTTCAGATCCCGTCCGCGCCGCGAGTGGCGCGTGTTGTCTTCGAAGCCTGAGGGATTGCAAATTGGATAGATCTGGAGATGAAAGTTCTCCGCCAGTGCGGGCTCGGCGGCCACATCGAGAAGAAAACGCACGGCTGCGAGCGCGCCGGCGGGCTCATCACCATGGATGGCGGCAAAAAGGCCGATGCGAATCGGGTCGCTGCTGTTGGGACCCAGGAAACTGAACCGTGGCACTGAATACTGCTTCCCGCCGACCTCGAACGAGCCGAGGAAATCCGCTTGCACGCCAGCCCTTGCGAGCAACGGCTGAAGGAAACGCTGCATTGAGCGAGGGCCCTGTTCTGTGCCCAAATATTCGGCAAAACCACTGTCCATGCGCTTTGGTTGGATGCGATATTATTGAGAAAGCGCGCCGCCCGCACAAGCGAAGTAAGGCTCGAATTTCACCTTGACGCTTGTCGTTGACTCCCGCGAACCCCTCGGCCAACCTGAGTGACATGCGAGCGCCGCGCCGCGCCTCCAGCAATAACCCGAACCAACCTTGATCCTATGAACCAGGCCGCCGCCACAAAGTCCATGTCCCAGATGGTCGCTGATTATTTCCGCGATTTTGGGGTCCTGAAAGAAACGCGAAAGGAATACTGGGGCATCCAAATCATTAACTTTCTGGACTGCAGCTTTTACTTTGCAATGCTGACCATCGCGACTGTTTTCCTGTCGCACGATCTCGGCCTGGATGACAAGCAGGCCGGTTACTCTACCGCGTTGTTCACCTCTGCCACATCGTTGATGCTTTTCATTTCAGGCAGCTACACGGATTGGCTCGGGATCAAGAGATCGCTTCATCTGTCGATGGGGGCAATGCTGTTGCTGAGGCTGGCTATTGTTGTGATCGGGCTGGTGCCGAGCCTGCCACACCGCGGACTGCTGGCGAGCGTGGTGCTGTTTCTCATGGCGCCGTTCATGGCCGCGATCCAGACCGTCTTCCAGTCCTCCTGCCAGCGCTTTACGACGCCGCGTTCGCGCAGCGCCGGCTTCAACTTGTGGTACCTGTTTATGAATGTCGGCGCCGCCGCAGCCGGATTCAGCATCGACATCATCCGCAAGTTGCTGCACTTGCCGAATGTCCATGTGTTCACCATGGGCGTCATCACCGCGGTTTTGTGCCTGGTCGTGGGCGCGCGGATGGTCAAACGCGAGGAACAACTCGTCAGCGTGGACGCGGATCCGGAGGCGAAAAAGGAGGAAGTCAAAGTGCAGAGCAAGTCGCCCTGGCAAGCGGCCCGCGAGGTAGTCCGGGAACCGACGCTTTGGCGCTTGCTCGTCTTGATAGCCCTGATCCTGGGCGTGCGCGCCGTTTATGCTTATCTATATCTGCTCATGCCGAAGTACTGGTTGCGCACGATCGGCCCGGACGCCGCCATCGGGACGCTCAACGCCATCAACCCGATAGGGATCGTTATTGGTCTGATATTGTTCATCCCGATTACCAACAAGTTCAATGTTTTCAAGATGCTCATCTATGGCGCCATGATCTCGGCCTTTTCTCTGTTTCCGCTGGCGCTGCCGTGGAATATTTTCAGCCACGACATCGCACAGGCGCACTACATCATGGCGCTGATCTGCATGGTGATCGTGACGATCGGCGAGGTGAGCTGGTCGCCGAAACTCTATGAGTACACGGCGGCGATCGCGCCCAAAGGCCAGGAAGGCATCTATCTAGGCCTTTCGCTGATCCCTTGGTTTGTCGCCAAGACGCTGGTAAGCGCATTCTCCGGGCACTTCCTCGAGTATTGGTCGCCGGAAAAAGTCGTTATCAAGGGAGTAGAGGTTCCGCTGCAACAAGCGATGGTGCAGAACCAGCTTCCTTACTGGAGAACGCCGGCGGCGATGTGGCTGGTGTTGGGGTTGTATGCCCTTTTGGGATGTCTCATCGCCTTGATGTTAAGGCGCTGGCTGACTCGAGGCGCTCGAGACAAGATCAACTCCGACGATGACAAATCAAAGACCGATGCGGGCTGAGCAACCGTGGGTTAACCGCAGCCTTACTTCGCTTCGTCCTGCCTGGCTTCGTCGGCGGCGTCGAAGGCGTGCTGAAGAGCTACCAGGTCTTCACCCGGCTTCAGGGCATCCAACGCCGCCTGCTCGACCTTGAGTTGCTCGCTGGAGTAGTTAGCGGCTTTGATGGAGAGGCCGATGCGCCGGTCGCCTTTGTCAATCTTAATGACCCGCGCCGTGACTTCCTGGCCGACCTTGAGAACGTTCTTGATTTTGTCCACACGCTCTTCGCTGATTTGAGAGATGTGCACCAGGCCGTCAATCTCATGCTGCAAGCCGATGAACGCGCCGAAGCTGGCCAGTTTGGTTACATTGCCAGTGACGAGATCGCCCACTTTGTAGAGCTTGTCGATGTTCTCCCACGGGTCCTGCGCCATTTGCTTGATGCCGACCGCGATTCGTTGGTTGGCTTTGTCCACTTCGAGCACCACGGCTTCCAACTCATCCCCTTTCTTCAAGACCTCTGAAGGATGATTGATTTTGCGCGTCCACGAGATGTCGGAAACGTGGATCATTCCGTCCAGACCTTCTTCCAGCTCGATGAAGGCGCCGTAGCTGGTAAGATTTCGAATCCGGCCTTTGACGCGCGTGCCGGGCAGGTATTTTTCCTGGGCTTTATCCCACGGATTGGCCTCGAGCTGGCGCAGGCCCAGTGAAATTTTCTGTTCTTCGCGGTTGATGCCCAGCACGACGGCTTCGATTTCCTGGTCCTGTTTGAGCAGGTCGGCAGGCTTGGCGATGCGTTTGGTCCAGGACATTTCGGTGATGTGAACCAGCCCCTCGACACCGCGCTCGAGTTCGACGAACGCTCCGTAGGGGACGAGATTGACCACCCGGCCCTTGACCTTCGCGCCCACGGGATATTTCTGGTCGATCGTATCCCACGGATTGGCCAGCTTCTGCTTCAAGCCCAGGCTGACGCGCTCCTTTTCTCGGTTAATGTCCAACACGACGACGTCAACGTCCTGCCCGACCTTTAGCAATTCCGACGGGTGCCCGATGCGGCCCCAGCTCATGTCAGTGATGTGCAGCAGGCCATCGATACCGTTCAAATCGATGAACGCGCCGAAATCAGTGATATTTTTGACGGTGCCCTTCCGGATATCACCGGGGGTCATCTCGGAGAGGAGTTTCTGGCGGCGCTCGACGCGTTCCTGCTCGATGAGTTCGCGGCGCGAAAGAACGATGTTTTGCCGCTCCTGGTTGATTTTGACAACTTTGAAGTCGTAAGCGTTGCCGACGTACTGCGCCAGGTTCTTCGGCGTGATCACATCGATTTGCGAAGCGGGAAGAAACGCCTCGACACCGATATTGACGAGCAAACCGCCCTTGACGACGCCTTTGACCTTGCCGGTAATTGTGCCTCCCTCATTGCAGATCGTCAGGATGCGTTCCCAATTCTTCTTAAACTCCGCCTTTTCCTTCGAGAGAATGACCATTCCCTCCTTGTCCTCGAGCTTCTCGATCAGCACATCAATCTCGTCGCCCACTTTGACTTCTTTGAAGTCTTCGAACTCGGCCGCGGAAATGACTCCTTCGCTTTTGTAGCCGATGTCCACCAGGATTTCCTTGGGCCGGACCTCGATAATTGTGCCTTTGACGATATTGCCTGCGGCAAAGGGCAGCGCGCCCGTTTGCCTCATGGCCTCTTCCATTGTCAGCATAGATAAACTAACTTCCTTCGAATCAACTGCGGGGAGCTTTGGTCAGCGAGGGGCTTACCGTGCTCCATTGCCTAACGGACCAAGCGTTGCGCCGGCAACGGAGGTTGACCCCGAAACCGTTCGGGGTTGAGGGTTAGGTTGTTTTGTTAACTTCGTATTTCTCAGCCTCAATGAACAGCCGCACACACGGCGTCCAGGCGGGCCAAAACATAGGCCCGCCCGGGCCGGATGCAAGTCCATTCTTGAAGCTTTTTTTAAGAGGCCTTTTCGCTGGATTTCTCTGAGCTTTTGTTCGTTTTCTTGTCCTTCTTCTTCAGCTTCAGGTCTTCCTTATGCGGATTGCATTTTTCGCAGGATTTGCTTTCCTTATGGGCGGCCACGCAGCATTTGTGCGTGCATTCCTTGCCGTCCGCCGCGGCCTTTTCGCAGCATGTCTTTTCCCCTGCCATTGCCGGACTGGCCAGCACGGCCACCGCACACACAATTGCACTGATTTGTTTGATGAGTTTCATTGTTTTTCTGTTCTGCCACAACGACTAACGTCCATTCCTCCACGTTCCGCAAGTTATTGGATGGCTACCCGGCCATCCATAGGAACTGGATGGGCGCGGAATCTAGGATAAACACCCGGAGTTGTCTATAGCAGACTGGATCTGGTGTTGAGCCTAAGGGGAGGGACTGGATGACCCAAGTTCACTGAATACAACTGGGTGCAAAATCCGGGACATTTTGAGTTTTGCCGGAGAATCGTAATTTGATACCCAGTATTGAGAGATTTGCTGAATGTCTGCGAGGACCGAACTCCTGACCATCGAAAAGACGCTGCCGGGCGCACGGCTCGATAGCTATTTGCGCGGCAAGTTCCCCGCGGTCTCACGCGGAGCGATTCAGCGGCTGATCGAAGAGGGTCACATCCGTGTCAACGACTGCCTCGTCAAACCGACCCATACGCCTCGTGCCGGCGAGCAAGTTCGGGTCTATTGGCCTGAACCCAGCTCTCCGGAAGCCCACCCGGAAGACATCCCGCTGGACATCCTGTTCGAGGACGATGCGTTGCTGGTTTTGAACAAACCGGCGGGGTTGGTTGTGCATCCGGGTTCCGGCAACGAACGCCACACTTTGGTCAACGCTTTGCTGCACCATTGCGGCGGCCAACTCAGTGGCATTGGTGGCGTGGCCAGGCCCGGTATCGTCCATCGGCTCGATAAGGGTACGAGCGGCTGCATGGTAGTTGCCAAGAATGACCAGACGCATGTCGCGCTTTCAGCCCAGTTTGCCGGGCGCAAAATTAGTAAAATCTACCAGGTGATCGTTTGCGGGGAACTGGCGCGGGAACAGGGGGAGATTCGAGCGGCCATCGCCCGCCACAGCTCTCACCGCAAGCGGATGGCGGTGAACGACGACCTCGGCCGCGAGGCGCGCACGAGTTACCGCGTGCTCGAAGGGTTGACCGGCGCCACGCTGGTCGAGGCACTGCTGCATACCGGACGCACCCATCAGATCCGTGTGCATTTTCAATTCCTCGGCCATCCCCTGGTCGGCGACTCGGTTTATGGAAATCGTCAGAACCTGCGGCTGGCTGACCTGACCGGTTACAGCGCGCCTCGCCAAATGTTGCACGCCGCTCAATTGGCATTCGTCCATCCTCGCTCGGGTAGGGCCCTGAAACTTGAGGCCCCCGCCCCGGCCGATTTTCTGGATGCGCTGGCAGCTTTGCGTGGAGCGGGGCGATAATGTCCGAAAGACAGACGACCAAATCTGATAAGTGACGGGATTGGCTTGCTTAGCTGGTGAACGGGCCCGTCACTGTATGCGCACGCGGTAGAAGTGCATCGCGTTGGTTGCCTTCGAGTCCACCACCTGCAAAGTGCCCGTACCTGATGCGGTCGCAACCGTTTGCCACGTCACTGGAGCTGCAAGGTTTGTGGCCTGCTCAACAGCATAGAACACGCCAGGCTGCCCGGGAAAACTCAGGCTGAAACTGCTAGTGACGAGTCCTCCAGCGGATATTGTTGGTCGGACCAGCGGAACCACGTGGACCAGTAGGTTTGTCGAGACTCCGCCGGCGTTGTCGGAGTTGAAGGCGGTAAACGTGACGGTGTAGTCGCCCGGATTGGTCCAGGTATGCTGGGTGAAGTAGCTGGCGTTCGTGAGAGCGGAGTCGTCGCCGAACGCCCAATGCAGCGACGCAGCGCGGCCGGTGACTTTCGCGGTGCCAGGCCAGACACCGCCGGCCGCGACGGAAGGCCAGCCATTCAGGGAAACGGACAGCGGCCCAATCAGGTCCGCATCGCGCACCTCATCACAGCCGATGGAAGGCGGGCTGGCCCAAGCCTCCCCGTCAATATCGGTACCTCTGGAGCCCGCCAAACTTCCTGCGCCGCGGCAAGGCGACACACCTGAAATGTGGCTTCCATCCACAAGCTGGGGGTCGTCCGAGAGGTTGCCAACCCCGCCTGGTAGCGGTGTCGTGCAGCAATACTGCATAGTCGATGAACTGTAATTGGCCTGGGCGGCCGAGCTTGGGTTGGAATTGAAATAGACGATGCAGTTGGTCAGCGTGCAGGAATAGACTCCGGCGGGCGCAGGGGACGAATTTAGGGTGACCGTGCAATTATTGATTTTAATAGTGGAACACCCGCCACCCTGGGACCCGGCCCTGTTCCCGCTAATCAAGCAGTTGTTCAACGCGCCGAAGCCGGCACTGGCGCTCGCCCCGCCCCCAAATTGCAGGGCCGAATTGCTGACGATGACACAATTGTTTAGAACCCCCGAGACGATTCCTCCTCCCACGCAGTACGCGCCCCCTCCATTATGTGCAGAGACATTGTTACTGATCGTGCAGAAAGCGACGACCCCGTCGTTGTATATTCCACCCCCATCCCCATTCCCAAGGAAACCGGAGGTGTAGGTGGAGCCGTTGCGCAACGTGAACCCGCTCAGCGCCCCGCCATTAAAAACGCATCGGACTGAGCCTGGGCCATTGGTTGCGATTGGGTCCCACTGGCCCTCAATAACGGTTACGTCAGGACCGTTGACACTGAAGACCGTCACTTGATAACCGACCGCGACCCGGCTGGCGATATTCGTGCCTATTTCCACGGCGCCTCCGTTGGCATAAATGCCGTTAGTGACCAAAACCACGTCACCAGGGTAAGCCGCGTCCACCGCGTCCTGGATGTTGGTGGCAGCCGTGCCCCATGCCGCATACGGTGGGGAGGGCGCGGACCCGGCGGCGTCAACACAGTGAACCGACACCTGGGCGACTTGGCTAGTAACCATCCCGAAGGAATTACTGGCGACAATCTGGTATGTCCCGGCGTCCGCGAGGCTAAACATGCGAAGAAGGAACGTGTTGCTGTGCGAACCGCTATAGTGCGCCCCATCCTCAATGGGCACGCCGTCTTTGGTCCACCAGCAGGTTAGTGGAAGTTGGCCAATCAAGTTCACGGAAATGGCGGCCTCACCGACGCGGCTGCCCACTCCCGCAAACGCCGGCGCGAGGATGGCTGGCTCGGGATGCCACTCATCGGAACCCATCGCGGGGGGATTGCCCCAAGCTTGGCCGTCAATATCCAGTCCGCTAACATAAGCTGCGCTCCCTTTCCCCAGGCAGGGAGAGATACTCATGAGACGAGTCCCATCCCACTGAAACAGAGGACTGGTGCCAATATTTCCAGCGCCAAGGGGTAACGGAGTTGAGCAGCAGTATCTGAAAGTGCTGGAGGAATCGTAGTTCTTCTGGCCATTCTCATTGCTGTTTGAATAGACGATACAATTGTAAAGCTGGTCGGCAGACGACCCGGCCGTGCCAAAGAAATTATCCGAAAAATTATAACTCAGGGTGCAATTGGTCAGCACGCAGCTTCGAGTCGCTCCGCCGTCCGTGCCGCTGATGTCGTTATTATTCAAAGTGCAGTTGTTCAGCACGCTTCCGTATGCTCCACCCCCGCTCGTGCCCGCGCGGTTGCCCCAAAGCCAACAATTCTTGAGCGTCCCGCCGTATGCTCCGCCTCCCTGTATGACTCCTATGCAATTCATGATGTAGCAGTTCGTCACGACTGCGGTCGTGCCGGAGCACCAGGCGCCTCCGCCGCTCATAAGCGTCACCACGTCTCCTGAGTTGTGTGTGCCTCCCCACCGCAGCGTGAAACCACTCAGCGTCGCCCCGTTCGTAAGCCAGGCGCAACGGCGAGTCGGTACCTCGTACCGCCCCACGATTCGTGTCACCGATGGCCCGTTCACGCTCTGCACGCGAACCGCTTTGTCCAGCGCAACCGTGTTAGTTAAGTCAGCAACCATCGCTTTTCCGCCAGTCGAGTAAGTCCCATTGGTGACCCAGACGACGTCACTTGCCGAGGCGGCATCTATCGCAACCTGAATATTCGTGGCTGCGCTAGCCCAATCTGCATATGGGGCGACGTTCCCTCCGGCCGGTGACACGTACAACGTGGCTCCAGTCAACGACCAACACCAACTGAGGCATGCGATGGAAGCAAGCAGCAAGGGGTGTAGTCCTGACCGGCTCGATTTTCGGGGCGCTTTTGACACACGGATTTCAGATTTCGGATTCTGCTGAGTAATTGCTAGGAAACTCGTCTGATCCGGTGCTGGGCACCGCTGGCTCTCGTTTGTCTGAAACGTACCATACTTGCTCCGACGTCGCTCCGTAGCCCAGCCAACTCCACTCTATGACACCAAGCGTGACGGGAATGTTTCCCTCCGTTCCAAAAGGAGGTCTCGTGGTAGGTGTAAATCTAACATATGTTCGGAACGCATCGTCGACCATGACAAAAGAGTAAACGCATTCTGGGAACTTGCTGGGTCTCTTTACTGTTTTCATGATTTTCCTTCCTTTGTGCTGGTTGATCTCGTTGCGGCAGCGTTTTTTCCCCGGCGCACGAGCGCAAGAAACCTTGTCCTGGCAGATTATCGGAACGGCAAATACCGCAGCTTAGCAGAGTTCCCGACGCGCGCATGTCCCCTAAGTACGTGACAGCACGGGGCAAGAGGCTCGTTACTGTATCAGCCAAAGAAGACCCAGGGACTTGGAGAGCGGAACGTAGAACCAAGCTCATAAGGCGGCTTTGCTGGTCCTCTCCCTCTCATCCTCTGGAGGAGAGGGCCGGGGAGAAGAGGCCGCTTTTCGTAACCGATTTATAAGATGGCTTCTAATATGGGACATTAAGCGACTGTCAGCCGTTGTGAGCAACAGTCCGCGCTGTCGCCAAGCTGGGGGAAAGCAGTCGGAAGACTCTTAGGACTTATGCCAATATTTGCCGCTTGAGGACGTGGTAAACATCGGTCGCTTCGATGGACGAAGCTCCCACAAATGCTGGCTCTGGCGAAATCAGCACTGGATAATCGCCAGTGTTCGCAGGCTGCCGGCCATGGGCGCCTTTGACCAGGGTGGCATCGAGCGGGATCACGTCCATCAACGTACGGAAGCCGAGCCTCTTTTGGAGCAAGCGGGCGGCGATTTTGAGCCTGGGGAAGCGGAGCGAGGCATCGAGGAATAACTCAACCGGATCGTAACCGGGCTTGCGATGGATATCCACCGTGCGGGCGAAGTCGGGCGCCAGGCGGTCATCAAGCCAGTAGTAATAAGTGAACCAGGCATTTTCTGATGCAACTGCGATTAGATCGCCAGCGCGGGCATGATTAATCCCGAAAGCCGCCTTTTCGGATTCGCCGAGGATTTGCCCGATCCCTTCTTGCTTCCCCAACAGTTCACGTGCCTGTCGCTCAAGCGACCGGTCATTCAGATAGATATGCGCGACTTGGTGATCCGCCACCGCGAATACTTTGCTTGCGCCGCAGTCGAGAATTTCACGTCCCAGTTCATCCTTCACCACCAACCATCCTTCCGAGCGAAATAGCCGATTCAGGTGAATTGGCCAATTCACGGGCGTGATTCCATACTCGGAGACTAGAATGACCTGGACGGATCGGTCGGCGAAAAAATCAATTAGCCCACCGACGATTGCATCGATAGCGCGCAAGTCCGGAATGATTGCGGAGTTCAGTTCATAGCCGCCGACGTCAGGAGGCGGATTCTTTTCGCCAACCCCCGTGCTGGAATCTTTCCGCCTCCTGACGTCGGCGGCTACCATGCTGGGTCCCAGCCGCTGAAGGTTGTAGTCCAGATGGGGCAGATAAATCAGGCTCAGCGTGGGTTGATACCTGTTTTCGACCCACTTCGCTGACTCCGCGATCCAACGTGACGCGGCTTCAGGCGGTCCTTGCGGCGTGCGGACCCCGGCGGCCGGTCCCCAAAATGTCGGAAACGGAAATTCGCCCAGGTCGCGTTTGATGTCGGAGCGGATTGAAAAGGGCGAGGTGTAAATATCGAACACCTTCCGGCCATCGGCTGGATAGATGGGCCGCGGCGTGATCGAATAATCCGCCGTGGAATACATGTTGTACCACCAGAACACCTTTGCGCAGGTGAATTTCTGATCACGCTCGCGCAACTCGTCCCACAGCTTGCGGCCATGAACCAGGTGATTGGATTGTTTCCAGAATTGGACTTCTGCCAGGTCGCGGTTATACCAACCATTGCCCACGATACCATGGGCGGAGGCGGGCGTGCCGGTGAGATAAGTAGATTGCGCGGTGCAGGTGACAGCCGGAAAGGCCGGACGGATGCGCACGCTGGCTCCCCTCTGCCGGAACTCGCTGATCCGCGGCATTTCCGGGCCAAGGAGAGCCTCGGAGAGCCCGACTACGTTAATTACGGCCGTGCGTTGCATCCGGATGGCATGCGCCGGCGCTCATCCCGCTGCGCGATGGATTTTCTGACTGCGTTTAGTATGCCGGTCCTTGAGCTCATGGATAGCCTCAATCATTTTGGGCTTGTTCACCTGGTGAACTTCAAAGCCCTGGCCGATCCCCTTCAGCAGTGTGATGGTGAGCTCCCCGCCCAGGTGCTCCCGAAACTCCTCCAGCCCTTCCAGGACAATCAAGTTATTGGCCGCGTCAGCGTGGAATAGTTCATTGGCGTACAAATCAAATCCAAGCAACTCGAGCAGTTTCAGCGCTCGCTCCGCCGAGGTTGCGTCCAGGTGGCCCATATTACGCGAGTAGATGGTGTCGAGAGCGATGCCAATGGCCACGGCCTCGCCATGGCGGAGCCGGAATTCGGAGAGCTGCTCCAGCTTGTGGGCCGACCAATGACCGAAATCCAGAGGGCGGGCGGAGCCGAACTCGAATGGATCGCCCGAAGTGGCGATATGCTCCAGATGCAGCTCGGCGCAGCGAACAATCAACCGTCTCATCGCCTCCAGCTCGAACTCACGCAACCGGGCAGCGTCCCGCTCGAGGGCTTCGAAAAAATCCCGGTCACGGATCAGCGCCACCTTGACGGCTTCAACGTAACCGGCGCGTTTATCGCGCGGGGAGAGCGATGCGAGCAATTGAAAGTCATTAATGATGGCAAACGGCGGCGCAAAGGTGCCGATGAAGTTCTTTTTGCCGAATGCATTGATGCCGTTTTTCACTCCGATGCCGGAATCATCCTGGCTGAGGGTCGTGGTGGGCAGTCGGACATGGCGGACGCCGCGGTGCGCCGTGGCGGCCGCCAGGCCCACGACGTCCAGCAATGCGCCGCCTCCGATTCCAATGACGTAGGAGTGCCGATCGATATGGTGGCGATCGATCCGCGAATGAATCTCTGAGACATGGAAGTAGGAGTTCTTCGTCCGCTCGCCCCCTTCGATGATGAACGGGGGGCTGACCAATTGAAAGCCCTGGCCGGCCGCAGCGAAGTAACGCTCGATTCGCGGAGACAGGTCGGGCTGCGCAAGGGCCAGCGCTTCATCGAGCACGACGAGGGCCTTGTGGGTCCGCGCTTCTCCGTTCGCAAGGATATCAAGCAGAAGCCCGTTGGCCGGGTCAAACACGTTCTCGGTGAAATGAACGCGCAAATGGTAGCTAACCTGGATGGAACGCTGGAAAAGGGACATCAGCCGATTCTCCACGATTTGATTCCCACGCAGTATGGGAGCTTGATGGTGGAAATCAATCTGAAAGGCGCCAGGATCAGTGACCCGTCTGTGGCGAGAGCGCCCGTCCCCGGGCGCAGCAACGTAAGACGCGTCGGTTCGCTCGACGTTCCAGGCGCGCTTCTGCACGTAAATTGCCGCGCCCGGGGACGGGCGCACTCCTCCGCCTTCGCTGAGAATTAAGACGGTGCCAACATTGACGCGGGGCGGTCGGACCACTATATTCTGGCCGTTTGTATGAACCGCAGACCGCATGTGGCCGTAGTGGGCGCGACTGGCGCCGTGGGCGTCGAGATGGTCCAGACGCTGGAGAAACGCAAGTTCCCGGTTGGGAAGCTGACGTTGCTGGCATCAGCGCGTTCGGTGGGCAAGAAGCTCAAATTCCGCGGCGAAGAATTTGCCGTCAAGGAGCTGGACGGGTCCGCATTTGACGGCATTGATATTGCGCTCTTCAGCGCAGGAGGCGGGATTTCGCGGGAATTCGCTCCACTCGCCGCCAAGGCGGGCTGCGTCGTCATCGATAACTCCAGTGCGTTCAGAATGGACGAGAAAGTTCCACTGGTGATCCCCGAGATCAACGCCAGTGACATCGCCTGGCACAAGGGGATCATTGCGAATCCGAATTGCACGACGGCGGTCACGCTCATGGCGCTCTATCCGCTGCACCAGGCGTTTCAGGTAAAGCGCATTTTTGCCTCCAGTTACCAGGCGGTTTCCGGCACCGGCGCCAAAGCGATAATAGAACTCAAGCGCCAGATCGAGCAGATCGTAAACGGCCAATCGGTCACTAAAGAAGTCTATCCGCATCAGATCGCCTTCAATGTCTTGCCGCACGTCGATTCGTTCCTGCAGGATGGTTACACCAAAGAGGAGATGAAGATGCAGAACGAGGGCCGTAAAATCATGCATCATCCGACATTTCGCGCCAGTGTGACGTGCGTCCGCGTGCCGGTTTATCGAGCGCACTCGGTCGCGGTCAACGCCGAGTTCGAAAAACCCGTGACCGTGGAGTCTGCGCGCGAGGTGCTCCACCGGGCGCCGGGGTTGTGCGTCATCGACGAGCCTGCGAAAAATGCTTATCCGCTTCCGCTGTACCAGGCCGAGCAAGAGGACTGCGCCGTGGGCCGGCTCCGCCGAGACTGCGCGCTGGACAATGGCCTGGCGTTCTGGGTTTCAGGCGATCAATTGCTCAAGGGCGCGGCGCTCAACGCGGTTCAAATCGCCGAAGAGCTGCTCAAATCAGTCGGCTCCCGTCGTCCGATTTCCTCCGCCAAATCCTCCACCACCCAATTGAGCCTGGTTGCCGAGAGATGATCGGCCGCAGCCCCGTGTTGCCAGACCGCGTAGCGCAACGCTAGGATTACGTCCGCCTGTAAAGTGGGCTGCGTGAGCAATCCCGCTACATACCCCGAGAGCAAGTCGCCACTGCCGCCCTGTGCAAGCCGGGGATTGCCTGACGAATTCACATAAACCTCGCCCGAGCTGCGGCCGATGAGGGTTTGGTGCCCTTTCAACACCACCCAGGCGTTGCCAAAACGTCGCGACACATTCCGCAGGGCGTCCAGCCGGTTGGCCTGCACCTGCAGAGAAGTGGTCCGTAGCAGCCGCGCTGCCTCGCCGGCATGCGGAGTGATCACCCGGATGGCATTCCTGGGAACCGGGTCCAGCGGCAGCCAATCAAGCGCGCTGGCATCTACGACCAGCGGGAGCAGTGAGTCCCGCCACAAATGCCGCACCAGCATTTTCATCTGGTCGGGAATGTCACGCGCAGCCAGGCCGGGCCCGATGAGGATCGCCGTGTGCTCGCCCGCCAGTTTGCTCGCAACCTGCCACGGAGTAACCATGACGGCCTGCAATTGCGGGGCGACCGAGTGATAGACACTCTCGAGCGTGTGGAGCGTGATCAGGCCAGGCTGGGCCCGTTGAGCGCCTCGCGCGGCGAGCACCGCGGCGCCATGATAGCCGAGGCTGCCGGCCACGATGGCCAGATGTCCGTAGCTGCCTTTGTGTGTCTGCGCCAGCCGCCGCGGTGGAAAATCCATGAAATCTGCTTGCGGCCAGGTCCACTGGAGTTCATTCGCCACAGGGTGCCCTACGAGTCCTACGCCCGTGGCGACTTCGAGCTGGCCTACGAACGGCCAGGCGGCGGGCATAAGCAGGCCCTGCTTGGGAGCTCCGACCGTGAGTGTTACAGCCGCCTGAACCGCTGCGCCGAGGGGTTCCCCGGTATCGCCACTAAGGCCTGACGGAATATCCACGGCCAGGACCGGCGCTCGGGCCTCGTTGATACATTGGATGAGCGCCACCCAGTCCGAGTCCAGCGGCCGGTTGAGGCCGATTCCGAAAAGCCCATCGACCACCAGCTCCGGGTGCGGAGAAAGCAGCGTTTTGAGTTTGGCTAGGTCGCTTCGCGGCTCCTGAGCCTCGAACATTTCGACATGCCGTTCGGAAAGATGTTCCCGAGCGCAACGCGCATCAGCGCCATTGTTGCCTTTGCCCGCCAGAATGACCACCCGCTCACCCGTCCGCGTCATCTGCAAGGCGGACCGTGCAACGCACCGACCCACTCGCCGAATGACTTCGGCTTCCGTTCGGCCCGTCGCCCAAGTGGATTTCTCCCACTCGCGCATTTGAGCGATGGTGAGCACCGGCAAAGACATTGCGCGAAAGATACACATCCCCTTTTCTCGCAAAAGGATATTTCCCTTGTCGACAGAATGCTTCTGGGGCCTTACTGAGCCCGAGTGCAGTGCTCCTGCATCCAGAGAACGTCCTTGTTATTCGGGCTGGGCACGTTCAACGGAATAGAAGTCCGAATGGGGGGCATCGTGCGCGGATCCGTCCATTTGTGGATTTCGGAATGGCCATCGGCGAAGGCGAAGCCGCAGGCCCCGCAATGATAGCTGGCCGGATAATCAACGATCTTCGTCGAGGCGAGTTTCGGGTAGCCATCCATTTCAACGACAAAGTACGCGTCGTTGATGCTGTCCTGGCGCTCGTCGAGAATGACATAGGTCATGGCGGGTCCAGGGTTGTTGAAGGCCGTCAGCTTGCGGAAGACGATAAAATTCGCGCCCAGTCCCCAGCCTCCGCGATAACCATTTTGCGGACTGTCGCCGTTGCCACCTACCCAGTTGCTCATCGAAACACTTCGGACTCGTGGCACTCGCTCCTTCTGCTGATTGATTCCGTAGGAAGTGTCGGCCGGGCAGTGCCAGATGCCCACCGCTTTGCCGCAGTACGGCCAGAGCAGGCTGGCCCGCAGCGTCGTATCCAGGTTCCAATTATCCGGGGCGCTGGGATTGGAGTCATCCAAATAGCCTTTGACCCAAACATAAGGCGCGTTCTTTCCGGTAGCGTAACCGAACGGCAGTTCCTCCCGACTGTCCTCGGCATACAAGCGCCAGGCTACTGCCAGTTGTTTCGTGTTGTTCATGCAACCGATGCCCTGTGCGCGGCACTTGGCCCTGCTCAATGCTGGCAAGAGCATTGCCGCCAAAATCGCAATAATGGCAATCACCACCAACAGCTCAATCAGCGTGAAACCACCCACCGTCGTTTTGGCGACGTTTCGTTCGCGCAATGAATGGTACTGCAATTTCATGATGTGGGCCCACAACCGGTCTGACGCTTTACAATATTCTGCCTCACTCCAGTGGTCAACGGTACGACGTGGTCCTCTCAGCCCAATCGTTGTGCCGACAGATGCTGCGCTGTAGAACAGTGATTACGAGGTTCAGAGATACCGAAAAATTGCTTTCCTCAGCTGCCAGACTCCACTCGCTGAAGTAGTATTGGTGCGCATAGCAGGACTTGAACCTGCACGGGTTGCCCCACTACCACCTCAAAGTAGCGTGTCTGCCAATTCCACCATATGCGCACGAGGCTGCAGCTAATGAATCAGCAGTGAAGCCAAATCGCAAGAGTAAACTGATCCTCCGGCCGACTGATTTTCTGCGGAATCGTTCCGCGAATTGCGAACTCCAGCGATCAAGGTCCCTTCGCTTTGGGTGAGGAGAGCGACTGCGGCGGGACGGCAGAGGGGGCATTGGTCTTCGTGGGCTTAAACGCGGAGCGAAGCAGCCAGTGGCGCTTCAGGCCCAGAACGAATTCGTCATAGTGGATGACGGTGTCGGAAATCCCACGCAAGATGTTGGTGTTCGCCTGCACCTGCTGGTTCAGGTTGCTGGTGATTGCGGCCAGATTGTCCAGCGAGCGTGCCAGGTCTTCGACGAGAAGCGAGATGTTGGTGTTAACGTTTGACAGAGCGGCGTCGGCGTTGGTCAGGGCAGCATCGAGTTGATGGTTGATATTGGTTGGCAGGAGCCATTCGCCCAATGCGCCCGGCCGATCCAGGTTCGCGGTCGCGGCGGCCAGATGGTCGGCGACAGGCTGCGCCGCGAGGGCAACCGAATTCAGATTGGAAGCTAAATCGGTGCTGTTGGAGAGGACGGCCGCGAGCTGGTTCGTCAGACGCAAAAAATTGGGCAGCGCTGCCTCCACGTCACTGACGAGTTTCTCCAGCCGTTCTGTAACGGCGGGCGACTCGTCCGACAGGAGCCAGTATTTGGTGACGCCGTTGGTGTAGGGCTGGTAGAGGCCCAGCTTGTCGTGCCAGATGCCGGTCATGGTTTTTCGTTCAACGCTCGCGTCGAGCAGAGTGAGCTCGGAAACGCCGGCGGCAGCGATGGCGGCCAGGTTGGTCAAGGAGCTGAACGGCCGGGCGAGGAGGTTGGTGGAATCGGGTTGGAAGATGGCCTGGCCAAATTGCCAGTTGGAGGAGGCGGCCAGACGTTGTGCCTCCGTAAGCGTTACCGTGCGCAGTGGGTTGAAGATGTAGGTAGGGTAACCGCCGGTGCCTTTGGTAACTTCGAGGACGCGTTTGCCGAGGAGATCGGCGGTCGTGACCTTGGCGCGGGAGCCTTCCGTCCAGAGATAGCCGTAATAGGGCGAAACGATCTCGAACTCGACATAAACAGCATGCAGGTAATCTTCAGGCGGCTGGGTCTCGATCCGTGTGATTTGGCCGACATCGAATCCCATGAGGTTGACCGGATCGCCGACCTTCAATCCGGTAGCGCGGTCTGCAAAAGTGAAATAGGGCGCCTTGGTTTTGAACCACCCCTTCCGCTCGGCCGTGTGATAGACGTAATAAAGAAAACCGAATACCAGCAATCCGGTAGCCAGCAGGACGAACCAGCCGACGGCCCGTTCCATGCGGCTCAGGCGCGTGCGCAACTGCGGCGTTAAGTCCTGCAAGGCCATACAAACGTGCTGGATTAATGGATAAACGGATTGATGGATTGATGAACCAAGCCCACCAGTCTCTTCGCCATTAATCCACTAATCCATTTATCCAACAATCCATTCATCCAGACCTTTTGCTCACGTCGTGAGCAACTCCTGCACGAGCTCGTTGGTCTCACTCTCCAGTTGGGACCACGCACCGAGTACGGAGAACTTCCTGTTTTTCAAGACCGCGAATTGGCGCGCATGGTTCTTCAACGGCCGTAGATCGGCGGTGGTCACGACCAGCGTTACGGGCCGGCCCTCGAGCAACGAATGGCCTCGGGAAAGCGAGTCGAGAAACCCGAGCCACCAATTCATGTGCCGCGGGTCCAGCCCGGCCATAGGATCGTCCAACAGCAGCAACTCCGGCTTCAGGACCAGACCGCGCGCCAGGCCCACTCGCTTCTGCCAATTCCGTCCGACGGCGTTCGGCATCCTGTCCCCCAATGGCGCAAGTTCCATCGCTTCCAGCCAGGCCTGAATTCGGTCCTGACCCTCGGCGGGCGCCAGGTTTGAATGATAGCGGACTGGCAAGGCGACATTTTCAGCGACCGTCAAGTGATTAAGTAACTGGCCGTTGTCGAAAACCAAGCCCATTCTCAGCCGCGTAGTAAGCCTGGCCTCGTCGAACATCGGCATCGGATCGCCGAACAGCCTGTAAAAACCAGCCGACGGCGGCGCCAGCCCGGCTAGAGTCATCAGGAAGTCGCTTTTACCCGCGCCCTGCAAGCCTGCCACGGTCCAGTAATCGTTTGGCTTTACCTGCCAGTTGACGTCTTTCGCCACCACCAGGTTCGGATCGCGCAGAGCGCCAACGGCCACGTCCCGCATGTCGATCACGGGCACTGCGGATTGAGGAGGAAGTGGTTCCATTAGACCGCCAGGTAAAGAATGATGAACAGGGCATCGAGCAAAACAAAGGCGATCACGCTTTGTGCCACCGCACGCACAGTGGCGGCGGAGACCTCTTCCAGATGGAGCGGTTGCGCCAAGCCGTGATAGCAGGTGATGATGGCGATGACGAAGCCGAAGGCACTGGTCTTCAACCCCAGCAACGCAAAATCCAGCCCGCGCAATGAGCCCGCCAATTGCCGGAAATAATCGCCGGGCCGCAACGGGACGTCCTGCAAGAAGGCCCACACATAGCCGCTCACCAAGGCGCCGAGAATCAGGTAAACCGTCAGCGAGAAGACGCCCAGGGCCATCCCCAGCACGCGCGGGACCACCAGGTAGTGCACGGGGTCAATGCCCAGTGCCTCCAAAGCTTCGACTTCTCCCAGTGCGCGCGCGGTGCCCAACTCGACGACGTTGGCCGTCCCGGCGCGCGCCAGCACGAGCAATCCGGCAAGAAGCGGGCCGAGCTCGCGCACGACCACAATCACCATTATCGTGCCCAGGTACTTAATGGCCCCCACGCGCGTCAGCCAGGCGACCGTTTGTCCGATCACCAGCAGCCCCAACATCGCGGCAATGAACAAAAACATCGGAAGCAATCGCAGACCGACACGAGCGGTCTCGCGGAAAATCAAGGGCCATATAACCCGCCGCGCGGCGCGGAATTTGGTCAAAATGACGCCCAACGTGATGAGGGCGAAAGCGCCGAGGCCCTGAACTGTTAGAGCGAAACGCAGGAGCTTGCGGCCGATGAAATCGGTATAGGACTGTGGCAACGGCAAGCGCAAGAGTGATTGGAGCGGCGGCGAGGCCAATGTGCTGGAGTTTCCCTTTTGCACCGCGGCAACGTACTTTCCGCTGGACGAACGGTCAAAACGGATTTTCGCGAGTTTCGGTTTGATTCCGAGATAGCCGGCGGTACAGTCCCACTGCTTCCCGTTGGGCGCGAAGTGGAACGCGGATGAAGAACATCGTCTATTTTGATTTAGAAACCCAGAAGTCCGCTGACGAGGTCGGCGGCTGGAACCACATCAGCCGGATGGGCATGAGCGTAGGGGTGATTTATAGCACTGCCCGAGCAGAATATCAGATTTTTGGCGAGAAGCAGGTGAACGACCTGATCAAAGAATTGCAGCGAGCGGATTTGGTGGTCGGGTTCAATCATGTGCGGTTCGATTATGAAGTGTTGCACGGCTATACGACGCTGGATCTGCGGCAACTGCCGGCGCTGGACATGATGCTGGCCTTGCAGGAAAAATTGCAGCACCGACTGTCCCTGGATTCGATCGCGACGGCGACGTTTGGGGTCGAAAAAACCGCCGAAGGCATGCAGGCCATCCAATGGTTCAAGGAAGGCAAGATGCTGCAAATCGCCGAGTATTGCTGCTATGACGTGAAACTGACGCGGCTGGTCCACGAATATGGCGCAGAGCATCGCCGGGTGTTTTATCACAATCGCTTTGGCAAAAAGCTCGCGGTGCCCGTCAATTGGTGAGGGCTTCGAATGACTAATGACGAATGCCTAATGACGAAAGAAGCTCGAATGACGAATGACAAAAACCAGTCGCAGTTGCCGGGATTCGGATTTGGGCGTTCGGATTTCTTTCGTCATTCGATATTCGTCATTCGACATTCTCCAAAGGGCATATGCGCACACTGATCAAACGGATTCTCGCGGCCACCGAAGCTCAGGACGGTGTTGAGGTAAAAGGCTGGGTCCGCACGCGCCGCGACTCCAAGGGTTTTTCGTTTCTTGAACTGAACGACGGGTCCTGCCTGGCCAACTTGCAGCTCGTGGTCGATGCCGGGACACCCGGCTACGATCAGATTGCACAATTCACTACCGGGACGTCGGCCGTGGTCGAGGGCAAACTCGTGCCCTCACCGGCAGCGGGCCAGAAATGGGAATTGCGGGCGGCGCGACTGGAGCTGATCGGGCCGGCCGACGCCACGTATCCGCTGCAAAAGAAGGGGCACACACCCGAGTTTCTGCGGACCATCGCTCACTTGCGTCCACGGTCGAACCTGTTTGGGGCGGTATTCCGAACGCGGAGCCGGCTGGCATTTGCCGTGCACCAATTCTTTCAAGAGCGGGACTTTGTCTATGTCCACACGCCGATCATCACTGCCAGCGATTGCGAGGGGGCCGGCGAGATGTTCCGCGTCACTGCGCTCAAAGGAAATATCGACGAAAAACCAGAGGCGGATTTCTTCGGCCGACAGACCTACCTGACGGTCAGCGGCCAACTCGAGGGCGAGACGTTCGCCTGTGCTCTATCCAACATCTACACTTTTGGCCCGACGTTCCGCGCCGAGAATTCGAACACTGCGCGCCACGCCGCGGAGTTTTGGATGATCGAGCCGGAGATGGCGTTTTGCGATCTGGCCGGTGACATGGACCTGGGCGAACAGTTCGTCCAGGCCATGGCCCGCTACACGGTGGAGCACTGCGCCGAGGACCTTGCGCTATTCACCAAATTCGTCGATAAAGGATTGGCGGATCGGCTCAAGTTTGTGGTCGAGCGGCCGTTCGTGCGCGTCCCGTACACCGAGGCCGTCCAAATCCTCAATCAGTCTGGGAAGAGCTTTGAATTCCCGATCGAATATGGCCTGAATCTGCAATCCGAGCATGAGCGGTTTCTTACTGAGGAGCATTTCAAGTCGCCGGTGACCGTCTTCAATTACCCGCGTGAGATCAAACCATTCTACATGCGATTGAATGACGATGGAAAAACCGTCACGGCGATGGATGTGCTGGTGCCAGGCATCGGCGAGGTGATTGGAGGAGCACAACGCGAAGAGCGCCTGGAACAACTGCTGCAGAATATGAAATTCCACAAGCTCAAATCGGAGGATTACTGGTGGTATCTCGATTTGAGGAAGTACGGCTCGGTTCCACACGCGGGTTTCGGCCTGGGCTTCGAACGATTGCTGATGTTCCTTACCGGTGTGTCGAACATTCGCGACGTAATCCCGTTTGCGCGCACGCCGGGCAATGCGGAGTTCTAGATCACGGGGCCTTCTGCCGGCGTAACTCAGGGCGGATCGAGTTTGCGGCCGCGGCGCGATCAAATGGTTCTCCCAAAAAATTCGCCACCAGGTCCACGCCCGCGAGCGGGTCAGAAACTAAATCACCATAGTTGACGCGCAAGGTCCGAAAGTCGGGAGACCGCGCCAAGTGACGATGCACGCGGTCGAGCTGCTCGGCGAAGGTGGCGGCAAGTTGTCGCTCCTCGAGGCCGGCGCCGCGGCGTCCCCGGCGGGCCAGCATGGCTTTCTGGGAGGAAAGAACCTCGGCCAAATCGCGCTCCATGAAAATGACCTGATAATGCTCGTGCTGCGGAAGCAAGGGGACGAGTTGCGCCACAATTTTCACTGCTTTGCCCCGCGCCTGGGGCAGCCAGGAGACGTCCTTCGCAACCTCGAGCGTTTTCTCGAATTCAAAATAGCCGAGAGGATTGTCCTCGTCGGCGGTGCGTTTGCCATCGCTCAAGGTCTCGCGTCCGGCGGCGGCCAGCAACTGCATCATCAGGGAGGTGCCGCTGCGCGGCAGACCGGAGACCACGGTGATGATTTGGCTCGGGTCAACGTCCGGGCCGAACGTCGTGGCAGCGCCGGAGCGTGGGAGCGTCGGAGCGTAAGAGCGTTGGAGCGTTGGAGCGTTGGAGCGCAGCCGGGCGGCCAGCTCATGGCGGAGAGAAAGCGCGCGGCCTTCATGCGCGAAGGCATCGTCCGGGCGGCCGAGGTGCTGCCGGTATAGGCGGCCGAGCGCCTCATGGGCCGCGAGGTTGCGCGGACTTTGCGCTACGGCCACCTGCAACTCTCGCTCGGCATCGGCGACATTGCCGGTTTCCAGCAAGGCCTGGCCCAGGAGGGTGTGTATGCCTGGCTGAAAATATAGCAGGCTCAGGGATTCAGTAGCGGAGGTGATGCATTCGGCAAAGCGGCCAGCTTCAAAGTGAATGGCAGCCAGTTGGGCGTGGATCAGGGCATCCTCCGGATCGGATTTCAACGCCTCTTGCAGAAGCGCGCAGGCGGAGTCGAGCTCTCCCAACTCGGCTAGCGCGCCAGCGATGCGTTGGCCCAGGACTTGAGTTGAACCATCCGCCTCCATCAGTTTTTCCAGATGCCGCCGCGCCTCGGTGGGCCGTTTCTCCAACAGAGCCTGGGTGACGAGCAACCAATCGAGCAGCAAAGGACGGCCATGGGCCAGTTCTCGCAATTGGCGCTCTTCAAATCGCGAGCGCGCTTTCTTTGGTTCGTCAGGCGAGGCTTTGTCCTCTTTCGGTGGAGCCGGCGCAGGAGGGTCCTCATCGGCTTTGGACTCTGGACTTCGGATTTTGGACTTCGGATTTTGGACTTTGGATTTTGGATTTTGGATGTCGTTCTGTTCCGTCGCGTCCGCCCTTTGGCCGTCAAGCTCGCTTTCTCGTCTGGCCAACTCGGACTTGGCCTCAGCCTGATACAGATCGATACGGCGGCGCAGTTCCTCGAGGACAGTCCGGCGCCGGGTTACGTCGCGGAGCGCGCCGAGACAGTCCACCAGCAAAATCCCGAAGCGATGCTCCTTCGGCCAGCGCGTCCAAAGTTCTTCTGCCAGCGCGGCCGCTTCGCCGTAGTAGTTTCCGTCGCGGTATGCGCGCGCCAGGTTGTATTTGAGCTCGCGCGCGGCTTCCTCGACCGCCTCCTGCACATTGGCCCCGGGGGGAGCGACGTAGCCCAGATCCTCGAGTTGTTTGAAGGCCTCGGCCGAGGCCACCGGGTCGAGCCGCGTCTCCGGAGGATGAGTTCCTGCGTCTCCCGGCACATTGTCCCAGCTATCAATCGGCTGAATCCTCGGCGGCTGCTCGAACGCCGTCACCAGCACTTTGCCATCCATGTCTCGGCCGGGCGGCAGTCCGAACAAAGCCAGGAGGGTTGGGCAAATGTCTAGGAGGCTGGCTCCGAAGACCTGGTCGTTGACGCGCAAGCCTGGCCCTTTCATGCACAAAATGCCAAAATGCCGATGTTCGACGGCGGGGCCGGCAGGTTCCGCCGGGATGTACCCTGGCCGCAAATGGTCCGGATGAAAACCGTGATCGCTCATCAGAACCACCGTCGTATCGGCATCGGTAGAAGCCAACAAAGCGCCCAACATCGCGTCGTGGTAGCGATAGGCGTTTGCCGTGACGTGCTGAAAGATGGCGAAATCCTCCTCGGTCACCCAGGTCAACCGTGGAGGATGATAGCTCATGAACGCGTGACCGAAATGGTCGAGGCCCGTGTAATAAATCGCGGCGAAATCCCAGGGTTGCGTGCTGAGCAACTCGGTTCCAACGGCATGGATGGACATCGTTTCGGCGATGATTTTTCCGAGTGTGTGAAGCCGTTTGTCTTTTTCCTGATCCACCTTTTCATAGTCCGGTGCAAAGAAGCGCAGAAACTCGCCGCTCAATTCCATCGGATTGACGCGCAGCTCGCCAAGCGAAGCCGCCAAAGAGGCCGGGTGAACGGTGCCGGGGGAAAGCGAAGGGAGATTGCCCGGCTCGCCTACCGGCTGGGAGAAATGATTGGAGACCATCACACCATTGAGCGGCTCGGCGGGGTGGGACGGCCACCAGCCAACGACTATCGAGTGATGGCCTGTCTGATTCAGGATGTTCCACACGGCTTTCGTCTTGCGGGAGAGGTGTGTGATGGGCCTGACCCCTGAGCCGTCGGGCAAAGGCTCGCAAAATCCGTGAATGCCGTGCTTGTAGGCCCGCTTGCCGGTAGCAATCGAGGTCCAGAGCATCGGGCTCAGGACGGGGTAAAGCGTCGCCAGATTGCCGTGAACGCCGCCGTCCATCAGCCGCGCCAGATTCGGCATCTGACCTAATTGCAGCAGGGGTTGGATGACCTTCCAGTCAGCCGCGTCCCAGCCGATGAGCAAAACGCGATTCAGAGGAGATTCTAGGCGGAAGAGCGGCGGCGACGCCAGGAGCGCAGGCCATTAGCGCCAAGTGTCAAAGCTCCCAGGGCCAGGAGCGCCATGGGCGCCGGCTCCGGCACCACCGCACCCGCACCTGTTGCCAGCATGGCGCCTGTGTCATCATAGGCATAACCGAAGATCGTTACTTCGGGAAACTTGCCGGTGCCGGGATAAGTGAGGCTGAGATTGATCCAACCGAAACGCAACGGGCTTCCAACCTGCGTACTGTCCTTGAACTCGAAGACTAAATATTTGTCGTTGAAGCTGGCGGGAAAAGGACCGGCCGCATTCGCTTTCCCAACTGCGCCGCTTACAGACGAGACCCCAACCACCTGGTTCCACGTCAACCCAGCGCCGACCGGCACCGCGAAAGCATTTATGCCTTGCTGGGTGGGGAAGGAATGGGTCTTGAGCTTGACGAAACCTGCTTTCTGAGCGGCGCTCACCACTCGAGTCGAGCTGATGGCCGTCGCCCTCTTATTCGTTTGGAACCCCAACCGGGCCGTGCCAGGCAAGGTGTCGATGATGAAGGAAAGAGCGGCATTAGTGCCGATGGAAACAGGATTGGCGCTAAGGTCAGTATAAATTATGGCTGCATTGCCCGTCTGGGGCATGGCGGCGGCACCCGCAGCCAAGGCCAGCAACGACAGCAGTTTTGAAGACTCGCCATTGCTTCCCACAACGGTTGGGAGCGAGCCTGGAGCGATTGGGTCTTTTGTCATAACGTGCGTCCGTCTCGTTCGGGTCAACAGATCTAGTGCGCGCTACACCCTCCTTATTCGGCTGTCAGGCCATTCTGGTCAAGAACAAAAAAACACTTTTAACGCGCTTACTCACGCGTCAATTCCTTGAGTCTGCCAAGCGCGAGACCGTATTGGCCCGAACCGGGAATGCCGTTCGATAGATATCGCTGATAGTAACCGATTGCCAAATTTGTGTCCCGCTGCCGCCATGCGATGGTTCCAAGCCCGAACAGAGCGTTGCCGGATTGAGTGGTGGTCTTTAGCAACTCCTCATAATCAGCCCGGGCCGCCTCGAACTGGTCGGCCCCCAAGTAAGCTACGGCCCGACATAGCCGCGCCTCGTCATTGCGTGGCGCCAGGACCAAAGCCGAGGTAAGCGTTGCAATGGCGTCCTCAAACCTGGAGAGCTGGAGTTGAGCGAGACCTTTCCGGGCGAGCAGGTCCGGACGCTTCGGTTCGCGCTTGAGAAGTTCTTCCAAGAGCGCCAATCCAGCTTCGAATTGCTGGGCCAGAGCGTAGAGCTCAGCCGCAACCAGCAAAACTTCGTCATGTTTTGCAAACTGGTTGACGAAGCTCTCGATGCACCGGGCTGCGTCATTGGTCCTGCCTAGGCCGCGCAAGGCTGTGGCCCGACAATCCAGCAGGCGCGCCAGACCGGCGCCATCAGGCGGCAGGTTCGGCGGCTGGATGTGGTCAGTCACCTCCAAGGCGGCGGCAAATTCGCGCAATTGCACATAGCTCTGCGCCAGCCAGAGTTTCGGCGCCGCCCAGTCCGGCGCCAGTGCCGCCGAACGGGCGAAAGCTTCTACGCCTTGACGAAGGCCTCCCTGGGCCAGCAGGGCTCGACCCGTCCGAAAGAGAAACGACGGTTCGTCCACTGGGCCGTCAGCGCTGAGGGTCGCGCGCCAGTCCTTGCGTTTCGTGAAAAGATCCGAAAGCTCGTGCTCGACGGAAACAATGTTTAAGCGGGTGCGATCTCCGCGCTGACAACGTTCGGCATATTCCAGGTTAATACGAGCGCTCAGATTTTCGGGATTGAGCGCGACGGCGCGCTTGAACCATTGGTCGGCCTCGAATGCGCGCCCGAGCCGTTGCTGTTGCACGCCCCAGTAATTCAGACGTTTGGAATATGCCGCCCCGACGAACCGAGCCGTCGCATTAGGTTCGGCGTCAAGCAGAAGGGCACGCTGCACGGCGCGACCCAAGCCAGCAGGATGGTTTGGATTCTCTTTGGTGTGCTCGGCCAACTTTTGCAGAGAATTTGTCCATCTCTGCTCCCATACTTTCTCGTCATCGCCGGCAAGCCTCTCGGCAGGCGGTAGGTAAGTGAAGGACCTGGAGTCGTTAGCTGCCCGATGCTCCAGGTAGTAGATGCTGCCTCTGGATTGTTCGTTGAATAGCTCGTACAAGAAGCCAGAACCGGGCTGGAGTTGAATTACTCGTTCACGCGCAGCGAAGGCAGAGACCAGGTCCAGCACTTTTCCGGGACTAACCCCTCCTAGCCGGTTCGTCGGAGGCTGCATCGGCCATCGCGCCGGAAATACGCGCGCCATCATCTCATGGTATTGGGCCGAGCCAAGCGAAGGCGCGTCCACCAGAAAGGCAGCTTTGTCATTTCGATGAGCGCTCAACTCGGCACGAAGCAGAAGAAGTTCTGCCGTCGATTCGCTCAGCACGACGGACTGGCCTGCAGGCAAATCGGTGTAAAGCTGGCGTGCAAACGAATGGAGCCAGGGACCGTTGGTTGTGAACATTTGGCTGACATTCCTCGCCACCAGCGCCAAAGCGAGTGCAGAGGCCACACCGAGCCCCAACACAGCAGCGAGGAACGGAGCGCGGAGTCGCGGCCCGAGTCGAATCCTGTTCCACCATTGTTGTGGAGCGGAGTTTGCAGTTGCCACTGCGCCTCTCGAGCCGAAGACCAGAAAGTAGCCCGCGCAATAACCGAACACGAGCGCGCACAGATAGTAATAACTAAGCAGCGGCATGCCCAATTCGAGGTGGCGTGGACTGAAGGCTGGGTCCAGGGCGAGCCAAAGCGAGGCCAGAAAGAACAGAGCGTGCAGAGCGTGGACCGCCGACTTGGTCAGGAAGACTCCGAGCCGCGTATCATCTCCGAACTGCACTGAATGTGATTTCCAGCGGATGGCGAGAACCAGAATCGGCAGCAGCGAGGTGACAGCCAGGACCCGGAAAGCCGGCCGACGCAAATAGCTCAGGATTTCTTTCTGAGATTTTAGATGCGCCTTTAATGCCACCCAGAAGCCCACCGGCTCGTGGGGCGAAAGGCCGTGGATCGTTGGCAGCAGGAGGTACAGGCTGAGCCCGCCCATGCCCCACAACGTCATCCGCAGCAGAAAGGTGCGCTCCCGGAAAGGACCGTAGCCTTTCAGCCGCATGATTGCAGCTATGAAAACCGGCAAGAAAGCGACCAGTGCCCAATTGTTCGCCATGCCCGCTCCGTAAACGCACGCGGCGCGCGACAACCAGGACTGCGCCGGATCGAGCCTGAATTCGAGCAGACACCGGATCACGTAGGCCAGGAGCAACAAGTCGATCATCTCGCCCGAGGCCGAGGTGGCGTGCTCCCAAAAGCTCAGTTGCAGTCCGCAAAGAATGACCGCCAGCAGTGGCGGCAGCCAGGCTGTGGGGGTGGAAAGGACCGAGGGCGATTGCTCCTGTCCAAGCGTCTCGCTGTGCGGCAGGTCATGCGGCAGCAGAGCGACGGAACGCGCCAGAAGCACCAGGATAATCGCGGCGCAGACCGCATTGAATAGATTCAATGCCAGGGGATCCCAAGGCTCCGGAAGAAAGCGAAATGGGGAGAGCACTGCAAAAGCGAGCGGCTGGTGGAGCTCGGGCTGCCACAGCCATCCACAAGTCCGAGCCACAGTCCCAAGGCTGTAGAGTGATACCCAGCGATTGAGCGTCAACACGTAGAGAAGAAAGGCGCTCGCACCGATAAGCCAGGGAAGGCGAGCCATGACAAATCTTTTTGTCCGAAGTGCGGGCGCTTCGGTGGCCATAAAGTTACCACCCCCCACGTTAACCGGCGCCGAGAGCGTTCATATGCTCGACGCGCTTTTGAACCAACTCGCGGGTGCCAATGTCGCGGCGATGGAACACGGGACCTTTGATGGAACTAGCGGCCTGTTCGGCCACCTGTTCAGCCTCGGCCAAAGTCTGCCCTATGCCTACGCAAGCGACAGCTCGCGAACCGGTCATGTAGCAGTCGCCATTACGCTCCTCGACTGCGGCTTTATAGAGCCTGAACCTGGCAGATTCTTTTGGCACCCCGCTTAGATCGATTCGGGCCCCTTTGATCGGGTTGTCCGGGTAACCCTGAGGAACGACGTATTTGCAGACGGTCGCCTTTCTTTGGAACCGGATCGGTAGCTCGTGGAGTTTCTCCTCGATGATGGCTTCACAAATATCCACCAGGTCGGTTTCCAGCAGGGCGAGGACATTCATTGTTTCCGGATCGCCGAACCGCGCGTTGTATTCCAGCAAACGAAGGCCATCGCGGGTCACCATGAACCCGCCGTAGAGGATGCCTTTATATTTTTCTCCAGTTTCCTTTCGCAATGCCGCCGCTACCGCCAAATTAATGGCACTCGCTTCCTGAAGGTGATGAGGCTGCAAAAATGGCAAACTTTGGTTCTCGCAGGAATACGAGCCCATCCCACCAGTATTCGGGCCTGTATCCCCTTCCCCGACCCGTTTGTGGTCCTGCACCGGGACCATATCGACGACATGCGTACCATCACAGAAGGATTGCAGGCTGAATTCTTCGCCATCGAGTTTCTCCTCGATGATCACTGGCGCGGGGCCACGGCTCAGGAGCTCCTCACAATAAGCAACCGCTTCATCGACCGAGCGTAGATGCGACCCGGAAAGCTTGACTCCTTTGCCGCCGGTCAGCCCATCCGGTTTCACGACATAACCATCGAGCCGCTTGAGGTGCTCTTCGATACCTTGACTCGTGTTGAACACTTTATATTGGGGATTTCCAGGAATGTAGTGCCGGGAGAGCAGTTCGCGCGTGAACGATTTGCTTGATTCTAGGCGCGCCAGCGTTTGGGTCGGGCCGACACAGGGAATTCCCACTGCCGCCAGGGCATCGACAACACCATCCGCCAGTGGTTCCTCCGGCCCGACGATCACGAAATCGGGTTTCTGCTCGCGCGCCGTGCGCAGGATATGCTCGCGGGCTTGCTGGCCTTTCCAGGCAGTGAATCGAAGCACGGGCCCTGCGACTCGCGGACTTTCGAGCAGGCACCGCACGATGGCGTTCGTCCTGCCATCGTTTCCGATTACCCCTGGTTTCAAGTCATTCTTTCTCATCCTGACCAACGAATCGCCTTCCTATCGACAGCCGCGTTACTTGAAAGTCCGGGAGTCGAGCGTCCGATTCAGCCTGCCATAGAAAGCGTACGTTACTGCTCCCGATTCCGATAGTGCAGAATCTTGAACTCTGGCTCGTCCCGAAGTTCGGCGACCAGGTTAAACCGGTCTTCAAAGGGTGGGAAGAAGACGTCGCCTTCCACATTCCGCTTCACCAGGGTGAGATACAAATCCGAGCAGAGCGGCAGGGCTTGCTGATAGAGCTGGGCCCCGCCGCAAATGAATAGCGCGCGTCCGGCAAACGCCGGTTGCGCCGGGTCCACCTGTTTCAAATCCGAGACCACGAGCACCCCCGGAATCAGCTCCGCGGAACTCGTCAGTACTACCGTAGTTCGATTCGGCAAGGGAATGCCGATCGACTCGAATGTTCGCCGGCCCATCACGATCACCTGGCCGGTCGTCATTTTCTTGAACCACTTGAAATCTTCCGAGAGGTGCCACGGTATTTTTCCGCCGGCGCCAATCACGCGATTGAGCGACATGGCGGCGATGGCTTTGAAAGGCTTCACTCGGCTGCGGCGACGGCAGGGAACGGTCTTTCAGTTATAAACCGGGTAATTGGATACATCGACCCACTGGAGCTGGTAGCGCTTAGGGTTCAGACCCTGAAGCTCGCACAATTCATCCATGTCCGCCTGCATCTCCGGGCTGGGCCCCGAGGTGGAACGGCCCATCCAGAACACGAGCTCGCCCGGCAGTGGCAGCATATCAGGCGAGCCGGAGTCGCCGGGCTTCCAGATGTTATGCGTCAGTCCCGGCACCTCGGCGCTGACATGGCCGCTTTGCTCAGTTTTGAACACGGGTACCGGAACACCAGGATGGAGCCGATACCTTGAATATAGGTCGATATTGGCGACAACCCGCATCGGCTGAATACCCGCCGGCAAGTCTCGGCTGAAAAGGAGGATTGTGTAATCGCGGCCGCCCCCTTTGAAAGTCCTGACCACGTCGCGCTCAACAGTCACCTGAATGACCTTGGTGTCAGCGGTGAGAAACCAAATTTTTTTGCCGGCAAAGTTGGTGTTGAACCCATCGTCCCCCATTCCATGCCCCCGCGTGTAGCCATGTCTCCGCGTCAGCGCTGTGACCGATACCTGACCGGGCAGGCCTTCCACTTCCCAACAAGGGCTGAGGGCGGTGACTCCTTTCATGCCCCAAATCAGGGAATTAGTATTCCAAACCGCAACTGGCGCTGTGACCGGCCACAACATCGAATGTGTCCGGACAGACCAAATTGCGGTATCCCTTCCGTTCGTGTGCGCAATGAAGTTAGTCCAGACCAAATGGTTGAGCGAATCGGGCAAATAGTGATGAAACACGTTGTTGGTCAGATACGACGGCTGCTCGGGAGCAGCTTCGCCATTGTCGGTTTTTTGGGGGACGGTTGATTTCGCAGCGGGGGCGGCGTTAGTAGCTGGAACCAGGACACGAGCATAAACCACCGCACCATTCGTCATCCAGCCGACGAAGTTGGAGGTCGCATCGTCGGCCTTTGATGCTGCCAGATGGAAGACGATGGCTAGTCCGGCGGCGAACCCCATGACGGCGGTCGAACTCCCGCTCCGATTTAGTCGAAATATTGACAATGGAAGGAAACTCTTAACCCAAAGTGTTCGACGTGCAAGCTTAAGAACTGAGGTTGATAGCCCAGTCGTCCAAATCCTGCGGTGGTCAATGGAATCGACGTTGGGACGGTTCAACATCGTTGGAGTTCTCCTGGCAGCCACATGGGTGCTGCGCTAGCATAGGGCGCTTCGACTCGCAAAATCGCATCCTGTACTGTGCTCGGGCGAAGGGAACGAACTTGGTCAGGAAGTTTTATTTGATTGCGCTCTGCGCAGCGCTGGGATGCCGGACCGGCGTCGCGGCTCCAGACAATCTCTCCATCACGAACATTGCCGCGCTTGGCAACTCTTGGACTGGCGCCGAATAGAGTATTGCGCTCTAATCCGATCGCGTCTCCAGCAGGCGACGAACTGAGTCACACCGCGATGGGTGCGCGGATCCCGGGGTGCGGATCGTAACCGACCAGCTCGAAATCCTCGTACTTGAAGTCGTGGATGTTCTTCACAGCCGCGTTAATGTTCAATTTTGGCAAGGCGCGCGGCTCACGTGCGAGCTGCAATTGGGCCTGGTCACGGTGATTCGCATACAGGTGCAAATCGCCGAACGTATGGACGAAGGTACCGGGCTTCAAGCCGCACACTTGCGCCACCATTATCGTGAGCAAAGCGTAGGAGGCGATGTTGAAGGGCACGCCTAGAAACAGATCGGCGCTGCGCTGGTAAAGGTGGCAGCTTAGTTCACCACCCTGAACGAAAAACTGAAACAACGCGTGACAGGGGGGCAAGGCCATCTGCTCGAGTTCGCCTGCATTCCAGGCGCTGACGATTAACCGGCGGCTCTCAGGATTGGTCTTGATTTGCTCGATGACCCGATCGATTTGGTTGATCGAGCGGCCATCGGGAGCGCGCCAATCGCACCATTGTGCTCCATAGATCCTGCCGAGGTCCCCCTCAGGGTCGGCCCACTCGTCCCAGATCGTCACACCATTCTCGTTAAGGTATTTGATGTTTGTGTCACCCCGCAAAAACCAGAGTAGCTCGTAGATAATGGATTTAAGGTGGAGTTTCTTGGTCGTCAGCAGCGGAAATCCCTCGGCCAGATAAAACCGCGCTTGGGCGCCGAACAGGCAATAGGTTCCGGTGCCAGTACGGTCGGCCTTGAACTTCCCTTGCTCGAGAACCTGCCGCAGCAAATCAAGATACTGAACCATAGCGCGGAGGGCGATCTAGAAGAAAGTGTTGGGTGCTACAAGATCAAAACCAAGCCCAGCGTTGAAATCTCAAACTCCAAATCTCAAATTCCAAACAAATCCCAAATCCCAACACGCTGAGGTCTTACGTAGGCTTGAAAATATTGCGAACAGGAGCCGTGGGACTTTCCCGCGACCTAGCGGTTTGAGACTGAGAGTCTGTACCGGTCCAGGTCGAGTGAACTTTCGCGAGCCGCCATTCCTTTGCCACACTATCAAGAAAGACGATCATCCTGCTCTGCAGGCTGCGCGCTTGCTGGCGAAGGAACCATCCCAAAAGCATCAACGGAACCGCCAACAGCGGCCACAACCACCAATGCGACTTGCCGCCGAAAAACCCCAATGCCAGTACTTCAATGCCGCACAGCAGCCAAAAACAGAGCCGGGCCTGGAGCGACCAGCGCGGCCGCAGGCGGCACCGAATCACGACCTTGTTGGACGGGTGTTCCTCGGCGACGGTTGTGAGCTGCACATTGCTCCAGCGGCCCCCGTGCACCTCGACGTCATAGTCGCTCCAGCCAATGTCAGGTTTGTTGGGCCAGCCATCCTGATCGAGCCGGCGCATCAGGCCGGCGGCGAAGGCGATCCGGTTGATCCCGTCTTCGGCCCAGTAACGCACCTCGGTTAAGGGGTCCTTGCTGTGATGCAGCGCGAGCGAATCCAGGTTTGGTTGCATTGCCGATTCACCGGCCGGGGATGCCAGGCGGCCGTGGTAGCGGGCCAGGCCGCGCACGATCGGCTGCAGTAGAAAGAGCATCGCCACGAGCGGACGCGACCACCAATGCCGCCGCTTTTTCGGCAGAACAGCTTGTGCTCCCGCAGCCGCGCAGACCCCCAGCGAAAGTAACAGGCTGGTAACGGCCACGGGAAATAGGTAGTAAAAGGACACCGACAGCACCCATAACGGCAAGGTCACCAGCAGGTGATACTCGGGAGCCGTGCATAGCATTAAGCTCAAGGCCGGTTCCGAGGCATAGAGCGATTGGAAACCAGCGCTCCCAAACAAGCCGCGATAAATAATCGGCCGCCTCATCAGGACGCCGAATTGGGAAGCGCCGTAGATTCGGCCGCGCCAGACACTGCCGCCGAATGAATTGAAGTACTCCGGATGCTTCCGCACGAGCAACGCCTCGGCTTCGCCGTAACCGCGCTGCTGTTTCAAATATTCCCCGAGAGTGGAACGCCGATAATGCCAGACAAAAGCGGCCGGGCTGAACCCGATTTTGCAACCCGCCTGTTCCAACCGCCAGCAAAGGTCCACGTCGTCGCCGGCCCGACGAAAAATCGGGTCGAAGCCACCGACTTCCTCCAGGGCCCATCGGCAAAAGGCCATGTTGCAACCGGGAATATGTTCGGCCTGACGATCGGTCAACAGAACGTGAGCCGGGCCGCCGGGCGAAGCCATCACGGCGGCCGCAACCGGCGAGTCGTCCGGCGGTAAGAGGTTGGGCCCCCCAATGCCGGCAAAAGGACTCTCCAGCAAATCGATTACCAGATAATATAGCCAGTCCTCATCCGCGCGGCAGTCCGCGTCGGTGAAAGCCACAATCTCGCCCGTCGAAGCCGAAATGCCCGTGTTGCGGGCGACGGATAGTCCGAAGTTTTTCTCATGTCGAAAGCAGTGGACGCGCGGATGCCGCGCGGCGATTTGCGGCGTGCTGTCCGTCGAGCCGTCATCGACGAGCACGACCTCGTAGTCCGGGTAATTGAGCCGGTCGAGCGACTCGAGGCAGGCCGCCAGAGTTCGCTCGCCATTGTAACAGGCTACGACCACCGAAACCTTCGGAGTCTGCGGCAGCGGAAAGCACGGCCCCGCGCGGAACATTTTCTGCACGACGGCGAAAGACTTTTTCGGCGCCCGGGCGCGAGTCGTCAGTCCCATCTCCCAATCCTCGATCTCGCGGCTGTCTTTGAACCATTCGTCGGTGAAGCTGAACACCACGACTCCCGCCAGACCGCCGCGGAAGGCGCCTTCGATTTGCCATCGTAACAGCTCGCACTTGCGAGCCTCGCCTTCGCGAAGAGAATCCACTCCGCACTCACCCAGCAGCAGCGGCTTGGATTCGGCCATGTTTTGCAGCCGGGCCAGGTAGTTTTTGAACGGCTTTTCGTGGTGGAGATATACGTTAAAACAAACGAAATCCACACTTTGCGGCCGCACAAACTCGGTTGGTGGATAGTTCGTAAAGGTGCACAGACAATCCGGATCGGCCCGTTTGGCTTCCTGAACCAGGTCATCGATGAAGTCGGCGACCGCCGGTGCGCCACTCCAGCGCACGATGTCTGCGGGAATCTCGTTGGCGATGCTGAAGGCAAACACCGCCGAGTGTCCCGCGCAGCCGTACACGGCCCGACGCACTGCCTCGGCCGCCGCCGACCGATGCTGTGCCGAGTCCAGAAAGCAGAGATGCTTGTTCCAGGGAATATCGATGAGCACCTTGAGCTCCTGCTCGGTGGCCAAATCCAGGAACCACTTTTGCGGAACGTGATAAATCCGAATCAGGTTAGCGCCCAGCTCGCGAATCTGGGCCAGATCCTTGGCAGTTTGCTCCGGCGAAGCGAAACCAGAACGCTCGCGATCATCGTTGGAGGCGAACGGGCCGTACGCCACGCCTTTCACGTAGATTTTCTTTTCGCCCAGCCGGAAAAATTTGCCATCCACGCTCACGCGTGAACCGACGGAAACCACTGCCATGCGGTTTAGACGGGAACCGAACTTGTTTTAGTCATTTTCGCGGCGGGGAAATATCGAGACGACGACAATCAAGTATCCAAGGCGCGCATGAATGACGAATGTCGAATGCCAAATGACGGAAGAATGACGGCGCCTTAAATCCGAAACTGTGGGCTGAACCGATGCTTTAGAGCGCGTTTGGAAAATCGGTTTGCAATGTAGGAGCCGAGGTAACGAGGCTCAAATTTCGTCTGTACATCGACGGTTTTGCAAGAGATCAGAGCCTCGTTACGGGCGTGTTGCTCAAACGCGAAATGGCAGGAAAAGCGCGACTCTCGGTCCGACGGTTGTGCCGAAATTCGAGAGAAACAGCCAGTTCGGACGTTGCTGCGGCCGGGGTCGGCCGCACTCCGGCGTTTGGGCAACACGCCCTTACCTCGACTCCTACAATTTCAAGACACGCTCTTAGTCATTCGAATTTCCTACTTCTTTTGTCAGTTGGCATTCGTCATTCGGCATTTCATCAGGCGTTTTTCCTTGCCTGTCCTTGCCGCACCGCGCCTATTGGGCGGATGCGCGCGCTGCCCAGTACCCGGTCCTGCTTCGTCTGCGGCGAGTCGAATCCGATTGGCATGAAGCTCCGCCTGGAAACCGATGGCCGAATTGTCCACGCCCGGTTCATGCCCCGGGCCGAGCACGTGGGCCTGAAACAGACGGTGCACGGCGGCATTGTCAGCACGCTGCTGGATGAAATGATGGCCTGGGCCTGTGCCGTGGGGGCAAGGCGCTTCGCTTTTTGCGCAGAATTGAACGTCCGGTTTCTGCGCCCTGTCCGGCCGGCCGAGGAGATTACGGCTCTGGGAGAACTGATTGCCAACCGGCGGGACAGACTTTACGAAGCGAAAGCCGAGTTGCGAGACCTGCAGGGAGTGGTCCTCGCCGCGGCCACCGGAAAGTACCTGCCGGTCAAGCACTCCGAAGCCGCCGACATGGCAACCGACCTTGTCGGTGACCTGAACGCGCTGTTAGACCGTTGACGGGCTGGCAGCACCTCAATTTCAATTACCCGCGATCGATTACTTGTATCATGAAGATCATCACGGACGAACATTGCACCGAATACTCCTCACCGGGACACCCAGAGCGACCCGCACGCATTTCCAAAACGCTGGAGAAGCTGCGGAGCCAGAAAGAACTCACGATAACCTGGGGCAAACCGGCCGCTTTCGAGCAGGCTGTTTTGCTTCGTGCCCACACGCCCGAACATATCCGGCGCCTTGAGGAGCCGGGCGATTTTGACGCCGACACGCCGCATCCCCCGAACATTGCCGCCCGTGCCCAAGCGTCAGTGGGAGCGGGGCTGGAGGCATTGAAAGTCTCGCGGGCGGGCGAGACCGTGTTCAGTCTCATGCGCCCGCCCGGACATCATGCGACGCGCAATCGGGCCATGGGCTTCTGCTACCTCAGCAATGTTGCCATCGCCGTGTTGGAAGCGCAGGCAACCGGCACGAAGCGCGTGGCGGTCTATGATTTCGACGTCCACCACGGCAACGGCACCGAGGCGATTCTGGTGAACAAACCCGGAGCTGCTTTTTTTTCAATCCACCAGTATCCGTGTTATCCGGGCACGCGCTCGCGGAACGTGGGGGATAATTGCTTCCATTATCCCGTTCCGCAGCACACGCCACGATTGGAGTACCGGTATGTTCTGGAGGGCGCGCTCGAGAATGTGAAGAAATTCAAGCCCGACCTGGTGGCCGTGTCCGCCGGCTTCGACGCCTACGCGCACGACCCGCTCGCGCAGGAAATGCTGGAGGCGGAAGACTACCATTGGCTCGGCGAGTCTTTCCGCAAACTGGCGGTCCCGGTGTTTAGCCTTTTGGAGGGAGGTTACAGCGACGAATTGCCGGACTTGATTTTCGCTTACCTGAAGGGGCTGGAGGGGAAATGACCAGAGCCATGGGCGCAGGGCCAATTCTGGCGACCTATCTGTTACGGCGGCCAAGCCACGTCGAAAGCTCGGCACGGGATGAGTTCAAGGCGCGGGCCGCAGCGAGAGCCGGAACAGACGACTGCCTGCCGTAGTGGGGAAATTCGTGCTTATCGTGGTACCGTCCCCGACATTCGTAAGCACGGGCTGCCAATTCAGCAAGTCCGGCGTGCTTTCCAGTGTGTAAAGGATGTTTGTCGCGGTTGAAAAGTTCAGCGTTATTTGATTTTGCCCCGGCGAGATCGCGAGGATGCGAGGGGTCCGAAGGGCGAAAAAGCCGACATCGTTCCACGCGAAACCCTCAAGGTACGTATTGCCCTGCAGGTTTTCATGCGTCTCATCGCTCATAAAGCCCTGCGATACCATCCAGGGATAACTCACCGCAGGGGTCATGCAATCCACGTAAGCCCGGTGATAACTCAGCGCAATGGAGCGAACGACGGTATTCTGATCGATTGTCCAGGTGCTGTTGGTGTCAGTCGACACATACGGCGTGCCGATGTAAAGCACGCTGCAATTTGGCGCAGAATTTGACCACCATTGTTCGCCTTCAATCAACCGCTGGCGAGTGGCCTCGGTCCCATCCTCTTTCATGTGCCAAATTAACAGATCCGGAGCGAGCGCCTGAAGTATTGGGGTGCGGATTGATAGCGGTATATTTGTCACGTCATCCAGGCCGATGCCTAGATAATCAAGAAATGAAACATTTACACCAATTGATTGAGAGTTCATGACGCGCACTCCAAGGATCACATTGGTGCCGCTCACTCCGTCAACCCGCAACATGTGGTAATCCAGATCAACCATAATGTTAGTAAACCGCCCAACGGGCGGATCCGCGTATCCGTCGAGAGTCATCAACGCACCCCACGGACCATTATTGGTTGAAACAGACACGGTGAAAGGTCCGCCATTTGGCTGCGCGACGTAGAACAACCCCAAGCTGTCGGATATGATACCGGCGGGCGAAGTTTCTTTCCACCACCACACTCCGCCGCCTGGAGGTATGTGAATCGACTCCGCGAACCAGAGGTCCGATGGACCAATAAACCAGGCTCCGTTCGTCACGGTCCTTATGAGGTTGTTCCTCCAGTTATCGAGAGAGCACCCGGCGAGTCCCAGGCGAGCGACAAACTGATCCATCATTACGAAGGCAATGGACTGGTACGAATTCGCCATAGAATCGCCAAACGAAACCACTGTCACGGGCCGGGCGGTCTGGTTCGCCACGTTGAAGAACTGCTCGAGGCTGTTGCGGTTCGTAGTCGAAAGGTCAACGGCGAGCAAACGCGGCGACAAGGGCAGAAGAAAGAGCGTGAGGCGGACAACGGAAACTACGGAACCGAGGCCTTTCATCAGAAGTGTTTGCCGTCAATGTGAGGGTTTGACAAGATTATGCCGTACGAAAAGGAGGTTAGTCCAGGCCGGCGGACCAGTCAATCCGAGCTCAACTAGCAGATTCTTTTTTTCATCGGCCAATGGCGCGAGTTCTTTTCAATATTTCGATGATAGTCATAATTGTGTTCCAGTTGCGGGTGGTGGCGGACCCGCCAAGGCGCTTGCCGATTTGGCCCAGTAAAGCGATGGTTCGCATAGCCCGTCGGTAGAGGCCAAAGGCGAATCTGCCCCGGACTCTGATGACCTTCACCAGCCAATTGTCGGCGGCAGGGAGGCAAATGGGAAGAGCAGGAAGCACGCGAGCCCGTTTTGCCAACACGCTCACGAAGCGGACCACGTCTGAGCTCGCAGCCTCTCCCGCGAAAGGCTCTCCGGACGCCAGGCCAATCAGTTCGCGCGCTGAACAGATCCGGATTTCAGCGTCGAAAGGCAGCCTTCGGAGTAATTCGGCGCGCAACTTTGTCTGGCTGATCGGCTTCCTGACCACGAAGGTCCCTGCCGCCCCGACGTTGACGACGTCGTACTTTGCCAATTTTTTGGCGAGGACACTCGGCCGGAACAGCCTGTGTCCTCCCACGTTGACTCCTTTTAAGAACACGACCAGCGCCATTCAAGCAGTAAGATTCAATGAAACCACCAATAGACACCAATGAACACCAATGAGAGTGGGGGTTCGGCTGCGCGTTTTTGTAAGCGCCGTGCACGCCACCAATAGGTGCAATACGACTGCGCCCCAAAGTTGCTCCACAGAGAATCTCATTCGTGTCAATTCAGTCCATTGGTGGTTTTCTTCTATCCGTCCAAACTTTCTCAGCCTGGCCAAATTTCTTCTGCGAGCGCGGCCCGCCGATTCAACGACCTGCCCCAAAAACTTTCTGGGTTCAACGATTTAACGATTTAACGCTTCAAAGGCATCAGGGCACCAGCAGCAGCTTTCCAGTCGTCTTGCGCGCTTCCAGGTCGCGATGGGCCTGCTCTGCATCGGCGAGAGAATAGATATATTCGATGCGCAGCTTCAACTTTCCTTCCTTGATCCAGGCGAAGACGTCCTGTGCACGCTGCTCCAGCTCGGCGCGGGTTGCCGTGTAATGAGCCAGTGTCGGCCGCGTTACATAAAGCGAACCCTTCTGGGAGAGCTTGATCAAGTCGAACGGCGGCACGTGTCCACTCGAACCTCCGAACAGCACCAGATAGCCTCGTGGCCGCAGCACGTTCAGACTTTTTTCGAAAGTGGTCTTGCCCACAGAATCGTACACCACGTCCACGCCGCGATTGTTCGTCAGCCGTTTTGTCTCGGCTTCGAAATCCTGTTGGGTGTAAAGAATTACCTCGTTGGCACCTGCTCCACGCGCCAATCTCGCCTTTTCTTCCGTCGAGACGGTTGCCAACACGCGCGCGCCAAGCATGTGGCACATCTGCACCAGCAGCAAGCCCACTCCTCCCGCAGCCGCGTGCACTAGTGCCGTTTCGCCTTTCTTCAACGGATATGTCGAATGACAAAGGTAATGAGCAGTCATTCCCTGCAACAGGGCCGCGGCGGCCTGGCGATCTTCAATGCCTCCAGGAATAGACACGAGCCGGTCGGCTGAGACGGCGGCACATTGCGCGTATGCCCCCAGGACACCGACATAGGCGACGCGGTCGCCGGGCTTCACTTGCTTCACATCCGGTCCAACCGCCGTGACCACACCTGCTGCTTCCTGCCCGTCAATGAACGGCACTTGCGCCGGATACCTTCCTTCGCGGAGGTAGATGTCGATGAAGTTGACACCGCAGGCATTGATTTTTACCAACGCCTCATTCGGTTTCGGCTTCGGTTCCGGAACCTCGACCAGTTGCAAAACTTCCGGCCCGCCGGTCTGCTTGATTTGGATCGCTTTCATCGGGGTCACAGTTTCTCTGTCAGGATTTGCCAATAAGCACGCCCGCGAGGAAAACGAGGATACCCCCGAGCACAACCTGGAGGACTGCGGTTACCAGGGGCGTGTCCATGAACCTGTGTCGCACCCATGAGATAATACCCAACTCGGCAAGCACCACGCCAACCGCCACCGAGGTGGCTGTGTTCACGTTTCCGATCAAGTAAGGTAGCGTGTGACCCAGTCCTCCCAGAGTAGTCATGAGACCACAGACGACACCACGGATAAAGGGATGGCCTCGCCCGGTGAGACTGCCATCATCCGACAACGCCTCGGCAAAACCCATGCTGATGCCGGCGCCGACGCTGGCGGCGATGCCCACAAGGAAGGTTTCCCAACTCTTGTGCGTCGCGAAAGCGGCGGCAAACAGCGGCGCCAGGGTCGAGACCGAGCCGTCCATCAGGCCGGCCAGCCCCGGCTGAACGACTTGCAGCAGAAACAGCCGCTTTTGCCGTCCCGACTCCTCTTCGCTTAACTTCGTCTCTGCAATGCGTTCGGTCGCGACAGCATGATGTCGCTCTTCCTCAGCCAAATCACCCAGGAGCTGCCGTGTGCCGGCGTGGGTCATGCGCCGCGCTGCGGCCTCATAAAACCGCTTCGTCTCGACTTCCATCAGCTCGGCTGCCTTTTGGACCGCCTTCAGCCCAAGTGGCCGCACCAGCCAAACCGGCCGGCGGCGCACGAATCCATGCTCATCCTGCCGGCGCAACAGCGGCACGTGCTCGCCAAAGCGGCTCCGATACAGCTCGAGCAGGCGGTGCCGATGACCATCTTCTTCTTGACGCATCTCAGCAAACTTCCGGGCCTGCACCGGATAGTTCTCCTTCAGTCCGTGCTCAAAATCCTCGTAAATGCGCGCGTCTTCTTCCTCGAGCGAAATGGCCAGCGCGAGTATCTCCTGTTCGCTCAGTGACTCAAATGGGCGCATTGCTAAGGGGATTACTTTTGACGCGGACTCGGAGGCGCGAAGCCAGGAACCAGAAGCACGAAATTCGAAGGATTCTCGAAAATCCAAGGCCGCGCTTCAAATTCGGATTTCATTAGGAATTCGGTATTCGAAATTCCGTTATATATTCTCCGCAATCGAGGGTGGTTGGCGGTAGCGGAATTCGGTTTCCGGCGCCAAGGCTCCCGCTTCTCGACCCAGCACGCGATATTGGCGAATCTGAAACGAGACTTGCTTCCCGTCCTCCAAACCCTGTTGCGCATAGTCTTCCTTGCTCATGCGCGCCCTAATCACCAGGCCGCTCGGCAATTCCAGCTCGACCCGCAACATCACTCCCAAGAAGAAGGTTCGACGCAAGGTTGCAGGGTATCGGTACTGGGTCAGATCGCTCGAAATCTGGACGGCGTAAGGGCGGAAGCCGATGCGCAGCTTCTGTCCTTCCGGCTCGCCATGGGCACGGAATTCCAGTCCGCCAACGCGGGCGACGCCGTTCCGCACCTCCGGCTCCAGCACGTTCATGACACCGATAAAACGGGCAACAAATTCGTTGGCCGGGTGTTCGTAAACTTCGCGCGGGGTGCCGACCTGCTCAAGAATGCCGCGGGAAAAAATCACGATGCGATTGGCCACTTCGAGGGCTTCCTCCTGGTCATGCGTGACAAAGATCGTGGTGACGCTCAATTCGGTGTGGAGCGTCACCAGCCATTCGCGCAATTCCTGGCGGATCTTGGCGTCCACCGCCCCGAAGGGCTCGTCGAGCAGGAGTACGGATGGTTTGGGAGCCAGTGCGCGGGCGATGGCAACTCGCTGCCGCTGGCCACCTGAGAGCTGGTGCGGATAGCGCCGCTCCAGTCCTTCGAGCCCAAAGAGTTTCAACAACTCTGCCACGCGCGCTTTGACCTCGGCTGGCCGCCACTTCTTGATGTTCAAGCCGAAGGCGACGTTTTTGTAAACGTTCATGCTTTTGAACAGCGCGTAGTTTTGGAACACGAACCCGATGTTGCGCTGCTGCACGGAGAGATCATTGACGCGCTGGCCGCGGATGAACAAATCGCCCGTGGTCGGCATTTCCAATCCGGCGATCATCCGCAGGACGGTGGTTTTGCCGCCGCCACTTGGTCCCAGCAGCGCCATCAACTCGCCTTCCTTGACAGAAAAGCTGACGTTTTGGACCGCGGCCACTTCGCCAAACTGTTTGCCGACGTTGCGCAGTTCGATGCTCATTGGCGAGGGACGAGGGTCGAGGGTCGAGGGTCGAGGGTTGAGGGCCCAAAACCGAAAGAAGGCCGAAAACAAAATGACGAAGAGCTGGGGAAATGACTAATGACCAATGACCAATGACCAGTGACCAATGAAATCCCGAGCCAGAATCCCGCATCGCGCGAGGCCGCACTCGGGCGCCCTTCGGGTTTAGGAGTTCGGTATTCTTTCGGCATTCGTCATTCGCCATTCGTCATTGGGCCGCCGTGGCCGCCTGGGCGTTCGCATGCTCTCGCGCCTGTTTCCATTCGAGGAATGTTTTGATGGCGAGCGTAAACAGGGCCAATAATGCCAGCAAGCTCGCGATGGCAAAGGCCGCCGGCGAATTGTATTCGTTGTAGAGTTTCTCCACCCGCAGGGGCATCGTGTCGGTCTGACCGGTGATGTGGCCGGATACGACGGAGACGGCGCCGAATTCGCCCATGGCGCGCGCGTTGCAGAGAATCATCCCGTAGATCAAGCCCCATTTGACCGAAGGCAGCGTCACATGCCAAAACGTTTGCCAGCCGTTGGCACCCAGTGTGAGCGCAGCCTGTTCCTGCTCGGTGCCGGTGGCCTGCATTACGGGGATCAGTTCGCGCGCAACGAACGGAAAGGTGATGAATACCGTCGCCAGCACAATGCCCGGCACTGCGAAGATGATTTTGAGATTGTGCGCATCGAGCCACTTGCCAAAGAACCCTTGAAGGCCGAACAACACGACGAACATCAACCCGGCGACGACCGGCGATACCGAGAAGGGCAGGTCGATCAGAGTAATCAGCATTGATTTGCCGCGGAACTTAAACTTGGCAATGGCCCAGGCAGCGGCCAAACCGAAGATAGTGTTGAGAGGAACACAAAAGGCGGCCACGAGGAGCGTGAGTCGAATGGCCGCCCAGGATTCCGGGTGGGTGAGCGAGTTCCAGTAGAACGTCCACCCTTTCGCCAGCGCCTGGACGAAGACGTTCACCAGCGGCAGGAGCAGAAACACCAGGCAAAATGCCAATGCGACTGCGATGAGTGTCCACTTGATGAACGGCGATTCCTCGGTGCTGCGCTCTGATTTCTTCAGCCCAGCGGCGCGTTGTTTGGTGAGGAAGTCAGTCATGTTAGCGCACAATCAGTGTTGGAAGCGGCTTGACCATTGTTCGAGCAGGTTGATTGCGCCCAGCAAGAGGAACGAGAACACCAGGAGCACGATGGCGAGCGCCACGGCGCCGGCGTAATCATATTCCTCAAGCCGCATGACGATCAGATATGGAGCAATTTCTGTCTTGAACGGAAGGTTCCCCGAGATGAACACGATCGAACCGTACTCGCCAATTGCACGCGCGAACGCGAGAGCAAACCCGGTCAGCACGGCCGGCGCCAGCGACGGGGCGATCACTTGAACGAACGTTCGCAATCGGCCTGCTCCGAGTGTAACCGCGACTTCCTCGACTTCGCGTTCGAGATTCTCCAGCACCGGCTGCAGCGTGCGCACAGTGAAAGGCATTCCCACAAAAACCAGGGCGATCACAACTCCCAGCCGCGAATAGGCGCCGTTGATTCCGAGTGGGACCAGGAACCGGCCGAGCCATCCGTTGCCCGCAAACAGGCTCGCGAGGGTCAGACCAGCCACGGCGGTCGGCAGCGCAAAAGGAAAGTCCACCATGGCATCGATCCACCGGCGGCCCGGGAATTCGTAACGGACCAGCACCCACGCCAGCAGCGTGCCGAACAGGGCATTCGCCACAGCCGCAATGAGCGAAGCCCCGAATGTCAGTTCGTAGGCTGCCAGGGCGCGCTCAGAGGTCGCCAGACGCCAGAAGTCCGCCCAGGAAAGCTCGCAAGCTCGGATTATCAGGCCGGCAAACGGAATAAGAACAAGGGCTGTTAGGTACAGCAGTGTGAAGCCCATGGTCAGGCCGAACCCGGGCAGCGCGCTGAATCGTTTCCTCGTCATCGATTCCTTTGCTGGATTTGATCAAAAATGCCGCCGTCGCTGAAGTGGGTTCTCTGCGCTTTTTGCCAACCTCCAAAGACTTCGTCAACCGTGAAGAGCTTCACCTTGGCAAAAGCAGCGGCGTGCTCCTGTGCCACTGCCTCCAGCCGTGGACGGAAGTAATGCTTCGCGGCGATCTCCTGCCCTTCGGGTGTGTACAGAAATTCCAGGTAGGCCCTGGCAGCTTCCGCAGTACCGTGTTTAGCAGCCACTTTATCCACGACCGCTACCGGTGGCTCCGACAGAATGCTGAGAGAGGGCGCGATGATTTCCAATCTTCCAGCGCCGGCTTCCTTCATCGAAAGGAGAGCTTCGTTTTCCCACGCTATGAGCACATCTCCGATGCCCCGTTGCACAAAGGTGGTGGTGGCGCCGCGCGCGCCGGTGTCGAGCACGGGAACATTCCTGAAGAGTGCCGCCACGAACTCGCGCGCTTTGTTCTCATCGCCATGGCACTTGTTCAGCGCGTAACCCCAGGCAGCAAGATAGTTCCAGCGCGCGCCCCCGGAGGTCTTCGGGTTCGGCGTAATGACCGACACGCCTGGCAAGGCCAGCTCATCCCAATCCCTGACCTTTTTCGGGTTACCCTTCCGCACCAGGAACAAAATCGTGGAGGTATAAGGTGAGCTGTTATTCGGCAACCGCGTTTGCCAGTCGGCCGGGAGCAACTTGCTTTTCTGTGCTATCGCATCGATGTCGTACGCCAGCGCCAGCGTGACCACGTCCGCTTCCAAACCATCAATGACCGACCGGGCTTGCTTGCCCGAGCCTCCGTGCGACTGTTGCACCGTAATTTTCTGGCCCGTCTTCGCCTGCCAATACCTGCAGAAGGCGCCATTAATCTCCTGGTACATTTCCCGCGTCGGATCATAGGAGACGTTCAGGAGCCTGACGTCCTTGGCCCCGCACAACAGCGATGAGGCGGCTAGCACCAAGCAAGCTGTTGGTTTTGATTTCATTCGCAAGTCAGAGGTGCAACCAACAGGTGTCGAACCGAATCATACCCGATCCATGCTGCCCTGGGTCTTCAAAAAGCCAACTGTATCCTTGTGAACAAAACGTTTTCGTCCCTGCCGGTCACCGCCGCCGGTGCGGTCGAACCCGCTCCGCCACCGCCGATGAAATCAGTGTGTGAAAAACTTGTCTTAAACAACACATTTCGATTCAAGTACCAGTTGAGGCCGACGGACCAAGCCGCGGCTGAGCGAGCGGAACTTGCGGGATCCGAAAAGAGTGGAAAGGCGGCATCGTCGATGTCCAGCTCGGCGTATCGGCCCACGAGCTGCAATGCACCCCATCCTCGGCGCGTAGGATCGAACGGTCTTCGCGGGGTCACCCCACCTCGATATGCAGCGTCTTCGCCGGTCAGAATCCAGGAGCCGGTGATTTGCCACGCACGATGGCTCAGCCGCGCAGATGCCAGGGGCGCCGTGGCCGTGCGGCTGACTTTCTGGTTTGAGATAACATACTCGCCCAAAAGACCGAATGGACCGTAATAATAATATCCTTGGGGCGAGAGTCTCCAATGCTCGCCATCGGCGACCACAACCGCGTTGCTGCTCGGATGGTAGGCAAAGAACTGCTGCTGTCCATCCGTCGTGTAGCCCGGCAGCGTGCCACCCGTCGTGGCCGGCAAACCGGTGATGTTCGTGCCCTGCATTTTCTCGTAGCTGCCGGCCACGCCAAACCCCAGCCCCTGCAAGGGCGCAATCGAGGTTCTTTTGAATGGCCGAAGCAGTACTCGCCCCTCGAATGCTTTGTTGTCCTCAAAGTCGAAATTGCTCGAATTACGCGCGTCGCCGACGCCGTTGAAAATTCCCGCCGCGTAGCCCGCGACACCATCGAAAAGCTCCCCGTGCAGTTGGATGCCCAGGTCGCGGTTGGGCACCAGCGCCGTCGGCAGCGCGCGCTCGTTCAGGAGCAGATCAACATCCGCCTGCAACTGCTCGAGGCCGATGGGCGACTTAAATTTTCCTGCCTGCAATTGCAGGGCGGAGTTGTAACGGTAATTCATGAAGGCATCGAAAATCTGCGGGCTGCCCGTGCCGCCGAAGTCCGGGACAAACAGAAAATCGAAGTCTCTGGCTACCGTTCCCTGGAGGACTGGCCGCGCCCGCCGCAAAAGGAAACCGTCGTTGCCTTTGATTCCGCTGTCGCCAAAGAATGTTCGCGAATCCACTTGGAGGACGCCCTTCAATTGCAGCGAGTAGCTCTTGTCGGCGTTGGCGAATGAGAAACCATCGCTGCCAATCGAAATCTTCGGCGCCTCTTTGGCCTTGGCCTCCGCCGCCTCATCAGCCAGTTCCCGGTTTCTCTCCAGGATTCTTATTTTTTGATCCAACTCCTCGATCTTCTGGTTGGCCTGCGAGTTGGTCGTTTGCCCGCCTATCAGCTTGTTCGCCTCCAATGATTTGACTTTATGCTCCAGCTCCTCGATGCGCTTTTGGAGTTGCTTGATGATTTCGCCGGTGTCTTCCGCTCCCAAACACGGGGTTTGGTGCGAAATGGCAACTATCGTTGCCGCGAAAAGTAACGGATACAATTTCGTGCTCATTGGTTGAATTGTTGCTGACGCAGTCCTGTGTGTGAGAATAATGGCAGAAATATACACTATGTCAATAGAGATTATAATAATTAACTTAACAGCCTGCGATCGAACATATTACTGACAACAAACTTGATGTTCTCTACTGGTTCAGTGTAGATTTCAGGCCATGAAACTTTCGCTTCGCGGGGAATATGCCATCCGCGCACTGTTGGTATTGGGGCTCAACGAAAATCGTCCGGTAATGCCAATCCAGGGCATTTCTGAACAGCAGAATATTCCAAAGCGCTTCCTCGAACAAATTCTCAACGATCTCAAATCGGCTGGGTTTGTGGAAAGCAAACGCGGCCTGGCTGGCGGATATCGGCTCGCGAGACGGCCGGAGCAAATCACTCTGGCTGAAGTGGTGCGGCATATCGAGGGAGCATTGGCGCCGGTCAGTTGCGTCAGCCAGCAGTTCTATGAAAAATGCTCGTGTCCGGACGAGTCGCGCTGCGCAATCCGGAGCGTAATGAAGGAGATCCGCGAGGCCATTGTTCAAATCGCCGAGCGCGTAACTATCGCTGAGTTGTGCGAGCGGTCGCGCAAACTCCAACATCAGCCAACTACCGCAATTGATTTTGTGATTTGAGTGCTCCAGCTGTCCACGCCACCAGACTTGGGCAATCCTATGGCCGCGCAGATTCGGGTTGGTTTGTCTCCTCTGCGCTTGAAGAGTCCGACTTTCTCGCAGGCTGGGAGGCAACGTCGCGAAGCGTTTGGAGTGCGACCAGCTTGCTGGCGCCGTCGTGATGGCTTTGTCGGTTCGAAGGCGGGAGCAAGCTCCGCGCACTCCAAACGCTTCGCGAGATTCAAGCACTCCTCTGCCGAACCGCGATTCTTGCGGTTCGGTTGTTTCCCCGGCTGTCGCCTTCCACCACGCCTCTGCGATTTCTACCTTTGACAGCTTTTAGGTTTCGATACACTTGCCTTCATGAACACAATTTCCACGCGAGGGCATATTGCATCCGTGCTCGCATGTTTCGCATTTCTCTCCTTTGCCGTCCTTGCACAGCAAGACTTCAGCAAGGTCCAAATCAAAGTCACCAAAGTGGCCGGTTCGGTTTACCTGCTCGAAGGCTCGGGCGGAAACATCGGCGTTTCTGTGGGCGACGATGGCATCGTTCTCGTGGACGACCAATTCGCCCCACTGGCCGGCAAGATCAAGGACGCGTTGAAAGGCATCACGGACAAACCGCTCAGGTTCGTGCTGAACACGCATTTTCATGGCGACCACACTGGCGGCAACGCTCAGTTCAGCAAAGACGCCACCATCATTGCTCACGAAAACGTGCGCAAACGGCTGGCGGAGGGCACTACCGTGCTCGGAGGCGAGGTCAAACCGGCGGACCGAGAAGCCTTGCCGGTCATTACTTTCAACGACCGCGCCACGGTTCACCTCAATGGCGAGGAGATCCGCGCGATCCACTTTCCCCACGGCCACACTGACGGCGACAGCGTCATCTTCTTCCCCAAGTCAAACGTCGTCCACATGGGCGACGACTTTGTGACTTATGGCTTTCCGTTCGTGGACGTCCATAACGGAGGCAGCGTCAGCGGGATGATTGCCGGCTGCGAAAAAGTACTGGCCATGACCGCCCCGGACGTGAAGGCCATCCCCGGCCACGGTCCGATCTCGGCGGCGACCGATCTGCGGAAATTCGTGGAGATGCTGAAGGAAACTCGCTCACTCGTTGCCCAGGCCGCGAAAGATGGAAAGACCGCGGACCAGATGAAAAAGGATCATCTCTTGGCGAAGTACGATGACAAGGGCAAAGGCTTTATCAAGACTGAGGCCTGGATCGATGTTCTCCTTGACGATCTGCATTCGAGACCCGCGGGCGAGGGCGGCTATCAGAAACACGGCCACGCGGATGAGAAATGACGGGGAATAACCCGTGAGACGGAAGGCCTCAATGAAAGCCGGTGGAGCGCGGAATTTATTCCGCAGCAACCTCCGAAACCTATGCTGCTGCGAAATAAATTCCGCGCTCCGGCTCCTAGGTCTGCGTTAACTCAGCCATTACCGTGCGATTTCTTTTCGGTTCGCGTAGGTGCATCTGCCTTGGGTTGGCCGCGTTTCTCTTCGCTCTCAGAGCCTCGTCGCAGGATAATTATGAAATCCAGGTGTATGACTCGGAGACCGTGCCGGCTGGCCAGACCATGGTCGAACTGCACAGCAATTATACGATTCATGGAGAGCGGCAAACCGTGAATGGAGTCTTGCCCTCTTACCACGCTTTCCATGAAACACTGGAAATCACACAAGGGTTCACGCCATGGTTTGAGACCGGGTTTTATGTGTTTTCGAGCATCCAGCCCGGCGAAGGGTGGCAGTGGGTCGGGGATCACATCCGCCCTCGCGTTCGTATGCCCGAGGAATGGAATTGGCCGGTGGGCCTGAGCCTATCCACCGAAATTGGCTACCAACGCCGTTCGTTCTCCGAGGACGCCTGGACCTGGGAGCTCCGACCCATAATCGACAAGCAATTAGGTCGTTGGTATTTCGCCGTGAACCCGGCGTTCGAAAAATCACTTACCGGATTCAATTCGAGCGCCGGTTGGGATTTCGCGCCGAGCGCCAAAATCGGCTTCGACCTGACCAAACTGATCACCGTGGGAGTGGAGTATTATGGCGATCTCGGGCCGGTTGATCATTTTCACGATCTGAGTGACCAACAACAACAAATATTTCCAACGCTCGACCTGAATTTCTCGCCAAGGTGGGAATTCAATTTCGGTGTCGGGTTCGGTCTCACGCGGAGCACCGACGATCTCATGGTAAAACTCATAATCGGCCGGCGGTTCTGAGCCGTACGCATTCGGCAAAAACCACCGATGGACAATCACGCTGGACCTGAATGCTTTCGGGGCCGGCGAGCTGCGCTTCGAAACGGCAGAACCCCGGATTCTGCACTCTGCACTCTGCATTGAGATGATGGGCCGGTGCTTGGATTGTGAGTCGTGATAACGCACCAATACAACTCTTATTCATGGGTCTTGTCTGTCCTGTCCCTTGACGCTTGCAGTTATATCAGTTCTGATATAATGTGTTCTGCCGAATGAGTGGCCGGCCGCTGGTGATTCTTCGGGGCGAGATCAAGACGCCGCCGATGTCTGAATCAGCGCGGCGCGAGACCGGGTTTCTTCTTCGGCGCTTGCAGCAGGGTGAATTACTCGCTCTGCCGCATTCGCGTCCCATGCCAGGCATAGGTCCGCGCTGCCATGAGCTGCGGGTCACTGATGAGAACAAAACATGGCGCGTAATTTATGGGATTGATGACGACGCCATCATAATCGTGGAAGTGTTTGAAAAGAAAACGCAATAGACGCCGCGTCAGGTCATCGCGAACTGCCAGCGCCGGCTGCGGCTGTATGACGCGGCCACCGGAGAATGAATATGAAAGCCGAGAAAAAGCGACGACTGGAGGCTGCCGGATGGAAAGAGGTAACCGTTAAGGAGTTTCTCAACCTTTCCGAAGCCGATGTGCGATACATTGAGATGAAGCTTGCATTAAGCCGCCTGCTGCGGCTCGTTCGCGAGCGGCGGCGGCTGACGCAGACCAAAGCTGCCGCGCTGCTCAAAACCAGCCAGAGCCGACTCGCGCGAATGGAAGCCGGCGATCCTTCAGTTTCACTCGACTTGTTGGTGCGTGGATTGTTTGTTCTGGGAGCTTCCCCGAAAGACTTGCTGAAGGCCGCCTGATTCAGACCGGATTCTGCACGCTGCACTCTGCATTTAGCATTGGCATTCTGCTGCTTAACGTCGGCGCTGTCGTAGCGGCGACCTCTCACTTTGACAATGACGGTCTCCCGTCACCCAGCTGCTCCTTGAGGCGAGGAGGAACCTTACAAATCTGTAATCTTCCCGAAAGCTTCGTGTCATGGCGCGGTGGTTTAATGAATCAGAGACAAAACAAAAAAGTCAGCAACAACTGCATTGAGAAACGAGTTTATGAAACGACTATTCCAAAACGTAAGCAATCCGGTGGCGGCCATCGCCCTGGCCGGCGCGGTGATTCTGGCGGGATCCGCCGTCGCCTTTTCGCAAAAGCCAAAGAACGAGAACTTCCAGGCCCCGCCCCTGGATGAACGACCCATCGCGCGTGAGGCCGGCAGCCATGCCAGCTTTGCGCCTGTGGTGAAGAAGGTCACACCGGCGGTGGTGAAGGTCTTTACAACCACGCGAGCCCATAACACAGGCTTCAGCACCGCGCCCGACGGCATGGACGATATGTTGCGCCGCTTTTTTGGTGATCAATTCGAGTTCCGCGTTCCACGGCGCAATTTCAGCGTGCCGAGGCAACAAGGCATCGGGTCCGGTGTCGTCGTCACCAAGGACGGCTACATTCTGACCAACAACCACGTTGTAGATGGCGCCGACGAGGTCAAAGTGGCTTTGCAAGATGGCCGTGAATTCACGGCCAAAGTGATTGGACGTGACCCGAAGAGCGACGTGGCGGTGATCAAAGTGGACGCCAAGGATCTGCCGGCCATAGCGATGGCTGACAGTGACAAAGTAGAAGTGGGGGACGTAGTACTGGCGATCGGCAATCCGTTCGGTATCGGCCAAACGGTGACCACTGGCATCGTCAGCGCCACCGGGCGGAGCGGGGCCACCGGACTGGATTATGAGGACTTCATTCAAACCGACGCGGCGATCAATCCAGGCAATTCCGGCGGAGCGCTCGTCGATTCCGAAGGCCGGTTGATCGGCATTAATACGGCAATCCTCAGCCGCAGCGGCGGCAACCAGGGCATCGGCTTCGCGATTCCGGCCAATCTCGCCCGCGATGTGATGGAAGGCCTGGTCAAGGATGGCCATGTCACGCGCGGTTTCCTGGGCGTTATGATCCAGGACGTCACGCCGGCGTTGGCCAAAGAGTTCAAACTGAAGGAACCTCATGGCGCTCTGGTTAGCGAGGTGACCCCGGGCAGCCCTGCGGCGAAAGCCGGCCTGAAGAGCGGTGATATTATCGTTGAGTTCGACGGCAAAAAAGTTACCGACAGCCGCCATTTAAAACTTGAGGTGGCGCGCGTTCAGCCCGGACACGAGGCCCCTATGAAGGTGCTGCGCGATGGCGCGGCCAAGACGTTAGAAGTCACTGTTCGCGAAATGCCCGGCACCGAGCGGCTGGCGAAGAACGACTCGTCAGGCAAGCACGACGATGAAGGTACGCTGAACGGCGTGACGGTGGGCGATCTGGATCGCAACGCCCGGCAGCAATTCGATCTTCCGCAAAGCGTGAAGGGTGTTGTGGTTACCGACGTCGCCACGGATTCCGCCGCCGCTGAAGCCGGACTGAGGCCCGGCGATGTGATTCAAGAGATCAATCGCAAGCCGGTCCGGACCGCGGAGGAAGCTGTCAAGCTGACCGAGAACCCGGACACCAAAACCACGCTCCTGCGGGTCTGGCGCAATGGCGGCAGTCAATTTGTCGTCGTGGACGAGAGCCACGCCGGTTGACCTTCCTCGACACACCCAAGGCCCTCTCGCGCCGGTGCGCTCTGGTGCGGGAGGGCCCTTCTTTTGGGGAGCGAAAAACATTGAACATCGAACCTTGAACTTCGAATCCGCAGATGGCGGGCGAGCCTCCTTCAGAGTTCGGAGTTCAGAGTTCAATGTTTAATGTTCAGGGTTCGATGTTTCCCCTCAAGCTATCCAACTGATTTGGCCGACCGGCTTTGTATCGTTGTAAATCTGCTCCGCTCCGTTCTATGCTTTCCGACATGCGGATCCTGGTGGTCGAGGATGACAAGAAAATCGCCTCGTTCGTGGTCAATGGCTTGAAACAGAGCGGCTACGCCGTGGACCACGCCAGCGACGGCGAGCAGGGTTTGTTTCAGGTCCAGACGATAGCGTACGACGCGGCGGTTGTGGACTTGATGTTGCCGAAATTCGACGGCCTTAACCTGATTCAGCAACTTCGAGCCCATGGGGTGCGCACGCCGGTGCTCATCCTTAGCGCAAAAGCGTCAGTCGATGACCGCGTGCGCGGCCTGCAAGCGGGCAGCGATGATTACTTGACGAAGCCCTTCGCATTTTCCGAGCTGCTCGCTCGCATCCAGGCATTGATCCGGCGCGCCACGCAAGCCCCCGAACCGACACGGTTGGCGGTCGGCGATTTGACGCTGGACCTGCTGACCCGCGAGGTGCGGCGTGGCGCTGAAGCCATCGAACTGCAGCCGCGCGAATTCGCGCTGCTCGAGTACATGATGCGTCATCCGAATCGACCGGTCACCAAGACCATGATCCTGGAACACATCTTCGATTACAGTTTCGATCCGCAAACGAACGTCGTGGATGTCCTCGTCCACCGCCTGCGGAGCAAATTGGACAGGGCCAAGGCCATGATTCATACCATCCGTGGAGTCGGCTATGTTCTCCGGGCTGATTGACCCTTTGCGCCGGAACATCGGCGTCCGGCTCAGCTTCCTTTATGCTCTGATTTTCACTTTGAGCAGCGCGGCGCTATTCACGTTTGCGTACTATCTGGTGGTTGCAGCCATTGGCAGCAAGGACCGGGAAGTCCTCGCGGCCAGGCTGAAACAAGCCGCCAAGCTCTATGAGGCGGGCGGCGTCAATTCCCTGCGGAACTGGGCTGGAAGCCAGCCGCCCGAAGTGCAAAACACCATGTTCGTGCGGCTCGTCAATCTGAACACAAGAGCTGAATACCCCATCGCCGCGCCGGGCGAATGGGTCGGAATCCGAGACGTGCCCGGCTGGGAGGGTTTTCTCAAAGAGCAGTTCATTCGGATCCCGCGCACCGCAGAGCGTGACCTCCTGCTCGCTCGGGCGACCTTTCCTTCAGGTTGGGTCCTCCAAATGGGGATGACTAGCAACAGCCGAGAAGCCGTGCTGAACCCGATCCGCAGGAATTTCATCACGATCGGCGGAGTGACTATTGTGCTCGGATTCCTGGCAGGAGCGTTTTTTGCTCATCGTTCCATGCAGCCCGTCCGACAAATCGTCTCGACGGCTCGTTCCATCATCCGCACGGGGCAGTTCGATGCCCGTGTCCCCCTCCGGGCGTCCGACGACGAACTCGATGAACTGGTCCGGATGTTCAACGGCTTGCTGGATAAAAATGAAGCGTTGCTCCGCGCCATGCGCGAATCGCTTGATAATGTCGCCCACGACCTGCGCACACCACTGGCCCGCCTTCGGGCCACGGCCGAACAGGCGCTCCAGCCGGGAGCAGATCCCGCCGCCGCGCGCGACGCTCTTGCCGATTGTGTCGAGGAATCCGAGCGCGTCCTGAGCATGCTTAACACGCTCATGGATATCACCGAGGCCGAGGCCGGCATGATGAAGTTGCAGCGTGAATCGGTGGACCTCTGCCAGCTTGCTCGTGAAGTCGTGGAGCTCTACCAGTATGTGGCTGAGGAAAAAAAGATCACCGTCACGATAGATTTGCCCTCGCCGTGCGAGGTGTCAGTGGACCGCACTCGGATGCGGCAGGTTTTCGCCAATCTCCTCGACAACGCCCTCAAGTACACTCCGGAAGGTGGACAAATGATGCTGGAGGTGCGCTGTCCGCCCGCCGAAGCCATTGCCGTCTTCCGTGATACAGGCATCGGTATTCCCGACGAGGAGCAGGACAAAATCTGGATGCGACTCTACCGCGGCGACAAAAGCCGCTCGCAACGGGGATTGGGGCTCGGATTGAGTCTCGTAAAAGCCGTGGTCGAGGCCCATGGCGGCGGAGTCACGGTTTCCAGCAAGCTCAATGAAGGGTCGGAATTCGTGCTGCGCGTGCCCAAATAAGCGTCCAAGGCTCCTTCGGTGCGTCACCCGGGATTATATATTTGACAAACCCAACGGTTCGGTGTAGTGTTTCGACATGAAAGCAGAAAAACACGCATTTGACGCCGAAGAAATCAATCTGATCACGCTGGCCCAACAATACTCCGACACTGATAAAGCGCGGGAATTACTTGAGTCATTGCGCTGGCCAGATGGGCCAACGTGCCCACACTGTAAAAAGGCCAAGAGTGAGTGCCGAGACGTTTACAAAATCGTTCCCAAGCCCGGCAGCAGCACCCGCAAGGGACTTTACAAATGCGCGGCGTGCCGTGAGCAATTCACGGTCACCGTCGGCACTATCTTCGAGGATAGCCATATCCCAATCAGTAAGTGGCTTATGGCGATCTTCATTTTGTGCTCAAGCAAAAAGGCGATTAGCGCCCATCAATTGCACCGGATGCTCGGCATTACCTACAAAACGGCCTGGTTCATGGCTCATCGAATCCGATACGCGATGGGGCCAAGGATGCGGACTGACAAGCGGCTAAAGGGAATCGTCGAAGTTGACGAAACTTTCATCGGCGGCAAAGGCGAGATGCGGACAAGGAGCAGGCGCAAGACGCCAGTAGTTGCACTTGTCGAAAGGCAGGGCGAAGTCCGAGCGAGGGTCGTGGCGAATGTTTCCCAGAAAAATCTGGGTCGTTGCGTAGCTGACTATGTAGAGAAAAGCGCAGTCATAAACACCGATGACTCTGGCGCATTGCGCGGGACATTGAAGGCTTACAAGGCGCACCACGTTGTCAACCATAGCGCCAAGGAATACGCTGTCAAAATGCCGGACGGAGCCGTAGCGCACGTTAATACATGCGAGAGCTTTTTCAGCTTGCTCAAGCGCGGTGTCGTTGGCTCTTGGCACCACGTGAGCCGTGAGCACCTGCCGAAATATGTGAACGAGTTTTCATTCAGATGGAACAACAGACACGTATCCGATGGCGAGCGAACCGTTGCCGCGATTAAAGATGCGGAAGGCAAGCGGCTGACTTATCGGCAGGTGACCTGAATCTCCAAGCTGTTTTCGCAATCTGATTGACTGGTCAAGGAAGGGGTCTTACGGTGTCGCATCGGACGAAAGCGATGCCGTGCAAAAAAGACCTATTCAGAAAGTTAAGCCGAGAGCAAAACCGTTAAATCTATCTGGTATAAGGTTTGAGGATGCTGTGCGTTTAATGCTCAATACACCACGACCGCCGAGCAGATTGAAACGCAAGGCGCGGGGAGATTAAAGCCGGCACCAATAGTTTCTAGCGGGAAACATGGCTGGGATTGAACTAATTCGCTCCTTCTTGGAGCAAGCAACAGCCCAAGGGTCGCGTTCGACGGCGCTTTCCCCGTTAGGGTGGCTTGCCGCAATTTTATCGTCAGCTCTCTTTGGAGCCTTTATAGCACATGCGCCAAATTGGGCAACAATATCTATAATGGTTGCTCTCTGTCTCTCTGTTTTTATGTACCTTGCGGCGTATATTTTCTTTATGATAAGGAGCCCCGATGCGCTTCGTTCTGAAAAGTTCACCCTGTCAAAACTCGCGATAGAACATAGCGCCAAGGGCGACAATCTTTCTGGATTGATTGAGCCGGGCAATGCAAAGCAACTGCCGCTGCCGTCCGTTACCAAGCAGGAGGAGGGCAAATGATTCGGTTCATTATAGCCACGAACAATGCAACGGCCGAGCAGAGAAATGCGATCACAGACTTCGTGAAAGAAAAAGGTTGGGCTTTTTGGCATCATTTTGAAGATTTTTGGATGGTCGTCACAGACGATTATAGCCACATGACATCCAAACAACTCTTTAACGAATTGACCGACATTCCCGTGATTGGAAAGCAGTTTTATATCATCGTCATTAGAATGGCCGGGCAAGATCAGCCAATGACGCATTTTGGATTTGGTCCACCGAAAGGCTGGGAGTGGACAGCGAAGTGTTGGAGCAGAGTAGGGTAATAAGTCGAAAGCCAGGCCAGGTCATTGGGATGGCCTTTTGTGAGTCGCTTGGAATCGTTCGATCACTTCCTTAGTGATTGATGTCATCATCTTTTTCCAACTGTCTCTTAATTCCTTGTCCCTTTGGGACATAACATCGACCGTAATTCTTACATAATCCTTCCAGTCAGAAGTATCAGTCAGCACGCAGGCGCCGGTTGAGAATATCATTCCAATTTTG
>JACXTT010000301.1_pt1 | contig 81700 bp, 75 predicted proteins | sample 9270951 | NCBI WGS metagenome assembly JACXTT01 (sample SAMN15532306, study PRJNA645909) | rock metagenome | isolation source: weathered quartz diorite | place: Puerto Rico | collected 2017-06-21
GCTCGTCGACGTAGCGCGTCTTCAGGCGGAAGTCGATGCTCTTCTGCTGGCATTCGATGTTCAGCGAACAGGCGCCGGCCAGCGTCGCCGCGAGCGGCTGCGCACCGCCCATGCCGCCGAGGCCGGCGGTGAGGATCCACTTGCCCCTCAGGTTGCCGCCGTAGTGCTGGCGTCCCATTTCCACGAACGTCTCGTAGGTGCCCTGCACGATGCCCTGCGAACCGATGTAGATCCACGAGCCGGCCGTCATCTGGCCGTACATCATCAGGCCCTTCTTATCGAGCTCGTTGAAGTGCTCCCAGTTCGCCCAGGCCGGCACCAGGTTCGAATTCGCGAGCAGCACGCGTGGCGCGTCCGCATGGGTGGGGAACACGCCGACCGGCTTGCCGGACTGGATCAGCAGCGTCTCGTTGTCGTTGAGCTCGCGCAGCGCACGCAGGATCGCGTCGAAGCACTCCCAGTTGCGCGCCGCGCGGCCGATGCCGCCGTATACGACGAGTTCGGCCGGGTTCTCGGCCACTTCCGGATCCAGGTTGTTCTGCAGCATGCGGAACGGCGCTTCCGTCAGCCAGCTCTTGCAGTTCAGTTCGGCGCCACGCGGCGCGCGGATGGTACGGGTCGTGTCGATACGGGTCGGGGCGTTCATGGGAAGCGTCACAGCCGGGGAAAACCCGATTGTGGCGAGCCGTGGCGATACCCGCAAACCGCACTGCGGCAAACCGCGCCCGGCGGCCGTACGAAAGTGCTCCGCCATCTGGCCGATTGAACGGGTTTTCGGGCGTATCCAGACTGCCAAGGGGGTGTCCGGGCGTGGCCGTCGGCATGCTGTTTGGGAGAACGTCCATGGGTGCGAACTCACCAGTGCGGCCTCTGGCAATGGCCGTCGTCGTGCTGCTCTGCGCATTCGGCAGCGCGCAGGCGGCGGAAAAAGCCGCTCCATCCGACAAGGAGCTGATCGCGAGCGCGCTGCGCGCGGCACCGCCCGGCGTCGGCAAGGATGCGACGGTCGTGGTCGCGGATGCCCAGGGCAACATGCGCACGTTGCGCCAGGGCAAGAACGGCTTCACTTGCATGCCGGACAACCCGGAAACGCCGGGCCCGGACCCGATGTGCATGGACAAGAACGCGATGGAATGGGCCATGGCGTGGATGACGCACAAGCCGCCGCCGGCCGGCAAGGTCGGGCTGATGTACATGCTGGAAGGTGGCACGGACGCAAGCAATACCGACCCGTACGCGACGAAGCCGACCGCAAGCAACCACTGGATCAAGACCGGCGCTCACGTGATGGTCGTCGGCGCGGATGCGTCGTTCTACGACAGTTATCCGAAAGGCGCGGATCCGGACACGACCCAGCCGTACGTGATGTGGCCCGGCACGCCGTACCAGCACCTGATGGCGCCGATCAAATAGCCCGTCCGTCCCCGCCCCGGCCCGGCCGGCGCAGCTCGAACCGGGCCCCAGGCATTGATGTCCGAAAACGGCGAGTCCATGCGACGCGGGAGTGCTAGCCTGCGTCGCATGGACCATGCCCACGACCCACAGCTCCCCGATGTCCGGATCTGCGAACAGGCCCGGTTGAGCCACGATGCGCGCTTCGACGGCCTGTTCTTCACCGCCGTCACGAGTACCCGCATCTATTGCCGCCCGGTGTGCCCTGCCCCGTCGCCGAAACCGCAGAACGTGCGCTATTACGCGAGCGCCGCGGCGGCCGAAGCGGCCGGGTTTCGTCCGTGCCTGCGATGCCGGCCCGAGCTGTCGCCCGGCAACGATGCGTGGCAACGCGGCGACCACGTCATCGCACGCACGCTGAAACTGATGGAGGACGGTGCGCTGGACGAGCTGTCGATGGAAGCGATGGCGGAGCGCGTCGGTATCGGCGCGCGGCAACTCCGGCGGTTGTTCGTCGACCGGCTCGGCGCGCCGCCGATCAGCGTCCATACGACGCGACGCCTGTTGTTCGCGAAACAGCTGCTGACGGAAACATCGATGCCGGTGACGGAAGTCGCGCTCGCGTCCGGCTTCCGCAGCCTGCGGCGCTTCCACGCCGCGTTCCTGCAGGCAAACCGGATCCCGCCGCGCGAGCTGCGCCGCCATCCCGGCGCCGCGCAGGGCGATGCGATCTCGCTGCGGCTCGGCTACCGGCCGCCTTACGATTTCGAAGCGATCCTCGCGTTCCTGCGTGGGCGCTCGCTGCCCGGCGTGGAGCTCGTCGACGAGCACAGCTATGCGCGCGTGTTCGGCCCGGCGGATGCGCCCGGCTGGCTGCGCCTGAGCGCGTGGCCTGGCGATGGCCACGCACTGCGGCTGGAGCTGCATTGCCAGCAACCGGCGCGCATGCTCGCGATCGTGACGAAGCTGCGCCGGATGTTCGACCTGGATGCGAACCCGCAATCGATCGGCGACGCGCTGAAACAGAGCGCCGTGTTGAAGCCGCTGTGGCGCAAGCGCCCCGGCCTGCGCCTTCCGGGCGGCTGGGACGGCTTCGAGATCGCGGTGCGCGCAATCCTCGGCCAGCAGGTCAGCGTCGCGGCGGCGCGCACGCTGGCCACGCGCATCGTGCATCGGTATGGCACGCCGGTGGAAACCGGTGTCCCGGGGCTGGAACGGTTGTTCCCGGGGCCGGAAGCGCTCGCGGACGCGGACCTGCGAGAGATTGGACTGACGACGGCGCGGGCGGCCACGGTGCGCGGCGTCGCGCAGGCGCTGCTGGACGGGCGCATCGACTTCCGCAGTGAACAGCCGCTGGACGAGTTCGTCGGGCGCTGGGTGGAACTGCCCGGCATCGGCGAGTGGACGGCGCATTACATGGCGATGCGCGCGCTGAGCCATCCGGACGCATTCCCTGCGGCCGACCTGGTCCTGCGGCGTGCCGCGACCGGCGACGGCTCCATGCTCAGCACGAAGGCATTGTCTTCGCTGGCCGAGGCGTGGCGACCGTGGCGGGCGTACTCGGTCATGCACTTGTGGCGCAGCGCGAGCGATGCCATCAAGACGACGACGAAGAAGGTGGGCTGATGTCCGACACGATCTGGTACGACGAAATGAGCAGCCCCGTCGGCGTGCTTCGCCTCGTGTGCGACGCACGAGGGCTGCGCGAGATCTGGTTCGAGCGCGAACGCCATCCGAAGAAGCCGCACGCCGGCTGGCAACGCGCGAGCGAACCGCTTGCGCGTGCGCGGCAGCAGCTGGAGGAATATTTCGCCGGCACGCGACAGCAGTTCGACCTGCCGCTGTGCCCGCACGGCACCGCGTTCCAGACGCAGGTGTGGTGGGAACTGGCGCGCATTCCGTACGGCGGAACGATCAGCTACGGCGAACTGGCGCGTCGCATCGGACAGCCCGCCGCGATGCGCGCGGTGGGTGCCGCGAACGGCCGCAATCCGCTGCCGATCGTGTTGCCGTGCCATCGCGTGATCGGTGCGGACGGCAGCCTCACCGGCTTCGGCGGCGGACTGCCGACGAAGCGCTACCTGTTGTCGATGGAAGACCGCATCGCACACGGCGACCTGTTCGGCGCACAACTGCGCGCCGGTTGAATCGCGGCCGTCGCGCCGGGCACGCTGCCGCGTTTCGTCAGCGTCCGCTGTCCACCGGCGGCGTGACGGCGTTGCGATACGGCTCCATGTAGCCATGGGGACGCGACTGGTAACGTCCCTGCTCCTTGTCGACCGCCACCTTCGTGTTCACGGCCACCGTCGCCTGCACGTGCGACGTGGACACGGTCTTCGATGACGGCCTGGCGCGCTCCTGCGGCGCAGCATGCGCCGGTGCGACGGCTTGCGTCTTCGGCGCAGCAGCAACGGATGACGCCTCGGCGGGCGTTCGCTGCGCATGCGCGTCGCGCGTCCAGCCACATGCACCGAGCGTCGCCAGCAACGCGATGCAGTAGAAAAGACGTGTAATGGTCATACGGCTGGGTAATGATACGGGCTTTGTTTCAATGGTACGGAACCACGCATGAAAATCCCGTTTCGCCTGTTGCTTTGCTCGTTGATGGCGATCAGCGCCGGTTGCGCGAATCAACCCACGCCATCCACCGTCCGCCCCGCGAGCGAGGCCACCAAGGCGAAGACGGCACCCGCGCCGCTGCTGCTGATCTCCCTCGATGGCTACCGCGCGGATTACATCCAGCGCGGGCTCAGCCCCACGCTGGCGGAACTCGCGAAGACGGGCGTGCACGCGACCGGCATGCAGCCGTCGTTTCCGTCGCTGACGTTCCCGAACCACTACACGATCGTCACCGGCCTGCGTCCCGACCACCACGGCATCGTCAACAACACCATGTTCGACCCCGCGCTCGGCCGCTTCTCGCTCGGCAATCGCAATGCCGTGGGCGACGGTCGCTGGTGGAACGAGGGCACGCCGTTGTGGGAGACCGCGAGCCAGCACGGCCTCAAGAGCGCGACGATGTTCTGGCCAGGGTCGGAAGCGGATATCCACGGCAGGCACCCGGATTACTGGAAGACGTACGACGGCAACGTCTCTCCCGACCAACGCGTTGACCAGGTGCTGGCCTGGCTGGACATGCCGGCCGGTGAACGCCCCAGCTTCCTCACCCTGTACTTCGATGAAGTGGACCATGCCGGACACACGTTCGGCCCGGATACGCCGGAGGTCGACGAGGCGTTGCGCAGCACGGATGCCGCCATGGCCCGCCTGGTCCAGGGCCTGCGGCAGCGCAACCTGCTCGACCGCGTCAACATGATCGTGCTGGCCGACCACGGCATGGCGACCGTGCCGGCGAAGAACAGCGTGATGCTGGACAAGGTGATCCCGCTGACCCGCGTGGACGTGGTGAGCCTGGGCGTGCTGGCTGGCCTCAACCCGACGCCGGGCCATGACTTCGCCAAGATCGAGGCGCAGCTGGAAAAGCCCCAGAAGCACATGACCTGCTGGGACAAGACGCGCGTACCCGCCCGCCTCGCGTACGGCAGCAATCCGCGCGTGCCTCAGTTGCTGTGCCTGGCCGACGTCGGCTGGCGCATCACCACGAGCGACGCCGCGAAGAAGCGCAAGGACAAGTTCAGCCTCGGCGAACACGGCTACGACAACGAAGCGCCGCAGATGCAGGCGCTGTTCGTCGCGCATGGCCCGGCGTTCCGCCAGGGCGCGAGCGTGCCGTCGTTCCCGAACGTGGATGTCTATCCGCTGATGACCCACCTGCTCGACCTGCCGCCCGCCGCGAATGACGGCGACTTCCAGGCGGTGAAGGACATGCTGAAGCCCGAGGCGCAGTAGGCGCCCCCAGCCGCCGCCCCACCTCCCTGTAGGAGCGCACCCAGTGCGCGAAAAGCCCATCCCCCAGGGGGGCCTGTCGAAGCGGTGACACCGCAACGTGGCGATCGCGCACTGGGAGCGCTCCGGCAGGGCAGTAGTCCGCGATCGCCCTATTGCGGAATCGGCGGCTCGGTTCCCGGCGACGGCGGGCCGGGCAGCGGCGGCAGGTAATACAGGCGCCAGGCGACCAGCAGGCCGGCCAGCACCAGGGCGGCGACGAACAGGGCCACGCCGTTCCAGCCGTGCGACGCGTAGAACAGTCCACCGCCTGCGCCGGCCAGGCTGGACCCCATGTAGTACGCGAACAGGTACATCGACGAGGCCTGCGCCTTGGCGTTGCCGGCGCGGCGGCCCACCCAGCTGCTGGCGATGGAGTGGCCGCCGAAGAATCCGAACGTCACCGCCACGATGCCCAGCACGATCAACGGCAGGGACTGCAGCATGGTGAGGCCCACGCCGAACAGCATCAGCGCGAACGCCGTCCACAGGACCTTGCGCCGCCCCTGCTTGCCGGCGAGGTGTCCCATCCATGCCGAGCTGAACGTGCCGATCAGGTAGACGCTGAAGATCGCGCCGACCACGGCCTGGCCCAGTCCGTACGGGGGTGCCAGCAGGCGATAGCCGATGTAGTTGTAGACGGTGACGAACGCGCCGAGCAACAGGAAACCCTCGGCGAACAGCCATGGCAGGCCGGCATCGCGGAAGGTCAGCGCAAAGCGTCCCAGCAGCGCGCGCAGATGGAGCGGATGGCGCACGTGGTGCCGCGAGGGTGGCAGGCTGCGCCAGAAGATCAGGCCGGACACCAGGCCGATCAGTCCCACCGTGGCGACACCCCAGCGCCAGCCCACGAAGTCGGCGAGCACGCCGGCCACGAGGCGCCCGCCCATGCCGCCGATCGCATTGCCGCTGATGTACAGGCCCATGCCAAGGCCGATCGACTCGGCGTGCATCTCCTCGCTGAGGTAGGTCATCGCGACCGCGGGCAGGCCACTCAGGGTGAGGCCCAGCAACGCGCGCAGGACGAGCAGCATGTGCCAGTCCGGCACCAGCGCGGTCAGCAGCACCAGCACGGCGGAGGACAACAGCGAGGCCGTCATCACCGACTTGCGTCCCAGCGCATCGGACACGCCGCCCGCAAACAGCATCGCGAACGCGAGCACGCCGGTGGTCAGTGACAGTGACAGCGCTGCCGTGGCGGCGCTGACCCCATAGTCCCTGCTGAACTCCGGCATCAGGGGCTGCGTGCAATACAACAGCCCGAACGTGGCGACGCCGGCGGCGAACAGGGCCAGGTTGGTCCGGCGAAACGCGGCCGTGCCGTGGCGGATGTATTCGGAGGCCTCAAGTTCCCCCGTGCCAGGTCGATGTTGCGGGCTAGACACCGAAGCCACCTCATCCTGCCTGCCCATCCACTCACACCTTGGTCGCACCGGGGAGCGACAAGGATAGGACGTGGCGCCGCCCGGATCGAGGAAAGTCTCAAACGCCTGTTTGGAAAACGTTTTCCAGGTTCGAAAACCCGGGTGAAATCGACCCGGCGGCCGGCGAACGTGATACATAGTGCAGCACGCGAGCCCGCCCAACGAAAACTCCGGGCTCGAACACCGGCAATGGGGGGCCGGCAAAATGGGGGGAGTCGTGTATCGCAAGCCCATTGCGGTCTTCGTCGCATGCCTGTTCGTGGCGCTTTACGCGCTGGTGTTGCACGCCGCTCCCACTTCGCCCCGCCTGCCTTTGCTGCGGGTCGACGCACTGCCGGCCACGACGCCGCCGCAGCCGGTCGATCAGGTCGTGCACGGTGCACTGGACGCCTCGTTCGTCCCCAGTCCGTCGCCCTATACGCCGAACGCCGCCGACACCCGTCGCTGGTACCGGCTCTCCACCGACATCGACTGGAACAGCGCCAGCCCCCCGGTGCTGAGCTTCACCGGGGCCACCTATATCCGCATCACCGTCTATGCGCCCCCGGACTACCAGCCCCAGGGCTTGTGGTTCGCCCAGACCGAGGGCATCCATCGCTTCTCGCGCCACCACCTCGCCGTCCAGCTGCCGCAGGACCTGCGCGCCGGCCAGCCGGTGTACGTCGAGATCGCCTCGGACAGCTTCTCGCGCCAGATCAAGCCCGCGCTGACCGAGATGGCGCACTACCAGGCCGAAGACCTCGCCCACGTGCGGCTGACCACGCTGTTCGCGAGCGTGCAGTTCACCATGATCCTGGCCGCGATGTGCCTGTGGCTGGTGCTGCGGGACCGCGTGCTGTCGTACTTCATCGGCTACGCCGCGTTCCAGCTCGTGTACCAGATGCTGATGAGCGGCGAGATCTACGAGCTGCCGGGCGGCAGCGTCCTGGTACCGCTGGGCACGCGCGCTCCCTGGCTGTTCGCCACGTTGAGCGCACCGCTTTCGATGTCCTTCATCCTCGAATTCTGCGACCTGCGCCAGATCACCCCGAAGGCCGCCCGCATCCTCAGCTGGATGCGCTGGCCGTTCCTGCCCGCCGCCTTGTTGATCTGGATGCCGTTTGCCGTGCGCACGAACGCGCTGGTCAATTCGTTCAACCTGTGGTTCATGATCACCTCGGTGTGGGCGCTGGGCACGGTGATCCTCGCTGCGATGCGCCACGGCCGGCAGGCGCGCTTCTTCCTGATCGCATGGATGCCGCAGGTGCTGCTCACCCTGCTGCGCGTGGTGCAGATCCTGCTGAAGCTGGACCTGCCACCCTGGCTCGAGTACGGCTATCCGTTCACCATGGCGTTCTCCTGCGTCGTGGTTACGATCGGCCTGGCCGACCTGTCGCTGCGCGCGCGACGCGAACGCGACATGGCCCACCACCTTGCCGACCATGACGCGCTGACCGGCGTGCTCAACCGTCGCGCCCTGGTGCGCCGCCTGCACGCGGCCATTGCGGAGTCCCGCCTGCAGAAGGAACCGCTGGCCCTGCTGTTCCTGGACATGGACCACTTCAAGACCGTGAACGACCGGTACGGCCACCAGGTCGGCGACGCCTGCCTGCGCGCCGTCACCGAAGCCATCGCCGACGAGTTGCGTCCCACCGACTGGCTGGGTCGTTACGGCGGCGAGGAATTCGTGGCCTGCCTGCCCGGGGCGTCCCGCGACAACGCCATGCTCATCGGCGAACGCATCCGCCACCGCATCGAGACGCTGCAGATCCATTCGCGCGGCACCACGCTGCAGACCACCATCAGCATGGGTGTCGCCATCCTCGGCGACCACACCGACACGGCCGACGAACTGATTGCCCGCGCCGACGCCGCGCTGTACCGCGCGAAGCTGGATGGCCGCAACCGCATCGTCGCGCATACCCCTCTTGCCGCTACCGGCCCTTGACCGAAGGAAGCTCGTGGACACACCTCACGTGTTGCAGCCGCACGACTTGGAAGCCGGCGATGTGCTGTTGCACATGGGACGCGGCGAACTGTCCCGATTGATCGCCTGGGTGGGTGACAGCGCCTACAGCCACGCGGCCGTGGTGTACGACGAGACGCAGCTGATCGAGGCCGCCGCCAGCGGCGTGCGCCTCGCGACGCTGGCCCAGCGCATCACCATGAAGGACAACTTCCACTACATCGACGTGTTCCGGCCGTCGCGCCTGCAGCAGGCCGATCACGACACGCTGCTGGGCGACCTGCGCACCGCGCTGGTGCCCTACCTCGGCCGCCCTTATCCGATGACCTCGCTGTTCGTGCTCGGCCTCGTGTGCGCGGTGCGCAACAAGATCCCCGGCAGCCGCGACCTGCGCCGCGTGGTGCGCATGGCGCTGGACCTCGTGGTCGACAACGACCCCGGGCGCGTGGTGTGCAGCGAACTGGTCTACCGCGGCTTCGACGAGGCACCCACCTCGCCCGCGCACGTCTTGCGCCTGCCCGTGATCACGCGCTCCCGCCAGCACACGCCACTGCCCGACATCGACCTGCTCGCGCTCGCGCACGAGACGCTGGACGACCTGCGGCGCGCGGACCGTTCGCCGAGCCTGGCCAGCGAGATTGCCCTGCTGGCCTCGCCGATGCATGGCATGCACGAACTGACCGCGGCCGCTGATGACTCCGACGATGACGATCTCGCGCTGCGCCTGTTGCAGGCGCGGACCCGCCTGGGCATCACGATGCCGAAACAGGCCGCGCTCACCGCCGCCGGCGCGCTGGCCCTGCCGGAGCCGACACCGAATCCTAAGACCGTGTTGCCGGCCGACCTGGAGTTCAGCCCCGGCCTGGTGAAGATCGGTCGCCTTGCCCTGGCGGCCGCCTAGCGATGCGGTGCACTCCGGCGATCACTTCGCCGGAGTGCCATAGGCCCACACGAGGAACGGCGGCAGCATGCGCTTCCACGTCGCCTGGTTGTGCTCGCCGTCGGGCCATGCGCGGAACCCGACATCGGCGGCGGGCGACGGCTGTTCGCCGCCGTCCATGTCCACGCTGTAGCCGAGGTCGCGCAGGCCACGCAGCCGGGTGCCGTCAGGCAGGCGCGTGCCCTCGACGAGATCCCGTGCATCTTCCACCGCATCGATCACGCCGTTGCCATTGCGGTCGTTCGTCTCCTCGCGGCCACCCACGGCAATCCAGAAGCGCAGCGGCTTGCGCGCCGTGGTGCGATCCACCATCGCCTGCGCCAGCCGCGAGGATTCCACCGCCTGCGGGCTGCTGCGGTCCGCGGCGAGCCAGAACGATGGCGAGAAGGCACCGACGCGGCCGAACACGTCCGGATATTCCCAGCCCAGGTTGAATGCGTTCAGCGCGCCCAGGGACCAGCCCAGCGCCGTGCGCCCGTCCGCCCGTGCCCGGGTGCGGTAATGGGCATCGACGTACGGCACCAGCTGCGTGGCGACCCAGTCGGAATATTCGTAGGCATGGCTGCCGATCGGGCCGATGCGCGAACCGCCCACCACGCTGCGGCGGCGTGCCCGGTCGGACAGGCCATAGCCGGAAGCGCGATCCGCCAGCATGTCCACCGCGACCACGATCACCGCTTCGATCGCGTGCTCGGCATGGAGCCGGGCGAGCGTGTCGCGCAGGCCGACCGCCGCCATGTCCTGTCCGTCATTGGCATAGAGCACGGGGTAACGCGTATCCGCCGCGCCCTTGTCCGCGTAACCGGGTGGCAGGTAGACCGTCACCTTGATCTGTTCGAGCGCAAACGCGCTGGCGTCCAGCACCAGATGGACCACCGACGCATCGTCCGCCGCTTGCGCGGCGGCCGGACCCTGCATGCCCGCCGCGAACAGCAAGCCGAGCAGCAGCCTGGGCCACGCCTTCGTTCCGCTCGTCCACCGCCGGGTCATGCTCATTCCAGCACCAGCAGCCAGCCCTTTCCGGGCTCGACCGGTATCGGATCCCCCGGCTTGAACGTGGCCGCCTGCTGGAAGCCATCGACCGGCGTCGCCACGAGTGTCGCCTTGCCGGCGGAAAGGCCCAGCGCCTTCCAGTCGATCGCGAGTTTCACCGAGGTCTTTTGCGGCGCCCACGAGGCCAGCGCCACCAGGGTCTTCTGTCCCTTGCGCACGTAACTGGTCACCAGCACGTCGTCGCGGTCGGTCCTGATCGGCGTGTCGTGCACCCACCAGCCGACCATGTCGGCCTGTTCGATGCCGAACGCATCCCACAGTTTCCACAGCCCGCGCGGATCGCTGCCCGGCGACCAGCCCAGGCGATTGGTCATGCCGAACAGCATGCCGCGCCACGGATTGCCGTCGTGCTGGAGCATCTCGCCCATCAGGCCATACGGGATGCCGGAAATCTCGGTGAGCCAGTAGCCCGGTGAGGTTTTCTCGTAATCGAACTCCTCGCCGAACCACAGGCGGTCGATGTACGGGAACAGTTCCATGTACAGCAGCACGCTGTTGATGTAGCCGTCGCGCGGGTTGTACTGGCTCGCCGAATGCAGGTCGATCAGCGGCTGCTCGCGATGCGCCTGCAGCACCTTGCGCACCCGCTTCATCGTCGTGCGGTCGTAGGCCACGTCATCGAGGTACAGGCCATCGATGCCCATGTTGCGCGCGAGCCAGTCCAGCCCTTCGATGTAGTAGTTGTGCCAGCGGCTCTGGCCGGCGTTGATCACGGCCGCATCGCGATTCTCGGGCACATGCCAGGCGGCGATGTAGTCCCCGTCCAGGTGCTCCTGCAGCCAGGAGAAGCCGCCGCCCTTGCCGCTGCTGACCACTTCGTGGCCCAGGCTCTCCAGCATCGGCAGCTCCGGCGCGCGGTCGGACAGCTCGCGCACGGTGTCGTAGATCTTCACGCGCATGCCGCGCTGGTGCGCCGCCTCGATGTAGGCGCGCATCGCCTGCGGCTCGAGGAACGGATAGTTGATCCACGGATTGATCGGCGTGGCGTGGTGGATGTTCACCACGTTCGCGCCGTCGGCCTTGATCGCATCGAGGTCGCCGTACTTGTGGAAGAAGCGCTCGGCGAAGTGCTCGGACGGCTTGATCGCCTTGAACGGGGTGACGCGCAGGACAAGGTCGTAGTGCAGCGTCTCGCCGGCCTTCATCGTGCGCGGCCCGCTGAACGCCTCCACCGCGTATGCCGCGCGGTCACTGTGCAGGCGAATGCCGCCCTGTCCGCGGTTGTCCCAGGACTCCGGCATGCGCAGCGGCTGCTGGTGATAGAAGTTCGTGTTCAACGGACGCAGGTAGTGCTCGTCGCGCAGGTGGAACTCCAGGCCGGCGTTCACCGCGCCGATCCATGCGCCATCCTGGTTGTTCTGCACGTTCCACTTCCACTGGAAGTCTGCCGGTGCATGATCGCCGGTACGCCCCAGGCCGAGCTGGTACTGGGCCATGCCATGGCTCAACGGCATCTCCAGGCGGATATCGCGCAGTGTCGCCGCGTCCTTCGCCGTCAATGCAATCGAGTAGACCAGCGTGCCGTCCGCCTCCAGGCTGGCCCGTACGTCGCCCTGCAGCGGTCCGGCGGTGCCGGCCACCTGCCAGTGCACCTTGGCAGGGCCGTCCGCCTGCACGCTCGGCGATGCCGAAGCGGTCAACACATGCTTGCCACCGGCATCCTCCACCACCAGGCGCATCGGTGCCGCCAGCATCGCCGTCGGTCGGGCCGCGAATCCCGTCATGCGCTCATCGAACCGACTGGTGATCTGCGCCGGCAGGCCGTTGTTGTCGAGCTTCACTTCGCGCCCCAGCAGGCCCAGCGTGCTGCCCTTGACGGTGATCGCCGTGAACGGCTTCACCAGCGCGTCATCCTGCGCCAGCGTGGAATTGAGCCAGCGCAGGCGCGTGAGCCTGTTCGGATCATCGTCGCCGTGTGCCACCGCCTGTCCGGCCTCCACCGTGATGGTGAGCGGCATCTTCTGCGCCGGCACGCCATCGGCCGCGACCGTCACCTCGCCGTGATACACGCCCGGCGGGGCCGACACCGGCACGTCCAATCCCATCCACAGCGGCTGGATCTTTCCTTCCGGCACGTCGACGCGCGTCGTGAACGGCTTGCCCGCGTAATCGACGCCGCCAAGGTTGAAGCAGGTCAGCGCCGTCGCCGGAATACTGGCGCCGGAGTCGCTGCGCAGGTCACTGAAGGACACGCGCAGGTCATCGACCTTGCCATGCGGCGCCCACGCGCCGATCTGGAAGCTCAGGTATTCCCCACGCAGCGCGCTGTCGCTCAGCACACCCCCCGCACCGCGCCTGGCCCAGCTCTCGGGCAAGGCATCGAACATCCGCACCGGATGCTCGCGCGTTTCCGGGAATACCAGCAGTCGCCCGTCCGCGTGTGCGGCGAGCAGCGCCTTCACTTCCTCCGGCGTGGCGGTGCGCTCCATCGAGGTGTAGGCGTCGAAGTCATCGACGGCCTCGTAGCGCAACACCTTCGCTTGCGGCAGCTTGCGCCAGTCGCGCGCGTCGGTGCCGATCGCGTGCGTCCAGGCCGAATCTGCCGTATCCGTCGGCGCAGCGTAAGTCACCGTGGGATAGTTGCTGCGGCCCTTGCTGGCGTAGGGCTGGTAATAGACGGCATAGGTCCCGGCCCGGGCCGCCTCGAACACCAGCTCGCCTTCGGCCTGGCTGATGCCCCCGCGCAGCACATTCGCCACCGGCTTGCCGTCGGGCCCGGCGACGATGACCGCCACCTGCTCGGGATGCGCGTCGCGGCGCCGCCACGGAATCACCACGCGCACGGCCTTGGCCGGCGCCTTCACCTCGACCAGGTAGCGATGATTGCCCAGCGCATCCGCGTTCCAGCGCAGCGGCTGGAGACTTGCCGGTGCCTGCGCATTGGCCAGTGACGTTGCGCCGAGCAACGCGCCCAGCAGGATCCACGCACTACGCTGCTGCCCCATGATCACCCCGGATCGCCAAAAGGAAGCCAGCCACGCCATGCGTGGCCGGAACCGGGGTGTTTAACCCGAGTCGGCGGCCAGGGGCAAGTTCCAGAGGTGCGGGTCAGGCGCCGCGATCGGTGCGAAGTGTGCGCACGGCCTCGTCATCGCCTGCCGCGGAGCGTCCGCTGATCCAGCCGAACAGCGCGATGCCGACCACGATCATGAGCGCGCCCAGCGCGGAGTATCCATGGGGCCAGGCCTCGCCCAGAAAGCACGCGCCGATGACCGTGGCGAACAGCAACTCGGCCGCCTGCATCGCCTCGACCGCCGCGAGCGAGGTCGGCTCGCGGCGCACCATGTCGGTGGCGCGGAAGAACAGCACCGTGGCGATCACGCCGGAGGACAGCGCCACGCCGCCGGCCAGCACAATTTCGCGCAGGCCCGGCGGCCCCAGGGTGAACCATGCCACGGCCCCCAGCACCAGCCAGCATGGCCAGCTGCACAGGGTCATGCCGAACACGCGTTGCGTTGCGCCGATACGGGTGCCGGTCTGTTCCAGGTGCAGCAGCACCATGCGATTGCCGAGCGGGTACGCGAACGCGGAGAACACCACCGCCGCCATCGCCAGCCAGTCGCTTGCCCGCAGGCGCCCTTGCGCATGCCCCCACTGCAATGCGAACACGCCGGCCAGGATCAGGGCACCGATCGCCACGCTGCCCCATGCCAGGCGCCGGCGCTCGTCGCGATAGATGAAAGGCGCCAGCAAGGGCCCGGCCAGCACGGTGCTCTGGAAGCTGCCGGCGACCAGCCAGGAAGGACCGCTGTTGGCCGCCCAGGTGAGTGGCAGGCCGAACAGCACGAAGCCGACGGTGCTCCACCCCAGCCAGGGGCGCGGGTGAAGGCGCAGCTCCTTCGGCAACTCGCCCAGGCCTCCCTGCCACGGCAGCACCAGCGCCAGCAACGGCAGCGTGATCAGGTAGCGCAGGATCACCGCCCAGGCCCAGTGGCCACCGCCAGCCACCAGGCTGCGGTTGAGCACGTAGGTCATGGTGAAGAACAGCGCGGCGCACAGCGCCAGTCCCACCGCGGCGAAAGCATTGGAGCGCATGGGCGTCCCGTGGCCGAAAACACCGAGTGTGGCAAATGCCGCGGCGTTTTCGAAGGCCGGCGACGGGCCGGCCCAGGTCGGCGTCACGCGGCCGGCGCGAGCGGCAGGCGCAGCTCCACCCGCAGGCCGCCCCCCTCGGCGTTGCGCGCCTCGATGTCGCCACCATGAGCCCGCACCACGCGCTGCACGATCGCCAGGCCCAGGCCGTGTCCTTCCGCGCGCGACGCATTGCTGCCACGGAACAACGGACGGAACAGCGAAGGCAGCTCGGCTTCGGGAACGCCCGGGCCATGGTCGCGTATCGTGCACAGGACATGGTCCTGCACCCGGTCCGCGGCGAGTTCCACCGTGCCGCCCTCGGGGCTGAACTTGATCGCGTTCGCGATCAGGTTGTCGAGCGCCCGTTCCAGCAGCAGGGCGCTGCCCGACACCACGAGCGGGGCCGAAGGCGCCATGGACAAGGCGATGCGGCGCGCCTGGGCTTCCACGTCGGCGCGACCGATGCAGTCATGCAGCAGGGCCGCCAGGTCCACTCGCTCGCGGTTCTCGCCCGGTATGCCGCCTTCCAGCCGGGACAGCGCGAGCATCTCGCCGGTCATGTGGTCCAGGCGGCTGATTTCCTGCTCGGCCTGGCCGAAGTAGCGCGCGGCGTCGTCGGGGTTCTCGCTGCGCCGGGCCAGGTCCAGCAGCAGGTGCAGGCGCGCCAGCGGCGAACGCAGTTCGTGCGACAGGTCCTGCAGCACGCTGCGGTCGTGCGCCACCAGGGCTTCGATGCGCTCGGCCATCGCGTCGAAATCGCGGGCCAGTTGCGCCAGCTCGTCGTGCGCACGCCGGCCTTCGGTGCCCACGCGCGCGGACAGCTCGCCGGACGCCATGCGTCGCGTCGCCTGGCGGATCGCCTCCACCGGACGCGCCACGCTGCGCGCCACCCACCAGCCGACGAGGCCGATGAAGAGCAAGGACAGCACGGCCTGGCTCGCCAGGAAAATGGACTGCCGCGTCTGCGGCCGCACGCGCGCATGCGTGCGACTCAGGGCCACCAGTTGCCGCGTATGACCGTCGCCGGCGTTCACCTGCTGCACGGCGACGTAGATGTTCGGCCACGGCTGCAACACCATGTCGCGCTTCTCGTCCAGCCAGCTCGGCAGCGATCCGCGCAGCCACGACGGCATGCGCACGGGGGCCAATGCTTCGCCGTTCTCGTACAGCGTGGCCTCGATGCCTTCGCGACGCTGCTGCAGCGACCACTCGGCGAGCGCACTGGACCCGCCTTGCTCGTAGGCGCCGTTGGCGCCCTGTGCGAGCGAGGCCCAGTTGATCTCCACCGCCGTGCCGTACTCGATGAAGCGCTGGGTGAGGAAGCCGCCGAACAGCAGCGCCAGCAGGTTCACCGCGCAGAAGCTGACCAGCAGCCGCCAGTAGAGGGAGCTCTTGAACGGACTCACGCTGCCCCCGCCACCAGGCTGTAGCCGGCGCCACGCACCGACTCGATGCGCGGCGACTGCGCCGACGCTTCGGCCAGCTTGTGGCGCAGGCGGCTCACGTGCACGTCGATGCTGCGATCGAAGCGTTCCAGTTCGCGACCGAGCGCCATGCGGGTCAAGGTCGCCTTGTCGACCAGCTCGCCGGCGCGTTGCGCCAGCGCCAGCAGCAACTGGAACTCGGCGCCGGTGAGCGTCAGCTCCTGCTCGTCGACGTAGGCACGCCGCTCGCCCGGCTCCAGCCGCAGCACGCCGACCTGCAGGCTGCCCGCGGTCGCCGGCGCGTTGCGGCGCAGCTGGGCACGCACGCGGGCCAGCAGTTCGCGCGGCAGGCAGGGCTTGGTGAGGTAGTCGTCGGCGCCCAGCTCCAGGCCGATGACACGGTCGACCGGCTCGCCCCTGGCGGACAGCATGATCACCGGCAGGCGATGCTTCAGGCGCAGCTCGCGCAACGTGTCCAGGCCATCGCGGCCGGGCATCATCACGTCGAGGATCAGCAGGTCCGGGCGCGTCGCCGGGTTGTGCAGCATGGCCAGGCCGGCGCCACTGTCATGGGCGACTTCCACCGTGAAACCCTCGCGCTCGAGGTAATCCTTGAGCAGGCCGCACAGGGCCCGGTCGTCGTCAACAATCAATAGTCTCGGCATGGCATGGCTCGTGCTGCTGGACTCATTGAAACGGCGCCCGGGTCCCGCCTCCACCGGCTTTACGCTTCTTTACCTTCACGCAAAGAACATACACGTAGCGCCGTCGTCAAATGGACACACCTCCCCCGTCCACGACGACCCAAGGAACTCTCCATGCGCAAGAACATCACCCTCGCCCTGGCCATGGCTTCGGCCCTGGCGCTCGCCCCGTTCGCCATCGCTGCCGCGGCCGGCCAGGACGGCGGCCCCCACGGCGGCGGGCATGGCGGCCACGGCCACGAGTTCGCCGACGCGTACGCCAAGCTCAACCTGTCCGACGCGCAGAAGGCCAGCATCAAGCAGATCATGCAGAACGCTTTCAGCCAGTCCAGGACGCAGCGCCAGAACCTGCGCCAGCAGCGCGAAGCGTTCGAGCAGATGGCGCCGAACGCGTCCGGCTACCAGGCCGCGGCCACCGCCCTGGCGCAGGCCGAAGGCGCCGCCGCCACGGCCCGCGTGCAGCAGCGCGCCGCCATCCGCGCGCAGGTCTACGCCGTGCTGACGCCCGCCCAGCAGGCCCAGCTGGCCACCATGAAGGCCGACCGCCAGGCCCGCCACCAGCAGTGGGAGCAGTTCAAGGCCCAGCATCCGGTGTCGAGCTCGTCTTCGGCGCAGTAAGCACGCCACACAGAAAAACATTCCACGGCAAAAACAAAAACCGGCGCCAGCCTGCATGCTGGCGCCGTTCTTTTTGCAGCAAACTTTCCTTGTAGGAGCGCACCCTGTGCGCGAGAAGCCTACGAAGCGGTGAAGCCAACCTCCTCCCGCGACGACCGATTTCATGAAGACGTCGCAACGTTGCGATCGCGCACAGGGTGCGCTCCTACAGTGGAGGCATCGATTCTCAGTCGGCCTTGAAGCCGCCCACCGATTCCGCCTTCACGAGCACCGGCGGCGCGTATCCGGCGGGCTTGCTGCCCACGCTGACGCCACCATGGATGCGGGTCTGCTGCGTGTCGCCAAAGAACCAGTAGGGGAACGGCGTGTCCGGCGCGCTCGCTTCATGAAGCCGCGTGCGCAACTCAGGTGGGATCTCAAAGGACAGCGCGGCCAGGTTGTCGTCCAGTTGCGCCAGCTTGGTCGCGCCCACGATCACCGACGCCACCGCCGGCTGCGTCGCCACCCAGTTCAGCGCCACCTGCGCCATCGGCTTGCCGAGTGCCGTGGCCACCTCCTCCAGCGCTGCCACGATGCGCCAGTTGCGCTCGGTGAAACGATCGAAACCGGGCAGTCCCGACACTTTCGCCAGCCTGCCCTCGCCTGCCCCGCCCGCCTCGCTGGGCCGGTACTTGCCGGACAGCAGGCCCATGCCGAGCGGGCTCCATGCGGTGATGCCCATGCCCAGCTCCAGCGCCATCGGCGCGAACTCGTGCTCGAGGTTGCGTTCGATCAGCGAGTACTCCAGCTGCAGGTTGACCAGGGGCGACAACGCGTGCGCCTCGGCATAGGTCTGGGCACGCGAGGCATACCAGGCCGGCACGTCGGAAAGTCCCGCGTAGCGGATCTTGCCGGCACGCACGAGGTCGTCGAGCGTGCGCACCACTTCCTCGGCGGGCGTGATGCGGTCCCAGGTATGCAGCAGGTAGAGGTCGATGTAGTCCGTGCGCAGCCGGCGCAGCGAACCTTCCACCGCGCGCAGGATGTTCTTGCGGCCGTTGCCGCCCGCGTTCGGATTGCCGGGCTGGGCGTTGTAGCTGAACTTGGTGGACAGCACGACGCGATCGCGCACGCCCGCTTCCTCGACGAAGCGGCCCAGCAGCTCCTCGCTGGCGCCTTCGGTGTACAGGTCCGCGGTGTCGATGAAGTTGCCGCCGGCCGCCAGGTAGCGGTCGAACATGGCGCGGGCGGTGTCTTCCGCGGCGCCCCAGCCCCAGTTGTCGCCGAAGGTCATCGTGCCCAGTGCGAGGCGGCTCACGCGCAGGCCGGAACGGCCGAGGGTGTAGTACGAGTCGAGCGACATGGCGAACTCCGTATGGTCGGGATGGCGCCAGTCTGGGCCTTGCCATTACACGGAAAAATAGCCATCGTTTACATGCTTTATTAAGCATGGCTAATCAATGACTGCCGACCACACCGCCGCCCTGCGCGCCTTCCAGCTGATCGCCCGGCACGGCAGCTTCACCCGCGCCGCGGCGGATCTGGAAGTGACGGCCTCGGCGCTGAGCCAGACCCTGCGCCAGCTCGAGACCCATGTCGGTGTGCGCCTGCTGCACCGGACCACCCGCCGCGTGGGCCTCACCGAGGCAGGCCGCGCGTTCCTCGAGCGGATCACCCCGGCACTCGGTGAAATCGACGAAGCCATCGAGGCGTTGCGCCAGCATGGTGACCGCCCGGTAGGCACCCTGCGCATCGCCGTGCCCCAGATGGTGCTGGACAGCCTGATCGCCCCGACGCTGGCCGAGTTCATGCGCGCCTGGCCCGACGTGCGCGTCGACATCCAGGTCGAGAACCGGCTCACCGACCTGGTGGCCGAGGGTTTCGACGCCGGGCTCCGGCTCGGCGAGCGGCTGGCGCGCGACATGGTGGCCGTGCCACTGGGCGGAGCGCAGCGTGCGGTCGTGGTCGCCTCGCCTGCCTACCTGGCGACGCACGGCGTGCCGCAGCACCCGCGCGATCTGGCCGCGCACGACTGCATCCGTTTCCGCTTCAGCAGTGGCGCGATCTATCGTTGGGAGTTCGCGCATCCTTCGGGAACCTCGAAGGGCCAGTGGTTCGAACTGGACGTGGATGGCCCGCTGACCACCAACGAGCCGGCGCTGGCCATTCGCGCGGCCATCGACGGCCTGGGCCTCACCCACATGGTCGAGCTGTCCGTGCGCGCCGCCATCGACGCGGGGCACCTGGTCAGCGTGCTCGACGACTGGTTGCCGCCATTCGACGGCTTCTACCTCTATTACCCCAGCCGGCTGCAGGTGCCGCCCAAACTGCGCGTGTTCATCGAGCACCTGCGCCGGACCATCCCGAAACGAGTGTAGGAGCGCACCCAGTGCGCGACCGCAGCGCCGCAACGACTCCGCGATCCGGTCGCGCACTGGGTGCGCTCCTACATCGTAGGGAGGCGCCTGGCTGGGTTTATCCGCGCCAGTGACCGGATACCCATACGCCAGCCGGCGCGTAATAGCCCGGCACCCAGACGCGTGCCGCATAGTGCGGCCGTGGCTCGACCACCACGCAGCCGGTCAGCGACAACATCGCAGTGCACATGACGGCAAAGGCAAGACCGACGAGCATGAGTCGACGCATGACGTACTCCTCCAGTGGTGGGACTTGCGACGGAGAACGCCGCCCACGAGAGGCCGCTGACCATGCCTGCCAACGTCGATGGCTGCGGTTCATGCACGCGGCAGCCATCGTTCATGCTGTCGTGGCGCTTGCGGATCAGCGTTGCGCCAGTTGCTCCATCACGGTGCGGTAGCGCGCGGCGATGCGGTCTTCGTCGCGATGCACGAAATCGCGCACCATCCATTCACCGCCCACCATCACGTCCCGCACCAGGGGCACGTTGCCGGCAAACAGGAAGCTGTCGATCACCGATGCCTCGTCGCGCGCCGCGAGCAGGGGCGCGCGATCGTCGAGCACGATGAGGTCAGCGCGCGCGGCCTCGCGCAATTCGCCGATCGGCAGCCCGGACGCCAACGTACCGCCACGCAACGCAGCCGGCCACAGCGTGTCGCCCACGCTCTCGCCCGGGCGGCGCGCGGCGATGTTGCGATGGCAGGTCGACAGCCGCTGGCCGTACTCGAGCCAGCGCAACTCCTCCACCGGCGATACCGATATGTGCGAGTCCGAACCGATGCCCAGGGTGCCGTGCGCATCGAGGTAATCGGCCAGCGGGAACAGCCCGTCGCCCAGGTTCGCCTCGGTGGTGGGGCAGAGCCCCGCCACCGCGCCGCTCGCGGCCAGCTGCCTGGTTTCCTGCGCACTCAGGTGCGTCGCGTGAACCAGCGTCCAGCGCGCATCGACGTCTGCGTGCCCGAACAGCCATTCCACCGGGCGTGCACTCCGCGTGGCCAGGCAGTCCTGCACTTCGCCGATCTGCTCGGCAATGTGGATGTGGATCGGGCAGTCCTTGGCGAGATCGTCGGCCAGCACCTGGCGCATGGCTTCCTCCGGCACCGCGCGCAACGAATGCAAGGCGATGCCGACGCGCACGCGGTCGCCCTCGTGGGCACGCAAGGCCTGCAACAGGCGCAGGTACGACGGCACGTCGTGGCCGAAACGGCGCTGGCGCGACGCCAGGGGCCGGCCATCGAAGCCGCCGCTCATGTACAGCACCGGCAGCAGCGTCAGCGTGATGCCGGCCTCGCGAGCGGCCTCGATCAAGGCCAGCGACATCGCCTCCGGCTGCGCATACGGCGTGCCGTCGGGCTGGTGGTGCAGGTAATGGAACTCGCACACCTGGGTGTAGCCGCTCTTCAGCATCTCGACGTAGAGCTGCGCAGCGACCGCCTGCAGTGCTTCCGGGCCAAGCGTGGCCGCGAACGCGTACATGGTCTCGCGCCAGGTCCAGAAACTGTCGTCGCTCTTGCCCTTGCGCTCGGCAAGGCCTGCCATGGCGCGCTGGAACGCATGCGAATGCAGGTTGGGCATGCCGGGCAGCACCCATCGTCCCAGGCGGTTGCCCTCGCCCGCCTCCCGTCCCACCACCACGCCACGGTCGTCCACCTGCACGCCGGCGTCACGTACCCAGCCCTGCGGTGTCCACAATCGATCGGCGGTGTAGTGCGTGGGGATGACGGCGGCCATGGCGTGGACTCCTGGAGGCAATGCGTACCAGTGTAGCCGGAGCGCTCGCCGCCTCGTTCAGCGAGCTGCGGCATAATGCGCGGATGGCCAAGAAGAATCAGGAAAACGCCCCGAAGCTGCTGGTGCGCCTGGCGAAGCCGGCGGACGTCCCCGCGCTGGTCGAACTCACCGGTCGCGTCTACAGCCCCGAATGGGGCCATTCGGCGGAAATGCTGCGCTCCCAGCAGACCCATTTCCCGGAAGGCCAGTTCGTCGTCGAGTACGAAGGCAGGATCGTCGGCTACTGCGCGACGTTCCGCATCGACGAGGCCACCGCGCTCGCGCCGCATACCTGGATGCAGATCACCGGCGGCGGCATGGGCTCGCGCCACCGCCGCGACGGCAACTGGCTGTACGGCATGGAAGTGGTGGTGCACCCGGACTACCGCAACATCCGCATCGGCCAGCGGCTGTACCAGGCGCGCAAGCGCTTGTGCACCGACCTGAAGCTGCGCGGCATCGTCTTCGGCGGCCGCATCCCTGGCCTGGCGCGCAACCTGCAGCGCTACGGCAGCGCCGAGGCCTACGTGCAGTCGGTGGTGGAGGGCAAGCGCCGCGACCCCACCCTGAGTTTCCAGCTGAGCAACGAATTCGAGGTGATCGGTCTGCTGCGCGGTTACGTGCCTTCGGACTATGACTCGCTGGGCTACGCGGCCCACCTGGTGTGGCGGAATCCGCAGCTGCTCAACCAGCCGGACATCCCGTCGATTCCCTCGACGCAACCGCTGCCCGACCTCGTGCGCGTAGCCTCGGTGCAGTACCAGCAGCGGCGCATCCGCTCGTTCGAAGAGTTCGCCACCCACGTGGAGTACTTCACCGACATCGCGGCCGACTACAACGCGGATTTCGTCACCTTCCCCGAACTCATCACGCTGCAGTTGCTGTCGATCGAGAACGAGGAGCTGTCGCCGGTCGAGTCCATCCGCAAGCTCAGCCAGTACACGCCGCAGGTGAAGGAGCTGTTCAGCCGCCTGGCCGTGCACTACAACATCAACATCATCGCCGGCTCGCATCCGACCGAGCAGCCGAACGGCGACATCCACAACGTCTGCTACGTGTGCCTGCGCGACGGTTCCATCCACGAGCAGGAGAAGCTGCATCCCACGCCGAGCGAACGCACGGTATGGAGCATCACGGGCGGCGACACCGCGGCCACCATCCAGACCGACTGCGGTCCGATCGGCGTGATGATCTGCTACGACTCCGAGTTTCCCGAGGTCGCGCGGCATCTCACCGACCAGGGCGCGCTGATCCTGTTCGTGCCGTTCTGCACCGACGTGCGCGAGGGTTACCTGCGCGTACGTTATTGCTCGCAGGCCCGCGCCATCGAGAACCAGTGCTATGTCGTGCTCTCGGGCAACGTCGGCAACCTGCCCGGGGTGAACAACTTCGACATCCAGTACGGCCAGAGCTGCATCCTCACGCCCAGCGACTTCCCGTTCGCGCGCGACGGCATCGCCGCCGATTCCACGCCGAACATCGAAACCGTGCTGTTTGCCGACCTGCACCTGGAAAGCCTGGCCCGCGCGCGCAACGCCGGCGCCGTGCAGAACCTCAAGGACCGTCGCTTCGACCTCTACGAAACGCGCTGGACCCGCAAGTCCGAGGCCAAGCCGTGAGGCCCGAAGGCGACGACGGCGAACCTGCCAGCACGCAGGCCCGGCTCAGGCGCCTGGGCGAATCCGAACTGTTCTCGCTGCCGCAGTGGCGACGTCGCGTCCTGTTCTGGAGCGGTGCCGTGCTGGTGGGCCTGGCGGCCGTGGGGTTTGCCCAGGCGGCGGACTGGGCGTACCGGGTCTTCCACGGCGTGATCACGCACAACCGCTACTGGGCCTTCCTGATCACGCCGCTGACGTTCGCCCTGCTCGCATGGCTGACCCAGGGTGCCCTCAAGGCCACGCGCGGCTCCGGCATTCCGCAGGCGATCGCGGCACTCAAGGTGGAGGATGAAGGCTTCCGCCAGGGCCTGCTGTCCCTGCGCGTGGCCATCGGCAAGATGGCGTTGACGCTGGCCGCGCTGCTCGGCGGTGCGTCGGTGGGACGCGAAGGACCCACCGTGCACGTGGGTGCGGGCCTGCTCTACTCGCTCGGGCGCCGCTTCGGCTTCGCCGAACCCGCCGCCGCGGGACGCTTCATCCTCGCCGGCGCCGCCGCGGGCCTGGCCGCCGCGTTCAACACGCCGCTGGCCGGCATCGTGTTCGCGATCGAGGAAATGAGCGGATCGTTCGAGCATCGCCTGAGCGGCATCCTGCTCACCGCGGTCTTCGTCGCGGGCATGGTGTCGCTGGGCATCCTCGGCAACTACGCCTACTTCGGCCAGTTCGACATCGGACTTCCGCTGGGCAAGGCCTGGTGGGCGGTGCTGGCCACCGGCCTGGTATGTGGCCTGGCCGGCGGCCTGTTCGCGCGGCTCATCGTGCCCAGCGACCATGGCTTCCGTGGGTTCATCGGGCGTCTTCGTGCGCGCCAGCCGGTCGTGTTCGCCGCCGCCTGCGGCCTCGCGCTCGTGTTGCTGAGCCAGCTGACGCATACCGGCCTGTACGGCACTGGTTATGGACAGGCGCGGGAAATCATCGAAGGGCATGCCGATACGGTCTCCGCGTTCGGCGTACTGAAATTCCTCGGCAACATCGCCTCCTATTGGGCGGGCATTCCGGGCGGTATCTTCTCGCCCGCGCTCGCCGTGGGCGCCGGCCTGGGCAACAACCTCACCACCATTCTTCCGGGCGTCGATCCTTCGGCGGTCGCCTTGCTCGCGATGGCGGCCTATCTGTCGGGCGTGACGCAGGCACCGCTCACCGCGACGGTGATCTCGATGGAACTGACCGCGAACCAGCAGATGGTGCTGCCGATCATGGCCACCTGCCTGCTCGCGCGCGCGGCATCGTCCATCCTCTCGCGCAAGCCGGTGTATCGCGCCCTCGCCGACAAGCTGATCGAAGGCTACGAGCATGAGCTCGCCAGGCGCGCAGCGGAGGAACGGGGCGACGAGCCGGAAGCCACCACGCGCCAGAACAGCAGCGCCGAAGATCCTGCCACGCCGATTCCGCCCGCCATCGGGCCCGACGACGACCACACGCCCTCTCCTTCGCCTGAACGCTGGACACCATGAGTCATACCTGGGATCACCTGCTGCTCGACGCCACGCTGGCAACCTTCGCGGACGATGCGCCTTATGGGTTGATCCGCCAGGGTGCCCTTGCCTTGCGCGAGGGACGCATCAGCTGGATCGGGCCGCAGGGCGCCCTGCCCGATGATGCGGAGCGGCGCGCGGCCCGCGTCGATCACCTGGACGGCGCGCTGGTCACGCCGGGCCTGATCGACTGCCATACCCACCTGGTGTTCGGCGGCAACCGCGCGCACGAGTTCGACCTGCGCCTCAACGGCGCCAGCTACGAAGAGATCGCACGCGCGGGCGGCGGCATCGTGTCCACCGTCAAGGCCACGCGCGAGGCGGGCGAGGATGCGCTGTTCGCGCAGGCGCTGCCCCGCGCGCATGCCCTGCTCGCCGACGGCGTCACCACGCTGGAGATCAAGTCCGGATATGGCCTGGACCTGGCATCGGAACGGCGCATGCTGCGCGTGGCGCGACGCATCGGCAAGGCGCTGGACCTGACGGTGCGCACGAGCTTCCTCGGCCTGCACGCGCTCCCGCCCGAATTCCGCGACGACCGCGAGGCCTACGTCGCCCTGGTGTGCGACGAGATGCTGCCCGCGCTGGCCGGCGAAGGCCTGGTCGACGCGGTGGACGCGTTCTGCGAGGGCATCGGCTTCACGCCCGCGGAAACGCGCCGCCTGTTCGATCGCGCCACCCAGCTGGGCCTGCCGGTGAAGCTGCATGCGGAGCAGCTCTCGGATCTCGACGGCGCGGCCCTGGTGGCGAGCTACCACGGGCTGTCCGCCGACCACCTGGAACACCTCAGCGACAGCGGCATCCGCGCGATGGCGGCGGCAGGCACGGTGGCCGTGCTGTTGCCGGGCGCGTTCTACGCCCTGCGCGAAACCCGGCTCCCGCCGATCGCCGGCCTGCGCGAACACCAGGTGCCGATGGCGGTGGCCACGGACTGCAATCCGGGTACCTCGCCCCTGCTCTCGCTGCGCCTCGCCGCGGGCATGGCCTGCACCCTGTTCCGCCTCACGCCGGAGGAAGCGCTGCGCGGCGTGACGGTGAACGCCGCGAAGGCCCTCGGCCTCACCGACCGCGGCACGCTCGCCGTGGGCCAGCGTGCCGATCTCGCCGTGTGGAACGTTCGCGAGCCCGCGGAGCTTTGCTACTGGATCGGTGGCAGCCACGTGCTGCGCGACATCTTCCTCGGTGGCGAGCTGCTGTCGCCGGAGTCCTGAGGGACGCAGTCGATCGCCCGCGTCGCTACTTGCGGGCGACTGGCGTCAACTCGTTGAGCACCTTGCCGTCCGCATCCAGGAACCTGAGGCTGGATGCGCCATCGGCCGCCACGCCCATCACGATGCGGGGATGCCCCTGCGCATCGCGCAGCGAGACCTTGGCCACGCCATCGTCGGTGCGCGTGACGGCAATGCGCGTGGCGCCGTAGTAGCCGTCCTTCTCGCGCTGCTGCAGCAAGGCATCGCGCTGCGCTGCCGGCATCGCCTTCAGCTCGTCGGCGTGGATGAAATCCTGCTCGATCGGACGGTCGGAGCGATCGCTCACGATGAGTCCCGCCAGGTGACCGCTGCGGTCGTGGGCACCCACCAGTTGCACGAGCTGGTCCTGCTCGTACTTGTCGAACGTGAGGCTGCCGCCGCTGTCGACGATCTTGCCGTCCTTGTCCTTGTGCCCGCTGAAGATCAGGCCGCCGTTCTCCGTGCCCTCGTCGTTGTAGAACAGCATGCCGGCATTCGGTCGCGCGTGCGGGTATTCCTTGCCCTTGAAGATCGCGCCCGGGAAGTGGGCCTTGTCCGAGATCACCATGCGCAAGGTGCCGTCCGGCTCCACCAGGTTGATCCGCTGCACGTCCAGCTCGTCGATCTGCAGCTTGTTCGGTTTCACCACGAAACCGGAAAGCAGGGCCGCCACCACCGCCGTCGTCAGCACGCCGGAATAGACCACCAGGAAACGCTGTCCCCACTGCCCTTTCATGCCGTCTCTCCCTGATTGAGCCGGCTCGATTGGAGCACGTGCCCCTGAGCGGGAAACGTGCCGGCCGTCATGGCGACGGGCAAAAAAAAGCCCCCGCCTGGGCGGGGGCTTTTCGGAAGCCGGTCGGACTCAGGCCGACTTCTTCTTCGGAGCAGCCTTCTTGGCGGCGAGCGGCTTGGTCACGGTCGCCTTGGCGCCGGCCACGGCCGGCTGCAGCGAATGCGCGCGGCTGTTGCCGTAGCTGCCACGGTAGGTCTTGCCACGACGGGTCTTGCGGTCGCCCTTGCCCATGAGGGAACTCCTTGATTCGTTGGGGTGAACGGTCGACCATCGTATCAGTGGTCGTGCAAAGCGCAATAGTCAGCGACGGCTCTGCCCGGCGCAGCCATGCGCCTGGTCGGGGCACGGTTCAGTGTCCACCTGCACCGTCACGTGCTGGATGCCGAAGCGCTCCGCCAGCACCTGGTTGATCGCCGCGATCGCCGTCGCGCTGCGATGTCCTTCATTCAACTCGGCATGCAGCGTCGCCATGCGCGAACCGGAAGCCAGCTGCCATACATGCACATGGTGGATGTCGCGGATCGAAGGGTCGGCCTGGCGCAGCGCGCTCGCGACATCACCGGTGCTCAGGCCTTCGGGCACGCCTTCGAGCAGGATGTGCGACGACCGCCGCAACAGCCGCCACGCGCTGTTGAGGATCAGCAGCGACACCAGCAGCGAAAGCACCGGGTCGGCCCAGTTCCAGTCCAGCCAGCGCACCAGCAGCGCGGCGACGACGGCAGCCACCGAGCCCAGCAGATCGCCGAGCACGTGCAGCGTGGCACCCGCGAGGTTCACGTCGTCGTGGGCGTGGCCGTGCAGGGTGCGCAGCACCAGCAGGTTGACGACCAGGCCGACGATCGCCACCACCAGCATCATTCCCGACAGGATGTGGGCGGGATTGAACAGGCGGGTTACCGCTTCGTACGCGATGAACGCCACCAGCGCGAACTGGGTGAGCGCGTTGACGAAACCCGCCAGTACTTCCAGCCGGCCGTAGCCGTAGGTGCGGCGTGCATCCGCCGGCCGCTTGGCGAACCAGGCGCCGGCGATCGCCAGCAGCAACGCCAGCGCGTCGATCAGCATGTGGCCGGCGTCGGCCACCAGGGCCAGCGAACCGGACCAGAAGCCGCCGACCATCTCCACCAGCATCATCAGCGTGGTGAGTGCGAACGCGAAGATCAGCTTGCGCTCGCGCCCGCTGATACTGCCGTGGTCATGATCGTGGGAATGGCCATGCGCATGACCGTGGTGGTCATGATCGTGATCGTCGTGCGTGTGCGCGTGGGCCGTGGTCATGCGCAAATGCTAGGAAGCGTGCGGCCCGTTACACAATCACCCGCACCGCCCGCGCGGCAGGATTCAATGCGCACAACTGGGACCGTGCACGTGCACGGCGCGATGCGTGCGCAGGTTGACGAAGTGCGCCGCCGCCACCAGCAGGCCGCCACAGGTCACCAGCACGCTGTGCAAGGCAAGGGAGTAACCATCCGCGAACGTGACGCCGACGATCAGCAGGATCAGCCCCGGCATGCCCAGCATCAGGGGCAGCGGGCGGTGGTGATGGCGATAGCTGGTCACTAGGCTGAACAGGGCCAGGGCGCTGGCGAACAGCACGAATCCACGCTCGAAGCGGTGATCGGCCAGGAAACCCAGGCCCAGCAGCGGCAACAGCGCCAGGACGAATGGCAGCGCCGCGCAATGGATGGCGCACAGGAACGAAGCCGTGGCGCCGATCCGGTCCGCCATCGACCACCAACGGGTTTTGGGCTCTTGCTGGGCTTCCATCGGTCTGGATCGGAGCGCATCGCGAGTCGGGCCAGTGGCCCGGTCACGACATGTTACATTATAACGTCGCAAAAGCAAGCCCGTCCGAAGCCGGGTTTCCGGGGCCCGGATCAGCCCTTGCGGCAGTTCTTGCAGAGCCCGTGCACTTCCAGTGTCTGCGCCTGCGGGCGGAAGCCGAAGGCCTTGGCCTGCGCCTCGATCAGCTCGGCCACCCGCTCGTCGCACACTTCCTGGGCGCTGGAGCAGTTGTCGCAGATGAGGAACGGCACCTGGTGCGCCTCCGCCGGGTGATGGCAGGAGACGAAGGCGTTGATGGATTCGAGCTTGTGGATGAAGCCGTGCTCGAGCAGGAAGTCGAGCGCGCGGTACACCGTGGGCGGCGCCGCATTGCCGTGCCGTTCGCGCAGCTGGTCCAGCAGGTCGTAGGCCTTCACGGGCTTGCCGGCGGCGGCGACCAGTTCCAGCACTTCCTTGCGCAACGGGGTCAGGCGCAGGCCACGTTCCTCGCTCGCGTGCTCCACCGCACGCACGAAGCTCTGCGCGTCGTCGTGATGATGGTGATGCACGTGCGGCTTGCCTGAAACGGTCTCACTCAATGGGTTCACCTCGGCGCCCATGATACACCCCCGCGCAAGCCACCATTCAGCGTTTACCCGGCAGGGGCGGCGGCATGGCGGCTGGTTTGGGGCGCGGCCGCATCAACACCACGAACCAGCCGAGCGGCCCCAGTACGGCGGCCCACACGATGCCCTCCACCAGGCGTCCCCGCCACCAGCCGATCAGTGCGCCCACCACCACGAAGGCCACGCTCCACCAGAACAGCGCGGCCAGGGGCAGCATGTCCATCAGGTTCATGAAGATGCGCAGGAATGCGTCAGGACTGTCCGGATCCACGCCCTGCATCGCCTTGTCCAGCCATTGCTCCACCAGGCACCCGTCGACTCATCAGGATGGATGGATAATGCGGCCTCGGCGGGCAGCTTGCACCCCTGCCCATCAGGGCCTGTTAACGCTATTCGCGTAGCTCGCTTGGTTCGTCCGTGGCGGTTCAGTGGTAGTGCGTGGCTTTGCCTGGCCGGCTGCCAGGCAAAGCCATGCGCTGCCGCCGGGCGGCCACGGATGAACCACCCTTCGGGCCGGGTCTGTTTGCCACCATGCCGCGTCTTCGCTCGGTCGTTTACGGACGTACACTCTCTCCCTCTTCCTTGCCTGGCGGGCAAACAGCTCCCGGCGCGAGCCTCGCGAATAGCGTTAACAGGCCCTAGCCGGACGGAAACCATGCGTTGCCTGCTGATCGAGGACGACAACCAGACCGCCAGCCTGATCCGCGAAAGCCTGCAGCAGGCCGGGCACGAGGTGGCGGTCTGCCACGATGGGACCAGCGGCATGACCCGTGCCACGCACGAACTGTGGGACCTGGTGGTGCTCGATCGCATGCTGCCCGGCGGACTGGATGGCCTGGACATCCTCTCGGCCATGCGCACCCGTGGCGATCGCACGCCGGTGCTGGTGCTGAGCGCGTTGAGCAGCCTGGACGAGCGCATCCGGGGCCTGCGCAGCGGCAGCGACGACTACCTCACCAAGCCGTTCGCCCTCGATGAACTGATGGCGCGCATCGAGGCCCTGGCGCGTCGCGCCGGGCAGCACAGCGACCTGGACCTGCTCGGCGTGGGCGATCTCACGCTCGAGCCGCGCACGCGCCGGGTCTTCCGCGGCGGGCGGCCGATCCTGCTGCAGCCGCGCGAGTACCAGTTGCTGGAATACCTGATGCGCCACCAGGGCGAGGTGGTGACGCGCAAGATGCTGCTGACCGCCGTGTGGGGTTATCACTTCGATCCGGAGACCAACGTGATCGACGTGCAGATGAGCCGCTTGCGCAACAAGATCGACAAGGACGAAGCGCAGCCGCTGATCCGCACCGTGCGCGGCGTCGGCTTCACCATCGACGCCACGGCATCCGGCGATGGCGATCTCTAGCTTCCGCCACTCGGTGGTGTTCCGCATGGCGGCAGGCTACGGCCTGCTGCTGCTGTTCTCCGTCGCGGTGATCTCCGCCGTCTTCTATGTCGCCACGGCCGGCCTCCTGCGTCGAAACATCGACCAGCAGCTCGGCAGCTCCTCGCGCCACCTGGCGCAGCTGGAAGAGCAGTACGGCATCGGCGCCCTCGCCCGCGAGGTCAACAGCCTGCTCAACGACAACCAGGACAGCGACACCGAGATCTACCTGCTGCTCGACCGCCAGGGCCACAAGCTGGTGGGCAACCTCACCGCCTGGCCCAGCGACGCCGTCGCCGGCGATGGACTGCACCAGCTCGAAGTGGAGCGCCTGGGCCGACACTCCTCCAGCCGCCTGCAGACGCGCGTGCTTCCCGATGGCTCGGTGCTCGTCGTCGGACGCGACATGGGCGACGTCAGCGAACTCGAGCACATGATCGTGGTGGCGCTGGGCCTGGGCGGCATGCTCGCCCTGGTCCTGGCCGGCGGTGGCGCAGTGCTGTTCCGCTCCCAGCTGCAGCGCCAGCTCAAGGCGATCCATCGCACCACCACGGAGATTGCCGCGGGCCAGCTCGATCGCCGCATCGCCGTGGTCAATTCGCGCGACGAGTTCGCTGTCATCGCCCATGACGTCAACGGCATGCTCGACGAAATCCAGCGCCTGATGGACACCTCGCGCAATGTCTCCAATGCCATCGCGCATGACCTGCGCACGCCGCTGGGACGTGTGCGCGGCGCGCTGGAGCACTCGCTGCGGTCCCCGGAACGCCAGGTCCGGCTGCCGCAGGAAGCGCAGCGCGCGATCGACGAGATCGACGGGCTCATCACCGTGCTCGACAAGCTGCTGCAGATCGCCGAGGCCGAATCCGGCGTGCGGCGCCAGAGCTTCGAGCCGGTGGCGCTGCGCGGACTGCTGGACGACATGGTCGAGCTCTACCAGCCTGCGGCCGAATCGCAGTCGATCCAGCTGTACTGCCACGTGGACGGCGAACCGCGCGTGTTCGCCGACCGCCACCTGCTGGCCGGCGTGCTCGCCAACCTGCTCGACAACGCGTTCAAGTACGCCGGGCTAGGTGCCCACATCGCGGTCAGCGCGCGGCAGGAGGGCGCGCGCGTGCACGTCTGCGTGCAGGACGATGGCCCGGGTATCGCGGAGGCCGCGCTGTCGCGTGTCACCGAACGTTTCTTCCGTACCGACACCAGCCGCCACCAGCGCGGCAATGGACTGGGGCTGAGTATCGTGGCGGCCGTGGTCGAGCTGCATCGCGGTCGTCTCGTGCTGTCCAATGCCGGACCCGGCCTGAAAGTCGAGATCGACCTGCCAGCGGCAAGTCTTTCCAAACCGTAACTGTCGCCAGGCGGGGCGTGCGACTAAGGTGCGCGTGACCCTTTACGCACGCCGGCCTGATCCCACCCCGTGACGGCTGGCGTGCACCCCAACGCCCGGATCGGGACCACACCCGGTCGATGGATGCGTGCCCCCGTGTCCGGCTCGGCATAAGCGACAGAACCATGAAGAACCATCAAGGACGACTGGTGGCCGCGGGTTGCCTGCTGGCAGCACTACTGCTGGTGCTCGCCGCGCGGCACGAGCTGCCCGCCACGGCCCATGCCTCCCCGCGCCCCGCCATCGCGGACACGCAAACCGTCGCCGTCAATCCGCAACAGGCCCGGCAGGTACACGTGGCCGAGGTGACGCAGCGCGAGTTCTATCCCTCGGTCGACGCCGTGGGCTACGTCGACTACGACCAGGATCACCTGGCCCAGGTCGGCTCGCCGTATGCCGGGCGCGTGCGCGAGGTATTCGCCAGGGCCGGAGACAAGGTCGAACGCGGGCAGGCCTTGTTCTCGCTGGACAGCCCCGACCTCGCCCAGGCCGAAGCGTCCCTGGTGAGCGCGGCCGCCGCGCGCGCGCAGACCGGCGCGGCCCTGGAGCGCGCGAAGGGCATGGCCCAGGTGCAGGCGAATGCGCCGCGCGACCTGGAGCAGGCCATCGCGGACCAGCAGACGGCCGAAGGCAACTACCAGGCGGCGCGGCGTGCGTTGCACATCTTCGGCAAGAACGACGCGGACATCGATCGCATCGCCGCGACGCGGCGGGTCGACGGCGAACTGCGCATCGACAGTCCCATCGCCGGCGGGGTAACCGCGCGCAACGTGGCACCGGGCGACCTGGTGCAGCCGGGCAATGCGCCGTCGCCCTTCAGCGTGTCCGAACAGGACAGCCTGTGGCTGGTGGCGAACGTGGTCGATACGGATGCGGCGCAGGTCCAGGTGGGCCAGGCGATGACGGTGAGCCTGCCCGCCCTGCCGGGCCGCCGCATCGACACCCGGGTGACCTACGTCGCCAGCGGTTCGGACCCCGCGACCCATCGCGTGATGCTGCGCGCCGTACTGCACGCGCCCCCTGCCGGCCTGCGCCCGCAGATGCTGGCGAACTACCGCATCCGCACCGCCGAGCCGAGCCGGCACGACGCACTTCCCGTCGACGCCGTCGTGCGCGAGGGCAGCGGGGCCATGGTGGTCTTCACCACCACCGACGGCCTGCGCTTCACCCGCCATCCGGTGCAGGTCGGCAGCTTGCAGGACGGGTTCTACCCGGTACTCGCCGGCCTGCCGCCGCACGAGCGCATTGCCACCGAGGGTGCGCTGTTCCTGAGCAACGCGCTGGCGCTGCAGTCGCAGTAAGCGCCCTACATCCATCTGCCGACGCCAGGGATCGATCGTGTTCAAAGGCCTCGTCGCGTTCGCGCTGACCCGCCGTGCCATCGTGATGATGGCGCTGGCCGCTTTCATCATCGCCGGCCTGTTCGCGTATGCGAAGCTCAACATCGAGGCCTATCCGAACCCTGCGCCGGTGATCCTGGAAATCACCGCGCAGGCGCCGGGCCTGTCCGCGGAAGAGATGGAGCGCAGCTACACGCGGGCGATGGAAGTGGGCCTGGCCACCACGCCGGGCGTCGAGAGCGTTCGCTCCACCTCGTTCTACGGCCTGTCATTCGTACGCGTGACCTTCAAGTACGGCACCGACTACTACGCCGACTACACGCAGGCCGCGCTGGCCCTGCAGCAGAACGTCAGCCTGCCGAACGGCTTGCAGCCGCAGATCCAGGCCTCCAGCCTGGTCGGAGAGATCTTCCGCTACCAGCTGGTCGGGCCGCCCTCGACCAGCCTTACCGAACTGCGCACGCTGCAGGACTGGGTGGTGACGCGGCGCCTGCTGTCGGTGTCCGGTGTCGCCCAGGTGGTGACCTGGGGCGGCACCACCAAGGAATACGAAGTCGAGGCCGATCTCGCCAGGCTGCAGGGTTACGGCATCACCCTGCCCCAGCTGGTGAGCGCCATCGGCAACGCGAACAGCAACGTGGGCGGACGCACGATCAATATCGGCCAGCAGTCGGTGAACATCCGCGGTATCGGCCTGGTCAGGAATGTCGACGACATCGGCAACACCGTGCTGGGCCAGAACAACGGCACGCCGGTACTGGTGAGGGACGTGGCCAAGGTGCAGCTGGGCGCCGTGCCCCGGCTGGGGCGCGCCGGGCGCGACAACCAGGACGACGTGGTCACCGGCATCGTGGTGATGAACCGCACGCTGCAGACCAATGAAGTGGTCGCACGGGTCAAGGACGAAGTCGCCAGGCTCAACGCCGACGGCACGCTGCCGCCCGGCGTGAAGCTGGTGCCGTTCTACGACCGCTCCACTCTGGTGGCGGTCACCACGCACACCGTGCTGCACAACCTCGTCTTCGGCTGCCTGCTGGTCTTCCTCATCCAGTGGGTCTTCCTGGGCGATCTGCGCAGCGCGATCATCGTCAGCGCGAACATCCCGGTGGCGCTGTTCTTCAGCATCATCATCCTGGTGCTGATGGGCGACTCGGCGAACCTGCTGTCGCTGGGCGCGGTGGACTTCGGCATCATCGTCGACTCGGCGGTGATCCTGATCGAGAACATCTTCCGCAATTTCCAGAAGACCCACGAGGAACGCCAGGAACTGCTGCACGAGTCCGTGCAGAGCGATCTCGGCGCCTACATGCGCGGCGGCGCAACCCATGGCTGGACCGATCGCCTGCGCCTGCTGTTCATCAGCGCGATGCAGGTGGATCGCGCGGTGCTGTTCTCCTCGGCCATCACCGTGGCGGCATTCATACCGCTGTTCACCATGCAGGGCGTCGAGGGGCAGATCTTCAACCCGATGGCGCGCACCTACGCCTATGCACTGTCCGGCGCGCTGATCGCCACGTTCACCATTTCACCGGTGCTGGCTTCGCTGCTGCTGCCGAAGCACGTCAAGGAAACCGAGACCGCCTTCGTGCGCGCGATCCGCCGCGTCTATACCCCGGTGCTGCGCTGGGCGCTGGCGCGGCGCCGCACCACGGTGGGCCTGGGCGTGGGCTTCCTGCTGCTGGCCGCGCTGCTGCTGACCCGCGTGGGCACCGAATTCCTGCCCGCGCTCGAGGAAGGCAACCTCTGGATCCGCGCATCGATGCCGCCCACGATTTCGCTGGAAGCGGGCGCGGACAAGGTGAACACGCTGCGCCACATCCTGCTCAGGCATCCGGAGGTGGTGACCGTGGTGTCGCAACATGGCCGCCCCGACGACGGCAGCGACGCCTCGGGCTTCTACAACGTGGAGCTGTTCGTGCCGCTCAAGCCGGAAGACGAATGGCCCGGCGGACACACCAAGGAAAAACTGGTCGCCGAGTTGCAGCGAGAATTCGAGGACGCCCTGCCCGGCGTCGAGTTCAACTTCTCGCAGTACATCCAGGACAATATCGAGGAAGGCCTGTCCGGCGTGAAGGGCGCCAACTCGGTGAAGATCGTCGGTCCCGAGCTGCCCGAGCTCGAACGCCTCGCCGACGAGGTGATGCACGAGATGCAGAAGGTGCGCGGCGTGCAGGATCTTGGCGTGTTCCACGTGCTCGGCCAGCCGAACCTCGACATCACCATCGACCGCGCCAGGGCCGCCCGCTACGGCCTCAACACCGGCGACATCAACACCGTGGTGCAGGCGGCGGCCGGCGGCACCTCCGCCACCACCGTGCTGGAGGGCGATCGCCAGTTCGACCTGGTGGTACGCCTGGCGCCGCAGTACCGGCGCAGCATCGAGGACGTCGGCAATATCCAGGTGGGCTACAGCCTGCCCAATGGCGGCAACGGCTACGTGCCGCTGCGCGACGTCGCCAGCATCACGCTGGACACCGGTGCGTCGTACATCTATCACGAGCGCAACGAACGCTTCGTGCCGGTGAAGTTCAGCGTGCGAGGACGTGACCTGGGCAGCACCGTCGATGAGGCACAACGGCGCATCGCCCAGCACGTCATCCTGCCGCCCGGCTACCACCTAGCGTGGGCAGGTGAGTTCAACGACCTGCAACAGGCGAAGCAACGCCTGGCCGTCGTGCTGCCGATCGCGGTCGGACTGATACTCGCGTTGCTGTTCGCGCTGTTCAATTCGTTGCGCGACAGCCTGCTCACGCTGGCCGCGATCCCGTTCTCGATCGGCGGCGGCATCATCGCGCTGTATCTTTCGGGCCTGGATTTCAGCATCTCCGCGGCGATCGGGTTCGTGTCGCTGTTCGGCGTCTCGGTGATGAACGGCATCCTCGTCATCACCTATTTCAACCACCTGGTATTCACCGGCCACACGCCGATGGACGCGATGGCGCAGGCCGCCGAGCAGCGCATGCGCCCCATGCTGATGACGGCGCTCTCCGCCTGCATCGGCCTGCTGCCCGCCGCGCTTTCGCATGGCATCGGCAGCCAGGTGCAGCGCCCGCTGGCCACCGTGGTGGTCGGCGGCATGCTGATCGGCCCCGTGATGCTGCTGGTGGTGGCCCCGGCACTGCAGGTGCTGGTGGTGGAGTGGTCGCACAAGCGTCGCCAGCGCCGCCTGCAGAGGAGCGTGCCATGACCGTTTGCTTCAAATCCTGGCGCCACGGCCTGCTCGCCTCCGTCATCGCCGTCTGCGCAGGCTGCGCGGTAGGGCCCGACTATCAGCGTCCATCCACGCCCGCGCCTGCCCGCTTCACCCGCGAAGCGCTGGGTGACACGGCCGGAAGCCGCAGCGGTGGCTCCCAGCAAGGGTTGTCCAGCGAGGCGATCAGCGAGACCTGGTGGCAGGTATTCGGATCCGAGGCGCTCAATGCGAAGGTGCGGCGCGCGCTGGCGCACAATCCGGATATCGACGCCGCCATGGCGGCGCTGCGCCAGGCCCAGGAGAACGTGGCGGCCCAGCGCGCGACGTTCTTCCCCAGCGCCCAGCTCAGCTATGCGCCCTCGCGCCAGCGGGACGCGGTGGGCACGCTCTCGCCCGCGCTGACCTCGGGGTCGACCTATTACACGCTGCACACCGCACAGCTCAATATCAGCTACGCCCCCGACGTGTTCGGTCTGAATCGGCGAACGGTGGAGTCGTTGCAGGCCCAGGCCGACAACCAGCGCTATCAGCTGGAAGCCGCACGGTTGAGTCTTGCGGCGAACGTGGTCAACGCGGCCATCCAGGAAGCGTCGCTGCGAGCGCAGATCGACGCGACCCATGCGGTGATCGACGCCCAGACCCGCGCGCTCGCCATCCTGCATGACCAGGCCAGGCTCGGTTATGCCTCCGCCCTCGACGTGGCCGCGCAGGAGAGTGCCCTCGCACAGGCTCGCCAGGTGCTGCCCGGCCTGCAGAAGCAGTTGCAGCAGAACCGCGACCTGTTGGCCGTGCTGTGCGGCGACACCCCGGACCAGGCCGGTGCGCCGGAGTTCGACCTGGAACACCTGACCCTGCCGGTGGCCCTGCCGCAAGCCCTGCCCTCGCAGCTGGTGACGCAGCGTCCCGATGTACGCGCTGCCGAAGCGAGCGTGCATGACGCCAGCGCGCAGGTGGGCGTGGCCCTGGCCAATCGCCTGCCGCAATTCACCCTGTCCGGCGCCTATGGCGGCAGCGCAACTTCGTTCTCGCGCATGTTCACCGACGACAATATCTTCTGGACGCTGGCCGGCAGCATCAGCCAGACGGTGTTCGATTTCGGCGCGCTCAGGCACAAGCAGCGCGCCGCCGAGGCGGCACTGCAGCAGTCGGCCGCGCAGTATCGCGGCGTGGTGCTGGGGGCGTTCCAGAACGTGGCCGATACCTTGTACGCCATCGACAGCGATGCACGCGCACTGGCGGCTGCGGATGACGCGGAACAGGCGGCGCAGCGCACGCTCACGCTCACCCAGAAGCAGCAGCAGCTGGGCTTCGTGAATGCGCTCGCGTTGATCAGCGCGCAGCAGGCGTACGAGCAGGCGCGCATCTCGCGGGTGCAGGCGCAGGCGGCGCGGCTGAGTGATACGGCGGCGTTGATCCAGGCGTTGGGGGGTGGGTGGCAGGATGATTCGGGGGCGAAGACGTCGGGCTGACTTTTGGCTGTCGCTGCGCTCCATTCGGGACGATCGGGTGAAATGGCTCGCCTGCGGCGGGCTTCCTGACCGCTGCCGCGCAGCGGCACATCGTTTCGCGGAGCTGATGATCGCCGTTCGTTGTGGGAGCGCACCCTGTGCGCGACCGCAGCCTTACGGCGTCACCGCTCCGTTGGCTTTTCGCGCACTGGGTGCGCTCCTACAGGCAGTAGGCAGTGCTGCCGCGAGCACCCGCCCCTCCCCCCGGCCTCTCCCCGGAGGGGAGTGGGCGCGAAGCGGGCGACGCTTAAAGTCCTCTGCGCTATGGCGCGTGGCGGTGTAGCCGCTGGCTATAGGCAGAGGCTGTCGCAATCAGGGCTTCGCAGACTCCCGGGCTTTTCCCCGCATCCCGCTGCCAGCTCTGGCTCTGAAGGTCATTTTCTTCGGGTTACTTTTCTTTTGGACCAGCAAAAGAAAAGTGACTCGAGCTTCCCACGGGGACTAGCTTCGCGTCGCCGGCAGGAGATCGAAACGCCCGCCGCGTAGACGGCAAGCTGGCGGTGATACATCAAGAATAGGCCGAGCCTCCGGATGACGGGCTCTTGGCTCCTGAAGAGCTTTTCCGACCTGCACAGTAATGACGGACAGGGCAAGAACCGCGCCCTCTCCCCAGCCCTCTCTCCCACAGGGACTACCTTCGGGTCGCCGGAGGGAGAGGGGGCTACTGCTCGCACTAGCCAGCTTCCCCTACGGGCCTCGCGCCACGACGGCCTTCACCGGGTCACAGGGCGCGCCAAGGCGCCCTCAACCCTGCGCCTTGGCAACCGCGTCATCGATCCGCTTGAGCGCCACCTCGCGCCCCGCCAGGTAAATCGTGTGGTCGATCGACGGTGACACCTGCGTGCCCGTCATCGCCACGCGCAGCGGCTGGGCGATCTTGCCCATGCCCAGCTCCAGCTTCGCCGCCACCTGCTCGATCACGCCGTGGATCGGCTCGGGTTTCCATTCCACCTCCGCCAGCAGGCCCTTGGCCGCTTCCAGCACGGCGATCGCGCTGTCGTTCTTCAGGTGCTTGGCCACCGCCTTGTCATCCCACTCGACGATGGGGCCATACCAGATCTTCGCGCGTTCGGCCATTTCCTTCAGCGTCTGCACGCGGTCGCGCAACGCGACGATCACGTCCGCGGGCTTCGGCCACGTGCTGAAGTCGATGCCGGCCTGCGCCAGGTGCCACTCGAATTCCGGCACGATCGCGCCCGGCTCTTCGCTCTTGAGGTAGTGCTGGTTGAGCCAGGACAGCTTGGTCACGTCGAAACGCGAGGCGGCCTTGTTGACGTCGCCGATGTCGAACAGGCGCACCATCTCCTCCCCGGAGAAGATTTCCTGGTCGCCATGCGACCAGCCCAGGCGCACCAGGTAGTTGAGCAGCGCGTGCGGCAGGAAGCCGTCGTCGCGGTACTGCATCACGCTCACCGCGCCGTGGCGCTTGCTGAGCTTCTGCCCGTCGGGGCCGAGGATCATCGGAAGGTGCGCGAATTCCGGCACCGGCGCGCCCAGCGCCTTGTAGATGTTGATCTGGCGCGGCGTGTTGTTCACATGGTCATCGCCGCGGATCACCTCGGTGATGCCCATGTCGATGTCGTCCACCACGACGGCGAAGTTGTAGGTGGGCCAGCCGTCGGAGCGGAAGATCACCAGGTCGTCGAGCTCGGCGTTGCTCCACTCCACGCGGCCCTTCACCTTGTCGTCGAACACCACCGAGCCTTCCAGCGGGTTCTTGAAACGGATCACCCGGTTCGGATCGTCACGGTACGGCTCGTTGCGATCGCGGTAGTAGCCGTTGTAGCGGGGCTTCTCGCCCTTGGCCATCGCCTCGTTGCGCATGGCCTCGATCTCGTCCTTGCTCTCGTAGGCGTAGTAGGCCTTGCCGGCCTTCAGCAGCTCGTCGGCCACCTGCTTGTAGCGTTCCAGGCGGGCAGTCTGGTAAACCGGGCCTTCGTCGTGGTGCAGGCCCAGCCAGTTCATGCCGTCGAGAATCGCCTGCACGGCCGCTTCGGTGGAGCGCTCGCGGTCGGTATCCTCGATGCGCAGCACGAACTGGCCGCCGCGGCGGCGCGCTTCCAGCCAGCAGTACAGCGCCGTGCGGGCGCCGCCGATATGCAGGAAACCGGTGGGACTGGGGGCGAAGCGGGTGCGAACGGTCATGGGAACCAGCAGGGGACGCGAAGGAAGTGGTCGATTTTAGCCGATACCAGCACGGGAGCCGACCGTTTCGCGCCAGCCTCCTGCGAGCCGCCCTGCTCGGCCCGGCGCTGGGGGTCCTGCTCGGCCCCGCGCCGGCGTGGGCGGACAACCCCGGTTACGACCGTCCTGGCCTGGGTTTCACGCCCGTCGTGCTGAGTCCAGGCGACGTTACCCTCGAACAAGGCCTGCCCACCTGGACGCGCGACCAGGACAAGGCCTCGATCCAGTCCCAGTACACCACCGACACCCTGTTGCGCCTGGGCGTGGGCGGGCCATTCGAAGCGCAGCTGGGCACCTCACCGTTCAATGCCGTGCACGACATCGAGTCCGGCACCGACAGCTGGAGCCATGGTCGGGGCGATACCGTGCTGGGCCTGAAATTCGCCCCGTGCAAGGCCGACGCCACGCTGACCTGGGGCCTGCTCGGCAACATGGAACTCACGGACGGCTCGCCCTCGATGCGCAACGCGCACAAGACCTACCTGCTCGGCGCCGACCTCAACTGGCAGCTCAGCGATTACGACGGCGTGGGCGGCTACCTGGAGCGGGCGCGCAATGACAACGACCATCGCACCACCGTCGCCCTCAACGAGAGCCATCTGCTCGACAAGGCGGTGGTCGGTTACGTGGAACTGGCCCAGGTACGCGAAACGGGCGTGGGCAGCGGCACCCAGGCCGGCGCGGGCGTGGCATGGCTGGTGAACCACCGGGTGCAGCTCGACGGCGGCCTGCGGGGGCGCGTCGCCGGACACGCCCAGCAGTGGATGGTCAGCCTGGGCGTGTCGGTCTTCCTGGGGCGCTGACCCGTCCGCGTGGACGGGCCGCGATGATCACTTCACCGTGATGGTCACCGTCTTGGAGACCACCGGCGGGTCGAACGGAACATGGTTCTCGTCGGCCAGCTCGAGCTGCAGGGTGTGCTTGCCGGGAGCGAGCTTCACGGTGGTTTCGGTCTGGCCGTTGCCGAAGTGCAGGTGCTGCTCGTCCTTCGGAATCGGCTGGCCCGCGGCAGGCAGGTCCTTCACGTCCACCAGCAGGTGGTGATGGCCCGTGCCTTCCTTCTTCATGCCCGCCGGCGCCACGCCCATGCCCTTGAGGCCGAACTGCACGGTGACTTCGGTGCCGACGATGGCACCGTCCTTGGGCGAGATGATGTAGACCTCGGCACCCGCTGGAGCCTTCGTGACCGGCACGCCCGGTGCATCGGCGGCGAAAGCGCCACCCGCGGCAACGGTGAGTGCGAGTGCAAGCAGCATACGTTTCATCGACGTGTCTCCACGGTGACAAGTCCCCGCAGTGTAACCACGAATCGGTCATGAGGGTGTCGACTGCGGCCAGACCCATGACCATCGTCACGTGGACGTCATACCCGCGCCACGCGGCCGCAACGCCCAGGGAGGAACCTGCACCGGGCCAGCCAACGGTATTCCCAAGTGCGCATCGGCATTGTCAGCGAAACCTATCCACCCGAGATCAACGGCGTGGCACTGACCGTGCACAGCCTCGCAGCCGGACTCGCGGCGCAGGGGCACACGGTCGATCTGATTCGTCCCCGCCAGCAGCACCCCTTCCAGGACGAGCCCGGCATTGCCGCGCTGGATGTCCCCGGTGCCTCGCTTCCGCGTTATCCCGGCCTGCGCTTCGGCTGGCCCGCCGGCGGCACGCTACGTGAACGCTGGACGCGACTGCGCCCCGACGCCATCTACGTGGCGACCGAGGGCCCGCTGGGCTGGTCGGCCATCCGCACGGCCAAGCGCCTGGGCATACCGGCAGCCACAGGTTTCCACACGCGCTTCGACACCTACGCCGACCACTACGGCGTGGGTTTCCTCACCCCCGTCGTGCGCGGCTACCTCCGTCGCTTCCATCGTCGTGCCGCCGCCACCCTGGTGCCCACCGATGCCCTGGCCGCCGAACTGACCGCGCTCGGCGTCGATACCGCGCGGCTGCTGCGCCGCGCGGTCGACACGCAGCTGTTCCATCCGCGCCACCGCAGCGCGGAACTGCGCGAAACCTGGGGCGTCGATGGCAACACGCCGGTGGTGCTCTACGTCGGGCGCATCGCGCCGGAAAAGAACCTGGACCTGGCCGTGCGCACGTTCCGCGCGATCCAGCAGCAGGTACCGAAGGCGCGCTACGTGTGGGTCGGCGATGGCCCGGCCCGCGCCTCGCTGCAGGCGGCCAATCCGGATTTCATCTTCGTCGGCATGCAACGCGGCGAAGCGCTCGCGAGCCACTACGCCAGCGCCGACCTGTTCCCCTTCCCGAGCCTCAGCGAAACCTTCGGCAACGTGATCCTCGAGGCGCTGGCCGCCGGCCTGCCGGTGGTCGCGTACGAGGAAGGTGCCGCACGCGAGCATCTGCAGCATGGCCACAACGGCTATCGCATCGACGCAGGCAACGAGAAGGCCTTCATCGAATCGGCCGTGACGCTCGCCGGCAACGCCAGCCTGATCCGCCACATGGGTCGCGCGGCGCACGCGAGCATCGCCAATCTCTCGCCGGAGGCCGTGATCCGCGAATTCGAAGCCCTGTTGCTTGAATTGGCCCAGGAGAACGTGCATGAACACCCTGCCACCGCTGCACACGCCTGACCCGGAGTGTGTTCATGGCTTCTCCGTGATCCGCGCCGGGAATTGTTTGCCGGCGAGACAAGGAAGAACGAGGGAGTGTATGTCGATACACGACCGAGTGATGACGCCGACTCGTGGGCAAACAAACCAGGCCCGAAGGGTTGAGTTGCAATGGCCGCCACGAAGCGGTCCACGGCTCGACCTGACACCCGGTCAGGCGCTTCGCCGCGCCCCACTCCCTGGCGGCCATTGCAACTCAACGCGGATTACGGAGAAGCCATGAACACACTCCCTGGCCCCCGCCTAGCCATCGACCGCCGCATGTGCGTGGCCGCCAACCGCTGGGGCACGCGCCGCGCCGTCGGCGTGTTCTTCGGCATCATCAGCCGACTGGGCGACGGGGTGTTCTGGTATTCGCTGATGGCGGTGCTCGCCCTGGTCGACGGCCGCCGCGGCCTCCTCGCCGCGGCGCAGATGGCGGCGACCGGCCTCACCGCGCTCATGCTGTACCGCCTGCTCAAGCGCTGGACGCGCCGCCCGCGCCCGTTCCGCGCCTGCCCCGGCGTGATCGCCCATGTGCCGCCGCTCGACGAATTCAGTTTCCCTTCGGGCCACACGCTGCAGGCGGTGAGCTTCACCGTGGTCGCGCTGGCGTGGTACCCGCTGCTCGCGCCGCTGCTGCTCGCCTTCACCACCCTGGTGGGTGCGTCGCGCGTGATCCTTGGCCTGCACTATCCGAGCGACGTGATCGCCGCGACGGCCATCGGTGGCGCGCTGGGTGCTCTGTCGTTGTGGTTGCTGCCGCTGCACGCGTTGGTCGGTTGAGGCAACGCGGGATCGCGCACTGGGTGCGCTCCTACAAGAGCACTGTGCTTTTGCAGGAGCGCACCCAGTGCGCGATCCACTCTCGCCTCATCCCTGCACATTTCTCCGCCATCGCGTCGCACGCGCTTTGCGCTCAGATAGATAGCGCGTTTATCCACAAGCTTTTCCCACGCACGTCCACATTCGCTGTGGAAAACCTCGAGCAACGGTCACGCCCCGGCCTGCGCATTTCTTCGCCAGCATGTCGCAACCCGCAGGCGCAACAGACAGTTGCGATGCTTTTCCACAGCTTTGCTCGCGCGGCATCCACAGTGGCTGTGGAAAACAGGCACGCCCTGCTCAAACTTTCACCATCGCGTAGCAAGTGCTTGCCGGCAAAGGCACAAACTGCGCTTGTCCACAGGCTTATGAAGTGCACATCCACATTCGCTGTGGAAAAGTCGCTCGCCGTTGCCATGCGGTGATCGTGCAGCGGCGGCGCCACGCAGCGTCAATGCTGTTGGTCATTCGCGCACCAGCGCGTCGCGATGCGTTTGCGATCAGTCACATAGTGCATGTATCCACAGGCTTTTCCCGCATGCGTCCACATCCGCTGTGGAAAACACGCCGTGCTGATTCGTGCGTCATCGCACCAAGCGCGCTCGATGCCAGAGGCAGGCATGCGATGCCGCAAGAGATTCGCGCGCGCACTCGGTCACTCCGTCGCTGGTCACTCGCGCGCCATCACGTCGCGGGGCGTTTGCGATCAGGTAGATAGCCCACCTATCCACAAGCTTTTCCCACGCGCATCCACATTCGCTGTGGAAAACCTGCGCGCAAAAAAAAGCAGCGCCGCGAGGCGCTGCTTTCGTCCGTGCGTGAGGCGCGTGATCACGCCACGCGCGGCGCCTTCTGCAGGATGCCCAGCAGGTCGGCCAGCTTGTCGCGCATTTCGCGGCGATCGACGATCAGGTCGACCGCACCGTGCTCCACCAGGAACTCCGAACGCTGGAAGCCTTCCGGCAAGGTCTCGCGCACGGTCTGCTCGATCACGCGGGGACCGGCAAAACCGATCAGGGCCTTCGGCTCGGCCACGTTGATGTCGCCCAGCATGCCCAGGCTCGCCGACACGCCGCCGGTGGTGGGATGCGTGAGCACGCTGATGTAAGGCACGCCGGCATCGCGCATGCGCGCCAGCGCCGCCGAGGTCTTCGCCATCTGCATCAGCGAGAACAGCGATTCCTGCATGCGCGCGCCGCCGGTGGCGGAGAAGCACACCAGGGCGCTGCGGTCGGCGAGCGCGCGCTCGGCGGCGCGGGTGAACTTCTCGCCCACCACCGAGCCCATCGAGCCGCCCATGTAGGAGAACTCGAACGCCACGGCCATCAACGGGCGACCCTTGAGGCGGCCACTCATCGCCAGCAGCGCGTCCTTCTCGCCGGTGGACTTCTGCGCCGCGATGATGCGGTCGCGATACTTCTTGGTGTCACGGAACTTCAGCGGGTCGCTGGGCTCCATGCTGGCCCACAGCTCCTGCGTCGAGCCCGCATCGAGGAACGAGTCCAGGCGGGCGCGCGCATCGATGGAGTGGTGGTGGCCGCACTTGGGGCACACCATCAGGTTGCGCTCCAGCTCCGGCCGGTACAGCACCGTGCCGCAGCCGCCGCACTTCTCCCACACGCCTTCCGGCACCTTGCCCTTGCCGCCGGTACCGGTGGCTTCCGTGCGGGCGCGCGGGGTCATGATTTTCTGGAGCCAGTTCATTTCATCAAACCTCAAACGCTTTTGCCCTCTCCCCTCCGGGGAGAGGGTCGGGGTGAGGGGTCAATCCTGCCTCGGTCCGCCTCTGGACTGTTTCCTGTGTCCAAAGCGCGCCCATTCAACTGCAACCGCAAGCCCCGACCCCTCACCCCAACCCTCTCCCCGAAGGGGCGAGGGAGCTGAGCGTCAGGCGTCCAGCGCTTGCCGTATCGGCGCCAGGAAGTCCCTGGCACGCGCGACGATGTCCTCGACATCCTCCGCACCCGCCAGGCGCTCCACCAGCGCACTGCCGATCACCACCGCATCCGCGAAACCGGCGATGGCCTTGGCCGACTGCGCATCGCGCACGCCGAAACCGACGGCCACCGGAGCCTTGGACTTCGACCGGATGTCGGCCACGCGAGCGGCAATGTCACCCGTGCTCAATCGTGCCGCGCCCGTGATGCCGGCGAACGAGACATAGTACAGGAAACCCCGGGCCGACCCGCACAACTGCACCATACGCGCGGGTGCGGTGGTGGGTGCCGCCAGCAGGATCTGCTGCAGCCCCGCCTCGCGCAGCGGCTGCAGCACGGCGGACTCCTCCAGCGGGCAGTCGACCACCAGCACGCCATCCACGCCGGCCTGCACGGCCTCCCCGGCGAAGCGCTCGTAGCCGTGGATCTCGATCGGATTGAGGTAGCCCATCAGCACGATCGGCGTGTCCGCATCGCGCTGGCGAAACTGCGCGACCCAGCCCAGCACGTCGGCAAGGCCCACGCCCCTGGCGATCGCGCGCTCGCTGGCGTGCTGGATCACCGGGCCGTCCGCCATCGGGTCCGAGAACGGCACGCCCAATTCGATCACGTCGGCACCGGCATCGACCAGCGCATGCATCAGCGCGACGGCGTGCTGCGGCAACGGATCGCCGGCGGTGACGAAGGGAATCAGGCCGGTGCGCCCGGCCGACTTCAGTTGCTCGAAACGACGGTCGATGCGGCTCATACCTGCACTCCTTCGCGGGCGGCAATCGTGTGTACGTCCTTGTCGCCGCGCCCGGACAGGTTGCACAACACGAGGCCGTCCTTCGGGTATTCACGCGCCAGCTTGATCGCCTGCGCAACGGCGTGGCTCGACTCCAGCGCGGCGAGGATGCCCTCGGTGCGCGCCAGCAGGTGGAACGCCTCCAGCGCCTCGTCGTCGGTGACGCCGACGTATTCGGCGCGACCGGCATCCTTCAGGAACGCATGCTCGGGGCCCACGCCCGGATAGTCGAGACCGGCCGACACCGAATGCGTTTCGGTGATCTGCCCGTTGTCGTCGCACAGCACGTAGGTGCGATTGCCATGCAGCACGCCGGGACGACCGGCTGCCAGCGAGGCCGCATGATGGCCCGTGGCAATGCCCTCGCCCGCCGCCTCGGCGCCGACGATGCGCACGCCCTCGTCGTTGAGGAACGCATGGAACAGGCCGATCGCGTTGGAACCGCCGCCCACGCAGGCGGTGATGACGTCTGGCAGGCGGCCGAACTGCTCCTGCACCTGCACGCGCGCCTCGCGGCCGACGATGGCATTGAAGTCGCGCACCATCAGCGGATAAGGATGCGGCCCGGCTACGGTGCCGATGATGTAGAAGGTGTCGGCCACGTTGGTGACCCAGTCGCGCATCGCTTCGTTGAGCGCGTCCTTGAGCGTCTTCGAGCCGGACGTCACCGGCACCACGTCCGCGCCGAGCAGCTTCATGCGGTAGACATTGATCTTCTGCCGCTCGATGTCGACCTCGCCCATGTAGACCACGCACTTCATGCCGAATCGCGCCGCCACCGTGGCGCTGGCCACGCCATGCTGGCCCGCGCCGGTCTCGGCGATGATGCGTGGCTTGCCCATGCGGCGGGCCACCAGGGCCTGGCCGATGGTGTTGTTGATCTTGTGCGCACCGGTGTGGTTGAGGTCCTCGCGCTTGAGCAGGATGCGCGCGCCGCCCACGTGCTGCGACAGGCGCTCGGCGTAGTACACCGGGCTGGGGCGGCCCACGTAGTACTTCAGGTCACGATCCAGCTCGGCCAGGAAATCCGGATCCTCGCGCAGGCGAAGGTAGGCCTCGGTCAGCTCGGCCAGGGGCGCCATAAGGGTTTCGGCGACATAGCTGCCGCCGTAGGCACCGAAGCGCCCGTGTTCGTCGGGGTAGGCGCTGTAGTCGATCTTGCTCATGGGGACGCTCGCAACGGGAGAAATACACCCGCCACCCTACCCCAGAGCCCCTGTTCCCAAAAGCGATATGATGGCCTCGATCTGTCAAATAAACTCACAGATGCCATGCCCCGTCCGTTGCCCTCCCTGAACGCCCTGCACGCCTTCGAAGCCGCAGCCCGACTTGGCAGCGTCAGCAAGGCCGCGACCGAACTGCACGTCACCCACGGCGCCGTGAGCCGACACGTTCGCTCACTGGAAGAAGAGCTGGGCGTGGCCCTGTTCCAGCGCCAGGGGCGCGGCCTGGCGCTCACCCCGGCCGGTCAGCGGCTGCGCGACGCCAGCAGCGCCGCCTTCGCCCAGCTGCGCGACACGGTGGAGTCGCTGCGTCCCGAGGCCGGTCATGCGCCTTTCGTGCTGGGCTGTCCGGTCAGCCTGCTGGCGCGCTGGATGATCCCCCGTCTCGAACGCCTGATGGCCGAACTGCCCGGGCTCGACCTGCACCTGCGCCCCCAGGAGACGCCGTTCGACGACGACCTCGGCGGTCTCGATGCCGCCGTGCTCGCCGGGGAAGCCCCCTGGCCGGCGTCGTGGCACGTGCGCCCCCTGGTGCGCGAGCGCATCGGCCCGGTGGCCAGCCCCGAGTTCGCCGCCGCCCACGGACTGGCCGGGCGTGGACCCGACGCCGTGCGGGAGCTGCCCCTGCTGCAGACCCAGTCACGATCCCAGGCCTGGAGCCGGTGGGCGCAGGCCACCGGCGTCGCCTCCGGCCCGCTGCCCGCGGCCCAGGGCTATCCGCACCTGTATCACCTGATCGAGGCGGCCGTCGCCGGCCGTGGCCTTGCCATCGCCCCGCAACCGCTGGTGGCCGACGACCTGGCCTCGGGGCGCCTGGTCGCGCCCTGGGGCTTCGTGGATTCTTCCGCGCAGTGGGTGCTGGCGACCCCCTCGCGCATGCCGGCCGACCGTTCCGAAGCGCTGGCCAGGTGGCTGCGGGCCGAGTTCAATCCAGGCCACGGCCCGGGGGACGGCCGCGATCAGAGGTAGGTGCGGATCCGCTCGAGCAGCTTCTTCGACTGCTCGGCGTCGAGTTCGCCCAGCCAGCCGCGACGGCCTTCCGGCAGGTGCCCGGCCGGATCCTCGTCGCCGAACACGTAGTAGTCGAGCAGCGTGCGCCATGCCTCGCGCTCGGCCGGTGGCAGCGACTTGAACAGCAGGATGCAATGCAGCAGGCCGCCCAGGCGCGTGTTCGGCACCAGGCCCGTGCCCTGCGGCGGCTTCCACCAGTAGTTGACCAGGGCGTTGAGCTTGCCCAGCGAGGCCACGTGGTGCCACCACATGGGCGGGATATAGATCGCGTCGCCCGGCTCCAGGTCGGCCACCAGGGCATGCTCCAGGGCGAGCTTCAGCCGCGGGAAACGCGGGTCGTCCGGACGGTCGAGCCGGGCCACGCTGATCGCCGCGCCGGTGGGCGCGAAGTCCAGCGGTCCGATGTAGAGATTGCGCACCTGTTCCGGCGGAAACAGCGTGAAACGCCGGCCGCCGCACACCACGCAGGCGATGTTGTGGTACTCGTCGAAATGCGCCGGCGTGGTGACCTGGTTGCCGATCCACAGGCGCGGCGGAATCGCCGGATCGAGCATCGGCACCACATGGTCACCCAGCAGTCCCGGCAGGCAGGTGGCGATGGTGGCGCTCTGCAGCGCGATACCCGGCGCCGGATCCTGCCCGGCCGTGGCCAGCAGGCGTTGCAGTACCTGGGTCACCGTCACCTTGTGGTGGCTGAAGTTGAACGCCTCCACCTCGCCGCGATAGCCGACCACGCCTTCCGCTTCGGGCGGCATCACCAGGGCGTCGACCGGCGTGCCGTTATCCAGTGCACCCAGGTGTGCGGCGAAAGCCGCGGGTGAGGCCTTCGCCGCCGAGACGATGGGCCAATGCTTCACCAGCCCCCGTATCACCCGCGGGGTCGTGCCTTCGACGATCTGGGCCAGCGCATCGGGCTGGCCGTCGTAAAGGAACTCTTCCATCGGTGCGGACATGCGGTACCTGGGGCGCTTCGCGAGTGACGGGGCATGCTAACAGCCTGTCCCGGGTCCCTTGTAGGAGCGCACGCGGGTGCACGATCCGAAGACGGTTATGACCTCTGCAGTCGCGCACAGGGTGCGCTCCCACAACGAACGGCGATCATCTGCTCCTCGAAACGATGAGCCGCGCGGCGGCACGAGCCGTCATGGGGCCCCTGTGTGCTGCTGAGGGGCGGACGATCAGGCCCTGCAGGGGTGCCCTTTCCTTTGGCATTGCCATCATCTCGGTGACATTGCCGCCTTTTCGGTGGTTACTCTCTCTTGGGCAAGCAAGAGAGAGTGACCCGGTCCGCGGCAGCGGTCCGGAAGCCGGCGGTCCCACAGGGGCTCCCTTCGGTTGCAGGCGAGCACGCCGGCGGTAACGACCGATCAGAAGCGAACGTCACTGGATGAGCAGCTTCGCTGTTGTAAGGCGCCTCGCAGGAATGACGAACAGGAGGGACCGAGGCGAAAGGCCTCGCGCACAGGGTGCGCTCCTACAGGGAGGCGTCGCGGACGGCCTGGATGAACTCGGCGAGCTTGCGCGGATCCTTGATGCCAGGCGCCGATTCGACGCCGCTGGCCACATCCACTGCCCAGGGCCGCGCCACGCGAATGGCCTCCCCCACGTTCGCCGGCGTCAGACCGCCGGCGAGGATCAGCGGCTGCGCCAGGTCACCCGGCATCAGCGACCAGTCGAACGTCTTGCCGCTGCCACCCGCTTCGCCGAGCCCGTGCCCGTCCAGCAGCAGGCCCGCCGCAGACGGATAGCGCCGGAGCTTGTGCAAGGCCACCTTGCCCTCGCCCATCGCGATGGCCTTGAGGAAGCGCCGGCCGAACTGCGCGCACCAGTTGTCCGGCTCCTGCCCGTGGAACTGCAGCAGGTCCGGCTGCACGGCCTCGATCACTTCCTGCACGAGTTCCGCGTCGTCATCCATGAACAGGGCGACGGTATCGACGAACGGCGGCAGCGCGTCCGCGATGGCCCGGGCCTGCTCCAGCGTGACCCGGCGCTTGCTGCGCGCCGTGAAGACCAGGCCGATCGCATCGGCACCCAGCTTCGCGGCGAGCTGCGCGTCCTCGATGCGGGTCATGCCGCAGCACTTGATACGTGTCACTGGCTCACCTCCACGGGCAGGCCCCAGCGTGCCTCATAGCGCGGTCCGAGGAAGGTGAGGCCCGAAGCCAGCGCGGTCGGTCCGGCCACGCCGCGATCACGCCCGGCCAGCAATTCGCCCATCCACGGCACCGGCTGCTCGCCCCGTCCGATCGGCAACAGCGAACCGACGATGTTGCGCACCATGTGATGCAGGAAGGCGTTCGCCTCGATGTCGATGACCACCTGTTCTCCTTCGCGATGGACGCCCACCGCCAGCACTTCGCGACGGGCATGGGCCGCCTGGCAGGACACCGCGCGGAACGCGCTGAAATCGTGCTCGCCCAGCAGGACCTGGGCCGCCTCGTGCATGCGCCCGGCATCCAGCGGCAGTCGCTCCCAGGTCACGTAGCGCGCATCGAGCGCGGCGCGTACCGGACGGTTGAGGATGCGATAGCTATAGCGTCGGCTGCGCGCGGAGAAGCGCGCGTGGAAGGCCTCGTCCACCGGCTGCGCCCACAACACCGCGACACTGGCGGGCAGGTTGGAGCAGGTGCCAAGCACCCAGCCGCGCATGTCGCGCTGCACCTCGGTGTCGAAGTGCACCACCTGGCAGCGCCCGTGCACGCCGGCGTCGGTGCGGCCCGCGCAGGTCACCTCTACCGGATGGGCCGCCACGAACGACAAGGCCTTCTCCAGCGCACCCTGCACGGTGTCGCCGTGGGTCAATCGCTGCCAGCCGGAGAACTCGGTGCCGTCGTATTCGATGCCCAGGGCAAGTCGCATGAAGAAAAAACGCCATCTACGGGAACGACAAGGGTAACAGGCCCCAAACGCACTCGGGCCGGCAAAGGCCGGCCCGAGCGAGGCTTGCGGTGCTGACGGGACGCGTCAGTGGATGCTGTCGAGCAGGCGCTTGGCCGCGTCTTTCTGCATCTGGGTGCCTTCGTGCAGGACCTCCTCCAGCATCGCCTGGGCGCCGTCGGGGTCACCCATGTCGAGGTAGGCGCGCGCCAGGTCGAGCTTGGTGTCCACCGGATCGTCGCTGAAGTGGCCGATCTCATGACCGATCTCGTGGCCCGGCTCGTTGGCCGGCAGCTCTTCGGCGGGCTCGGCGAACTCCCAGCTGGAGCCACTGGTACCGAACGCCTCCCCGACGCTCTCCTCGACCGCGGCCGGCGCACCGGCCGGCGCGCTGGCGAGGTTCTGCACCGGGCGCGGCGTCAGGTCGAAATCGAAGTGGTACTCGCTGACCTTCTTGTTCGGCGCCGAAGCCTGCTGCGGAAGCGGCGGGGGCAGCTCGTCTTCCTTGTCGCCGGCATAGCGGTCGAGGTCGAAGTGATCCAGTGCGTCGTGTTCGTCCTCGCCCTGCGGCGGCAACGGCGCGCCGTGGGAGAACAGCGGATGCTCGGGCACCAGGTCTTCACCCATGTGCACCACGTCCTGCCATTCCGACTGCTGCGGATCGGCGATATGCGCGTGCATCGCCTCGGCGGCAGCCTCGAAGTGGTCCACGTCGCGACGGCTGTAGTAAAGGCTGACCAGTTCCAGGTGCAGGCCGATGTCGTCCGGATGCTCGGCGAGCTGGTCGAGCAGTTCGTCCTGGTCGGGGTCCAGGCTGTCCATGCCGATCGTCGGCTCGGTGCCGAAACGGTCGGCCAGCGAACCCGTGGAGGCGACGGCGGCGGCAGCGGCCGGCTTGCGATTGCGGCCACGCAGGCCGAGCAGGAGCAGCAACACCGCGGCACCGGCGCCGGCACCCCAGGCCCAGGTCTGCATGTACCAGGGCTCTTCCTCGGCCACCGGCACCGGCTTCGGCGCGGCAGGCTTGGCTTCGGGCTTGGCCGGGGTCGGCTTGGCAGCGGATGCCGTGCTGGCATGCGCCGGCTCGCTCGACGGAGCCGGGGTGGCCGGCGTGGCATTAGCGGCGCTGGCGGCAGGCGCCGGCTGGCTGGCCTTGACCACCGTTTCCTCGGCGGCCGGCTTGGCGGCCTCGGGCTTGGCGGCTTCGGTCTTGGCGACCTCCGGCTTGGCGGCCGCTTCGGCCTTGGCCGGGGTCGCGGCCGGCTGGCCGGCGGCCTTGCGGGCCTCGGCCAGCTGGCGCTGCAGATCGGCGATCTCGCTGTCCTTCAGCGACAGCAGGCGCTCGTTCTTGCCGTTGATTTCTTCCAGGTCCTTCAGGCGGGACTTCAGCTCGTTGCCCTGCTGCTGCAGGGTGGTGAGCGACTCCTGGCTGCGCAGCAGGTCCTGGTGCAGGGCAGCCATGCCCTTCTCCGCGGCGGCCTTGTCGCCACCCTTGCCGCCGCGACCCGCGGCGTTGTCGGCGCCCTCCTTGGAGGGCACCAGGGCCAGGCGGTCGCCGGAAGGCGCCGTCGTGGTGGGGGCGGACGAGGTATTGGCGCGGGTACCGGCATCGGCCACGGTGGTGGGCGTGCGCGCGGCACCCGAGCGCCAGTCGCTGTTCTGGCGCATCACTTCGGCGGCGGCAGCGGCGGCCGCGGTCGCCTGGGCATCGGCCTTCGAAGGGATGCGCAGCACGGCGCCGGTCTTCAGGGCATTGACGTTGTCGCGGTAGAACGCATCCGGGTTGGCCTGCTTCAGGGCCAGCAGCATCTGGTTGAAATCGACGCCTTCGGGCGCCGTCTCATGGGCAATCGCCGACAGGGTCTGGCCGCGTTCGACCGGGCCGAACGTCTCGCCAGCCGCCGCGCGGGGGGCCGCTGCAGGCTTGGCGGGCTTGGCAGGCTTGGCTTCGGGCGCCGGTGCAGGCGCTGCCGCCTGGCTGGTGCTGCTGGCGGCCGGCGGCGCGCTGGCGGCACGGCGCGACGGCTTCGGCGCCGCCTGGGTCGGGGCCTGGGTCGCAGGCACATTGCCGGCGACGCTGCTGGGCGGATCGAGCAGGATGGTGAACTCGCGCAGGCTCTTGCCCGCGGCGTTGTTCACTTCGACCAGCAGGTCCAGATAGGGGTCGTTCACCGGGGCGGAACTGGTGATGCGGATGACCTTCTTGCCGTCCGCGCCATCGACCACGGCGAACTGCAGGGGAATCGCCGGACCGGCGGCAACGCCGGCCTGGGCCGCATCCTCGGCGGAAGCCAGTCGCGCGGTCAGGTTCTGCAGCTCGGCAGGGCTGTCGGGATTGACCGGAATTTCGGCCAACAGCGGCTGGCCCAGGGCCGATTTCACATGGATCTGGCCCAATTCCAGCGCTGCTGCCTGGCTGCTGCCCAAGGCAAGCGCCAGCAGCATCGACAGCTTCAACGAACGATTCATCGTGTATTCCCCCGAACGACCCCGACGTTTTTATTGGCTCACCGCTACGCGGTGGCACCTGTAACGCGGTCACTTTAGTTAGGTACAAGCCAATCAACAATAGTACCGGCCAGTATTTACAACATCTTGCTGCAGTTTGTTCTTGTCTGTCCGCACCCGCCGATGGCGGGCGTTCACCTCAGGGACGGCCGGTGCCCTGCTGCGCGGCCTGCAACGCCTTGAGCTGGCGTTGCAGGTCGGCAATCTGCTGATCCTGCTGCTTGAGCTTCTCGTCCGCCTGGTGGGTCCGGCTCTCTTCCTTCTGGACATCACCCTGCAGTCGCTTCACTTCCCCCTGCTGCGAGGAAATGGCCTGGTCCAGCTGCTTCTGCTGGGCGGGGACCTTGTTTCCCGAAGCGGGAGGATTGTTCTGTGCTGCCCAGGCCGGCACGGCAAGCACCAGCCCACACCACAACAGCCTGGACAGCACGACTTTCATTACAGGTAATCCTTGATGAGCAGCTCGGCGACCTGCACGGCATTCAGTGCGGCGCCCTTGCGGATGTTGTCGGCGACGACCCAGAGGTCGAGGCCGCGCTCGTGCGAGATGTCCTCGCGGATACGGCCCACGAACACCGGGTCCTTGCCCGCGGCGTCGCCCACCGGCGTCGGATAGCCGCCGGCCTTGCGCTCGTCCATCACCACCACGCCTTCGGCGTTTTCCAGCAGTTCGCGCGCCTGCTCGGCGGTGATCTTGTCGCGGGTCTCGATGTGCACGGCTTCGGCATGGCCGTAGAACACCGGTACGCGCACCGCGGTCGGATTCACCTGGATGGTGTCGTCCTCGAGGATCTTGCGAGTCTCCCACACCATCTTCATTTCTTCCTTGGTGTAGCCGTTCGCCTGGAAGTCGTCGATGTGCGGAATGACGTTGAAGGCGATCTGCTTGGAGAACTTCTTCGGCTCCACGTCCTGGAAGCTCAGCATCGCGGCGGTCTGCTGGCCCAGCTCTTCCAGGCCGCTACGACCGGCGCCGGAGACGGACTGGTAGGTGGCCACGTTGATGCGCTCGATGCCGGCCGCGCGATGGATCGGCGCCAGCGCCACCAGCATCTGCATGGTGGAGCAGTTCGGATTGGCGATGATGCCGCGCGTGGTGTACTCGGCGATCGCATGCGGATTCACCTCGCTCACCACCAGCGGGATATCGTCCTGGTAGCGGTACTCGGAGGTATTGTCGATCACCACCGCGCCCGCCGCCGCGGCGCGCGGCGCGTGCTCGCGGCTCACCGAGCCGCCGGCCGAGAAGAACGCGATGTCGACGCCGTCGAAATCGTAATCGGCCAGGTTCTGCACGGTGACCTGTTTTCCGCCAAAGGTGATTTTCTCGCCTGCCGAACGCTCGCTGGCCAGCGGCACCAGCTCGCTGATCGGAAAGTCACGCTCGGCCAGGATGGCCAGCAGGGTTTCACCCACGGCGCCTGTCGCGCCGACCATTGCCACCTTGTAGCTGCTCTTCTTGCTCATGTCCCGTTATCAGGTAGGAGGAATCGGAAAATCGCCTCGCGGCACCGATCTCCGCTATGCGCGGAAATCTAGCCGGGGCAGCGCACAAAACAACCCGCGACACCCATGGGCGTGAAAGTCATCACGCTTTGGAGGCCGCCCGGCCCAACACGGCCGGATTCAGCGGCGTCGGCGGTTTTCCGGCCGACTCGCCAAAACCCAGCGCCGCAATCACATTGTCGACGGCCAGATTGGCCATCGCGCGGCGCGTTTCTTCGCTGGCGCTGGCGATATGCGGGCTGAGCACCACATTCTCCAACGACATCAGGTCCGGATGCACGGAAGGCTCGCCTTCGAAGACGTCCAGCCCCGCGGCGGCCAGCCGGCCCTCGCGCAGCGCCGCCGCCAGTGCAGCATCGTCGACGATGCCCCCGCGCGCAACATTCACCAGCACCGCCGAGCGCCTCATCTGCGCCAGTTCCGGGGTACCGATGGCGTGCCGGTTCTGCGGCGTGAATGGCAGCACCAGCACCAGGAAGTCCGACTGGCGCAGCAGCTCATCCTTGCCGACCAGGGTGGCATGGCATTCGCGCTCCACCGCCTCGGGCAGTCGCGAGCGGTTGTGATACAGCACGCGCATATCGAACCCGTACGCGCGGCGTGCGATGCCCTGCCCGATCCGCCCCATGCCGAGGATGCCCAGCGTGCGGCCGTGGATATCCAGCCCCAGCCAGTCGTCGAAGCGCATGTTGCTGCCCGGCCAGTGCCCGGCACGTAACCAGCGCTCGGCGGCCCCGACCCGGCGCCCGGCCGCCAGCATCAGGGCCCAGGCGAAATCGGCCACGCTCTCCGTGAGCACCTCGGGGGTATTGCTGGCCAGGACGCCGGCGCGGGTGAGCGCGTCGAGGTCCAGGTTGTTGTGGCCGACGCCGAGGTTGGCCACGACCTTCAGGCGCGGGTTGCCCGCCAGCACCGCGGCGTCCACGCGATCGGCCAGGCCGACCACGGCGCCATCGACGTCCGCCAGCTTCCTCTTCAGCTCGTCGGCCGCATGGGGGCGCTCGACGGCTTCGGCCTCGACATCGAAATGCTCGGCCAGGCGCGCCAGCACATCGGGGAACAACGGGCGCGATACCCAGACTTTCGGTTTGGCGGTCATCAGCTCAGGGGTCTGTTCAACTTCAGGCGGCGCGGCCGGCGCGCCGGATCTAGGGGATGCGGGGATCGACCTCGCCGACGTCGCCGCACTGCGCGCGATGACGCAAGGCATGGTCCATCAGTACCAGCGCCACCATGGCCTCGCCGATCGGCGTGGCACGAATGCCCACGCACGGATCGTGGCGCCCCTTGGTCACCACGTCGACCGGTTCGCCGGCGAGGTTCACGCTGCGGCCCGGGATCAGGATGCTCGAGGTGGGCTTGAGCGCCATCGAAGCCACGATGGCCTGGCCCGAGCTGATGCCGCCCAGGATGCCGCCGGCATGATTGGACGCGAAGCCGTCGCGGGTGATTTCGTCGCGGTGCTGGCTGCCATGCTGCATCACCGCGCCGAAACCGTCGCCGATCTCCACGCCCTTCACGGCATTGATGGACATCAGCGCGGCGGCGATATCGGCATCGAGCTTGCCGTAGATCGGTTCGCCCCAGCCGGGCGGCACGCCTTCGGCCACCACGTTGACGCGCGCACCGACCGAGTCGCCGGACTTGCGCAGGGCGTCCATGTAGGACTCCAGCACCGACACCTCATGTGCGTCGGGCCAGAAGAACGGGTTCTGCTCGACCACGCCCCAGTCGAACGAGCCTGGCGTGATCTCGCCGATCTGCGCCATGTAGCCGCGCACGTGCACGCCATGACGCTCGGCCAGCCACTTCTTCGCGACCACGCCCGCGGCCACGCGCATCGTCGTTTCGCGGGCGGAGGAACGCCCGCCGCCACGCGGATCGCGGATGCCGTACTTCTGCCAGTAGGTGTAGTCGGCATGGCCCGGGCGGAAGGTCTGGGTGATGTCGCCGTAGTCCTTGCTGCGCTGGTCGGTGTTGCGGATCAGCAGCGCGATCGGCGTACCGGTGGTCCTGCCCTCGTACACGCCGGAGAGGATCTCCACCTCGTCGGCCTCGCGGCGTTGCGAGGTGTGGCGGGTCTTGCCGGTGGCGCGGCGGTCCAGGTCGGCCCGGAACTCTTCCACCGCGAGCGGCAGGCCCGGCGGGCAACCGTCAATCACGCAGCCGATGGCGGGACCGTGGCTTTCGCCGAACGTGGTGACCGTGAAGAGTTTGCCGAAGGAGTTGCTGGACACGAGGCTCGGTCGTCTGCAGGGAAACCCCCACAGCTTAGCGCGATGCGGGCATCGCTGCGCTGTTTGCCGCGAATTCGCGCCACTCCCGCGCGAGCAGGGCGAAGACCACGTCGTCCACCCATTCGCCGCGATGGCGGAAACTCTCGCGGAAATGGGCCTCCTGGCGCATCCCCAGGCAGCGCATCAGCGCCATGCTGGCGAGGTTGCGCGGGTCGACCGAGGCATGGACCCGATGGACGTCCAGCCGCCCAAACAGCTCGCCGAGCAGGGCCTGCGCGGCCTCGCGGGCCACGCCCCTGCCCTGCAGCGACGGCGCCACGGTGATGCCGAATTCGGCCTGTCCGTCGCCCGACAGGCAGAAGCCCAGGTCGCCGGCCAGCACGCCGTCATGCAGCCGGATCGCACGCTGGAACCAGGTCCCGGGCAGCGGCATCGCCGATTGCTTGCCGATGAAACGTTCCACCTCGGCCAGCGACTCGGGCAGCCAGCCCTGGTATCGCGCCACCTCCGGATCGGCGCGGTAACGGAACATCGCGGATGCATCGTCCGGATGCAACGCGTCGAGCCGGAGTCGCGCGGTCTCCAGCTCCATGGTCGATCAACGCCCCCGGCGCGCGTGCGCTTCGGCGCGGATCGCGTCGGCATGCTCGATCAGGTCGCGGCGCTCAAGCGCGAAGACACCCATCGCGCCGACCTTGAACTCGATCCACACGAACGGCACCTGGGGCATCAGCTCGACCAGGGCACGCTCGCTTTCGCCCACCTCGACGATCAGCAGGCCGTCGTCGGTGAGGTAGTCCGCCGCCTCATCGAGCATGCGGAAGCAGATGTCCAGGCCGTCCTCGCCCGAGGTGAGGCCGAGCTTCGGCTCGTGGCTGTACTCGCCCGGCAGCGCGGCGTATTCGTCCTCGGTGACGTAGGGCGGGTTCGACACGATCAGGTCGTAACGGCGGCCCTTCAGGCCACTAAACAGGTCGGACTTGATCGCCTCGACGCGGCCCTCGACGTGCTGGAACGCGATGTTCTCGCGCGCCAGCGACAGCGCCTCGTCGCTGATGTCGACGATGTCGACCTGCCAGTCGGGGTTGTACTCGGCCATGGCGATGCCGATGCAGCCCGAGCCGGTGCACAGGTCCAGCGCACGCTCGACATGGCGGTGGTCGAGCCACGGCGTGAAGCCCGACTCGATCAGCTCGGCAATCGGCGACCGCGGCACCAGAGCGCGGCGGTCGCTCTTGAACTTCAGGCCCGCGAACCAGGTTTCGCCCACCAGGTAGGCCACCGGCAGGCGCTCGGTGACGCGGCGCTCGATCAGCGCCAGCACGCGCTCGCGCTCCTCGCTGGTGAGCCTGCCCGCGCCGTAGGCCGGCGGGATGTCCGGCGGCAGGTGCAGGCTGGCCAGCACCAGGTGGGTGGCCTCGTCGATCGGGTTGTCGTGGCTGTGCCCGAAGGTGAGTCCCGCCGCGGAGAAGCGGCTGGCGCCGTAACGGATGAAGTCGATGATGGAGGCGAGTTCGTGGGTCACGGCGGCGTCTGGGCGTCAGGGGATCGCAAAGTATAGCCGCAGCCGGGCTGTCACCTAGGCGTAATCGGCCTACGCTTCGTTCATACTTGCGGGATGACCTTCAACGTCCTCCTCCAATACATCCTTCCCCACCGCACCCTGTCGCGCGTGGTCTACTGGGCCACGCGCTGGACCTTCAAGCCGTGGAAGGACTTCCTGATCGGCACCATCGTGCGCAACTACCAGGTCAACATGGCCGAGGCCGCGCAGCCCGATCCGCTGGCCTACCAGCACTTCAATGCGTTCTTCACCCGCAAGCTGCGGCCCGATGCCCGCCAGGCCGACCCCGATCCCGCCGCCCTGCTCTCGCCCGCCGACGGCCGCATCAGCCAGATGGGCCGCATCGTCGACGGCCGCATCTTCCAGGCCAAGGGCCAGGAGTACACGGCGGCCGAACTGCTGGGCGACGAGGCCAGCGCCGCGCCCTACCGCAACGGCAGCTTTGCCACGATCTACCTGTCGCCACGCGACTACCACCGGGTGCACATGCCGCTGAAGGGTACGCTCAGGGAAACCGTGCACGTGCCCGGCCGCATCTTCAGCGTGGCGCCGTTCGCGGTCGAGGCCATCCCCCGCCTGTTCGCCCGCAACGAGCGCCTGGTCTGCCACTTCGAGGGCGAGCACGGCCCGTTCGTGGCGGTGATGGTCGGCGCCATCCTGGTGTCCAGCGTGGCCACCGTGTGGGACGGCCTGGTGATCCCGCCGTATGCGTCGGCTATCCGCCGCAAGTCCTTCGCCGGGCAGAACATCACGCTGGAGCGTTTCGCCGAGATGGCGCGCTTCAACATGGGTTCCACCGTGATCCTGCTGTTCCCGGAAGGCATGGCCGAACTCGACCCGCTGCCGTCCCAGCAGGCGGTGAAGGTGGGCCAGCGCCTCGGCATGCAGCTCAAGGGCTGACCGGTCCGGCGTCAAATTATTGACGCCAGAGGTGACGCGTTTCGTCGTTTTGTGACGATTTTGGCGCAACCCCTCCTCGGGGATGGCTAAGCTCGCTGCCGGCGCCGCAGCGAGCGAGCGCCAGCCCAGGCCAGCCCAAGGAGCCTCCATGCGCATCGTCACCCGCCTCATCGCCATGAACCGCGGCCGCCAGCTGGCCCGCCAGTTCCGCGAGATCGAGCGCAGCATCCAGGCGCTGCCCAAGCGGATGCGCGCCCGGCTCGGCACCATGGCCTTGCGTGAGATCGGCCAGGCCTCGCGTTCGGAATTCCCGCACCTGTACGGCACCGCCCCGGAAGAGCGCTACCTGCCGTGGGGCCAGGGCACCGACATCGGCTTCGCGCGCGCACGTTCGGACAACCCCGAAATCGCGATGCGCGGCATCGCTCTGTGGCTGGCCGTGGCCTACCACGAAACCAAGGACACCCCGCACGCCAACCTGCGCCCGCAGCATCGCGACCTGATGCGCGTCCTGCGCGAGCTGAAGGAGGCGCACCGCACGGATTCGCCGAAGACCTGGATGCAGGCCACCGCCGCCGCCTGAACACCGCCCGTGGAAGAAGGAACGCCGCCCTTCGGGGCGGCGTTCCTTTTTGCCCTGCCTGGCGAGCCGGCCTCAGCGGCAGGCCGGGACCTTCAACGACTGGCCGGGCTTGATGTGCTGGTGGTTGAGGCCATTCATCTCGGCCACTTCCTGCACCGACGTGCAGCCCAGCTTGTTGACGATGCTGGTGAGGGTGTCGCCACGCCGCACCGTGTAACTGCGGGTCTTCCCGCTACCCGATGAGCGCGACGGCGAGGACACCGGCGGCGGAGGTGACGGCGGCACCACCGGCAGCACGGCGGTATGCAGGTCGTTGGCGAGGATCGGCCAGGGACCGTCGGTGCAACGCGCCTCATAGGGCTTCTCCAGCACCTTCGGCACCATCACGCGCACGCCGGCCGACTGACTGACCTGGGGATCGAGCCGTGGGTTGAGATTGCGCAAGGTGCGGAACCAGCCGTCGCTCATGCCCGCCGCCGAACCCAGGCACACGGTCAGCTCGGTCAACGACGCCGGACGCTTGAGCACGATGCTGCCCGGGGCGCCGTCCACGCGCGGGAACCGCAGGTTATAGCTCTCCGGGTGCAGGAACAGCCAGGCGGCCGCCAGCACGGAGGGCACGTAGTCGCGCGTTTCCTGCGAGAGCTGGTTGTAGATGGTCGGGTCGTACAGGCTCACCGAGGTGTTGTCGCCCACCATCCGGCGCATGCGGCCCTCGCCTCCGTTGTAGGCGGCCAGGGTCAGCTCGAGGTTGTTGTTGAACGCGCGCAGCTGCTCGTCCATGTACTCCGCGTTGGCGCGCGCCGAGGCGGCGGGATCGAAACGAGAGTCGAAGCCGTCCTCGGTGGTGAGGCCGAAGCGCAGGCCGGTGGCGTACATGAACTGCAGCGGGCCCGCCGCGCCCGAACGCGATATCGCATGCACCTTGCCGCCGGACTCCTTGGCCAGGATGCCGAACAGCAGCGCCTCGGGCAGGTCGGCCTTCTGGTATTCGGGCCACATCTGGTAACGCAGGAACTGGTAGTTGATGTAGGCATCCATGAGGTTGCCGCGCCATTGCGTCAGCCACATCTCCAGCGCCGCCTTCACCGGGCCATTCATCGCGATCAGCTGCGACAGCTGCTGCCCGCGCAGCAGCGTCACGCTGCGCTGGGCCTCGGGCAGGCTGGCCGCACCGGTCTTGCCGCTCTCGCTGCCCTCGGGCACTTCATCACCCATGGCGCCGAGGTCGTCGCCCAGGGAGAAATTGCCGTCCTTCAGCCGCAGCAGGCGATCGAACACGGAGAAGAAACGCTGCGAATCGCAGCCCGGCGTGCTCGGGCAATGCGCGGCGGCATTCTTCAACTGGTCCAGCGACGCCTCGAGCGTCTGCTGCGCGGCCTGCGTGTTGCCGGCGCGCATCTGCGCCACCGCGTTCTCGTAGCCGCGGCTGGCCTGGTCCAGTTGCGCGTAGAGCTGGTTGGCCTCGGTGGTCGGTTTCGGTTGGGCACCACCGCTGCTCGCGCATGCGGCAAGCAGCAAGGTTGCGCCGGCAAGGGGGGCCAGGCGCAGGGAGCGACGCATTGCGGGGGAAACCATGGACGACTTCGCTGTCGGATCGATGGACGGACCTTACTGCGCATCGCCCCGGCGACTCAACCGACCCGATGCGCTTCATGCCGACGGTCGGTACGTTCACGCGAGCGTGCCCGGGTCCTCGTCGCATGGCTACAATCGGCCGGCCACCTGAGGAAGGACCCCATGACTGACATCCTGATCGGCCGCAACGACAGCACCAGCGTGTGCCTGGACCCGCACTACGGCAATCGTCACGGCATGATCGCGGGCGCCACCGGCACCGGCAAGTCGGTGTCGCTGATGGTGCTGGCCGAGGGCTTTTCGAAACTGGGCGTGCCCTGCTTCCTCGCCGATGCCAAGGGTGATCTCGCCGGCCTCTCGATGCCGGCCGGCGAACCGGGCGACAAGCTGAAGACGCGACTGGCCAGGCTGCAGCTCAACGACTGGAAGCCGCAGGCGAATCCCGTGATCTTCTGGGACATCTACGGCAAGCTCGGCCACCCCGTGCGCGCCACCATCAGCGAGATGGGACCCACCCTGCTGGGCCGCATCCTGGAACTCAACGACACCCAGGAAGGCGTACTCGAAGTGATCTTCAAGGTCGCCGACGACCAGGGCTGGCTGCTGCTCGACCTGGCCGACCTGCGCGCCCTGCTCGGCTTCGCCAGCGAGAACGCGAAGGATATCTCCAGCCATTACGGCCTCATCAGCCCGCAGAGCATCGCCGCGATCCAGCGCGCCTTGCTGAAACTGGAGCAGGACGGCGCCGACCAGTTCTTCGGCGAGCCGGCGCTGGAGCTTTCCGACCTGATGCGCCAGGACATGAGCGGGCGCGGCGTGATCAACATCCTCGCGGCCGACCAGCTGATCCTCAAGCCGCGGCTGTATTCCACCTTCCTGCTGTGGCTGCTGTCGGAACTGTTCGAGCAGCTGCCCGAAGTGGGCGACCTCGACCAGCCCAAGCTGGTGTTCTTCTTCGACGAAGCCCACCTGCTGTTCGATGACGCGCCGCCCGCGCTGCTCCAGCGCGTGGAACAGGTGGTGCGCCTGATCCGCTCCAAGGGCGTGGGCGTGTATTTCTGCTCGCAGAATCCGGACGACGTGCCGGGCAACATCCTCGGCCAGCTCGGCAATCGCGTGCAGCACGCGCTGCGTGCCTTCACCCCGCGCGACCAGAAGGCGGTGAAGGCCGCCGCCGAAACCTTCGTGGCCAATCCGAAGCTCAACGTGGCCGACGCGATCACCCAGCTCGCCGTCGGCGAGGCGCTCGCCTCCACGCTGCGCGATGGCGGCGTGCCTTCGCCGGTCGAGCGCGTGCTGGTGACCTCGCCCACCGCGCGCATCGGCGCGATCGGCGACGCGGAGCGCAGCACCGTGCGCCAGCGCTCGCCGGTGGGCGCCAAATACGACACGGCGGTCAATCGCGAATCCGCTGCCGAGCTGCTCGCCAGGCGCGCCAGCGGGAAGGCCGCCGATCCGCAGGTCATCGCGAAGCGCGGCCCGGTCGATGCACCGGCCGAAAAGCAGGGGCCGGACTGGACCGACGCGGTGAAGGACGCGCTGCTCGGCACCAGCCGCCGCCAGGGCATGATCGAGGCGATGGCGAAGTCCGCCAGTCGCGCGGTGGGCTCGAAGCTCGGCCAGCAGATCGTGCGCGGCGTGCTCGGCGGCATCTTCGGCGGCAAGCGTTGAACCACCCAGCGGACGACGAACGAATGCCAAGGAAACCGGATGCCACGCGTCGCCACCGTCTCGCCTGACACGCCCTTCAGCGAACGCTTCGCCGCGGGGCTCGGCTATCCGCTGCGCGGTGGCGGGCTCGCCACCTGCGTGGCGCTGGCCCTGGCCCATTACCTGGTGATCCTGCCCGCCTATATCGGCGTCTTCGCCAGCTTCGCGCTGTGGGCCGCCACCTGGCGCTACGCGGCCACCTGCCTGCTGCATACCGCCAACGGCTACGCCGATCCGCCGGACATCGGCGTGGACGAGAATCCCGCCGCGGGCAACGGCCTCACCGCCATCCACCTGTTCGCGGTGGCGCTCTGCTTCATCAGCGCCGTGTTCTATCCCGGGGCGCTGTGGCCGCTGGTGCTGCTGTTCGCAATCACCCTGCCCGCCATCGACATGTCGCTCGCCTTCGACGGCAGCATGGAAGTGGCGATGAGCCCGGTGAACTGGTGGGAGGTGATGCGCCGGTTCGGCGCGTCCTACCTGATCCCGGTGGGGCTGAACCTCGCCACCGGCGTGCTGATCATCCTGGCATCGGTGGCGACGGCATTCCTGCCGAAGCTGTTGTCGCTGCCGCTGTTCGCGTTCGCCTACACCTACCTGATCATCCTCAACCTGCACCTGATGGGCGCGATGATCCACCAGCGCCACGAGAGCTTCGGCATCGAACCCGAGGCCGAGGAACTGGTGCGCGAAGGTGGTTACGACGAAGACGCGCACCTGCTCGCACAGGTGCAGGCAGTCGCCTCGACCGATCGTCGCGCCGCCATCGGCATGCTGGTGGCGCGCATGCAGGGCCGCAGTGCGCCCGCGCCGCTGCACCAGGCGTACCGCGACCTGCTGCGCCAGGAAGGGCTGCGCGATGGCCTGCTCGAACACGGGCAGATCTGGACCGCGGTACTGCTGGCCAACAACGAGCCGCGACGCGCGCTGGGGCTGGTGCAGGAATGCCAGGAGATCGACCCGGCCTTCCTGCCCGATGCTCCCGAGCACGCCGGCGCGCTCGCCGAGCAGGCCGCGCGCACCGGCATGACGCGTCTTGCGCTCAGGCTCTGCCGCGGTTACCTGGCGCGCTGGCCGCGTTCACCGGACGTACCGCGCATCGGCCTGCTCGCCGCGCGCCTGCTCGGCGACGACCTCGGCCAGCGCGCCGAGGCGGTCGTGCTGCTGGGCAAGCTCGCCGCCGCGTGGCCGGAGCACCCCTTGCGCAAGGACATCGACGCGCTCGCCCAGCGCCTGCAGCAACCCAGGCCGGCCTGAGCCTCCCTCCGCGAGCGGTTCGCCATGCTTGCGCCACTCGATAGAATGGCGCCGGAACGCAGCACTACGGACGTATCGAGATGACCCGCTGGCGACCGCCCGCTCCCCACTCCACCTCCATCATCACGCGCGATGGCTTCGAGAAGCTGAAGTCCGAGCTCGACCACCTGTGGCACACGTTGCGCCCCGAGGTGGTGAAGGCCCTCGCCGCCGCGGCAGCCGAAGGCGATCGCTCGGAGAATGCCGAATACACCTACCGCAAGAAGCAGCTCGGCGAGATCGACCGGCGCGTGCGCTACCTGAGCAAGCGCATCCCGTCGCTGAAGGTCGCCGAAGGCGCACCGGCGGACCGCGAGGCGGTGTTCTTCGGCGCCACCATCGAGCTGGAGAACGTCGAATCGGGCGAGAGCGTGACCTATCGCATCGTCGGTCCCGACGAGACCGACGCACGGCTGGGATGGATCAGCATCGATTCGCCACTCGCCCGCGCAGTGCTCAAGAAGCGCCTCGACGACGAGTTCGAGGCGGAACTTCCCGGCGGGCGCACGAGGTTCGCGATCGTGACGGTGAACTACTGAATCGGACGGGCCGGGGTCATTCGCCGTGCAGCAAGGCGGCGACCTGCGCGCGATGCGAGTCGACGAAACGCAGGTTGTCCGGGTTGACCCACACCTTGTTCAGGTTGTTCGACAGCGCGGGATCATCGCGCGCCTGCACCGACATCACGGCATTCATCAGCGCGATGTTCGCCACCATGAATTCGCGGGGCGTGAAGCCGTATTTCTTCACCAGCGCCGGGATCCGCGCATCGCTGGCCATGGCCTGCGCGGCCAGGTCGTCGAGGCTGTGCACCTTGCTGGCATCCGGCGCGGCCTGCGGCTGGATGCCGCTGGCACGTGCCTCCCGCGTCGCCGCGGCAAGTCGATTGAACACATCGTCGTTGAGCGTGTAGTTCTTGATCTGCTGCTTGTCGGCGTCCGGCAGTCCCGTGGGCGCGAGCTGCGCATGGGCCAGCGGCACCATCCCCAACAGCAGGGCCAGCACGCCCAACCGGCACAGACGCAGGAAACGATCGAAGGCGGGCATGCATATCTCCAAGCGGACCGGCATCACCGGCGAAGGCAGCACCCTAGCATCCGGCGCTTGAATGATGGCTCAGTGCCGCAACAGCTGGTGCACGGCCTTCTGGTAATCCGCATCGATCTGCTTCAGGCGTGCGTTGCGGGCCTGCTCGCTGACCCAGCGACCATTGCGGGCCTGCTCGCGCACCAGCTGGAATTCCATGTCGATGAAAGGCTTGAGCACGTTTTCGTCGGCGGCATCGAAGCCGGCCAGGTCCGGGATGCGCGCGAGATTGGCCCGCTCACGCTCGCCGGCCGCCCCCGGGGCATGCCCGTAATCGCGCATGAAGGCGACCAGTTGGCCGCGCAGGGGCTCGTCCATGCCGTCGCGTACCACCAGCACGCCGGAGGGAATCAGGGTCGACTTCCAGATCACGCGGATCTGGGTCGCCTCGTTGGGAAAGTTCCGGCGGAACAGGTCGAGGTCCGGGTTGTTGCAGGTGGCCACGTCGACTTCGCCGTTGACCACCGCCAGCGCGTTGTTCTGGTGGTTGGCCACGCGCACGCTGGCGAAGAACGTATCGGAGTTGAGTCCATGGGAGGCGAACACCTGTGCCTCGGGTGCCACGTAGCCCGTCACCGACAATGGTTCGCCACGCCCGTAACGCCAGCGCCCGGGCTTTGCCAGCAGGTCCTTCAGGTCATGGATCGGGCTGTCGGCGCGCACGATCAGCATGGCGACGTTGCCCTTGGCGCCATCGCTGCGCACGAACTGCGCCACCACCCGCATATGCTGGTGCTGCACCGCTTCCGTGGCGAGCCGTCCGGATAGAAACGCGATGTCCACGCGTTTCTCGGCGATCGCGCCCGACAGTCCCGCGTAGCTGCTGACGGACACGGTGTCGACGGGATGCCCCAGGCGTTTCTCCAGGTCTCCCAGCAGCGGACGCCATTGCTCGCGCGATTCGGCCGCGCTGCCGATCGGCAGGATGCCGAAGTGGATCGGGGTCAACGGTTCCTTCGTCCCTGCACCATCATCGGCCCTGGAAGGGACGCCGCACGCCAACAGGCCGACCAGCACGCCGACGCCGAGCAGGCGTTGCAGTGTCTCCCCCAAGCGCCTCCGCCCAGCCTTCTCCATGCCTTGTCCCCAGCGCCCTGCTGACTAGCCTTTTAGCGCGATTGCAGGACCATCGCAATTTCTTCCATGCCCGGGGTGATCGCGCCGATCAGAGGATCGAGGGGGCGGGATACTGGCGTCCGGCCCGCCGCGGCTGGTAGCACGCGGCGCTCGCATGGAAGGCTTCGTCGTCATTGCCGGGATGCCAGCCTGCAATGCCGGACAGGGGCAGCGGCCGCAGCTCGAGCGGGTCGCGCAACAGCCGTCCGCCACGAATGCCCTCGGCGCAGGCGCTGACAGCGCTGTCCTTGGTGTCGTTGGCCAAAAAGACCAGGGCCTTTCCCACCAGCAGCTTGCCGGGCGTAAGCGCGTGCTCCAGCAAGGCGTGCCCGAACACGTCGAGCACGATGCGCCCGTCCCGCCAGGCGTCGCGCTCCTCCCAGAACAGGCCGTACCAGTCGTGCGCATCCCATCGGGCCAGCAGGTCATGGTCGCGCAGCATCACGATGACGCCGGCTTCGTCGAAATGCGTCATTGCATACTGCGGACGCGAGCGTTCCTTCGCCCCCATGCGCCCGATCTCGATGACCTGCTGCTGGTTGAGCGCCCGCTTGATGCCGGGGTAGCGCAGCCAGACCAGGGCATTGAACAGGTCGTGCCAGTTGGCCTCGCGCGTGGCGATCTCGGCGCGTTCGGCGATACGCTGCTCGTAATGCAGGCCATCGTCCAGCAGCACCGGCGTCTGCGCGACGAATCGCTCGCGCATGGCGGCGGGCCGGGCCGCATTGAGGGCATCGATGCCCGGCCATGCATCGGCGAGCAGCCATGGGGCATGCTCCGACCACGCGCTCAAGGGCGGACGGAAGAAGACCCCGGCGTCGATGTTGCCACGGGCGGGCGCCACGTAACGCATGACGCCGCGCCGTTGCGATCAGCCGGCCAGGCGTGCGTGCAGGTCGTGCTCGTCGGCGCTTTCCACCACCACGTCGACGAACTGGCCCGGCTTCAGCAGCTGGCCGTTGGCGATGTGCACCACGCCGTCGATCTCCGGCGCATCGGCCGCCGAACGTGCGACGGCGCCGTTGGCACCCGCTTCGTCGACCAGCACCTTCAGCGTGCGGCCGATCTTGCGCTGCAGCTTGGCGGCGGAGATTTCCGCCTGCACCGCCATGAACTGCTCGAGGCGGTCTTCCTTCAGCTCTTCGGACACGGCGCCCGGCAGCTCGTTGGCCTTGGCGCCTTCCACCGGCGAATACGTGAATGCACCCACGCGATCGAGCTCCGCTTCGCGCAGGAAGTCGAGCAGCTCCTCGAACTCCGCGTCGGTTTCGCCGGGGAAGCCGACGATGAAGGTGCTGCGGATGGTGAGGTCGGGCACGACCTTGCGCCAGTTGTGGATGCGCTCCAGCGTCTTGTCGATGTTGCCCGGGCGCTTCATCAGCTTGAGGATGCGCGGGCTGGCGTGCTGGAACGGGATATCGAGATAAGGAAGGATCTTGCCTTCCGCCATCAACGGCATCACCTCGTCCACGTGCGGATACGGATAGACGTAGTGCAGGCGCGCCCACACGCCCAGCTCGGACAGACCTTCGCACAGCTCGGTCATGCGCGTGCGGTAGCTCTTGTCGCGCCACTGGCGCTCGGCGTACTTCACGTCCACGCCGTAGGCACTGGTGTCCTGCGAGATCACCAGCAGTTCCTTCACGCCGCCCTTCACCAGGCGCTCGGCTTCGAGCAGCACTTCATCGACCGGGCGCGAGACGAGGTCGCCGCGCATCGAGGGGATGATGCAGAAGCTGCAGCGGTGGTTGCAGCCTTCGGAAATCTTCAGGTACGCATAGTGCTTCGGCGTCAGCTTGATGCCGGTGTCCGGGATGATGTCGAGCAGCGGGTTGCGCTTGGGCGGCAACGCCGAATGCACCGCGCTCATCACGCTGGCGTAGTCCTGCGGACCGGTGATCGCGAGCACGTCCGGATAGGCCTCGCGGATCAGCTCCGAGCGCTTGCCCAGGCAACCGGTGACGATCACCTTGCCGTTCTCGTGCAGTGCCTCGCCGATCGCATCCAGCGACTCCTGCACGGCCGCATCGATGAAGCCGCAGGTGTTGACCACCACCGCGTCGGCTGCGCCGTAGCTGGGCACGATCTCGTAGCCCTCGACCTTCAGCTGGGTGAGGATGCGTTCGGAGTCGACCAGGGCCTTGGGACAACCAAGACTGACGAAACCGACTTTGGGCGAGGCCTGCGACATGGACGAGCTACCGTAACTATGCGGAAAACGGACCATTATAGCCCAGGTCGGTTCATTTCCCTGAACGTCTAGAATGGCTGCCTTGCCACCAGGGAAGCGTTGTCATGGGCCAGACCATCAATCTCAACACCACGCGCATGCAGTGCATCGGCGCCTACCTGGCCAAGCCGGCGGGCAAGTCCAAGGGCGGCATCGTGGTAATCCAGGAGATCTTCGGCGTGAACGACCACGTCCGCCGGGTCGCCGATGGATTCGCCGAAGCCGGCTACACGGCGATCGCCCCTTCGTTCTTCGACCACCTCGAGACGGGCGTCGAGCTCGGCTACAACGAGGAAGGGTACGCGCGCGGCAAGGCCCTGGTGACGGAACTGGGCATGGACCGCGCCGTGGAAGACGTGGCCAGCGCCGCCGAGGCGATTTCCTCGGCGGGCCGCATCGGCACGGTGGGCTACTGCTGGGGCGGTACGGTGGCGATGCTCGCTGCCATGCGCCTGGGCTTGCCGTCCGTCAGTTACTACGGCGCGCGCAACGTGCCCTTCCTCGGCGAGAAACCAAGGGCGCCCGTGATGTTCCACTTCGGCGAGAAGGACAAGAGCATTCCGCCCGAGATGGTGGAAAAACACCGCCTGATGCTGCCGCAGATGGAAGTGTTCACCTACCCCGCGGACCATGCCTTCAACCGCGACGTGGGAACCCAATACGACGAAGCCAGCGCGAAGCTGGCCTACCAGCGCACGCTCGCCTTCTTCGAAAAGCACCTGGTGCAGGGCGCATGAGCGATTTCGTGCTGGATCCGCGCCTGGCCAACGACACCCGCCCGGTGCTGTCCCTCGCGCTGTGCGAGGTGCTGCTGATGAACGACGCGCGCTTCCCCTGGCTGGTGCTGGTGCCCCGCGCGCCCGGCCTGGTGGAGATCGCCGACCTCCCCGCCCCGCAGCAGGCGACGCTGTGGCAGGAAGTAGATATCGCGGCGCGGGCGCTGCGCACCGTCGCGCCGTTCGACAAGCTCAACCTCGGTGCGCTCGGCAACATCGTGCGGCAGTTGCACGTGCATGTCGTCGGACGCCGCGAAGGCGATGCCGCCTGGCCGGGCCCGGTATGGGGCAGCGGTCGGGCCGAGCCGTATGGCGACAATGCGCTGGCCGCGTTGATCGGGCCGCTGCGCGCCGCGCTTGCGCGCTGAGCAGGACGCTGGCGCCCAACAAAAAAGCCCGCGGAACGCCGCGGGCTTTTTGTTGGGACCACTGCGGCATCAATGCTGCTGCGGCGGCGGCTCGGCGGCCTTCGGCGGCGCCTTGTAGTCTTCCAGGTCACGCGCCTTGGTATCGACCACGCTGATCTTCTTCAGCTGGCCACCATCGTCGTAATACACCGTGAAGCCGTAGTCGAGCTGCAGGCGCGCCATGTACTGCAGGTGCTGCTTGCGGACCTTGGAATCGTCGCTCGGCTCGACCAGCACGGTCTTCGGCAGCTTGCCCTGGTCCTTGAGATAGGCGAAGTGGCTGCCGGTATCCAGCGCCGACAGCACGGCGCCGTCCACGATGAACTGGCCGTTCTTGTAGGCCTGGATGGTCGCGTCGAACTGGCTCTTCATGTCCGCCGTGCGCACTTCATCCTTGGTGCCGCCGCGGTGGCAGCCGGCCAGCACCAGCATGCTGCCCAGCAGGATGGCTGCGGCCGCGCGGGTCAGCAGCGTGGGAAAACGGGTCATGCGGAATCTCCTGCAATGCATGGATGTTGACTGTGTGAGTGTAGCGCCGCCCCGGCCCGACGCACCGGGCCCGGAAGGTAACCGTTCAGGTGGATCGCAGGGGCCGGGATTCAGGTGCGCGGCAGGGTCACGCCCTGCTGGCCCTGGTACTTGCCACCGCGATCCTTGTAGCTGGTCTCGCACTCCTCGTCGGACTCGAGGAACAGCATCTGGGCCACGCCCTCGTTGGCGTAGATCTTGGCGGGCAGCGGCGTGGTGTTGGAGAACTCCAGCGTCACGTGGCCCTCCCACTCCGGCTCCAGCGGCGTCACGTTGACGATGATGCCGCAGCGCGCGTAGGTGCTCTTGCCCAGGCAGATGGTGAGCACCTTGCGCGGGATGCGGAAGTACTCGACCGTGCGCGCCAGCGCGAACGAATTGGGCGGGATGATGCACACGTCCGCCTCGACGTCGACGAAGCTGGTCGGATCGAAGGCCTTGGGATCGACGATGGTCGAGTTGATGTTGGTGAAGATCTTGAACTCGCGCGCGCAGCGCACGTCGTAGCCGTAGCTGGACGTGCCGTACGACACCAGGCGGTTGTTGTCGCGCGTCTTGACTTGGCCCGGCTCGAACGGCTCGATCATGCCGTGCTGTTCGGCCATGCGGCGGATCCACTTGTCGGATTTGATGCTCACTCGGACTCCCGAAGGGGGTTGTCAGTCGCGCCGTAGGGCGTAAAGACCGGAAAAATAGCGGAAACCCGGGTTCACCCGCCAGTCGTCCGCGCCAGTTCGCCGGCCAGCGCGCCCAGGGCGTCGCGTACCAGTGCGACCTGCGACGCATCGGCGAGGATGCTGGCCTCGTCGCAGCCGGCCCCGGGCAGCGGCACGGTGGCGAAGGCCGGCTCCAGCAGGCGGGCGGACATGGTCCGCAGGATTTCACGCAGGGCCTCCTGCGCGTGGTGCGACCCGCGGGCCGAGGCATTCCACAGGACGACCGGCTTGTCGGGAAACTCCAGGCTGCCCACCAGCCAGTCCAGCAGGTTCTTGAACGGTCCCGGCACGCCATGGGCATATTCGGGGCAGGCGATCAGCAGGGCGTCGCAGGCGCCCACCTCGCGGCGCAGCGCGTCGGCGCTTGCCGGCAAGGCCTCCATCTCGTCGTCCGGGTTGAACAGCGGCAGGCCCGCCAGCCCTTCGTAGACGCAGAGGCAGAGATTCGCGGGGGCAAGCCGCGCCGCCGCGCGCAAAAGGGCCGTATTGCCCGAGCGCCGTCGCAGGCTGCCGGACAGGCACATCACGCGCAGCGGCGTCGCCGGCCCGGCATCCGGGCTCACGGAGTGCCTTGGACCATGATCTTGCCCAGGCCCAGCGACTTGTTGCGCGGGTGGCGCGACAGCCGGCCGGCCGCGTTGCGGGCGATCTCACGATAGCGCGCGGCGAGGTCCGAATCGGGCATTGCCACCACGGTCGGCGTGCCGCCGTCGGCCTGCTCGCGGATGCGGATATCCAGCGGCAGCGAACCCAGGTAGGCCACCCCGTACTGGTCGGCCATGCGCTGGCCACCGCCCTCGCCGAAGATGTGTTCCTCGTGGCCGCAGTTCGAGCACACGTGGGTGGCCATGTTTTCCACCACGCCCAGTACCGGCACCTCGACCTTCTCGAACATCTTCAGCGCCTTGCGCGCGTCCAGCAGCGCGATGTCCTGCGGCGTGGTGACGATCACGGCACCCGCCACCGGCACCTTCTGCGACAGCGTCAGCTGGATGTCGCCGGTGCCCGGCGGCAGGTCGACGACGAGGTAGTCGAGCTGCTCCCAACGGCTGTCGTTGAGCAGTTGCATCATGGCCTGGGTGACCATCGGGCCACGCCAGATCATGGGCGTCTCTTCGTCCACCAGGAAGCCGATCGACATCGCCTGCAGGCCATGCGCTTCCATGGGGATGATGGTCTTGCCGTCCGGCGACTGCGGCTTGCCGGTGATGCCCAGCATGCGCGGCTGGCTGGGACCGTAGATGTCCGCATCGAGCACGCCCACCCGGGCGCCTTCCGCGGCCAGCGCGAGGGCCAGGTTGGCCGACACCGTGGACTTGCCCACGCCGCCCTTGCCCGACGCCACCACGATGATGTTCTTGACGCCCGGCAAGGGCCCCAGCGTGCCCTGCACCTTGTGCGAGTGGATGCGCGTGCCGATCGACACCGCGGCGGAGGCGATCGCCGGATCGGCTTCCAGGGCCTGCCTGGCGCGGGCCGTCAACGCAGGGATGGCGCCCGCCGCGGGATAGCCTAGCTGGATGTCCACCGAGACGCGGTCGCCGTCCACGCCGACGGCGCGCACGGCGTCCGCCAGCGGGGCACCGGTGTGGGGATCAACCAGCTCGCCAAGTAGGCGGCGGACCAGGGCTTCGGTTGCCTGCGTCATATCGGATCGTGGACTGTCATGGGGATCACCCATTATGCCAGCCGCAGCCCCCTGCCCGGCCGGCCGCGACGCTTTCGCATTGCAACTTGACGCCCCCGCCTGACCTCGGTCAGGCTCCAAACATACGCTTTCGTACGGGAGGATCACCCATGAAGTCACTGCTTCGCGCCGCCGTCGTCGCCGCCCTGCTGCTGGGCGCCGGTTCGGTGTTTGCCGCCGAGAACACCCCGGTCGGCACCTGGAAGACCATCGACGACGAGACCGGCAAGCCCAAGTCCATCGTGAAGATCACGGACGAAGGCGGCGAGCTCAAGGCGACCGTGCTGGAAGTGCTGCAGTCCGACGACGGCCCGCACCCCGTCTGCAAGAACTGCGATGGCGAGCGCAAGGACAAGCCGATCGAAGGCATGAACATCATGTGGGGCGTGCACAAGGACGGCGACGTGTGGGACGGCGGCAAGATCCTCGATCCCAAGACGGGCAAGGTCTACAAGGTGAAGCTGCAGCCCAGCAACGACGGCAGCAAGCTCACCGTGCGCGGCTACATCGGCTTCTCGCTGCTGGGCCGCAGCCAGGAGTGGCAGCGCCAGCAATAACCGGCAGTTGCCCGTGCCGCATGGCTGGCGGGCGAACCGATGTATTCCTGGTGGGAGCGCACCCTGTGCGCGACGGGGTGTTGCGGATGACCGCATCGCGGGCTCGTCGCGCACAGGGTGCGCTCCCACAGAGGCCGGTCATTGGATCCTGGGGATCACCCCGCGTCGGCCCGGTGCACCGCCACGCCACGCGCCGTGAATGCGGTACGCGTGGCCCGATCCGCCGAGTGCTCCACCACCAGGTGCTGCACGCGCGATAGTTCCGCCACCTGGTGCGTGGCGACGGCGCCGAGCTTGTCGTCGGTGGCGACCACCACGGTCTCGTCGCTGGCCTCGATCATCGCGCGCTTGAACAGCGCCTCTTCGCTGTCGAAACCCCACAGGCCATGCGCGACGTCGATCGCGCAGGCGCCCGGGAAACACAGGTCGGCGCGCACGCGGCGCACCTGCTCCACCGCCTGCGCGCCGATGGTGCCGCCAATGCTGGCGTCGATGCGGCCGCCGATCATCAGTACGTCGAAGCCTTCGCGGTCCAGCAGCATCTGCGCGATATGCGGCGCATTGGTGATGACGGTCAGCCGCGCATCGGCGGGCAGCACGGAGGCGATCGCCACGTTGGTGGTGCCGGTGTCGATCAGCAGGGTCTGCCCGGGCCGAACCTGTTCCGCCGCCTTGCGCGCCAGCGCCAGCTTGCGCGCCGAATGCTCGCTGCGGCGCTGCTTCAGCGGCGCCGGCGTGGCCGCGGGCAGCAGCGCGCCGCCGTAGACACGCTTGCACAGGCCCAGCGCCGCCAGCTCGCGCAGGTCACGCCGGATGGAATCTTCCGAAACATCGAACGCCGCGGCGAGTTCCGCCGCCACCACGCGCCCGTCGTTGCGCAACTTCGTGAGGATGCGTTGCTGCCGCTCCTGCGGCAGCGCGCCGCTTTCGGGGGCCGGCTGCAGGGGCTTAGCCATGGCGCTCTCCATCGACGGCAAGCAGGCCGAGATCGGCGAGCCGGGTGCGCAGGCCGGCGGGCTCGCTGAACCACCAGCCGTGCATGCCGAGTGCTTCCGCTGCAGCGACGTTGCGGGCGGAATCGTCGATGTAGAGCGCGCGCGCCGGATCCACCGCATAGCGCTCGAGCAGGCACTGGTAGATGCGCGGATCGGGCTTGATCAGCCGCTCCTCTCCCGACACCACGATGCCCTCGAACCATTGCAGGAACGGATAGCGCTGCCGCGCGATCGGGAAGGTCTCCTGCGACCAGTTGGTGAGCGCCAGCAGGCGCACGCCGCGCGCCTTCAGCTCGGCCAGCAGCGCCACGGTTCCCTCGATGGGCCCCACCAGGGTTTCTTCCCAGCGCAGCCGGTAGGCGTCGATCAGGTCGGCGTGCTCGGGATAGCGACCGCGCAGCAGCGCCGTCGCCTCGGACCAGGGTCGCCCCGCATCCTGCTGCTCGTTCCAGGCGCTGTTGCAGATTTCGCGCAGGAACCACTCCATGCGCTCCTCGTCCTCGATCAGTTGCCGGTACAGCCGGCGCGGATCCCAGGCAATCAACACATTGCCCAGGTCGAAGACCACGGTGTCCACGGGCTTGCTCATCGCTGCACGATCCTCGCCGAAAGGCCCACCAGCGCCAGCAATCCGGCCACGGCGGCGAACGCCACCGGCAGGCTGCTCGCGTGCGCCACGAAACCGATCAGTGCCGGGCCGCTCAACAGGCCCGCATAACCGAGCGTGGTCGCGGTGGCGATCGCGATCGCCGGCGGCGTGCCGGGCAGGCGGCCGGCGGCGCTGAACATCACCGGCACGATATTGGAAGCGCCCAGGCCGATCAGCACGAACCCGCCGAGCGCGGCGAACGCGCCGGGCGCCCATGCCACCACCAGGAAGCCCGCCACCGCCAGCGCGGCACCCGTGCGCACGGCCCAGACGGGCCCATGTCGCGCGATCAGGCGATCGCCGGTGAGGCGCCCCAGCGCCATCGACACCGAGAAGCACGCGTAACCGAAGCCCGCCGAGGCCGCGGCGAAACCGCGGAAATCACGCAGGAACACCGCGCTCCAGTCGAGCATCGCACCTTCCGCGAGGAAGCTGGCGAAACACATCAGCCCCAGCAGCCACGCCAGCGCATGCGGCATGCCGAACGGGGTCTTTTCCGAAACCGCCGCCGACGGCGCGTCGTCGAGCAGGTCTCCGCGCAGCCACAGCACCAGTCCCAGCAACACCGCGGCGATGGCCGTCGCCGCGACCGGAAGCGGCCACCCGAGCGCGAGCAGGCCGCTCATCACGGCCGCCCCCGTGAGGCCTCCGACACTGAACAGTCCATGGAAACCCGACATGAGCCGACCGCCGTCCAGCCGCTCCACGTCGACGGCGTGGGCATTCATCGCCACGTCGACCGCACCGAGCATCACGCCGAAATAGAACAGCGCCGCGACCAGGGCCGCGATGCTCGACGCCGTCGCCAGCATGGGCAGCGCCAGGCACATCAGCAGGCCCGAGGCCACGATCAGGATGCGGTTGCCCAGCTTGTGCGCCAGCCAGCCCACGAACGGCATCGACAGCATCGAGCCGCCCCCGAACACCAGCAGGGCCAGGCCCAGTTGCGCATCGTCCAGCCCGAGGCGCGCCTTCGCGTAGGGCACCATCGGCGCCCAGGCGGACATGCCCATGCCGGACACCAGGAAGATCACGCGCGTCGCGCGTCGCGCGGCTGCCAGCGAAGCGGCCCCGGGAAGGCCGTGCACAGGGTCGGGAATGGATTTCACAGCGGACTCTTGGGGAGGGAGAGAACGCGACCACGGTAGCCAATCGTGCAACAACGTGCAATACCAGGACAATCGTGCACACACCAAGGCCCGCGTCCTGCCCTGCCGCCGCCCTCCCGGTCAGGCATGCTGTGGACCAGGCCACGCAAGGAGTCGCGGACATGCCCACCCTCTTCACCCACGCCGTCGTCCCGCTGATGCTCGGGGGCGCAGCGGGTCGCCGCATCATCAGCCGTCGCCTGCTCGCCGCGGGCACCATCGCGGCGATGCTGCCCGATGTCGACGTCCTGGCCTTCCGGTTCCATATCGCCTATGCCGACGGTTTCGGCCATCGCGGCGCCACCCACTCGATCGCGTTCGCGCTGCTGCTGGCGGTCGCTGCCGCCCTCGGGCACCGACGATGGCACGCCACGCCATGGCAAAGCGCGGGCTTCGTCGGCCTGGCCACGCTGTCGCATCCCCTGCTCGATGCCTGCACCAACGGGGGACTCGGCGTTGCCCTGTGGTGGCCCCTGAGCGATGCGCGATGGTTCGCACCGTTCCATCCGATCGCCGTCTCGCCCATCGGCGTGCGCTTCTTCAGCGAGCGGGGATGGCAGGTGCTGGCGTCGGAGCTTTATTGGGTGTGGCTGCCGACCGCCATCATCGCAGCCTGCATGCTGGCCTGGCGGCGGACGTCCAAACGGTCGTGACCGGCCCCGCGGCGCGAATGGGGCGGTTTCCCGGAGGCGCCATGCCATAATGCCCAACCCCCTCGCAGCCGCTGCCGCCCATGAGCCGTCGCCTACTCGTCACCAACGCCCTGCCCTATGCCAATGGCCCGCTGCACCTGGGCCACCTGCTGGGCTACATCCAGGCCGACGTATGGGTACGCGCGCAGCGGATGCAGGGCAACGAGGCGATCTATGTCTGCGCCGACGACGCCCACGGCACCCCGATCATGCTGGCCGCCGAAAAGGCGGGCCTGACGCCGGAAACCTATATCGAAGGCATCCGCGTGGGCCACGAGGCGGACTTCGCCGCGTTCAACGTGGCGTTCGACCACTACCACACCACGCATTCGGAAGAGAACCGCGCGCTCGCCTCGCTGATCTACACGCGCCTGCGCGACGGCGGCTACATCGCGCGCCGCGACATCCAGCAGTTGTTCGATCCGGAAAAGGAAATGTTCCTGCCGGACCGCTACATCAAGGGCACCTGCCCCAACTGCGGCACGGCCGACCAGTACGGCGACAACTGCGAGAACTGCGGCGCCACCTATGCGCCCACCGACCTGGTGAACCCCTATTCGGTGATGTCCGGCGCCACCCCGGTGCTGCGCGATTCGGAGCATTACTTCTTCGAGCTCGGCAAGTTCGAGCCGCTGCTGCGCGACTGGTTCGGCGGCAAGCTCACCGATGGCCGGCCCGTCGCCAACAGCGGCGTGGTCGCCAAGCTGCGCGAGTGGCTGGACAGCGGGCTGAAGGACTGGGACATCTCCCGCGATGCACCTTACTTCGGCTTCCCGATACCCGATGCGCCGGGCAAGTTCTTCTACGTGTGGCTGGACGCGCCGGTGGGTTACCTCGCCAGCTTCAAGGCGCTGTGCGACCGTACCGACCTGAAGTTCGAGGATTTCCTCGCCCCCGAAAGCCGCGCCGAGCTGCACCACTTCATCGGCAAGGACATCATCAACTTCCACGGCCTGTTCTGGCCGGCCATGCTGCACGGGGCGGGCTTCCGCACGCCGACCGCACTGCACGTCAACGGCTACCTCACCGTGAACGGCGCGAAGATGTCCAAGTCGCGCGGCACCTTCATCCAGGCGCGCACCTACCTCGACGCCGGGCTGCATCCGGAATTCCTGCGTTACTACTTCGCCAGCATGCTGGGCGATACGCCGGTTGACGTGGACCTGGACCTCAAGGCGTTCGAGGAGCGCGTCAATTCGCACCTGGTCGGCAAGTGGGTGAACATCGCCAGCCGCACCGCCGGTTTCGTGCAGAAGTATTTCGACGGCCGCCTCGCCCCCGCCTTCAGCCATGAAGAACAGGAGCTGTGGCGCGAACTGTTGTCGCTCTACGGTGACGTGCCTGCGCTGTACAGCAGCAGCGAGTTCGCCGAAGTGACGCGCCGCTTCGTGACCATGGCCGACATGGTCAACGGCTACATCGCCGCCAAGGCACCCTGGGCCATCGCCAAGGACGAATCGCGCCGCGATGAACTGCACCAGGTGTGCTCGTTCGCGCTGGCCGCATTCCGCCTGCTGGCCGGCCTGCTCAAGCCCGTGCTGCCGGCCACGGTGGAAGCGGCCGAGCGTTTCCTCGCCGCGCCGATCAACGATTTCGACGACGCACGCGCCGAGCTGCACAACCACACCGTGAACGTGTTCGAGCCCCTGCTCGGACGCATCGATCCCAAGCACGTCGTGGCGATGGTGGAGATGTCCAGGGACTCCCTCGCGCCCGCCGAACCCAAGCCCACCCCGAAGAAAGCCAAGGACACCAGCAAGCCCATGAGCGAAGCCAGCACCGCCCCGACCACCGCCACCGACGGCGCCGCCGTGATCGGCATCGACGATTTCGCCAAGCTCGACCTGCGCGTGGGCAAGGTCACCGTGTGCGAATTCGTGGACGGTTCGGACAAGCTGCTGCGCTTCGAACTCGACGCCGGCCCGCTGGGCACGCGCCAGATCTTCTCGGGCATCCGTGCCGCTTATGGCGAGCCGGAGAAGCTGGTGGGCCGCAACGTGGTGTTCATCGCCAACCTCGCGCCGCGCAAGATGCGTTTCGGTGTCTCCGAGGGCATGATCCTCTCCGCCGGCGACGGCGGTGGCGACCTGTTCCTGCTGGACGCCGACCAGGGAGCAAAGCCGGGCGCCACCGTGCGCTGAAGCCTCGCTGCCCGCACGGCCGGCCCGTGCGCCGCAGCGCGGCGAGGTCATCCAGGGAGGGCGGTTGCATGTGGCAGGCGCATGGGACGATGGACCTGCATGAGGCCGAGATACTCGCCGGCCTGCTGCGCACCGAGGGCATCCATGCCGTGGTCTTCAACGAAGGCATCGCGCGGGTCTGCTGGCTGGAGTCGCTGGCCTACGGCGGTTACCGCGTCATGGTGCCGGCTTTCCAGGCGCGCGTTGCCGCCGGACTGGTGAGCGCCTGGCGGCAGGACGCATTCGCACTGCCGCCCGGTGCAGATGCGGGGCCACACTGCCCGCACTGCCACGGCGACCAGGTGCAGGTGGATACGCGGCGCCGCGGCTGGGCGCTGGTACTCTCTGTATGCCTCGGCCTGCCGATGCCATGGCGATGGTCGCGCTGGATGTCCTGCCGCCACTGCAAGCATCGTTGGCCACTTTCCGATACGAACGCCCAAGCATGAGCTCTCTCGCCGACCGCATCGACGCCCTGCTGCCGCAGACGCAATGCGAACAATGCGGTTTCCACGGTTGTCGCCCCTACGCGGAAGCGATCGCGCGCGGCGAGGCGGCCATCAACCGCTGCCCGCCGGGCGGCGCGGCTGGCATCGCGCATCTGGCCGAACTGCTCGGCGTGCCGGTGCTGCCACTCGATCCGGAACATGGGGTGGAGAAGCCGCGCACGCTGGCGCGCATCGTGGAAGCCGATTGCATCGGTTGCACCAAGTGCATCCAGGCCTGCCCCGTCGACGCGATCGTGGGTTCGGCCAAGCTGATGCATGCCGTTATCGCCGACGATTGCACCGGCTGCGAACTGTGCGTGCCGGCCTGCCCGGTGGACTGCATCGTGCTCGAGCCGATGCCTGTCTCGCAGGCAGGCGATCCCGCCCACGCCGATGCCGCGCGCACCCACTTCCAGCGCCGCGAGGCACGACTGGCGCGCGAACAGGCCCGGCGCGAGTCCGAGCTGGCGGCGCGCAAGGCCGAGGTGGCTACGACCACGCAATCCAATCCGGTGCTGGCCGCACTTGCCCGCGCGCGCGCCAGGCAACAAGGAAAGCCCTGATGAAGAAGGCCGACGTCGTCGAGCTGTTTGCCCGCCTGCGCGAGCTGGACCCCCACCCCACCACGGAACTCAACTACACCACGCCCTTCGAGCTGCTGGTGGCAGTGGTGCTGTCGGCGCAAGCGACCGACGTCGGCGTGAACAAGGCGACAAAAAAGCTTTACCCCGTTGCTAACACCGCGCAGGCGATCCTCGATCTCGGCGAGGAGAAGCTCAAGCAGTACATCAGCACCATCGGCCTGTTCAACAGCAAGGCGAAGAACGTGATCGCGCTGTGCCGGATCCTGGTCGAGCAATACGGCGGCGAGGTGCCGGACACGCGCGAGGCGCTCGAGGCGCTGCCGGGCGTGGGACGCAAGACCGCCAACGTGGTGCTCAACACCGCGTTTGGCCATCCGACCATCGCGGTGGACACGCATATCTTCCGTGTCGCCAATCGCACCGGTCTCGCACCTGGCAAAGACGTGCGCGTCGTGGAGGACAAGCTGGAGAAGGTGGTGCCCCTGCAGTTCAAGCAGGACGCGCATCACTGGCTGATCCTGCACGGGCGCTACGTGTGCAAGGCGCGCA
>JACXTT010000302.1_pt1 | contig 81667 bp, 73 predicted proteins | sample 9270951 | NCBI WGS metagenome assembly JACXTT01 (sample SAMN15532306, study PRJNA645909) | rock metagenome | isolation source: weathered quartz diorite | place: Puerto Rico | collected 2017-06-21
GCGGCGTCCGAACCGGAGCGCGTGGTCACCAACGGCATGAGCCAGTATTCGCGCAACGAGCGCAATGCGAACGCGGCCATCGTGGTGGGCATCGATCCGAAGGATTTCGCCGCGTTCGACGACAGCGGCAGCCCGCTCGCCGGCATTGCGCTGCAACGCGCGCTGGAATCGCGCGCCTATGAACTGGGCGGTCGCGACTACAGCGCGCCGGGCCAGCTGGTCGGCGATTTCCTGGCGGGCAAGCCATCGTCGGAATTCGGCAGCGTGCAGCCCTCGTACAAGCCCGGCGTGCATCTCACCGACCTTGCGCCCGCCCTGCCCGACTACGCCATCGAAGCGATCCGCGAAGCGCTGCCCGCGTTCGACCGCCAGATCAAGGGCTTCGCCATGCGCGACGCGGTGCTCACTGGCGTGGAAACGCGTACCTCCTCGCCCGTGCGCATCCGCCGGGGCGATGGCTATCAGAGCCTCAATACCAGCGGCCTATACCCGGCTGGCGAGGGCGCCGGCTACGCCGGCGGCATCCTCTCGGCCGCCGTCGACGGCATTCGCGTCGCGGAAGCCGTGGCTCTCTCGATCAACGCCGGGCGCTGCACCCCCTAGCCATGATCGATATCGACATCCCGACAGAAATGCGGGACTAGGCCGACATGACTTGTTCTCAGGCGCCACTACCACCCCATCCTCATTCCCTCAATGCTCGATACGCGATCCAGTAGAGGATCGCGCAGAGTCTATGGCTCAACCAATAGGGGATTTCTCGATGGAAAAGTTCAAGGAACGACGGAGCTTATTGGCGTCTGTGACCGGGCTACTTGCCCTGTTCGTGCCATTCATTGCACAGGCCGCACAAGCGGCAAACCAAGTGGATGAAACCTGTCCCTGCATCACCATTTGGTGGTGAGACTTTGGGCGTGGCTGGCCAGAATCACCAGCCACGTTCCCAGGAACCCTATTTGGAATGCCCCGAGTGAACTGCATGCACCGCCTTTCCGTGCTCGTTCTGCATGCCTGCCTGCTACTGACAGCTACACCAACGCAAGCAACTGAACCGCCGCCCATGATCGGCGAGAGCGTCATTCTCGAGTCTATCGAAGTGGGGCCATCCTACGAAATCACAAAGCTCTCGAATTTGGCGAAAGCTCAATCTACGTATGACGGGTTACCGCAAAACGTCCGCGATGCCATCGATCTAAGCTACTACGTCATGGAGCGTCGTTCACGCAAGATCATCGTCGGACCTGCGCTGGAAAAACTGAAGTTTTGGCTTGTTTCTTCGCCTGGACAAGATCTACCACTCGCAATAGGCAAGAATGGAGAAGTCGAAATTCCACCCTTTCGCGACCCCCAGCGCGATGCCCAGATCATTAGCAACGCACCAAAAGACAGGATCGACGTGGGCTTTCGGCTGTCAATCAAAATTCCAGCCGATGCACCTCTAACTCTGGGGCACTTGCGCGCCTCGACGCAGAATTTTCTTAAGGCCTATAAGCCGTACGCGGGCATCGTACTTCGAACTTTCATTGGTAACCACAAGCCAAATTGCTTCGGCATGAGCTTCTCCGAGCCACAAAGCGTCATCGTGCGGTCGCCAAACTCGACAGAGCCAATATGGAGCTCCCAACCAGCAACTCGCGTCACAGTCTTTTTCAGTGACATTCCGACCAATGATCCGGATGTCGTGATTGCATGGACAGGAAAAGACGCGCCCTATTTCACCGCCGCCTGCTTGCTGAACCGCAATCGCGGGAAGTAATGCACACGAAATCGCACAGGGGGAACCGGACAATCTATGCATTCCATCCAACTCCTTGTCCATCACTTACCTCACCTTTCTCGACACGTCCTCCCCTATATAGCTGCGCTAAAGTTTCGTAGTTACGCAGATCAGTCGGGATACAAACATGACACTGAGCAAGCTCTGCGGGTCGCAGGACTAGGTTCAAGTCGCGTGCTTCGCAGAGTCGTTTCGCTTCGCTCCAGGTTCATGGCGGAGCAGATGTTTATCACATACGCGAAACCGGTAGACCTCCTGGAAATGACGCCAAACATTATTGATGGCGACAGGAACTACCTTGCAGTACGGCAGCAGATTGCGATAGGTCGCCCTATCTTGTTCGGATGCTCGTACTTTGGCTGCATGTTTTACGCCCTACTGGCCATGAAAGGCTTGGTCAAAGATCTCCTGGTCGTAACCGCAAGCGATCCGGCGCCCGGCCTCCATTTGTTCGAAAAAATCGCCATCGCATCCGGAATTCGAATAGCCGTCGTTGGCGCAAACGATCACGTCGTAGCCCTGAAAATTCTTCGCCAGCTGCGTCGCGGCGCTTCCGTAGCGACTATGCTCGACTGCTTTTACGGCAACCACTCCGACAGCTGCATCAACTTTCTAGGAAGACCGGCAACGTCCCTTGGAACGCTGTATAGACTTGGGCAGAGCGCCAACGCATTCGTAGTTCCCACCGCGTCCATCTATCGTGATGGCAGGCAAGAACTCGACGTGGGTGAAATGGTCGACCTGCAAACACAATCGATCGACGCGGCTAGCCAACGTATCAACGACTACTTCAGCAACCTTGCTCGCGTCTATCCTGACCAATGGATGGGATGGCAGAACCTATGGATGCGCTGGAACAAAGCGAACCTTAGCGAAGCCGTGTGAACACCACCAACGATGATTTGGTCGCGACCCGGGCCCTTTTGTCATCTTGACGCCGTGTCTTCTCTAACGCCTGAGTGTGCGGTGCGTCGACACATTAGATCGACCATATCCGAAACACGAAGGTGGCCCGCATTCCAGCTGATTCCCGCCACCAAATTTCACGTTATTCGAGGTTGCTCCATGGCTTTTCTTGAACCCAGAAAATCTGCGTCGTCATTACATCGTAAACAACGCGCTGAAGTATTTCTGCTTCGAGCACGAGCCAGAAGCTTTACCTCGTCGCCGAGCCAAGGAGCCGACAATCGTTCAGATGCCTGACCGCATGGCTCGCCTCGCCAGGACCTGTCCGATCAAATCCACGCATGTCTCTTTCAAGGGTGCGCCTCGATCGCCTGGAATAAGAACGATCGGGCTTATTTGCACGTTAGGCCTGCATTCGATACTTGCATGGAAGGTATGGCTTGCAACACCACCCTCGCCGCAAGGTGTTACGACCGGGAAACGCACCAACGCATTGCAGGTCCGATTCCTGGCAAAGCCTGTAATGTCGCAGACTAGGATCGATCAGCGGCCAACTGGGGGGCATAGGCCAAGTCAGGCATTGCCGAAACCCTCGCCCCCCATGAAAGCCAACGAGCGTGATGTCGCGGCGGCGCCATCCCCTCGCGTGGATGAAATGCGCGCCACTGCCCATCCTTCTTTGCCGACAGCTGCCCCTGGCTATATCGAGCGCAAGCCGCAAGGAGACTTTACCCTTGCGCAGGGCAGCCCAGGAATTGACTATCACCCGACGCGTTTTGAGTCCACATGGACGCCAGTTCGAGGGAGCAGCTCGCTGGATGATGCACTTAGTAGCGCGCGTGATGCATTGACATTCGCCCATACCTTTGAGGTAGCCACCGGCGTAAGAATCAAATGTCAAACATTTCTGATCGCTGGTGGGTGCGGTAATGCAGATCCACCACCACGCCCATCAACGAAGAGCGGCGATACGCGACTCAACATGGCCCCGTCCAGGTCGCTTGCGGATACAACCATGGCAAGTGCGCTTCGTGATGAAGACTGCATTTCCATTTACCGCGCGGAACAACCGTTGCCACACGGCTGTCCGGCCGACACCCCGGTGCGCGCCATCGATGAGGAACTGCGCAAGAAGTCGGCACATGCCCGGGATTTCGATCTCCCGTAAATGCCCGACACAGCGTCTTCGACTTGTAGGAATCGCTTGAGACGCAAAACTCCACTTGTCGCCAAGAACTCGGCCATCTCCCACCTAAACATACAAGCCTGCGCCCGTGCGAAAGAGGTACACCTTGGTTTCGACGCTTGCCGCCAGGCATCGCCGGCACGCTGACGATCGATCTGACCTAGCCCCGCAATCCGTAAAACGCCGCACTCACCGGCGTCAAAGCGCGTACTTTTCGGCGGTGCGCATCCACTGCAGCGACCACTACAAGGCCTCGATATCTGCCAACGTCGGCGACATTCGCGTCACGGAAGCCCTAGCGATCGCGATCAACGCCTGGCACTGATGCCCTTCGTTCGATTCCCGAAACATAGGCCACGCTTCAGCGAAGCTGCCGCTCGAATTCGGAGAGAACGGCTGTACCTGGATCGCAGGTATAGCCATCACGCCGCGCTTCCTTGACGGCCTCGGCATGACGCTCGACTACTGAAATATAAGGCTGACCAGCGCGGTCACCACGAGCACCGCGCTGGACCTCGTGAATCGTTGCGTCGATACGCCCAGCGGCATCACCAACGTGTTCGACCGCGATCCGGCGGTGAACCTGTCCGGCATATGCTTCGGCTCGGGCCTGTACGGCGCGATCGGCCGCGCCTTCTACGCCGGCTTCAACTACAAGCTCTCACCTGGGTGGTAACCCGGGGATTTCGGGCGAAAGGGCCAGCCAGCCGGCCCTTTCGCCGGGAAGGGGGGCGGACCGGCATCTGCCGGCCCTTTTTCTTTGTGCCGGAACCGCACGGGCAAGCCGGGGCTGGGCATGCGAGAATGACGATCCAACGCGCCTCGCCCGCCTCATGCTCACCGACGCCACCAAAGACGCGATCCGCGCCGCCTATACGCGCCTGAAGGACGGCCTGCCCGGCTTCCGCGCGCGCGCGTCGCAGGGAAAGATGATCGCCGAGGTGGCCAAGGCGCTGGCCCAGGAGGGCGGCGCCGCCGTGATCGAGGCACCCACCGGCACCGGCAAGTCGATGGCCTACCTGATCGCCGGCGTCGAGGTGGCGCGGGCGCAGAAGAAGAAGCTGCTGATCGCTACCGCCACGGTGACCTTGCAGGAGCAGCTCGTGCAGCGCGATATCCCGCTGTACCTCAAGCTCAACGGCACCGAGGCAAAGGTGGCCCTGGCCAAGGGCCGCGGCCGCTACCTGTGCCCGCGCAACCTGGCGATGGCCAGCAACAGCCTCAACGAGACGGCCCAGATGGGCCTCGGCTTCGACGCCGACCTGGCGCTGTGGACCAAGCCGCCGCAGGAACGCGACAAGAAGGCCCTGTCCAAGCTGGCCGACCTGTTCGATCGCCACGAGTGGGACGGCGACATCGACGCCGCGCCCGAACCGATCAGCGACCTGCTGCGCCCGATGATCACCACCAGCGCGGGTGGCTGCACCGGCCGCAAGTGCGCCCTGTTCATGAACTGCCCGTTCTTCGCCGCGCGACGCGCCGTGGGCGACGCCGACATCATCGTGGCCAACCAGGACCTGGTGCTGGCCGACCTCACCATGCCGCGCGAGGAAGACGGCTTCGGCGGCGTGATCCTGCCCAAGCCCGACGAGACGCTGTACATCTTCGACGAAGGCCACCACGTCCCGTCGAAGGCGATCGATCGCGGCGCCGCCGAGGTCTACATGACCGCCGCCGTGCGCCAGCTGAGCCGCCTGGGACGGCAGATCCACGCCGCGTATTCGCTCACCGACAAGGAAGTGATCGGCAAGCTGTCGCTGGACGCCGGCGACGGCAAGCTGCAGGAACTCAGCAACGGGCTGGAGGAACTGGAGCGGGAGATCCGCCTCGGCTGGCTGCCCTCGCCCGACGACAACGAGCCGATGTATCGCGGCTCGCTGGGCCAGTTGCCGGAAGCCTGGGTGGAGCACGCTCGCGCGCTCTACGTGTTCACCGGCGAGATCGAACGTTGGGTGGGCGCGGTGCGCCGCGCGGTGCTGGAGATGACCGAGAGCGGCCCCACCCACGAAGCGCTGTCGCGCGAGCTGGGCATGGCGCTGGAGCGCATCGACCGCCAGCTGCGCACGTGGCGTGCGTGGTCGACCTCGGACAGTGACAACGCGCCGCCGCTGGCGCGCTGGGTAACCATGGGGCCGGACCAGCAGCTCATCTGCCACGCCTCGGCGGTATCCGCGGGCGGCCTGCTGCGCAGCGTGCTGTGGGGCAACGCGAGCGCGGCGGTGATGACCTCCGCCACGCTCAGCGCGGGCGGCAATTTCCGCGGCTTCGCCGATGCCGTCGGCCTGCCCGACGAGGCGGTAACGTTGAGCCTGCCTTCGCCGTTCGACCTCGCCGCGCAGGCGCGCCTGGAAGTGCCCGCCCTGCGCGCGTTGCCCGATGCGCGCGAGGAACACGTGCAGGAGATCTGCGACTGGCTCGCGGCGAACCTGGACTGGTCGGCCGGCAACCTCGTGCTGTTCACCTCGCGAGCGAAGCTCGACCGCGTGCTGCAGAAACTGCCCATCGAGTACGTGCGCAAGGTGCGCGCGCAGGGTTCGCTGGGCAAGGCGCAGCTGGTGGCCGAACACGTCGCCGACGTGGAAGCCGGCAAGGGCAGCACCTTGTTCGGCCTCGCCTCCTTCGGCGAAGGCCTGGACCTGCCCGGCAAGCTGTGCGAGACGGTGGTGATCACGCAGCTGCCGTTCGCCGTGCCCACCGACCCTGTGGGCGCGACCTACGCGGAATGGCTGGAATCGCGTGGTCGCAATCCCTTCATCGAAGTCACCGTGCCCGAAGCGACGCGCCTGCTCACGCAATACTGCGGCCGCCTGATCCGCACGGAAACCGATCGCGGCCGCATCGTGCTGCTGGATCGGCGCGTGGTACTCAAGCGCTACGGCGAACGTATGCTCAAGGCGCTGCCGCCCTTCACCCGCGTCATCGAGAAAGTGGCATGAGCTTTCACATCATCCGCGCCGCCGACACGCCGGCACAGCCGTGGAAGAACGGCATGGGCACCACGCGCGAGATCGCGCGCTTTCCCGCTGGCGCCGGCAGCGAGGATTTCCTCTGGCGCGTGAGCGTGGCCGACGTGGACAGCGCGGCGCCGTTTTCCACTTTCCCCGGCATCGATCGTGAGATCGTGCTGCTGGAAGGCGATGGCTTCACCATGACGCTGGACGGTGCACGCGAGCATGCTCTGGTGCTTCCCTTCGAGCCCTTCTCGTTTGTCGGCGAGGCGCGCGTGGAGGTGACGATGGCCGGCGGCGCCACGCGGGATTTCAATCTGATGATCCGCCGTGCGTGGGGACGTGGCGAGGTGCGTCCGCTTGTGCGGCCCGGCAGCCATGAACCCGATCCCTCATGCGTGCTGGTGTACGTGGCACGCGGCACCGTGACGACCATCGACGGCGAGCTGCAGGTGGGCGATGCCTGGCTGCCGGACCGCAGCCCGTTCACGCTGGCCGAGGGCAGCGTCGCGCTGCTGGCGATGGCGCAGCCGCGCTGAGGGTAGCCCCGGCCTCCTTTCGCTGCAGGAGCGCACCCAGTGCGCGATCACGGCGGAACATCATCGCTTCAGCCCAGGGTCGCCGCGAGGCCTATCGCGCACGGGGTGCGCTCCTACAGAGGTAGATAGGACGCCGTTGTCATCACCCGGCGACCGCTTGCACGTATGATCGGCTCGTTCCGCCAACCTCTCAGGTGAGCCCATGACGTTGCTGATCCTCGGTCTGGTGCTGTTCCTCGGTGCGCACTCCGTACGCATCTTCGCCAACGGCTGGCGCAGCCGGCAGATCGCCCGGCTGGGCGAGAAGGGCTGGAAGGGCCTCTATACGCTGGTATCCATCGCCGGCTTCGCCCTGATCATCTGGGGCTTCGGCCTGGCCCGGCAACAGCCGGTGCTGCTGTACGTGCCGCCGATGTGGCTGCGCCACCTCAATGGCCTGTTCACCCTGCTCGCCTTCATCCTGGTGGTGGCCGCCTATGTCCCCGGCAACCACTTCAAGGCCCGCCTCGGCCACCCCATGCTGGCCGGCGTGAAGACCTGGGCGTTCGGCCACCTGCTCGCCACCGGCATGCTGCACGACGTGCTGCTGTTCGGCGCCTTCCTGCTGTGGGCCGTGGTCGATTTCATCAGCGCCCGGCGCCGCGACCGCGCCGCCGGGGTCAGCTATCCCGCCGGCACGGCCAAGGGCGACATCATCGCGGTGGTGGCCGGCGCGGTGGCCTGGGCGGTGTTCGCGTTCTGGCTGCACGGCTGGCTGATCGGCGTGAAGCCCATGGGGTGAGGTTAGTCATCTACGATGCTGCAGTCCGCTGGGCTACAGTGGCGCCGTTTCCGGCATGAGGATCTGGCCATGGTCGCCTTCCTGCTCTGGTTGTTGCTGCTGGTGTTCTGTTGGCCGCTCGCGCTGCTGGCCATCGTGCTTTATCCCATCGTGTGGCTGCTGACCCTGCCCTTGCGGCTGGTCGGCATCACGGTCAGCGCGGTCTTTGCCTTCCTCGGCGCCATGCTGATGCTGCCGGCGCGGGTGCTGCGCGGCCGGCCCGTGTAAGTGGACAAGCCCAGCGCACCCTCGTGCGAGCGCAACCGCGATCCCATCCTCGAGGTGTTGCGCCCGCAGTTCGCCGACCGGCGCGAGGTGCTGGAAATCGGCAGCGGCACGGGCCAGCACGCGGTGTACTTCGCGCAGGCGATGCCGGCGCTCACCTGGCAATGCTCCGATCGCGCGGACAATCTGCCGGGCATCCGCCTGTGGCTGGATGAGGCGGGCCTGCCCAACACGCCGCCGCCCATCGAGCTCGACGTCGCTGGCGCATGGCCCGGCCACCAGTACGATGCCGTGTTCAGTGCCAATACCCTGCACATCATGGCCTGGGAGGAAGTGGAGCTGCTGTTCGAGCACATCGCCGGCGTGACCACCGACGATGCCATCCTCGCCATCTACGGCCCCTTCAACTATGGCGGCCGCTATACCAGCGACAGCAACGCCGATTTCGACCAGTGGCTGCAGGCCCGCGGATCGCACATGCGCATCCGTGATGCCGAGGCAGTGGACGCGCTGGCGGAGGTGGCCGGCTTCGACCTCATCGACGACATCGCGATGCCGGCCAACAATCGCACGCGGGTGTGGCAGCGCCGGCGCTGATCGGCTGCCCTGCGGCACCACCGTGCGCACCATTGGCATTTTCCGGCAAAGGCGTCAGGATGCACGCCAGAGGCGCCACCCGCCGCGCCACGCCCAGGCCATGCGACCCTACGTGCAAGCCATCGACACCTTGACCCCCTGCCCCTGCGGCAACGACGCAGGTTATGCCCGCTGTTGCGGACTGCTGCACGAAGGGGGCGTGGCGGGCACAGCCGAACAACTGATGCGTTCGCGTTACAGCGCCTACGTGCTCAAGCGCGAGGACTACCTGCTAGCCACCTGGCACCACAGCACGCGCCCCGCGCACCTGAAACTGGGCTCGCAGCAGCCTGCCCCGACCTGGCTGGGCCTCACGGTCAAGCGTCATGAGAGCGAGGGCGACAAGGCCATCGTGGAGTTCGTGGCGCGCCTGCGCTACGGCGGCGGCAAGGCCCAGCGCATGCACGAGATCAGCCGTTTCGTGCGCGAGGACGGCCGCTGGTTCTACGTGGACGGCGAGTTTCCCAACCGGGCCGGCGAGTAAGCCGGGCCCTCAGGGCGACATCGGTATCGCCGTCTCGCCTTCTTCCCGGCCGTACGGCCCGAAGCGCCGCTCCACCACCACGCCGCGCCCGTCATGGCCGATGGCCACCACCGTGCTTGCGCGCGTGCCGTAGTGCTCGCCGCGGATGAAGGCGGAAGACAACCAGCGCTCCCGCTCCAGGCCGACGCCGGTATCCGGCAACTCGTCATCGGGATACCCACGTGGATCGGCCAGCGCGGCGAACAGCGGCGCAAAGTCTTCGTCCTGTCCCGAGTCCAGCCACGCGTCCAGGCGCTGCATCAGCGCGCGCGTCTTGGGCCAGGGGGTGTTGAAGTCCGCGTTGGACAATCCGTGCACGCCCGGCGTGATCGCCTGCGCCCGCGGCTCCGGACGATTGCCGATATAGAACGCCGCCCGCGCATCGAAGGTGAGCAGATTGAACGGACGATAGTCCGATGCCGTCGCCAGCAAGGTCCCTGCGTGCGCCGTGGCGTCCGCCTCGCCGCCCAGGTAATCGAGCGCGAGCAGGCCACGCGAGCGGCCCAGTTGCGGATCGCGTGGGTCGCGGACATTGGTGACCACGCTGCAGCGCCCGTCATCGGTCACGCCCAGCCAGGTGCCGCCCGCTTCCAGGTCCCTGCCCGCGACGATGGGCGGTGCCGGCCAGCGGGCCAGCGGCGCACTGGGGCGCGCATGGAATTCGTCACGGTTGCCCGCCAGCAGCAGGCGCCAGCGCGGATGGCAGTTCCAGGCGAAAGCGATCAGGCACATGGCGGCTCAACGGTGACGAAAGCATCGACGATACGTCGTTGCAGAGCTTGTACCAAACGGAAAGCCGCGGGATCCAGTGCATCCGTGCTCCATGACCGGCAACTTGCCATGTGGTCGCCGGCAAGAAGCGGCGCACCGAGCCATCGGTGCGCCGCTCCGGCCCTCGCCCATCCCTGTCGTCTGGCCACCGCGAGGATCCGGTTTCGATGGCAGCCATCGTCATCACATCTTCAGTTTCACACCGAGGTTGTAGAAGCGACCCACGGCGCCGGCCTGGGCCCAGGTGGGGTTGTAGTTGGCGTTGCCGCCCGCGTAGTTGGCGGGATCGAACGGTGGCTTGCGATCGAACAGGTTCATGACCGACCCGGTGATGGCGATGTGGTCGTTGATCTGATAACTGCCGGTCAGGTCAAAATCGGTGAACGAGCCGATGTGGCAGCTGACGGGGATCACGGTGAGGCAGTTGCCGGGTCCAGTGCCCACGTCCGCCGCATAGTTCGCCATGCCACTGGTGTGATAAAGCGTGCCCGTGATCGTGGCTGGCCCCCACATGAAGGTGTTCGCCCAGGACTCGCGCGTGCGGGGTGTACCCGCACCCGAAGACAGGTTGTAGGGGCCGTGCGTCCCCACGAACTGCTGCCTGGTGCCGTCGGGCAGGGTCAGCGTCCAGTTGAAGATCTGGGTTCCGGCGAACTCGCTGATGTACTGCATGCCATGGCCGAACTCGAAGTGGGCCTGCAGATCCACATCGATGCCGGTGGTCTTCAGTGAGTTCGCATTGATGTACAGCCCGTCCACCTCGGCCGGACGCGGGAGCAGGTTCGGGTGCAGCGGATCGGGCGTATCGGGTATCACGATGACGCCTGGCCCCTGGGGCAAGCCGGCATAGTAGTTGTCCAGCGCGGACGAGGTGTCAGCCGGCCCGATCACATCGTGCTTCTTGATGTCGAAGTAATCGATCGAGACATTCAACCAGCTGGCCGGCTGGACCAGGACACCCAGGGTGAAGCTGTCGGCCGTTTCCGGCTTGATGTTCTTGTTGGCCAACGAGTACTCGGACAAGGAGTACTGGGCCACGTAGCCATTGCTGCTGCCGCCATGGGCCGCGATGAAGTCAGCAGGCGGCGTGTAGTTGACGAAGCCTTGGGCCGAACTCGAACCATTTTCCGAGAAGCTTGGCGCGCGGAATCCCTTCGAGTAGGTCCCGCGGATGGCGACCCAATCGAACGGCTTCCATTTGAAACCCGCCTTCGGTGCAAAGGAGTGGCCCACGTCGGAGTAGTAGTCGTAGCGACCCGAGATGTCCAGTTCCAGCGATTGCAGCAAGGGAAAGTCGAACTCGGCATAGGCACCGCTCACATTGCGGCTGCCCTTGGTTTGCGCATTTCCCAGCGACTGGAACTGGAAGCCCGGATTCAGCGAAGGATCGTTCTGGTGCTCATAACGGAACTGCGCGCCAAACGCCACGCCCGTCGGGCCACCCGGCAACTCCCACCAAGACCGGTTGACGGACATATCCAGCGAATCGAGGTCGGAGGTCGAGTTCTTGTCGTATCCAGGCGCGAGCACCTGGCGCACCCGGCTGGTGTTTGCGTCCGGGTTGACGAAATTGTAGGTGCCGTTGTTGATCTCACTGATCAACGCGTTGTAGTCGAGGAATCCGTACTGGACGGTGTGCAACCACGTGTGGTTGATCACGGCCGTCACATCGTAGTTCCAGTCCTGGAACTGGCCGGAGACACCACCCACGATGCGGGCATTGTGGTTGTCGTAGTTGAAGCCGGCGGGGATATCCCCGAAGTTGTAGTTGATAAGCGCGTACTGACCCTGTGCTGCGAACGGATTGTTCGGGTTCAGCGTCACGCCGTCGGCTAGCGTGGGCGGCAACGCGATGCTGTTGGTATTGTGCGGCGTACTGGTCTGGATCTGCCGGGGAAACGCCGGCGCCCAGGTCTTGACCTCGAAATAGCTCGCAGCCAGATACGCCTTGGTGGTGTCGTCGAGTTTGAGGGTGAAGCGGCCATACACGCCGCCCTGCTCCATCTCCGGGGCCACCTGGCCGTAGAGCGATTGGGAGTTCTGCAGACAGTAGCTTCCGGAAGCATCGGTCACCGGCGTGGCTTTGGCCCCACAGTTGCGCAGCGGCTGTGCCAGCGCGCCGTCATTGGGAATACCCGTGGTGATGTCGCCCGGCGTTCCCAGCGTTCCTGGCGTAACCGAGCCGTATATCGAACCCGTCAGCTGCGAGGGCTGGCCAATATTCAGGTTGGGGCCGCCGATCGAGGTCAGGTCCTGGGTATTGAGCGGGAATTCGCGATCGCGCAGCCAGATCGCATCGTCCTTCTGGTACTGCACGGCCAGGTAGCCATTGTGGCCGTCCTTGTCCATGTCGCCGGCGCCGGCAAGGAAGGTGACCTTGCGGGTAAAACCGCCGCCATGCTGCGAATCACCGATATCGACCGTACCTTCCACGCCCTTGTAGTCGGGCTTGAGGATGATGTTGACGACGCCGGCCACGGCGTCCGCACCATACAGTGAGGAAGCACCGTCCTTCAGTACTTCGATGCGATCGACGGCCGCCAACGGAATGGTGTTCAGATCGACGAATGAGCGTTGCCCGTCATCAGCAACCGCATAGCTCGCGTTACGGTGACCGTCGATGAGAACCAGGGTGGAATTGACGGTCAAACCACGCAGCGCCACGCCGGACGAACCCGCCGCGAATCCATTTGCAAACGCGTTAGGAATCGATCCGCTGTTGTCTGCGGACACTGCGCGAACAACATCGGACACCGTAGTCAGTCCGCTGCGCTGGATCTGCGCGGCGGAGATGATCGTCACCGGCGATGGCGTTTCCACGTCAATGCGAGGTACCGCCGAACCGGTCACGGTGATGGTCTGCAGCTGTTTGGCTTGTTGCTCCTGAGGGGCCTGGGGCTGAGGGGCTGGGGTATTGTCCTGTGCGAACACGATGCTGGACGTCGACGTGAGAAAAAGCCCAGCCAACGACAAGGCAAGCTTGTTGCGCTTCATGGCGATCTCCTCGTTTGTGGGGTCTGGGGAGGACCCGAGTGCGCCTGTCCCGGCGGTGCAGCGGGACAGTCGAACGAGAAAACCAGCCAATTGCCGGTCAGGCGCAATTGGACTATTTCACCAGCCGTAGCGCATCACAAGTACATAACGAGAGCGCCACATTGTCATAGCCTTGCGGAATTTCTTGCGTAAGTTTCGCTTAAGAGCGAAGCGTGCATGACGATGCACGCCTTACGGTGACGATCATCGCCGATCGCTCCCGATCATCGACTTGCATGGGGACGTTTGGACATCCAAATGGTTTGCTGCCGCGCAACACCTGCATGTTCCGCGCCATGGCATTTTCATCGAAAAAAACAACAAAACCACGAAAAACCATCAAGTTTGGCGCCGCCACGGATCGCCAGGAATCCCCGGGAAAGGGCTCAGCGCAGGGTGCTTCGCAAGCGCACGCCCTCGGCCCAGCGGGCGGCCACGCGGGGCGATGTGATGCATGCCGCCTCGTCGGTACGCGTGGTAACCGCGCGCTCGAGCAGCTGGATGTCGGCCTCATGCTGGCGCGCCACGTGCGGGTCTTCGAAGAAGATCGCGCGTTGGCAGCGTCGCTCGAGCACCAGGTCGGCGATCTGCGCGTCGCCACCCATCGGTCCGCTCTGGTAGCGCTCGACCCACGCGCTGTCGCCGGGCCAGCCGCGGCTCCACGCCAGTTCGTTGAGTCGCTGGCCGGTCGTGCCCGTCGCCACGCGATGGGCGAAGCGGGACAGCACGTCGAAGTGGTCGGCGGCATAGGCGAGCATCTGCGGCTTCATCGCGTCATGGGCGATCAGGGCCACGGTCTGCGCTTCGAGTGCATGCAGGTTGTCGGCACCCGGATCAGGTGCCAGTCCGGCGTGCACACGTTCCATCTCGATCCAGTCGCGCGCCGTGGCGACGGTCGAGATGAACGGCTTGCCATGGATGACACATTGGCGCTTCAGCGCCACGGCTTCGGGAAAGATCGACGACGGATCCACCGGGTCGATCAGGTAGATGGCACCGTCGAGCACGCGTCCTTCGCCGAGGCCGACGACTTCGGCAACCAGCTTCATCAGGCCGCCTTCGCGCCCATAGGGGTAGCGGCGCAGCGGTGGAAAGTTCTCCAGATGCCCCGCACGCTGGATGGCGTCATAGGTGCGTCCCACCGCATGCAGCCCCAGGCCCAGTTCCCGGATGCCCGCTTCGCAGGCCCGCAGCCAGCGGAACAACGCGGCATCGGCATGGGCGTGATGGAGTTGATTGGCGGCGAGGCCAAGGCGCATGGGGTTCGCTCCGGGGGAATGAAAAGCCGGCCGCCCGATGGCGACCGACACGGATGATAGCTTCACCGGTGGGAGCGCACCCTGTGCGCGACGAGCCTACGTAGCGGTGACGACGCCACCCTGCCGTCGCGCACACGGTGCGCTCCCACAAGGTGGCCCGTGGCGTGTCGGCATCAGGCGTGCGCCAGGGCCGACGCGTCCACCTGCTGCAGCATCTGCACGATGGAACCTGCCGCCTCGCGACCGTCGTACACCGCACGCACCACCAGGTCCGCACCGCGCACGTTGTCGCCACCGGCGAAGATCTGCGGATGGCTGGTCTGGTGCGGCAGCCTGCCATGGGCACCCGTCACCACGCGGCCCGACTTGTCCAGCGCCACGCCGTGCGAACGCAGCCAGTCGGGCGGACTGGGCAGGAAGCCGAAGGACTGGATCACCACGTCCGCGTCGATCACGTACTCCGAGCCCGGGACGTTCTGCGGACGCAGGCGACCCGAACCGTCGTCGACCAGGGCGGTTTCGACCACCCGCACGCCACGCACGTTGCCACGCGAACCACCGAGGATTTCCAGCGGCTGGCGCTGGAACAGGAAGTTCACGCCCTCCTCCCGGCTGTAGTTCACCTCGCGCGCGGAGCCGGGCATGTTCGCCTCGTCGCGGCGGTAGACGCAGGTGACGCTGGCGGCACCCAGGCGAATGGCCGTGCGGTTGCAGTCCATGCCGGTGTCGCCACCGCCCAGCACGACCACATGCTTGCCGCGGAAATCGAACGAGGACGTGGCCTTCTCGTCGCGCAGCAGGCGCTCGGTGTTCGCGATCAGGAACGGCAGCGCATCGTGCACGCCGTGCAGGTCGCGACCCGGCAGCTGCGCGTCCACGTAGGTATAGGCACCGGTGCCGACGAACACGGCATCGTACTCGTCCAGCAACTGGCCGAACTCGACGTCACGGCCCACTTCCCGGTTGAGCAGGAAGCGCACGCCCATGCCTTCGAGCACGTCACGGCGCGTGCGCACCACGCCCTTGTCCAGCTTGAACGGCGGGATGCCGAAGGTCAGCAGGCCACCGATCTCGCCCTGGCGGTCGTAGACGTCCGCGGCCACGCCGGCGCGGCGCAGTCGGTCCGCGCAGGCGAGACCCGCGGGTCCCGCGCCGATGATGGCGACGCGCCGGCCGGTCTCGCGCACGGCCGAAAGGTCCGGGCGCCAGCCCAGGCGGAACGCCTCGTCGGTCACCCAGCGCTCGATGCTGCCGATGGTCACCGCGCCGAACGCGGTCTGTTCCAGCGTGCACGCGCCTTCGCACAGGCGGTCCTGCGGGCATACGCGGCCGCAGATCTCGGGCAGCGGATTGGTCTCGTGCATCAGGGTGGCCGCCTCGATCAGGCGACCCTCCTGCACCAGCTTCAGCCAGTTGGGGATGTAGTTGTGCACCGGACAGGCGTGTTCGCAGTACGGATTGCCGCAATCGATGCAGCGCTCCGCCTGCGTGCCGGCCTGCGCGCTGGCGAAATCGCCGGCGATCTCACCGTAGCCCAGTACGCGGATCGACACGGGCACGGTACGCGGCGTCTGCCGGGGAATGTTGAGGAACTGGAAATCCTTTTCGCTCATGCCGCGCTCCTCAGTTCTTCGGCCAGTGCCGCCAGGCTTGCCGCCTTCGGCTTCACCAGCCAGAACTTGTATTGCAGGCCGCGGAAGTCCGCGAGGATGCGACGCCCCCAGTCGCTGCCGGTGAGCTCGACGTGCCGCGCCACCAGGCCGCGCAGATGCTGCATGTAATGCTCCATGCCCTCGGGGGAGATGCGCAGGATGTCCACCAGCTCATGGTTGTAGCAGTCGACGAAGGTACGCTCGATGTCGAGCACGTAGGCGAAGCCACCTGTCATGCCGGCGCCGAAGTTCAGTCCGACCTTGCCCAGCACGGCGACCACGCCACCGGTCATGTATTCGCAGCAGTGGTCGCCCGCGCCTTCCACCACTGCCAGCGCGCCGGAATTGCGCACGGCGAAACGTTCGCCGGCACGGCCTGCGGCGTACAGCTCGCCGTCGGTGGCGCCGTACAGGCAGGTATTGCCGATGATGGCGGCATCCTGGGAGGCGAACGGCGAATCGGCGGGCGGACGCACCACGATGCGGCCACCGGCCATGCCCTTGCCCACGCCGTCGTTCGCCTCGCCGGTCAAGTCGATGTGCACGCCGCCCGCATTCCAGGCACCGAGACTCTGGCCCGCCGCGCCGCGCAACTTCAGCGTGACCGGATGCAGGTCCATGCCATGGTCGCCCCACAGCCGTGCGACGGCGCCGGACAGGCGGGCGCCGACGGCGCGATCGGTGTTGGCGATGTCGAAGGCATACTCGCCACCGCTCCGGCGCGCCACCGCATCGCCCGCTGCCTCGTCGATGCGCGTGGCCAGTGCCGCGTCATCGCGCATGGGATTGCGCGCCAGCGTACAGGCGAAGTCCACGTCGGCTGCCAGCGCAGCATCGCCCAGCAGGGGCTGCAGGTCGAGCTTGTGCTGTACCGGCGTCGTGCCGTCGACCTGCTCCAGCAGGTCGGCACGGCCGATGAGTTCGTCCAGGCTGCGCGCACCCAGGCGCGCCAGGTGGGCGCGCACGTCCTCGGCGATGAATCGGAAATAGTTCATCACCATTTCCGGCAGGCCGACGAAATGCTCCTTGCGCAGCACCGGGTGCTGCGTGGCCACGCCGGTGGCGCAATTGTTGAGATGGCAGATGCGCAGGTACTTGCAGCCCAGCGCCACCATCGGCCCGGTACCGAAGCCGAAGCTTTCCGCACCCAGCAGCGCAGCCTTCACCACGTCGAGGCCGGTCTTGAGGCCACCGTCGGTCTGCAGGCGCACGCGCCCGCGCAGGTCGTTGCGGCGCAGGGTCTGCTGGGTTTCCGCGAGGCCCAGCTCCCACGGCGTGCCAGCGTACTTGATCGAGGTGAGCGGACTGGCGCCGGTGCCGCCGTCATGGCCGCTCACCGTGATCAGGTCGGCACCCGCCTTCACCACGCCCGCGGCCACCGTTCCCACGCCGGCATGGCTCACCAGCTTCACCGAGATCAAGGCCTCGGGATTCACTTCCTTGAGGTCGTGGATCAGCTCGGCAAGGTCTTCGATCGAGTAGATGTCGTGGTGCGGCGGCGGCGAGATCAGGCCGATGCCCGGCTTGGCATAACGCAGGCGCGCGATGGTGCTGTCCACCTTGTGGCCGGGCAGCTGGCCGCCCTCGCCGGGCTTGGCGCCTTGCGCGATCTTGATCTGAAGCACCTCGGCGTTCACCAGGTACTGCGGGGTGACACCGAAGCGACCCGACGCGACCTGCTTGATCTTCGAGGTCTTCTCGGTGCCGTAGCGCGCCGGGTCTTCGCCACCTTCGCCGGAGTTGCTGCGCGCACCGAGGCGGTTCATCGCAATGGCGAGCGATTCGTGCGCTTCGGGCGACAGCGCGCCCAGGGACATGCCGGCCGAATCGAAGCGTCGCAGGATGTGCTCGACCGATTCCACTTCCTCGAGCGGGATCGCCTCGCGCAGCGGACGTGGTGACAGCAGGTCACGCAGCGCCGACGGCGGACGATGGTCGACGAAGTTGGCGTAGGCGCGATAGTCGCCCGTCTCGCCCGTGCGCACCGCACGTTGCAGGCTGCCGATCACGTCCGGGTTGTACATGTGGTATTCGCCACCGTACACGAACTTGTAGAGGCCGCCGGCGCGCAGGGGCAGCGCGTCGCTCCACGCCTCCGCCGCCAGCAAGCGCTGGTCGCTTTCCAGATCCTCGAAGCTGGCGCCACCGATGCGCGACGGTGTTCCCGGGAAGCACAGTTCCACCACCTCGGGCGCCAGGCCCACGATCTCGAACAGCTGCGCGCCGCGATAGCCGGCCACGGTGGAGATGCCCATCTTCGACAGGATCTTCAGCAGGCCCTTGCGGATGCCGCGGCGGTAGCTGCGGCCGATCTCGAAGCGGTCGCTGGCGATATGCCCTTCGCGACCCAGTTCGAACAGGCTCTGGTAGGCCAGCCACGGATAGATCGCGGTGGCGCCGAAACCGAGCAGGCAGGCGAACTGGTGCGGATCGCGCGGCGTCGCGGTCTCCACCAGGATGTTGCATTGGCAGCGCAGCGCCTTGTCGATCAGGTGCGCATGCACCGCGCCCACCGCCAGCTGCGAGTGGATCGGCAGCATGTCCTTGTGCGGATAGCGGTCGCTGAGGAAGACCAGCTGGCAGCCCTCGCGCACCGCCTTCTCCACCTCGCGGCAGAGGCGGCGCAGGGCAGCCTCCAGTCCCTCTTCCGGTGCATACATCAGGTCGAAGCGCGGCGTGCCCACGAACTGCGGCTGCGCCAGCAGCTGGCGCAGCTTGCGCTGCGAGAGCACCGGCGAGTTGATCAGGATCTGCTTCGCGTTCTCGGGTGTGAGGTCGAACACGTTGCTCTCGGGGCCGATCTGCGTCACCAGTGACATCACCAGCTTCTCGCGCAGCGGGTCGATCGGCGGGTTGGTCACCTGCGCGAACGCCTGGCGGAAGCGGTCGAACAGCGGGCGCACCTGGCGCGACATCGCCGCCACCGGCGTGTCGTCGCCCATCGAACCGGTCGCCTCCTGCTCCAGCTCCACGATCGCCTTGAGCACGGTCTCGCGCTCCTCGCGCGAGAGGCCGTACAGCTTCTGGTAGCGCCGCAGCTCGTCCTGCGGCAGCGGCTCGGCCGCCAGCGAAGGATCGATCAGGTCGGACTCGAGGTAGCTCACGCCGGCGCGCAGCCAGTCGCGGAACGGCGCACGCTTGCGGTTGATGTCGTCGATGTCGGCATCGCGCAGCAGGCGATGCTCCTTCAGGTCCACGGCGATCATCTCGCCCGGGGCGAGGCGCCCCTTGGCGATCACCTGCGACGAGGGCACGTCCCACAGGCCCGCTTCGGAGGCCACGATGAGATGGTTGTCGGCCGACAGCGCCCAGCGCGCGGGACGCAGGCCGTTGCGGTCCAGCGTGCAGGCCGCGTAATGCCCGTCGCACATCACCAGGCCGGCCGGACCGTCCCAGGGTTCGCTGTGCAGCGCGTAGTACTCGTAGAACGCGGCGAGGTCCTCGTCGATGCCCTCGCGCGCGGCGAAGGCCGGCGGCACCAGCACGCGCATGGCGGCGATCAGGTCGAGGCCACCGGCGAGCAGGACTTCCAGCGCATTGTCCAGGCTTTCCGAGTCGGAACCGGTCTGGCGCACCAGCGGGCCGATGTCGGAAAGGTCCACCAGCGGCGAATGCAGGATGGATTCACGCGACTGCATCCAGCGCCGGTTCGCGCGGATGGTGTTGATCTCGCCATTGTGCGCGAGCAGCCGGAACGGCTGGGCCAGGCGCCACTGCGGCGTCGTATTGGTGGAATAGCGCTGGTGGAACACCACCGCGTCGGCGCCCAGCGACGGATGCGCGAGGTCGGCGAACACCTCGCGCAGGCGACCTGGCGCCGCCATGGCCTTGTAGCCCACCACCTGCGACGACAGGGTCACCACGTAGAAGTGGGGATCGTTCGCCAGCGCCGTCTCCGCGCGGCGGCGCGCGCGAAACAGCGCGCGTTCGAACCGGGCATCGTCGATCTCCGTCGCGGGTTCGACGAACACCTGGCGCACGCGCGGCCTGGCCGCGGCGGCAAGCGGGCCGCAGGCTTCGGCGTTCACCTCGACGTCGCGCCAGCCCGCCACGCGCAGGCCTTCCTCGCGCACATGGGCTTCGAACGTCGCAGCGGCCTCGTCGCCACCCGCGGGGTCCAGGAACACCACGCCGGCGGCGAACCGCTCGCCCAGCGCGATGCCTGCTTCACTTGCCAGCGCTTTCAGCCATACCAGCGGACGATGGAAGAGCACGCCGCAGCCGTCGCCGCTCACGCCGTCGGCATTCACGCCGCCACGATGGGAAAGTTTGGCCAGCGCGGTGAACGCGGTGTCCACTACCCATGCACTGGCATGCCCGTCGATGTTCGCGACCAGACCAAAACCGCAGCTGTCGTGCTCGAACGCAGCGTCGTAAAGCGTCGCTGGTAGTGCTCGCGCCATCTCGCCTCCCCGGCCGATGGATACAGACACGTCGTCCCAACGGTGCCAAAGGCGCCGCTGCCACGTATCCAAGTGTGGCCTCGACTAAAACACAATTGGTGCGTCGCGTCAAAGACATCTTTACGTCCAAATGAAAGTTTCAACTGGAAGCAATTTTGTCCGCAGGACAACGACACGCATCGCATGCACCGTGATGTCGCGATGCGCGCGCACGTTGTCCGCGTGCACACACCCGCATCGCGATGCGCTTTCGTGCAGCGGCATCGAAACCGGGTGCAGGCATACCAGTGGCGGTCGTGGCCACCTGCCGGTGCCGACCCCACCTGTCGTCGTGCCCCGACCCGCACCGGCTCGCACGCCGTCATCGCGCTCTGTGATAATCCGCCGATGCCCATACCAGTCCGTCGTGCCCGCCCCCTCGTCCGTGCCATGGCCGGCGCCCTCCTGCTCTCGCTGTTGGTCCTGCCCGCCTGGGCGGCGCAGGACACCAGGACGCGTGCCGAGCAGGCCGAGGCCCAGAAAAAGCTGTCGGATATCCGCAGCAAGATGGAAGCGCTCGCCAAGGAGCAGGCCGAGACGGCCGCCAAGCGCGACAGCGCCACCGCCGAGCTGGCCAAGCAGGCCAATGCCGTCGCCACGGCCGCCAAGGCCGTGCGCGACACCGACGCCCAGCTGGCCACCAAGCAGAAGGACCTGGACGGACTCGAAACCCAGCGCGGCGAGCTGCAGAAGAGCCTCGAAGGCCAGCGCGCCGCCATCGCGGACCTGCTGCGGGCCACCTATGCGCTGGGGCGCGGCTCGGACCTGCGCCTGCTGATGGGCGATGACGACGTGGCACGCATCGCCCAGGCGCTGGCCTATTCCAAGTACTTCCAGGAAGACCGGGTGGCCCGGGTGCAGAAGCTGATGGGCGACCTGGCCCGGCTGCAGGACCTGGAGACCCAGATCAACGCCGAGAAGCAGGCCCTGCAGGCCAGTCGCGCCGAGCGCGAGACCCAGGCCAGGTCGCTGGAGCAGCAACGGGCCAGCCAGGCCCGCCTGGTGGCCGACACCGAGGCCCAGTACAAGGACCAGGGCGCCAAGCTGGCCGGCCTGAAGCAGAACGAAGCCTCCCTCAACCAGCTGGTCGACAAGCTGCAGAAGGCCATCGACGAAGCCGCCCGCGAAGCCGAGCGCGCCGCCAAGGCCAACGCCGGAAGCGCCGCACCGCCCCCGGGCAAGGGACTGGTGAACATCCGCGGCAACCTCCCCTGGCCGGCCAGCGGCGCCGTCAATACCTACGGCAACGGCGTGCTGATCAAGGCGCCCGGGGGCAGCGAGGTCCGCGCGGTGTCCAGCGGCAAGGTGGTGTACGCGGCGTTCCTGCGCGGCTACGGCATGCTGGTCATCCTCAGCCACGGCAACGGCTGGCTGAGCATGTACGGCAACAACGAGAGCCTGTTGCACGGCGTCGGCGACCAGGTGGCGGCCGGCGAGGCGGTGGGTACCGCCAGCGCCCCCACCGGGGTCAATACCGGCGTCTACTTCGAGCTGCGCCAGAACAACAAACCCGTCGATCCGCGCACATGGTTAAGCCAGCGCCGTTGACGCCGGCTACGCGGCGTCGCAGGCTAATCTCCACGACATGACATTGAATTCCAACGCGATCCGGCGGTCCAACCAGCAATGCGCTGCCCGCCGGTGGCGTTTCCCTCGGTTCCCCGGAGTCCTCCCCACCATGCGGTTTTCCACCTTGAGCCTGGCCGCCCTGCTGTTGGCGGCGCCGCTGGCACAGGCCCAGACCGCGCCCAATGGCGCCAAGCATTCCGCGACCCCGACGGCCACCGCGCCCGCCCCGTCCAGCTCCGTGCCGGACCGGCTGGACCTCGACGACGTGCGCAACTTCAGCCGCGTCTACGAGATCGTGCGCCAGGCCTACGTGGAACCAGTGGACAACAAGACCCTGATGAAGGCCGCCATCAGCGGCATGCTCAGCGGCCTGGACCCGCACAGCGAGTACCTGGACAAGGACGGCCTGGCCGAACTCAACGAGGACACCACCGGCCAGTACGGCGGCCTCGGCATCGAGGTGCTGCAGGTCGACGGCACGCTGCGCATCATCGCCCCCATCGACGACACGCCCGCGGCGCGCGCCGGCATCAAGCCGGGCGACACCATCGTCAAGATCAACGGCAAGCCGGTCGACGCGGAGAACATCGACGAGATGTTCAAGGAACTGCGCGGCGACCCGGGCAGCAAGATCACCCTCACCATCCTGCACGAGAAGAGCGACAAGCCGATCGACCTGCCGCTGGTGCGCGAGCGCATCTCCGTCACCAGCGTGAAGACGCGCGAGATCGAGCCCGGCTACGCCTATATCCGCGTCAGCCAGTTCCAGGACGACACGGCGGCGGACCTGGAAAAGAAGCTGACCGAACTGGTCCGCAAGAACGGCCCGCAGAAGGGCGCGATCCTGGACCTGCGCTCGAACCCGGGCGGCCTGCTCACCGCCGCCGTCGGCGTCAGCGACGACTTCCTGGATTCGGGCACCATCGTCACCACGCGCGGCCGCCTGCAGGACTCCAACCTCAGCTTCGAGGCGCACCCGGGCGACCTGCTCCACGGCGCACCGATGGTAGTGCTGGTGGACAACGGCACCGCCTCCGCCGCCGAGATCGTGTCCGGCGCACTGAAGGACAACCGGCGCGCCCTCATCATCGGCCGCCGCACCTTCGGCAAGGGCGTGGTGCAGACCGTGCTGCCGCTGGACTCGGACCACGCGGTGAAAATCACCACCGCCCGCTACTACACGCCCAAGGGCACCTCGATCCAGGCCGAAGGCATCAAGCCGGACATCGCGCTGGCGGACCTCTCGGTCAACAAGGCCGACAGCCCGCCCAGCCTGATCAGCTCCGAGGCCGACCTGCCCAACCATCTTGCGAACGAAGACGGCAACAAGGGTGGCAAGGACATCGACAACGACGGCAGCGCCGAGAACGCCAAGCTGGCAACGCAGGACTACGCGTTGTCGCAGGCGCTCAATGTGTTGAAGGGGTTGGCGCTGAATCGCGGGGTGCCGGCGGGCGCCATGGCGGCACCGACGCCGAGCAAGCACTGAGGCGAGCCCGCTCAGAGACACGAGCTCGCTCTAAGTCCTCACCGTATCGGCGCGTTGCGGTGTAGCCGCTGGCTGTCGGCGGAGGCTGTCGCAATCCGGGCTCCGGAACCTTCAGGCTTGTATCCCGCACATCGCTAAGAGCCCTGGCTTTAAAGGCCATTTTCTTTGGGTTACTTTTGACGCGAAGCTAATCCCGTGGGACTTTGACTCCGGGCATCCTGCCCTCGCCCTTCCTCGCTCCTCAAAGCCGGCGCCATCCATGGCGCCTCCCCGCGTAAGGGCCGGCTTCGCCGTTCGCACGCGCTCCTGCGCGTGCGTGGGCCAGCAAAAGAAAAGTGGCTCGAGCTTCCCACGGGGACTAGCTTCGCGTCGCGGGCAGGAGATCGAAACGCCCGCCGCGTCCCACGGGGACTTCCTTCGGTCGTAGGCGGCACCCTGGCGGAAACGCGGCAACCGAAGGCGAAAGTCACCGGATGGCCAGCTTAGCTGTTGTAAAGCGCCTCCTGCCTTCGGAGGAATGACGGATAGGAAGGACCGAGGCGAAGGGCCTCGCGCACAGGGTGCGCTCCCACAAAAAAAAGCGGCGTCAGCGTCGGGGGGGCGCAAAGTGTTATCGCGCACAAGGTGCGCTCCTACAACAGTGGCAAGGCAGCCTTGGCAGCCACTTTTCGTATCGACGACGATTGTAAGAACGACAAAGGGCCTAAAAACCGATTTCCGGCACCAATCCCGCCAGATGCCCCGCCAGCGGATCGCCCTCCGCCAACAGTTCGAACCCTTCGTATTCGAATCCCGGCGCCACCATGCAGGTCATCAACGCATAGCGACCGAGTGGCCTCGCGGCCTGCCAGGCGCCGGCCGGCACCACGGCCACCGAGCGGTTGTCGTCGGTGAGCGGGCCCAGGCAATGACGCTCCAGTCGGTTGTTGGCCGGGTTGTAGATGAGCAGCTCCAGCGGCTCGCCCTCGACGAAGTGCCAGGCCTCTTCCGCGTCGACCCGGTGCCAGCTGCTGAACTGGCCCTGCTCCAGCAGGTAATGGATCGCGCTCATCGCGTGACGGCCGCTCGTGCCGCCGTCCGCGCCCTTGGGGGGATGGAAACGACGGTAATAGCCACCTTCGACGTGCGGCTGCAGCTGCAGCGTATCCTTCAGCTCACCGACGCGGGCGACCAGGTCGCTCACGCCGCCTCCGCGGGTGCCGGCTTGAGCAGCCAGCGCACGGCCAGCACGCCGAGCTCATAGAGCAGGCACATCGGGACGGCCAGCATGATCATCGAGGTGATGTCCGGCGGCGTGATGAAGGCCGCGATGGCGAACGCGCCGACGATGGCGTAGCGGCGACCGCTGCGCAGCTGTTCCAGGCTCACCACGCCGATCGCGGCGAGGATCACCACCGCCACCGGCACCTCGAAGCACAGGCCGAAGGCGAAGAACATCAGCATCACGAAATCCAGGTAATGCGTGATGTCCGTCATCATCTCCACGCCCTGCGGCGTCACCGCGGTGAGGAAGCGGAACGCAGCGGGCAGCACCAGGAAATACGCGAACGCACAGCCGAGATAGAACAGGAACAGCGCAGCCACCAGCAGGGGGCGCGCCAGCCGCTTCTCGTTGCGATAGAGACCGGGGCGCACGAAGGCCCACAGCTGGTAGACCACCACCGGCATGGCAATGAACAGGGCCGCATAGAACGCCAGCTTCAGCGGCGTCACGAACGGGCTGGCCACCTCGGTGGCGATCAGGTGCGCACCCTGCGGCAGGCGCGACACCAGCGGTGCGGCCAGCTCGGTATACAGGCGGTTGGCGAACGGGATCAGCGCCGCCAGCACCACCAGCACGGCGATGATCGCCCGCATCAGGCGCGAACGCAGCTCGATCAGGTGCGAGAACAGGCCTTCCTCGAGGCCGCCGTCGTCCGGACCTTCCAGCTCAGGCGCCGCCATGCGAAGACTCCTTGGTCGGCGCGGCGCCGGAAGCATCCGCCGTGGTGGCCGTCACGACCGGCTCGTCGGCCACGGCCGGTGCCGGCGTGGAAGCGGGTGCCGGCGCGGGTGCATCGCCGTTGGGACGCATCTTGCGCAGGGTCTCGTCCAGCTCGGCCTGGGCCGCGTGGGCACGATCCGCGGCCTCCTTGGCCTGGCGGCGGATCTCCTCCACCTGCAGCTCGCGCTCCACCTCCGCGCGCACGCTGTCCCAGCCGGTGCGCACGCGACGCAGCAGCGCGCCCGCCGTGCGGGCGGCGTGCGGCAGTTTTTCCGGGCCGAGTACGATCAGCGCGATGAGCGCCAGCAGTACCAGCTTGCCGAAGCTGATCTCGATCATTTGAGCAGGCTCTCGCCGACCGGCTTACTTCTGCTCGGTGGTGTCGTGCTGGTTCTGGTTCTGGGTCGGGCCAGCCGGCGGATCGGCGCGCAGGCGCTCGTTCGGATCGCTCGAGGCGTTCGGCTTGGAGGCACCTTCGTCGCCGCCGTCCAGGCCCTTCTTGAAGTCACGCACGGCACCGCCGAGGTCGGAACCGATGTTGCGCAGCTTCTTGGTGCCGAAGATCAGCACGACCACGACAAGCAGGATAAGTAGATGGGTAATGCTCATTTAGCAGGCCTCAGAGACGTTAAAGCGGCGGAACGAAACCGTCACGCTGTCCGCGCCGCCGCTCCACATCATCGCTGAGTGTACTCCTCAAGGCGATCCCTGAAATCGACCACCTGGCTGGGAACATTGCTGACCCCGCCTTCGAAGATGCGGCGAGGGGTCACACCCTTGCCGTAGATCGATTCGTTGGCGTCGTAATCGATGCGCAGGGCGGAGCCGTCCAGGGCCACGCCGGCGAACAGGCCGCGCGAGCGGGAATAGGAGTAGATCTCGGCCTTGAAGTCGCTGTCGGTGGAGGCCTGGGCGGTGCGGCCGACCGGGCCGGCCGCGGCGGCGGCGTCCGCGCCGAGGGTGAACTTGCCGTTGACGATCGAGTCCACGCCTCGCTGGGTGCGGAACACCAGGATCACGTCGGTGGACGAGGCACCGGCCTGGAAGCCCACGCTGCCGCCGGTCATGGTGATGAAGCTGGGGTTGGACCAGGTACCGTCGGGACCCTTGACCGAGATCACGCCCTCGCCACGGCGTCCGCCGAACACGAAGCCCACCTTGAGCAGGTCGGGGATCACCGCGATGGCCTTGGCCTCCTTGAGCAGGTCGGTCGGGATCGACTTGTCGGGCGCCTGCATGATCTCGTTGAGCACGCGCACGGAGTTCTGCGCGCGGACCAGCGGCGGATCCTCGGCGTGGACCGCCATGGCCGGCAGCAGCAGAACGGACAGGGCAAGCAACACGCGATGCAACGATGCCTTGGACATGATCACTCCTGGAGCTGGATTTCGAAGGCTGCTGCGGCAACCGTGTCCACGGCAGCCAGGGCAGCTTGTGGCAGACTCTGCGGCGGTTTCTTTCGCCGACGCCACGATGCCACGCAGCCATGACTATACCGGCCCCGCCGGTGATTCCCATGACCCACCCGTTCAGGCTGCAGTGCTGTTGGTGAACCTCGGCACACCCGATGCACCGACGGCGAACGCGGTGCGCCCGTACCTGGCCGAGTTCCTCGGCGACCAGCGCGTGATCGACTACCCGCGCTGGTTGTGGTGGCTGATCCTGCACGGCGTGATCCTGCGCGTGCGCCCCGCGCGCTCGGCCCACGCCTACCAGCGCATCTGGACGGCGCAGGGCTCCCCCCTGCGCGTGGGCAGCGAGGCGCTGGCCACGCGCCTGCAGGAGGCGCTCTCGCAGGATGACGGCAGCCCGGTCCGCGTCGCCCTGGCCATGCGCTACGGGCAGCCGTCGGTGCAACGACAGGTCGAACAGTTGCAACGCGAAGGCGTGCGCCAGCTGCTGGTGCTGCCGCTGTATCCGCAGTACTCGGCCACCTCCACCGGTTCGGTGATCGATGCCGTCGCCGATGCGATGAAGTCGCTGCGCTGGCCGCCGGAACTGCGCATGGTCAACGACTACCACGACGACGAGGGGCACATCGAAGCGTTGGCCGGCAGCATCGAGCAGTGGTGGGCCACGCACGGCCGCGGCGACCGCCTGCTGCTCTCCTTCCACGGTATTCCCGAGCGTTACGTGCGCGCCGGCGACCCCTATCTCGAGCAATGCCAGGCCACCGCGCGGGCCTTGCGCGAGCGCCTGGGTCTGGACGAGACCCGCCTGGTGGTGAGCTTCCAGTCGCGCGTGGGCCGGGAGCAGTGGCTGCAGCCGTATACCGACGCCACCGTGCGCGAGCTGGCGAAGTCCGGGGTGAAGACCCTGGATGTCGCCTGCCCGGGCTTCGCCGTCGACTGCCTGGAGACGCTGGAGGAGATCGCCATGCAGAACAGCGACTTCTTCACCGAGGCCGGTGGCCGCGAACTGCGCTACATCCCCGCGCTCAACGATTCACCGGGGCAGGTCGACAGCCTGGCCCGGCTGGTGCGCCGCCATATGGGCGGCTGGCCGTCCAAGGTGGCCGCCGGCAGCGAAGCACCGCGATGACCGCCCCGCGCGAACGCGAGATCGCCCTGCCCCACCTGCGCCTGCGCGCACAAGTGTGGGGCGACGAGCAGGCGCCGCCCGTGCTCGCCCTGCACGGCTGGCTGGACAACGCCGGCAGCTATGCCCATCTCGCGCCCCTGCTGGCCGCGCGCTGGCAGGTGATCGCACTGGAATTGCCCGGCCATGGCCACTCGGACCACCTGCCGGCAGGCATGCACTATCACTTCATCGACTACGTGCGCACCGTGCTCGCGGCAGTGGACGTGCTGCAGCTGCCGAGCTATCGCCTGATCGGCCATTCGCTGGGCGCCGGCATCGCCGCGCTGGTGGCCGCCGCCACGCCCGGGCGGGTGGAGCGACTGTTGCTGATCGAGGGCATCGGTCCGATCGCCGACGACGGTCACCACACGCTGCGCCGCTTTCGCGATGCCCTGGCCTCGTCAGCCACGGGTCGCTCGTTGCGCGCGTTCCCCACCATCGAGCACGCGATCAGTGCACGCACCATTGCCAGCGGATTGCCGGCCGAGCAGGCTCGCCCCATCGTGGAACGGGGCCTGCGCGAGACTGCCGATGGCTGGCGCTGGCGCAGCGACCCCCGGCTCAACCGCCCTTCGCCGCTGCGGCTGCCCGAAGCACAGGTGCGTGCGCTCCTGCGCGGCATCGAATCGCCCGCGGCCCTGCTGCTGGCCGACCCGGCCACGCCTTACCTGCCGCGCACGCAGATGGACGAACGCGCGGCCTGCGTCGCGCACATCGAGGTGGGCACGCTGGAAGGCGGGCACCACCTGCACCTGGAACATCCCGAAACCGTCGCGGCCTGGGCGCACCGCCATCTCGACGGTGCGCCGGCCTGAGCCGCAGCGTGGCTACTTCACGCCATTGCTGCTGTTGGAGGTGACGTTGCTCATGTGATTGATGCTGGTGTCGTGGGCCGGCGGTCCCAGCACCGGCAAGGTGCTGAAGATGTCGGCACCGTTCTGGCGCGACGCCAGGATGCGCGAGAGCTTTTCGCGGTTGACCGGCTGGATGCTCTTGAAGTTGCAGGCTTCCGCATGCCCCTGGGCGTCCTGCGTCACCACGCTGCCGTCGTCGGTGATGGACGGCTGCTCGCAGCCATCCTTGGTGGTGACGAGCCAGAGCTTCTGGCTGGCGCGGTCGACGAACACCAGCTTGTTGGGGCCCAGCACGAACCCGCCCAGGCGGCCCTCGACGCTGAGGCTGGTGCTCTTCCCGCCGGCGGCCGACTCGAACGCCGACAGATACGGCGAGACCTTGTCGGCCGATTCGGCCTGCACCACTCCGGCGGCCGCGCTGGCGGCCAGCGCCACGATGCCGATCCGGACCCACGACTTCCCTGCTGCTTTGCTGTCACGCACGACACTCTCCCCCTTGCGTTGAACCACGTCCAAGGAAACAGCCATCGATAAGCGGAAGCGGCGCGGCGGCGCCCCGGTCTGGCGCAATGTCGCCGGCCCCGGCCGCAGACGCAACTCGCTTTGCAGCATGGCGGGCCTGACCGACGGCACATGCCCCGGCACGGCATCGGCCTAGACTGCCCCCATGGAGCATCTCAAGCGCGCCAACTATGGGCAGCCCGACCAGGTCCGTCGCCTGCAGGGCCTGCAGGTCTCGGCCACGCCTTACCGGGCGGACGGCGTACTGCCCTGGCATGAGCACGACGAGGGCTATCTCTGCCTGGTCGCCGGGGGCGCGTACACGCAGCAATCGAGCGATGGCGAGCTGGATTGCCGGCCAGGCCTGCTGCTGGCGCATCCGCAGGGACATCGGCACGCGAACCGCTTCGGTCCGCATGGCGCGCGTTGCATCAGCATGTTCTTCACGGACGAGTCCGAAGGCCTGGCGCGCCTGCTGCGCGAGCATCGCCAGTTGCGCCTGCCGGATGCCGGGCGCCTGCTCGATCGCATCGAGCGCGAACTGCTCGCCACGGACGATGCCGCGACGCTGGCGCTGCACTCGGCCGTGCTGGAGCTGGTGGCGCTGGCCTGCCGCGCGGAAGGCGAGCGGAGGCCGGCCTGGCTGCAGCGCGTGCTGCAACGCCTGCATGATGACCCGCTCGCCGCGCCCTCCCTGCCGGAACTGGCCAAGCTGGCCGGCGTTCATCCCTCGCACCTGGCGCGCAGCTTCCAGCGAACCCAGGGAGCCTCGGTGGGCGACTACCAGCGCGGCCTGCGCATCGAACAGGCACGCAAGGCGCTGGCCGGGCATGATCGTTCCATCGCCGAGGTGGCCGCGATGGCGGGCTTCAGCGACCAGAGCCACTTTGCCCGCGTGTTCAAGCGCCTCACCGGCGAGACGCCGCGTGACTATCGGCACAGAGTGCAACGGACGTCCTGATACGCCACTTTCGTCCTAGCTATTGGATGCGTCCGGACCGACGATGGCGCCACCCCGAGCAAGGAGCCATGGCCATGTCGAGTCGCGTCCGTCCGCTGCTGGGCCTGTTGCTGGCCAGCGCCCTTTCCCCCGCGCTGGCCGCGACGGCCACCGATCCCACCCCGCTGCTGCACGACGTGCGCCAGGCTTACGGCGGCCCCCACTGGAACGGCGTGGCGGCGCTGCAGGCCGATGGCAGGGAAACCGGCGACGACCTCACCGGACCGTGGAAGCTGCTGGTGGACCTGCGCAACGGCCAGTTCGTCTCCCGCATGCGCAACGACGTGTTCGCGGCCGCGGAAGGCACCGACGAACGGGGTCGCTGGCGCGAGGACATCACCGGCCTCGTGCATCCGCTCGATTCGGAAGAGGCACGCACCGTCGGTATCACCGAGAACTGGCTGCGACGCTTCGGCTTTCTCGACCCTCGCGCGCCCGTGAGCTACCGCACCCTGCCCGACGCGCAGGAGAAAGGCCATGCCTGGCGACGCCTCGAGGCCACGCCGGAAGGCGGCCGCGCGGTGACGCTGTGGATCGACCCGGCCACGCATCGGCTCGACCGGGCCACCTGGCCCAGCTCGTTCCTGGTGGTGACGCAGCGCTACAGCGACTACCGCGACGTGAACGGGCTGCAGCTGCCGTTCCGCATCGAGACGACGAGCGCCAACCTCGCGGGCAACAGCGACGGCGGCAGCGTGGATGTGGTCGAGCACTACAAGGTGCTCGACGCGGCACCCGCCGCCGAACTGCGTCGCCCGGAAGGCAAGGTCCGCGACGTGACCATGGCGGACGGTGCGCGCACCGCCACGACGCGACTGCGCGTGGAAGGCGGCATCGTGCTGGTCGATGTCAGCATCGAAGGCCGCCCGCCGATGCCCTTCATCCTCGATACCGGTGGCCACGCCATCCTCACCAGCGATGCGGCGAAGCTGCTCGGCTTCGAGACCAGGGGCAACGGCGTGAGCGGCGGATCGGGCTCGGGCACCATGAGCACGTCCTACACCAAGGTGCACGACACCGCGCTGGGCCAGGCCCACGTGCGCGACCTCACCTACACCGTGCTGCCCTACCCGTTCGGCTTCTACGAGCGGGGCGACGGCGCGCCGATCGCCGGCATCCTCGGCCTGGAGATGTTCGAGCGCTTCGCGATCACCTTCGATTACGACCACGACGCACTGCGCCTCGCTCCCTATGACCAGGGCGAGGCGCCCGAGGCCCTGCAGGGCGACGCCGTCACGCTGCGCTTCACCGACGACATGCCCCTGGTCACCGCGCAACAGGACGGCCATGCCGGCACGTTCGGCATCGATACCGGCAACGCGGGCTACGTGCTGACCTTCCCGCAATGGGCCGGCCGCTACGGCATCGCGGCGCGCTACGCCGCCGGCCTGCCGATCCCCACCGGCGGGGTCGGCGGCCTGTTCATCGCCCACGTCGCCCATGCGCAGCAACTGGTGCTGGGCCAGCAGCGCCTGGACAACGTGGTGGCCATGCTCACGCGCGAAGATGCCGGTGCCACCGGCAACCCCAGCGAAGCCGGCAATATCGGGCAGGACATCCTGTCGCGCTTCAACGTGCACTTCGACTACCGCCGCCAGCAGATGGTCTTGATGCCGCGCGAGAAGCTGCCCGCGTGGCACTACGGCATGGCCGGGTTCCGCGCCGAGAAGCAGCCGGAACACCCGGACCGCTTCCAAGTCATCAACGTGATGCCCGGCAGCCCAGCACAGCAGGCCGGCCTCAAGCAGGACGACGCCATCGTGGCGGCCAACGGCCAACCAGCCGCCAGCCTCAGCTTCGGTGCGCTGCGCGACATGAGCGCCCATCTGCCCGAGGGCACGCCGCTGTCGCTGAAGCTGGCCGACGGAAGGGTGCTGGAGATGAAGGCAAGGGATATGGCGCCGAAGTAGGGCACCATCCCCCGGTGGGAGCGCACCCTGTGCGCGACAGGCACCTGTCAACCAGCCGCTTCGTTGGTTGGACGCGCCCAGGATACGGCCCACCAACAGCCATCAAAGCCAGATGCAGTTCCAGTACGGGTAGTCGAGAACGTTATCGACCAACCCTGCGCGCAGCGGATTGCCAACGATGTAGCGAGCCATGGCCCGTACGTCCTGGCCGGAGCGCACGACACAATCGTGATAGCCCCGATCCCATACCAGGCCGGTCTGCGTGCAATGCAGCCGTTTCGCGGTCAAGGATTTGAAGCGATTCATTACCTTGGCGAGACTGTCGCGGGCGCCCAACTGCACCAGCCCATGCCAATGATCTGGCATCAACACCCAGCACAGAAGGGTGGAATCGCCCCAGCAGCGATCATCATGCATGCATTGGGACAGGACCCGCGCGGTATCCACGTTCCCAAAGAGCGGGCGGCGATAGGCCGCGACGGTCGTGAGCAGATAGACCTGGCCGGGAAGCGACACGCGCCCCCGGCGCAGGGCACGGTAACCAGAACGTGGAGTCATGGCCCGAACGTCGCATCATCCGGACTCCGGGCCTATCAGCGAGATCGGAAGGCCTTGTAGGTAACGGTCTGCATGCGATCCGGGCTTGATGGCGCACTGAAGTCGCGCACAGGGTGCGCTCCCACCAGGGCGCCGGGGGTCGCTCAGGGCCTGGAAAGGCCCAGCGCGTCCAGCCCCTGCTCGAACGTGACGTCCACCGGGATCTTCGCCTGATCCAGGCGCTTCAGGTCACCGGCCAGCGTGGCGTCCACGTTGCCCATGGTGTCGGTGAGCTTCCTGGCGGCGTCGTAGTCGCCATCGCCCTGGATGGTGAGCAGTTTCGCCGACAGTGCATTCATCGCCGCGGTCATCTTGTCGAAGTCCACGCGATAGCGGCCGGTGGCGGCATCGCGGGTGAACGCGCCCTGCTGCTGGAAGAAGTTGAAGCGCACCATGTTGGCCTTGGCATGCGCGTCGCTGGCGCCGAAGCGGACCGAGCGCAGGATGCCGGCGAGGAAGGTGACGTAGTTGTCCATCAGCCTGGCCTTGTCCATCTCGCCCTTGTCCGCGAGCTTGGTGACCATGTACAGGCCGAGGATGTCCGCCTTGCCCTCCTCGAAGCTGGATGCCTGGTCCTTCAGCGCCGTACGCACCAGGCCCTTGTCGGTGAGCGTCTGCTTGATGCCCAGGCCATGCGCCACCTCGTGGAACATGGTGTTCTCGAAGAACGCATCGAAAGTGAGGTGCGATTGCTGGTCGTCGGCGATCAGCGCCTTGGCGATGGGCAGCATGATCTTGTCGAACTTCGCCTGCATCACGTTCTCCAGCTGCAGGCGGCGCGTGCCCTTCTTCAGCTGCACTTCCTCGTCGTTGGGCAGGTTGATCGCGATGGTCTTGGCGCCAACGTTGGCGTCGCCCGCGTAATACACCGCGAAGTAGGCATTGAGGTCGGCATCGGAGCCCGGCTTTTCGGCCTTGTACTTTTCATCCACCGGCAGTTCGCGCTGCAGCTCCGGCAGGTACTTGGCGAAGCGCGCCAGCTTGGCGCTCCAGGCCTGGTCCTTCACCAGCACGTAGCTTTCGTAGCTGGCCTTGTAGCCGTAGAGCTGGTCCTCGTAGGTTTCGATGGGACCGATCACGATGTCGACCGGATTGTTCTTCATCGACATCCAGGCGAAGTCGCTGGGCCGGTAGTCGTCGCTCTGCAGCGCATCGGCGCGCTTCTTCAGGTAGCCGGCGAAGTCCTTGTCGGAGGAAAGGTCCGCCGCCTGGCGCAGCAGGCCGGCGGCGCGCTCGAGATCGGTCTTGTACGCCTCGTGGTAAGGCACGGTGACCAGCTTGCCCTGCGCATCGCGGCGCAGCAGCGTGTAGAGGCCGGTCTTGTCCTTGAGGTCGGCCTTGTCGAACTCGTCCTTGCCCATGTCGGCCGGATAGAACTGCGCCCCGGGCGGGCGCGCACCCACGCCGGCAACGAAGGGCTGGTCGTTGTCGAGGCGATCCCACGGACCGTAGTTGATCTCGGCGAAACGGCGGGTGACATCGTCGGGAATGCGCGCCATCAGCGCCGCCTTGTCGCCCCACGACTGCTTCCAGTAGATGTCGTTGGTGACGTCGGCCGCCTGCACCAGCAGCGCGATCATCTGCTTCTGCCTGTCGTCGAAGCCGGAAAGATCGGCGGTGAGCTTGACCGAGGCGTAGTTGGCCATGCGCTGCGCGGCATTGTCGGCATCGGTGGACGGCGGCGGGACCGCCGGCACGGTCGCCGCCGGCGCCGGCGCAGGCGCCTGGGCAGTGCCGGTGTTGTCGTGCGAACTGCAACCGGCGAGGGCGGCGACGAGGCTCAGGGCGAGCAGATGGCGGCGCATGGCGAGTATCCCGAAGGGAGAAAGCGCCATGGTACCGCGACCTGCCCCCTCTCCCCTGCGGGCGACCCGGAGGGGAGAGGAAGAGAAGCGTCAGCCTGAGATCGCCAGGCGTTCCGACTGGTACAGCCTTGCCGTCACCAGCACGCCCAGCGCCGCGGCCACCAGGCTGCCCAGCAGGCACAGGCCCAGCTGTTGCGAATCCACGCCGTCGCCGCGCAACAGTTGCATGATCCCCAGGTGCTGGCCGAGCAGCGGCACCGCGTACATCCACGCCTGCGACTTGATCGGCATGGTGGAGAGCAGGATGCTGGGGATCACCGGCACGAACATCAGCAGCGACACATAGGTCTGTGCCTCGCGATAGCTCTTGGCGAAGGCCGCCACCAGCGACTGCAGGGCGGCCAGCAGCACGATCAACGGCAGCATCAACAGCAGCACGCGGCTGGCGAAGTTCAGGCCCAGGTCCAGCTCCATGCCCAGCTTCTCGGTGGGCAGGAAGCGCCCCACCACTGCGAACGCCGCCAACGAAATGAGCAGGCTCGCCGCCGAGAACACGCAGATCGCCGCCAGCTTGCCGGCCAGGATCTTCCAGCGCGGCACCGGGTTCGCGAACAGCGGCTCCAGCGACTGGCGCTCGCGCTCGCCGGCGGTGAGGTCGATGGCCAGGTACATGCCGCCCATGAACACGGTGAGCACGAAGAAGTACGGCAGGATGGAGAACATCAGCGCCGCGCGCGCCTGCGCCGTGGCCTGGTCGCGCTTGGCCGCGATCACCGGCCAGGCCGTACCGGGGGAGAGACCGCGGGCGACCAGTCGCATGGCGCCCTGCTGGCGCGCATAGGTTTCCACCAGCTGGCTGACGCGCGCCACCGCCGTGTTCGCATCGCGTTGCGAGGAGTCGTAGATCAACTCCACCTGCACCGGCTCGCCCTTGCGCCAGGCGCTGCCGTAATCGGGCGAGATGCGCAGCACGACGTCGGCGTCCTGCTTGCGCACGGCCAGCTCCGGATTGGCGATGGGCGCCCTCGGCACGATGCCGTCGACCTTCAACGCAGCGATCAGGTTGGGAGCGTACTCCGCGCCGATCACGGGCACCGGCAGTGGTTTTTCCGCCTTGTCGAACTCGCGGTTCAGCGTGATGTTCAGCAACATCACCAGGATCAGCGGACCGAGCAGCGGACCGGTGAGGAACGCACTGGTAAGCGTGCGGCGGTCTCGCAGGTTCTCCTTCACCTCCTTCAGGAAGACGGTGAGGAAGGCACGGGTGCGACCGAGCGACAATCGGGTATCCATGTTCATGCGGCGAGTCCTTCTTCGCTGCCGATGATCTTCACGAAGGCGTCTTCCAGGTTCGCCTCTCCGGTCTGCGCGCGCAGCGCCTCGGGCGACTCGTCCGCCACTACGCGTCCGTTCGCGATCACCACGATCCGATCACACAACGCCGCCACCTCCTGCATGATGTGGCTGGAGAACAGCACGCAGCGACCCTCTGCCTTCAGTCGCTGCATGAACTGCCGCAGCGCGCGGGTGGCCATCACGTCGAGGCCGTTGGTGGGTTCGTCGAGGATCACGTTGCGCGGATCATGGATCAACGCGCGCGCGATCGCGGTCTTCACGCGCTGGCCCTGCGAGAAGCCTTCCGTGCGGCGGTCACCAATGTCCTCCATCTCCAGCGCGCGCACCAGCGCCTCGCGGCGCTCGACCAGCAGGTCCTCCGGCAGACCGTGCAGGCGCGCGAAATAGTCGATGTTCTCGCGCGCGGTGAGGCGCTTGTACAGGCCGCGCGCGTCGGGCAGCACGCCGAGCTGGCGGCGCACGGCCAGGGCGTCCTTGGCGGCGTCGATGCCGTCCACCAGCACCTGGCCGCGGTCGGGCTTCATCAGCGTGTAGAGCATGCGCAGCGTGGTGGTCTTGCCGGCGCCGTTGGGGCCGAGCAGGCCGGTGATCTCGCCGTCGCGCGCCTTGAAGCTCACGCCATCCACCGCCTTCACCGCGCCGAATGCCTTGTGCAGGTCCCTTACCTCGATCATGGCGTGGCTCCGTTGAAGTCGATGAACATCGGCGTGGCGCGCAGTCGTTCCAGGCACTTCACGTCCAGCGCTCCGGGGTTCTGGTCCTCGATGAAGTGCTTGATGACCTGCGGCGCGCAGCCCGCGTTCATCACGTTGTGGCCCTGGCCGGTCAGCACCAGATGGCGGGAGCGCGGCAGGTTCTTCGCCACCAGTTCGCCGTAGCGCGGCGGCGTGACCGGATCGAACTCGCCGGAAAGCAGCAGCACCGGCTTGCCGGTCTTCAGGGGCTGGTGGAAGTCGTCCGGCCGCGTGCCCTTGGGCCACACCGAGCAGACGTTCTGCAGCGTGTCGATCATGCGCGTGCCGAGGATGGTGTGCGCATCCTGCGGGCGCGGCGTGAGCAGGTCGGCGTCCTCGCTGCAGATCACGGACAGCTGCATGCCGCCGTTCATGGTGTCGGAAAGATCGCCCGACAGCAGCTTGGCCTGGCCCAGCAACGGACCCACGTCGCCATGCGCCGCCGCGTCGATGGACAGCGGCAGCAGCGCCGCCGTGAGCGGCGTATAGGCGAACATGCGCACCACGCTGGCCAGCGAGGCTTCGCTCAGCACGCGCTGCACGGTCTGGTAGTTCTGCGGATCGCGGAAGCTCACCGTGTGCGGATTGGCGCGCAGGGCATCGCGCAACTGGTACAGCGTCTGGTAAGGGTCGTTGAAGCGCTTGCGGCACGCCTCGTTCGTTTCGCAGCGGGCGAACTGCGCCTTCAACGCGGCGTCGAGGTTCTGTGCGAAGTCCTCGCCCAGCACCAGTTCGTTCGGCACCACGCCGTCGAGCACGAGGCTGCGCACGCCCTCGGGGTAGCGCATGGCGTACTGCTGCGCCATGCGCGTGCCGTAGGACACGCCGACCAGGTCGAAGGTGGGCGAGCCGAGCGCCTTGCGCACGTCCTCCAGGTCCTGCGCGGCGACCGTGGTGGTGTAGTAGCGCGGATCGGCCTTGCTGGCGAGCACCCTTAGGCAGCGCTGCGTTTCCACGCGTTCCTTCTCGGGTCGTTCGTCGAGGTCATCGGCACCGCCCTCCGGGCCCGCGCTCTCGTCCTTGCAGGTCAGCGGGTTGGAGCCGCCGGTGCCGCGCTGGTCGAGCAGCAGCACGTGGCGGTGCGAGGTGAGCGGCTGCAGTGCACCGGACACCCCGGGCCAGGATTCGGTGGCCGCCTGCCCCGGGCCGCCGGCGAGCATCACCAGCATGTCCTTGCTGGCGACCTGTGCGCTGCTGCGGATCACCGCCAGCTTCAGCTTGATCCTGCGGCCATGCGGATCATCCCGGTTCTCCGGCACCTCGAACGGCGCGCACCAGGCGGCGGTGGAGAGCCCGCTGTTGGGCTGGCCCAGCTCGCAGGGCTTCAGCGTGAGCGAGCCCAGTTGCCAGGTCTGCGGCTTGCCCGGCCCGGCCGTTGCTGCCGGCGCAGCGACGGCGGCCTGGTCCGTCTCCGGCGCCTTGGCCATGCGTGCCTGGAAATGGTTCCAGCCCAGCGCAGCGAGGCCCACGGCCACGATGCCTATGCGCAGGGCGGTACGCCCGTTGATTGCCATGTCTGCTTACCCCTCGGTCCATTCGGGTTGCACGGTTCCGCGCCCGTCACCATTCATGGCGCGGGCTCGAAGATCGATTCGATGGAAAGGCCGAACAGCCGCGCGATCTTGAACGCCAGCGGCAGGCTCGGATCGTACTTGCCGGTCTCGATCGCGTTTACGGTCTGCCGCGAGACGTCCAGCCGCTCGGCCAGGTCGGCCTGCGACCAGCCCCGGTCACTGCGAAGTTCACGCACGCGGTTGTTCATTCGGCGCGGTTACGCCAGACCAGCACGCAGTGCGTCACGCCGTAGGCGATGCTCAGCGCCGGGTACACCAGCAGCAGCGCGAGCGAGGCATCGACGACAATCAGCCGGGCGGCGGCCAGGAAGCCGAGCACCATGCTGGCCACGCTGACGATGGCGACGCCGATGGCGAGCGCCTCCAGGTGTTGGCGGCGCTCCAGCTCGTCGTGACCGAGCACATAGCGGATGGAGGCGACGATCAGCCAGGCGATCGGCAACACGGGCAGCAGCGCCGCCGCCACCTTCAGCAGGCCCGGCTCCATGGTCTTCTGCAGCGGCCACACGTAGAGCATGGCCACCATATAGACAAGCATGGCGGGCATGAACTCGCGGGCGTAACGGCGATCGACATTGCGGCTGCGTTCCCGGTGCACGGCCCGCCCCACGTGGACGGAGAGCGGAATGCCCGCGGCGAGCGCCGCCAGTCCCAGCACCCGCGCCACCCCACCCAGCGCGATCAGCCAGAAGCCGCTGACCAGCAGGGCGCAGGTGATGGCCATGACCAGCCAGCGTCCCCACGCCGGCCAGGTATGCATGGGCGCCCAGCGCCCGGTGTCCACACTGCCCATGACTTCTTCCCCTCTCCACCGCGGACCGGGGGTCCGCAGAGGCATGTGTCAAGTTGACTTGACATGAAGGCTACGTACACCAGCGGGCAGTGTCAAGCGAACTTTACATTGGCAGGGACGGTCGGCAGGAACCGGCCGAACTTTAGGGCCGAATTATGAAAATGTGACCCAATTTGCACATTCACCCCCATCCCGGGCGCTGGAAGTGACCCTCCGGGGCTCACATAACCGTCACCTCTAATTAACACTTGAATCTCACTTTTCGATGGGATGGCCGTTTCTGTGACTCAGTTCACATTGGCACGGTGGTTGCTTTAGCCCCTCCCGAAAACCAATTCCACCGACCCGGAGATTCACATGTTCATGAAGAAGACCCTGATCGCCGCGACCCTGATGGCTTTCGCCGGCGCCGCTGCCGCAGCCACCAGCCCCGCCACAGCGACCTTCACCGTTTCGCTGCAGGTCAACAAGACCTGCGTCGTGTCGACGACCTCGGCGTCGAACATCACTCTCGGCGCCACCGACGCCAATGGCACCTCCGCCAGCAGCAGTGGCACGTTCTCGGTGAACTGCTCGAACACCACCCCGTTCTACGTCGGTCTCGCACCGAGCAACGGCAGCACCGTCGGCACCGGCACGCTCAAGGGCGCCATCAGCGGCAATACCGCTACGGTTGCCTATGCGCTGTACCAGGATGCGGGCCTGACCACCGCCTGGGGCAACACGGCCAGCTCCACCGCCGTCGGCAATGGCGTGGGCGGCACGGGCCAGGGCATGAGCGCAGCCAAGGCCATCTCGGAGAAGGTGTACGCCAAGGCCACCGGCAGCACGGATGTCCAGCCGGACACCTATTCGGATACGGTCACCATCAACGTGAACTTCTGATGGTGAATGGCCATGTCCACTCTGCGTAGCGGCTTTAGCTCCTTCCTGTTTGCAACGATGGCGATGTTCAGTGGCTGCGCAGGAGCCAGCGGGCTTCAGGTGGCACCGACCAGCCTGAGCCTCAAAGCTACGCAGAATGCCGATGGCCTCACCTTGAGCAATACGGGCGATGGGGTGGTACACGCGCAGGTGCGCGTGTACCGCTGGACCCAGGACGCGTCGGGCGATCAATTGACGCCGTCGCAGGGCCTGGTGATCAGCCCTCCGATGCTGCAGGTCTCCGCCGGAGGTGAGCAGCTCATCCGGGTGATCCGGGTCGGCGCGCCGCCGAGCGGCCCGAATGCCGTGGAAGACGCCTACCGGCTTGCCATCGACGAGCTTCCCACCGAAGCGAAGACCGGTGCAGGCCTGAAGTTTGTCGTGCACTACTCGCTGCCGATCTTCATCGAACCGGCAGGGGCCCTGACCACGGCCCCGCAGTTGCAGTGGCACCTGCAGCGAGAGGGGCAACAGGTGGCGTTGCAGGTCACCAATACGGGCAACGGGCACGCGCAGCTGGCAACGCTCAGCTTCGTGGATCCCTCGGGCCAACGTACGGAACTGGTTCCAGGGTTGCTCGGATACGTACTACCCGGCGCAACCATGCACTGGACGCTGAAACCACCGGCCACCGTCTTCAGCAAGGGTGGCACTTTGGAGATACTGGTCAATGGTCAGAAGACAACGCAAAACCTGTCGCTGGCCGACCACTCTTCTTAACGCCCTGCTGTTGCCAAGCCTCGTCATGCATGCCGCCCACGCTGCGGACATGAAGGCCCCTACCAATGAAAGCGCGGCCAACCCGGTCCTGTTTCCGGATGGCGGCGAACAGGTGGCTGGCGCGGAAGGCACCGATCTCTATCTCGATGTCACGCTCAACGGCGCCAGCGCAGGCCTTGCCCATTTCGGCCTGCGCGATGGTCAGCTCTGGGCCAGCGCTGCAAGCCTGCGCCAGCTGGGTTTCAATCTTCCCGAGGGCACGCCCGATCCGGTGCGCCTGCAAAGCCTGCAGGGCATGAAGACCGAATACGATGCCGGCCGCCAGGCAGTGACCATCGTCGCGCCCCTGAGCCTGCTCAAGCTCAGCACGACCGTGCTCAATGACGAGAGCAGCAAGCATCCCGTGGCGACTGTTTCGCCGGGCCTGCTGCTCAACTACAACGTCTATGGCACCTACGGCGAGCATGGAGCCAACAGCCTGAGTGGCTTCGCCGAACTGCGCGCCTTCAACTCATGGGGCGTGTTCAGCACGACGTCGCTGTCGCAGGCCGTCGAGAATGACCATGGCCAGCGCAACAATACCTCTGTTCGCCTGGACACCAGTTGGAGCACGTCGTTTCCCGACAGCCTGGTGACCGTGCGCGTCGGCGATACGCTGACCGATGCCCTGACGTGGACACGCTCGACGCGCATCGGCGGCCTGCAGATCGGAACCAACTTTGCGCTCCAGCCCTACCTGGTGACGGCGCCGCTGCCCTCCTTCATGGGGCAGGCAACGCTGCCGTCGGACGTGCAGCTGTACGTGAACGGATTGCGCCAATACAGCGGCCAGGTGCCCGCAGGTCCATTCCAGCTCAATACGCTGCCCAACATCAACGGCGCGGGCAATGCGCAGGTTGTGCTCACCAACGCGCTGGGCCAGACCACGACACTCAACTTCTCCATGTATGGAGAGCACCAGCTGCTGCAGCAGGGCCTGTCGGACTGGTCTGCCGAACTCGGCTACGTGCGCGAAAACTATGGCCTGGCGTCCTTCGACTATGGCCATGACCCGGTGGCGAGCGGAACCTGGCGCCGCGGCATGACCGACCGTTTCACCATGGAGGCCCATGCCGAGCTCACCAAGGGCCTGAGCAACGAAGGTCTCGGCGGCAGCCTGTTGCTGGGCAGCGCGGGCGGCGTGCTGTCGGCCTCTGTCGCGCACAGCGCGAACGCAGGCAGCAGCGGCCAGCAGTATGGCCTCGGCTACAGCTGGGACAGTGCGCGCTTCAACTTCGGTCTCAACGGCACGCGTACGACGGGCAGCTACCGCGACGTGGCCACGCTCTATGGCACGCCCCCGCCGCGACTCAGCGGGCAGGTGTTTGCCAGCTACAACTTCGACCGCTTTGGCAGCCTCAACGTCAGCTATCTCCATCTGCAGTATCCGCAGCTTCCGTCATCGCGATACGCAACCGCTTCCTGGTTCAAGTCGATCAGTCGTGCGCTGTCCTTGAACCTGAGCGTCAACCAGGATCTCAACCACAGCAGCAACCGCATCATTGCCTTGATGGCCACCTTGTCGCTGGACAACAACCTCATCGTCAGCGGCGACATCCAACGCACGGGCTCGCACACGGGCGTAGGCCTCAATGCCGTGCAGCCCCTGCCCAGCCAGGGCGGCTGGGGATGGCGCGCATCGCTCAGCGGCGGCGACAACCAGAATGGTGGCCAGGCGGAGGTCGATTACCTGGGTCGCTATGGCCAGCTTCAGGCAGGCGCCTACGATGTGGGTAGTACGCGATACGGTTATGGAAGCGCCATGGGCTCGCTGGTGCTGATGGGTGGCGACGTGTTCGCTTCGCGCATGATCAACGACGGCTTTGCCGTGATCTCCACGGATGGGGTCGCCGGCGTACCGGTGAACCTGCAGAACAATCCCATCGGCGTCACCGACAGCCATGGCATGCTGCTGGTCACCCCGCTCAATGCGTACCAGAACAACAAGATCAGCATTGACCCGATGAACCTGCCGGCCGATCTGCGCATCGGCAGCGTCAACAGCACTGCCACGCCCACCGATCGCGCCGGCACGCTGGTGCGCTTCGACATCAGCCCGGTACGTGCCGCTTCCGTGATCCTGGTAGACGGGGCAGGCAAGCCGCTTCCGGTCGGCAGCCTCGCAAGACTGCGCGGCCATGCTGGCGAACCTGCCATGGTCGGGTTCGACGGTGGTGTCTACATGGATACGCTGGACGCGCACAACGAGCTCGATGTCGAGATGCCTACGGGCACCTGTCATGCCAGCTTTGACTACACCAAGCAAAGCAGCGCGATCCCCCAGATCGGGCCGCTGACCTGCCACGAGGTTTCGCCATGAGCATCCGACTGTTGCGTTACGTGCTTGCATCGCTGCTGCTGGCTTGCGGCCTGTTCCATCCGGCGCCGGCCCACGCGACGATCAGCTGCAGCCAGACCTCCATGACCAACCTAAGCTTCGGCGTGGTTGACCCGCAAGCGAGCAACACGTCGGTGACGGCCATCCTCAGCTATGCGTGCACCAACTCCAACACCGGCAATGGCACGCGCTCGGCCACGGTCTGCTTCAGCATCGGCGAGCCAGGCGGCGGTCAGACCAATCCCCGCGTGATGACCAGCGCCACCGGCGGCAACAAGCTTCAGTTCCAGCTTTGGCAGGACGCCGGCCACACGATCGTCTGGGGGAGCCAGTTCTTCGGAAGTCCCACACCCGCGCAGGTGAACATCACCCTGGCCAAGGGCGCGTCGACCCAGAATGCAACCATCACGCTCTACGGACAGGTCCTGGGCAACCAGAATACGGCAGCGGCCGGAAGTTACAGCGACGTCTACGCCACTGGCGATACCGCCGTTACGGTCAACGAGGTTTCCGGCAGCACCGCGCCCGGCTCCTGTAGCGGCACTCAGACCGGCAATTATTTCCCATTCACCGTCAGCGCCACGATCCAGAAGGCCTGCACGGTGACCGCAAACAACGTGAGCCTTGGCGCCGTGGCGGCCGGCGCAGGGTCGAGCTCAGGCAGCAATACCTTGAGTGTCACCTGCACCAACTCGACGCCGTACTACGTGGGCCTGCAGCCGTCGAACGGCAATACCGCGGGCAAGGGCGTGATGAAGGGACAGTCGCCCGGAAACCAGGACACCGTGCCTTACACGCTCTATTCCAACAGCGGACTCAGCACGATCTGGGGCAACACCGCCACGTCGACCAGCGCAGGCAATGGCGTCGCCGGTACGGGCAACGGACTGTCGCAGACGCTTACGGTCTACGCCCAGGCCACCAGCACGGATGTCACTCCCGATACGTACTCGGACACGGTCCAGGTGAACGTCAACTATTGACCGGGTGACACGCGCCGGTTCAGTACACGACGCGAACCACCTCGTTTGCCGCGTATTCGCCGATGGCCACCTGCTGTCCACCGGGCACCGAACCCGCCAGCTCCAGGTGCACCGGCTGGCGTCCCTGCCCCACCACGGGAATGGACTGGTCGGCAGGCCAGGCCTTGCCGTTTGCGCGAAGGGTATAGGCCACGCGATTACCGCCCGGCCCCTCGAGCGTACGGTCACCGTCGAGGAATACCGCCGCCGGGGTGCCGCTGGTGCAACGGACGTCGATCGCCCCCGTCGCCGTGGAGCTGGCGGCTCCGCCGGTGACGTAGGGAGTAAACGCCACGGGCTGGGTCTGCACGTTGCAGGAAGCGACCACGGTGAGCGAGATGTGCAGGACACCGGTCGCCTCCGCGCCAAACGCGAGGACAGGCACGGCGGCCAGCAGGCTCGAGAGAATGAGAGTGAGACGCTTCATGCGTGCACCTGCTCAAGGACCACCATCTGCTGTCGATACATGCTGGCAGGCGCAACGGCCTCGCGAGCGAAGGGTGCTGCATCCGTCAGCACAAGCGACGACGGCAACCCCGATGGCGCCACCAGCTCCCACCCCGCCCCATTCATTCCAGCCCTCATCACCGCCCCTTCTTGCGCCCCCGCACGGAAAACGGGGTTCTGTCCGGGGCTATCGGCTTGGCAGGCAGGGGCTTGATATCCAAAACCCGGGCACGTCTCGGCAATGTGAACTAGCTCACATTTGAAGGCCGATGGGCGGGGGCGGAGCGCGGTCCGGGAGAGGGGTGGCGCCGGGTTGACTGTTTAGCGGCACCAGGCAGCAGCCCTTGAGGGCTGGCGCCTGGTTTTGTTCAGGAAACCGCCTCAGCGTGACGAGACGTACTTCTCGCGGCGGATCTGCGACACCGGCAGGCCGAACTCCTTGAGCGCGGTAAAGGCCGCGTCGACCATGTTCGGATTGCCGCACAGGTAGGCGATGTCGCGCTCGGCGCCGGGGGCCAGCTCGGCCAGCACCGTCTGCACGTGGCCAGTGCGATCGTTCGGGCGGGGCACATCGCGGGGCTGGCGGCTCAGGCAGCCGTGGAAGGTGAAGCCCGGGTTGGCCAGGGCGAAGGCTTCGAATTCCTCGCCGTAGAGCAGCTCGACCTCGTTGCGGGCGCCGTACAGCAGCACGACCTCGCGGCCCTGCTTCACCAGTTCGGCGATCTGGGGAAGCATGGCGCGGTACGGGGTGACGCCCGTGCCCGTGGCCATCAGGATGTAGCGGCCGTTGGTATCGCCGGCCTGCAGGCAGAAGCGGCCGTAGGGGCCGCTGGCGTCGATCAGGCCGCCGATGGGCAGCTCGCCCAGCAGCTTGGTGGCGGCGCCGCCCTCCACGTAGCTCACCGCGATCTCGATGCGCTGGGTCGGCGAGGAGCCGTCGCCCACGGTACCCACCGAGTAGCTGCGCTTGGTGGCCGTGCCGTCGTCGTAGTGGAAGTGGATCTGCAGGAATTGCCCGGGCACAAAGGCCAGGGGCTGGCCATCCGCACGCTCAAACGCCATGTGACGCACGGTGGGCGCCAGCATCGTGCTGTCGACGAGACGGAGCTGGAAATGGTCGGCCATGAAGGTTTTTCCCGGGAAACAATGTGATCGCGACGCCAAGCCGGACGGCCCGGGCAAGCCCCGTATAATAAAAGGCTAGCCCCTCCGGTGCAGCTCATGTCCCCATCCTCCACACCCGCGCTGGTCGTCGACAACCTGCGCAAGACCTACAGCAACGGCGTCGAAGCCCTCAAGGGCATCAGCCTGACGGTCCAGCCCGGCGATTTCTTCGCCCTGCTGGGCCCCAACGGCGCCGGCAAGTCCACCCTGATCGGCATCCTGTCTTCCCTGGTCAACGCCTCCGGCGGCGACGCCCAGGTGTTCGGGGTCTCGGTGAACAAGCAGCGCGGCAAGGCCATGCAGCTGATCGGCCTGGTCCCGCAGGAGATCAACTTCAACCAGTTCGAGAAGCCGTTCGACATCTGCGTGAACGAGGCAGGCTTCTACGGCATTCCGCGGAAGATCGCCGCCGAACGCGCTGAGAAGTACCTCAAGGAGCTGCGCTTGTGGGACAAGGCCCAGCACCAGGCGCGCATGCTCTCCGGCGGCATGAAGCGCCGCCTGATGATCGCCCGCGCCATGATGAACGAGCCCAAGCTGCTCATCCTGGACGAGCCGACCGCGGGCGTGGACATCGAGATCCGCCGCTCCATGTGGCAGTTCGTCAGCGGCATCAACGCCGCCGGCACCACGGTGATCCTCACCACGCATTACCTCGAGGAAGCCGAGCAGCTCTGCCGCAACATCGCCATCATCGACCACGGCACCATCGTGGAGAACACGTCGATGAAGCGCCTGCTGGCCTCGCTGGACGTGGAAACCTTCGTGCTGGACATCAACCACGTACCGGTCGAGCTGCCGGTCATTCCGGGCATCACCCTGCGCCGGGTCGACGAGCACACGCTGGAAGCGGAGATGTCCCGTTCGCATGACCTCAATTCGCTGTTCGCCACCCTGTCCGCCCAGGGCATGACGGTGACGTCCATGCGCAACAAGACCAACCGTCTGGAAGAACTGTTCGTGCGACTGGTCGAGAACGGCCGAACCACGAAGGACAGCGTGGAGAAAGTCGCATGAACAGCGCCGCGAACCTTGTCGCGCTCCATACCATCGTCCGCCGTGAAATCGTGCGCATCATGCGCATCTGGACGCAGACGCTAATCCCGCCCGCGATCACCATGACGCTGTACTTCGTGATCTTCGGCAAGCTGATCGGCAGCCGCATCGGCCAGATGCACGGCTTCACCTACATGCAGTACATCGTGCCGGGCCTGGTGATGATGAGCATCATCACCAACAGCTACGGCAACATCTCCAGCTCGTTCTTCGGCGCGAAGTTCAGCCGCGCGGTGGAGGAGATGCTGGTGTCGCCGATGCCGAACTGGGTGATCCTGCTGGGCTATGTCACCGGCGCCGTCACGCGCGGCCTGGTGGTGGGCGGCCTGGTGCTGCTGATCGCGCTGTTCTTCACCGACCTGCACGTGGTGCACCCGGTCATCACCTTCCTCTCGGTGCTGCTGGGCGCGACGGTGTTTTCGCTGGCCGGCTTCGTCAATGCGGTATTCGCCAAGAAGTTCGACGACATCGCGCTGGTGCCCACCTTCGTGCTCACCCCGCTCACCTACCTCGGCGGCGTGTTCTATTCGGTGGACCTGCTGGGCGAACCGTGGCGCAGCATCTCGATGGTGAACCCCATCCTGTACATGGTGAACGCGTTCCGCTTCGGCGTGCTGGGCGTCAGCGACGTGCAGATCGGCGTGGCGTTCGCGGTGATGCTGGCGTTCGTGATCGGCCTGGCCGGCGTGGCGCTGCACCTGCTCAAGCGCGGCGTGGGGCTGCGTTCGTAACCAAGCGACACCTTGTGGGAGCGCACCCTGTGCGCGACCGCGGAACCGATATACACCGCTCCGTCAGGTCGTCGCGCACAGGGTGCGCTCCCACAAAAGCAACGAAGACAGTGATTCCATGCGCGTCAACAAATACATCAGCGAAGCCGGCATCTGCTCCCGCCGCGAGGCGGACGAGCTGCTGCTGGCCGGTCGCGTTACCATCAACGGCGAAGTCGTCACCACCGGCGCCAAGGCGCTGGAGGGGGACGAGGTGTGCGTGGATGGCGAAGTCGTCAAGGCGCGCATACTCGCCGCGACGCCTTCGGCCAAGCGCGCGGTGTACATCGCGCTGAACAAGCCGGTGGGCGTGACCTGCACCACCGACCAGACGGTGAAGGACAACATCGTCGACTTCGTCGACCACAAGGAACGCATCTTCCCGATCGGCCGGCTGGACAAGGATTCGGAAGGCCTGATCCTGCTGACCAGCAACGGCGACATCGTCAACGAGATCCTGCGCACCGAGAACAACCACGAGAAGGAATACCTGGTGGCGGTGAACAAGCCGGTCACCGACGACTTCCTCAAGGGCATGGCACGCGGCGTGCGCATCCACGGCCAGATGACCAAGCCCTGCAAGGTGCGCAAGATCGCGAAGTTCGGCTTCGCCATCATCCTCACCCAGGGCCTGAACCGGCAGATCCGCCTGATGTCGGCGGAATTCGGCTATCGCGTGACGCAGTTGCGGCGCGTGCGCGTCATCAATGTGAAGCTGGGGCACCTGAAGCCGGGGCAGTGGCGGAATCTCACCGAGGCGGAGTTGAAGGGGTTGTTGCCCCATCGCACGCAGTGGTGAGGGGACGCATACGCCCGGATCGCGCGCCGCCCTTGTAGGAGCGCACCCAGTGCGCGATGGCTCCCTCTCCCCACGGGAGAGGGTTGGGGCATGGCCACTCTTGCGTTGGTGAGAGTTGGCCATTGCGGCGGCACGGGTGGTGCAATGCACCAATAAGCCGTTCATTTCACGCTGGATTCCGCCCTACACCGCACTGGCGCACAGAATGCCTCAATGCGCACCTGCACCATCGTCATGCGGGGCGGCCAATGCTCGACATGGCTCGCCCGCTAGTGCATACGTATTCACTCCTTGGGCCTGCGACTGCCAGCGCAGAATCGCCGGACTTTGCATGGGGAGAGGCGATGAATCTGAATACACCTTCGACGTCGACGAATGCCGTCGATGACCTTGGCCAGCGCGCCACCGCGCGCGTAGTGCTGATCGCGGCGGCAGCCGCGCTCGGTGGCTTCCTGTTCGGCTTCGATACCGCGGTCATCAATGGCGCGGTCGACGCAGTGCGCGGCAACTTCGGCCTCGGCGCCGGACAGATCGGTTTCGCCGTGTCGTGCGCGCTGCTGGGTTCGGCGGTGGGCGCGTGGTATGCCGGCCCGCTGGCCGATCGCTTCGGCCGCGTGCGCAGCATGCAGGTGGCCGCACTGTTCCTCGCGCTCAGCGCGCTGGGTTCGGGCCTGGTCTCGGGCGTGGCCAGCCTGGTGTTCTGGCGCCTCGTCGGCGGCATCGGCGTGGGCATGGCCTCGGTGATCGCACCTACCTATATCGCGGAAGTGTCACCCGCGGCCGTGCGCGGACGACTGGGCTCGCTGCAACAGCTCGCCATCGTGCTCGGCATCTTCGCCGCGCTGCTCAGCGACGCCTGGCTTGCGGGTACGGCGGGTGGTGCGGCGCAGCCGTTGTGGATGGGCCTGGCTGCATGGCGCTGGATGTTCCTGGTCGCCGTGGTGCCTGCGCTGATCTATGGCTCGCTCGTGCTGGGTGTACCGGAGTCGCCGCGCCACCTGGTGGCGAAGGGCCGCCTCGCCGAAGCGCACGACGTGCTGCGTCGCGTGCTGGACATGCACAGCGAAGCCGCGCTCAACGCGAAGGTGAAGGACATCCAGGACAGTCTCCACTCGGAGTACCGCCCTGCCCTGCGCGACCTGCGGGGCAAGGCCTTCGGCCTGCTGCCGGTGGTGTGGATCGGCATCCTGCTGTCGGTGTTCCAGCAGTTCGTGGGCATCAACGTCATCTTCTACTACTCATCCACGCTGTGGCACTCGGTGGGCTTCAGCGAGGCCGACTCGTTCTCGATCACCGTGGCAACCTCGGTGGTGAACGTACTGGTGACCCTGGTGGCCATCGCACTGGTGGATCGCATCGGCCGCAAGCCGCTGCTCATCATCGGCTCGGCCGGCATGACGGTGACGCTGGCGGCCATGGCCTGGTGCTTCTCGCAGGCCAGCGGCAGCGGCGCCACGCTCAGCCTGCCGGCGCCGTGGAACATGGTGGCCCTGGTCGCGGCGAATGCCTACGTGGTGTTCTTCGGCCTGAGCTGGGGGCCGATGGTATGGGTGCTGCTGGGCGAGATGTTCCCGAACCGCATCCGCGCCATTGCGCTGGCCGTGGCCGCCGCCGCACAGTGGATCGCCAACTTCATCATCACCAGCAGCTTCCCGGCGCTGGCCGAGATCGGCCTGAGCTTCGCCTATGGCCTGTATGCGGCCTTTGCACTGCTGTCGCTGCTGTTCGTGGCCAAGTCCGTGCGCGAAACCAAGGGCATGGAGCTGGAAGAGATGCAGGGCTGATGCGCGAGGGACGGTGGCGGCAGCGTGAGCGCCGCCCCGTTCCTTGCCGGTTTCCGCCCCTCCCGGGGCGTCATGCGACAATGCCGCATGACCGATTTCCGCACGCTCCCGCTCAAGCCCGCGCTGCTCGCCAGCGTGGAGACCCTCGGCTATACCGAGATGACTCCGGTGCAGGCGCTCAGCCTGCCGCCGATCCTGGAGGGGCGCGACGTGATCGCGCAGGCCCGCACGGGCAGCGGCAAGACGGCTGCGTTCGGCCTCGGCCTGCTGCAGCATCTCGACGTCGAGACGATCCGGCTGCAGGCACTGGTGCTGTGCCCCACGCGCGAACTGGCGGACCAGGTCAGCAAGTCCATCCGCAAGCTGGCGGCGAACATCCCCAACGTGAAGCTGCTGACGCTGTGCGGCGGCATGCCGCTGGGCCCGCAGCTGGCCTCGCTCACGCATGATCCGCACATCGTGGTCGGCACGCCCGGTCGCGTGCAGGAGCACCTGAAGCGCGGCAGCCTGCATGGCGGCGGCATCAAGGTGCTGGTGCTGGACGAGGCCGACCGCATGCTCGACATGGGCTTTTCCGAAGCCATCGACGATATCGTCGGACGCGTCGCCAAGCACCACCAGACGCTGTTGTTCTCCGCGACCTACGCCGAAGAGATCCGCCAGGTGAGCAAGCGCCTGCAGCGCGAGCCGGTGGAAGTGACGGTGGAAGCGCCTCACGAGGAATCGACCATCGAGCAGCGCTTCCACGAAGTGGAGCCGGCGCAGAAGATGGATGCTCTCGCGCAACTGCTGGCCAAGGGCACGCTCAGCGCGGAACAGGCGCAGCACGCTCTGGTGTTCTGCAACATGCGCAAGGATGTCGACGCCGTCGCGCAGGAACTGGATCGGCGCGGCTTCTCGGCGCTCGCCCTGCATGGCGACATGGAGCAGCGCGATCGCGACGAAGTGCTGGTGCAGTTCGCGAACCGCAGCTGCTGCGTCCTCGTGGCCACCGACGTGGCCGCGCGCGGCCTCGACATCGCCTCGCTGCCGCTGGTGGTGAGCTACGACATCGCGCACGACCCGGACACGCACACGCACCGCGTGGGACGCACCGGCCGCGCGGGTGAGGACGGCCTTGCCATCACCCTGGTGACGCCGCGCGAGCGCCCCAAGGCGCAGAACATCGAGGAGCAGCGCGGTCAGCCGCTGCCGTGGCATCCGCTGCGCGTCGCCCCTCCGCGTGGCAAGCAGCTCAACCTGGCGACGATGAAGACCCTGGTGATCGACGCCGGACGGCAGGACAAGCTGCGACCGGGCGATATCCTCGGTGCGCTCACGGGTGATGCGGGGCTCGACGGCAAGGACATCGGCAAAATCGACGTGTTCGCCACGCGCGCCTATGTGGCAATCCGGCGGGATCTTGCGAACCGGGCGCTGGAGCGCTTGCGCGCGGGCAAGATCAAGGGCCGCAACTTCCGGGTGCGCGCGCTGCATTAAGCTCCGGATTCCACGCACCATCACGGGAAACCCTGCATGATCCGCTGGCTCACCCGCGCGGCCGCGCTCGGCGCGCTCACCGCCACCGCATCCATCCATGCCGCGACGCCGGTCTACGGCTATCGCGTGGTGCACGCCTATCCGCACGAGACCTCGGCCTACACCGAGGGCCTGTTCTACAAGGACGGCTATCTCTACGAGAGCACCGGCGAGGCCGGTGAGTCGACCGTGCGCAAGGTGGAGCTGGAAAGCGGCAAGGTGGTGCAGCGCCACGACCTGCCGGCGCAGTATTTCGGCGAAGGGATCGTCGACTGGGGCAAGCACATCGTGCAGCTCACCTGGAAGGACCAGCTGGGCTTCGTCTACGACCTGGCCAGCTTCAAGCAGCAGCGCACGTTCAACTATCCCGGCGAGGGCTGGGCGCTGACGCGCGACGACAAGCACCTGTACATGAGCGACGGCTCCGCGGTGCTGCGCATCCTCGATCCCGACTCGCTGGCCACGACCGGCAGCATCCTGGTCACCGACGGCGACAGGCCGGTCCTCAACCTCAACGAGCTGGAATGGGTGAAGGGCGAGATCTACGCCAACGTCTGGATGACCGACCGCATCGCCCGCATCGATCCGGCCACCGGCCACGTGAAGGGCTGGATCGACCTGAGCGGCCTGCTGGACACCAGCAAGCTGTCCGATCCCACCAACGACGTGCTCAACGGCATCGCCTACGACGCCCAGCACGACCGCCTGTTCGTCACCGGCAAGCGCTGGCCGAAACTGTTCGAGATCACGCTGGTGCCGCCGGCCCGCTGACTTCACCGCCCCCTGTCGTCCGGCAGGGGGCACGCCTGCCGGGCGGCGCTAAAGTGGGTTGTTGCCTTACCGGAGAACCCGATGCGCCCCGCACCCTTGCTGCTTCCGATCGCCCTCGGCCTCGCCGTGACCGCCGCGTTTGCCGACGAGGCGCCGGTACAGCCGCGGCAGCAGCCTTCGCTGCAGGCGCTGTCCACCCAGCCGAGCGAAGCGGAGCTGCGCGCCACCATCGAGAAGCTGATCGGCTTCGGTACGCGCCACACGCTGTCCGACACCAAGTCGGACAAGCGCGGCATCGGCGCTGCCCGACGCTGGGTGAAGTCGCGTTTCGAGGAGATCTCCAAGGACTGTGGCGGCTGCATCGAGGTGGCGACGCCGTCGCAGGTATTCAGCGGCAAGCGCATCCCGCAGCCGACGGAAGTGACGGACGTGGTCGCGATCAAGCGCGGCAAGGGCGATCCGCAGCGCGTGATCGTGATGACCGGCCACCTGGATTCGCGCGTCACCGACGTGATGAATGCGAAGTCCGACGCCCCGGGCGCGAATGACGACGCCTCGGGCGTGGCGGCCCTGATGGAAGCGGCGCGCATCCTTTCCAGGCAGGACAACGACGCCACCCTGGTGTTCGCCGCGCTGTCGGGCGAGGAGCAGGGCCTGTACGGCGGCAAGGTGCTGGCCGACTACGCCGTGGCGCAGGGCTGGAAGGTGCAGGCCGATCTCAACAACGACATCGTGGGCAACAGCCACGGCCAGAACGGCGTGCTCGACAACCTGACGGTGCGCGTGTTCTCCGAGGGCACCAAGAGCAACGAGACGCCGGAACAGGCGAAGTACCGCGCCTACCATGGCGGCGAGGTGGACTCGCCCTCGCGCAACGTCGCGCGCTACATGGACCAGATCGCCTCGACCTACCTGCCCGACTTCCGCGTGCGCATGGTCTACCGCACCGACCGTTACAGCCGCGGCGGCGACCAGGTGCCGTTCCTCGAGGCCGGTTACCCGGCCGTGCGCGTCAGCGAGGGCCACGAGGACTACACCCGCCAGCACCAGGACCTGCGCACCGAGAAGGGCATCCGTTACGGCGACACCATCGACGGCGTGGACTTCCGCTACCTCGCCCGCGTCACCGCGCTCAACACGGTCACCATGGCGGCCATGAGCCGCGCGCCGGCCCCGCCGAGTGGCGTGAGCACCGAGGGCGCACTGGCCACCGACACCACCGTGCACTGGAAGAAGGTGCCGGGCGCCGCCGGTTACGTGGTGCACTGGCGCGACACCACCGCGCCGCAATGGCAGCACAGCCGCGTGGTGGGCGACGTGGACCAGGCCGTGATCAAGGACGTGGTGATCGACGACTGGTTCTTCGGCGTGTCGGCCCTCTCGGCCGATGGCTACCAGAGCCCGGTGGCATTCCCCGGCGACGCCGGCAGCTTCGAACGCTCGCCCGCGCCCAAGTCACCCTGAGGCCGCCCGGCCCGGTGGTCGCCGTGTCACGCGGCTGGGCGTAAGATCATCCGGCCGCAGCGCCATGGGGGAGCTGCGGCCGCATCGGTCGATGCGTATCCAGGGACGACACCGGGGGACTGTTCGATGCTCCGCAAGACACTCCTGCCAGCGATGCTGCTGGCCGCTTTCGCATGCTCCACGCCCGCGCTGGCCGAGGAATCCGGCCACATGACGGACGAGCAGTTCATCGCCACGCTGCATCCGGTCACCGGCAAGGTGGCCCTGCCGGGGGCGCAGGCCACGCTCGACCTCGCCGATGGCTACAGCTTCCTGCCGGCGGCCGATGCGCAGCGCGTGCTCACCCAGCTGTGGGACAACCCGCCCGACAGCGACGTGCTCGGCATGATCCTGCCAAGCACCGACGCACACAGCGTGCTGCAGGGAAAGAACTGGGCGGTGGTGGTGACCTATGTCGACGAGGGCTATGTCTCCGACGAGGATGCCGCCAAGCTCGACTACGCCGACATGCTCAAGGACATGCAGAAGTCGACCCGGGACGACAACCCGGATCGCCTCAAGGAAGGCTATCCCGCCATCGAGCTGGTGGGCTGGGCCGAACCGCCCCGCTACGACGCGTCCGCACACAAGCTGTACTGGGCGCGCGACCTCCGGTTCAGCCGCGCCGACGGCACCAGCGAAGGCCACACGCTGAACTACGCGATCCGCGTGCTGGGCCGCAAGGGCTATCTCTCGCTCAATGCAGTGGCGCCCATCGAGGAACTGGCCCAGGTACGCGCGGACATGCCGCAGGTGGTGGAGATGGCCGACTTCGACGCCGGCCAGCGCTACACCGACTACAACGCGAGCACCGACAAGGCCGCCGCCTACGGCATCGCCGCGCTGGTGGCCGGCGGCATTGCCGCCAAGGCGGGCCTGTTCGCCAAGCTGGGCGTACTGCTGCTGGCGTTCAAGAAGTTCATCGTGCTCGGTGTCGCGGCCGTCGGCGGCGCGATCGCCAAGCTGTTCAAGCGCAAGCCAGCCTGATGCCTTTGGTCGCGGTGGCGCCCTGCCGGCGTCATCGCGCTTCCCGCAGGACGTCGTACCGGTCACCGATCCGAGGGCTGTCCGATGGCTTTACCCGATTCGCCGTACCGTCGCACCGACCGCATTCCGCCCACCTGGGACGGCACCCTGCCGTTCGATTCGCCCGGCCAGCGCCCGCCGCCGCTGCCACCCAAGCCGCGCACGAACTACCTGCTGGCGCACTGGCGCGGCGAACTCTCGCTGGCCCAGTCGTACTGGTGCAATGGCGTCCTGGTGGGCCTGGGCCTCAGCGTGACCCAGACCACGCTGCTGGCATGGCTCAACCGGGCGCACCTTTCGCTGACCCACCTGCTGATCGTGGTGGCCAGCTATGCGGTGATGCGCCTGGTCGTCTCGGTGTGGCAGGTGGTCGGCATCCTGCGCGCCGCAGCCATGAGCGACAGTCGCTGGGCCATCGTGGTGAACATCCTGATGGTGCTCGGCATCCTCGCCACCATCGGCACCCTGCCCACCGAATGGGCGGCGTTGCAGAAGATTGCCGCCGGCGCCTCGGAACAGCGGCGCTTCAGCCAGTACACGATCGCGCCGGATGCCGACGGCCAGTCCATCGTGGCGAAGGGCACCATCGGCGTCGACTACGCCGATGCAGTCGCCGACGCCTTCAAGGCGCATCCCTCGGCCCATCGCCTGGTGCTCGACAGCGTCGGCGGCGACGTCGACAACGGCATGCAGCTGCACGATTTCCTGGCATCACGTCCCGACATCACGGTGGAGGTGGACCACTTCTGTGCCAGCGCCTGCACGCTGGCCTTCATCGGCGCCAGCCAGCGCATCGCCTCGACCCATTCGTCGTTCGGCTTCCACCAGATGCGCTCGATGATCGACAGCCGCTCCTCGCAGGCCTATGTCGGCGAGCTGCAGGAGAAGTACAAGGCGCTGCTGGCCCAGCGCGGCGCTTCGCCGGACTTCATCCGACTGGCCTTCGCCAAGCAGGGCGAGGAGGTGTATTCGCCCCACGCCGACGAGCTGTTCGCCAATCACATCATCACCGGCCTGCGCATGGACGATCGCGTGCTGAACGCCGAGCAATGGCGGCAGGAACAGTTCCTGTATGCGCTGCACATGCACGAGCACACGCGCCGCATGGGCGACACGATGGCGCTGATACGCCAGCAGTGGCCGCCTGTCTACGAGGCCTGGGTCCGCCGCGACCTGCGCCTGCTGGACAAGCCCGAGAACGACGAGACCGATCGCGCGTATGGCGTTTCCATGTGGACCGCACTGCACGAGGCCAGGCGCGCCGCGATGCGCACGGTCACGGCGGAACGCGTGCGCGCCTTCGCCAGCGCGCGTCGCGACCTGCTGCTGATGATCAGCCAGCGGCTGTCACCCGATGCCTGCGGACGCTACCTCAACGGCACCGGCTTCAACCCGGGCAAGCAGGGTGATGCGATCTTCATGGCCAACGGCGACAGCTATGCGAACCTGCTGGCCGGCAACGATCCACAGCGCAGCATCCACGTGGACTGGTCACTGGGTGCGCGCGAGCTGTCCGAGGCACGCAATGCCGCCGCGAGGTCGGTACCGCTGCGCCCGGGCGCGGACTTCCAGGCCCAATCCTGCCGCCAGCAGACAGCCTTGCTCGACAACCTGCTGGCCTTGCCGCCGCTCGGCAGCGACATGGCGTTGCGCAGCCTGTTCTCGCAGCTCCAGTGAGCGTCGTCAGCTGGCGTCGATGCGCACGCCGAGTGCGAGCAGGCGGCGCAGCCCGTCGTCGCTAGGCAGCAGCGCCCGGCTGCCGGTGCGACGCCGCAGCCAGCCCGCCTCGAGCATCGCGTCGGTGAGCGACACGCCGAGGGGGCCGCCCACGTGCATGCGTCGTTCGGTCCAGTCGAGGCAACTGCGTCCCTGCAGCGCCAACAAGGCCTGCGCGGCCGGTTCCTGCAGGCCAGCGGAGACCAGGGCGACCACGCCCGATTCGCGCAGGCGCAGCCCTTCGCTCGTCAGGTGCAGGTGATCGCGCGCCAGCATCGCATCGCATAGCCCCACGCCGAGCCGGCCGGCGAGATGGCGATAGCAGGTGCGTGCCAGGCGCAATGCACGATCGCCGCCGGCCGGCGTCGGCAGCGCCGGGCGGGTGCGCGGCAGCGCCATCGCCTCCAGCAGCGCCGATACTTCCTCACCGGCCAGCCGGTAATAGCGATGGCGACCCTGCACGTGCACCGCCAGCAGTCCACCTTCCAGCAGGCGCTTGAGGTGCGCGCTGGCGGTGGCCGCGCCCACCCCGGCCGCCTGCGCCAGCTCGCCCGCGGGGCGCGCCGTGCCATCGATCAGGGCCAGCAGCATGGCAGCCCTCGCCGGCTCGGCGAGCAGGGCGCCGATCTCGGCAAGCTGATAACGACTGGGGGCGACCGTATCGCTCATGCCCGCAGTCTAGCGCCGCGCGCCGACGGATATTTCGCTGCGCAGCGAAACCTCGCCAGGCAGCGCGCTTCACACTGTCGACATGGACCGTTACTGCTCGCCCGATACCCGCATCATCCATCCGTCGATCCTCTACTTCGGCACGCCCGTCGTGCTCATCACCACGCGCAATGCCGACGGCTCGACCAACATCACGCCGATGTCCTCCGCCTGGGCGCTTGCCGATCGCGTGGTGATCGGCCTTGCCGGCGGCGGCCAGGGCCTGGCCAACCTGCAGCGCAACGGCGAGTGCGTGCTCAACCTCGCCGGCGAGGAACAGTTCGAAGCCGTGGAGCGCATGGCGCCCACCACCGGCCGCGACCCGGTGCCCGCGTGGAAGCAGCGCAACGGCTATCGCCACGAAGCCGACAAGTTTTCGCTGGCCGGCCTGCACACCGCGCCGTCGCTCACGGTGGATGCTCCGCGCATCGCCGAGTGCCCCCTGCAACTGGAAGCACGCCTGGTGTCGGCGCTGGAACGCCCGCTGGACGCTTGGCGCGACGGTGCCGGTGGCTACGTCATCGCCGAACTGGAAGTCATCCATGTGCATGCGCACGACGAGGTGGTGGTGCCCGGCACGCAACACATCGATCCACGGCGCTACCAGCCGCTGTTCTACCTGTTCCGCCACTACGTGGGCCGTGGCCAGGCACTGGGCAAGACCTTCAAGGCGGAAGTGTGAAGGCCCGATATCGGGCACGCCGGCCCGATGCTAGGATCGGCAGCTTCCCCGGCTCATCGGTCCGCACGCATGCGTATCCTGGTCACAGGAAGCTCCGGCCATCTTGGCGAGGCACTGGCGCGCACGCTGCGCGATCTCGGCCACGAGGTGATCGGCCTGGATGTCGTCGAAGGCCCGCTCACCACGCGGCTCGGCTCCGTCGCCGACCGGGCCATGGTGAAACAATGCATGGCCGGGGTGCGCCACGTGTTTCATCCCGCCACCCTGCACAAGCCGCATGTGGCCACGCACAGCCGGCAGGCCTTCATCGACGTCAACCTCACGGGCACGCTCAACCTGCTGGAAGAGGCGGTGGCAGCCGGTGTCGAGTCTTTCGTCTACACCAGCACCACCAGCGTGTTCGGTGATGCACTGGTGCCGCCGGCGGGCGAACCCTCCGCGTGGATCACCGAAGACGTCACGCCCATTCCCAAGAACATCTACGGCGTCACCAAGGCCGCGGCGGAAGACCTCTGCCAGCTGTTCCAGCGCAACCAGGGGCTGGCCTGCATGGTGCTGCGCACCTCGCGCTTCTTTCCCGAGGAGGACGACGATCGCAGCGCGCGCGCCCGCTATGTCGATGACAACCTCAAGGTGAACGAGTACCTCCATCGCCGCGTGGATCTCGAAGACGTGGTGAGCGCGCACCTGCTGGCCGCCCGACACGCCACCATGCTCGGCTTTCGCCGCTACATCATCAGCGCCACCTCTCCGCTGCAGCCCGAGGACATGGCCGCCTTGCGTGCCAACGCGCCACTGGTGGTGCAGCGCCGGGTGCCTGCCTACGCCGCGACCTATGCACGACTTGGCTGGACCATGGCGCCGGGCATCGATCGCGTCTACGTCAACGCGCGGGCTCGCGAGGAGCTGGGCTGGCAGCCGCGCTACGACTTCGCCCTCCTGGTCCGCCAGCTGGAGGCTGCGGAAGACATCCGCAGTCCGATGGCCCGCCTGGTGGGCGCCAAGGGTTACCACGCCGAAGTGTTCGCCGAAGGCCCCTACCCCGTCGACTGACCGTTCCATTGCGCACAGGACGCTACGCCGATGAAGCTTCCCACCCTTCCGTTCACGGTGACGAACTGGGCCGAGGTGCCGCCTACCCGGCACCCGGGCGATGCCGGCGAAGCGCTCTGGCGCAGCTTCAACGTCGGCGACCTGCGCGTGCGTCTGGTGGAATACAGCCCCGGCTACCTCGCCGACCACTGGTGCGATCGCGGTCACGTGCTCTACGTGCTGGAAGGCGAGCTGCACTCGGAGCTGAAGGATGGCCGTCGCTTCGTACTGACGCCCGGCATGAGCTACCAGGTGTCCGACTTCGGTGATGCCGCCCACCGCTCCTGCACGCCCACGGGTGCCCGGCTCTTCATCGTCGACTGACAGCCCGTTCGACTGCATGACGGGGGATGCCGCTTGGCCGGTGACTGCCGCGCACCTCGCTGCCGGGGCCAACCCGGATACCGATGTCGAAATCGCCGCCGCCCGTTCGTCATGAAGATGAGCGTGGCCGGAGCGGCCCGCGTATCCCCATCCTTCAGGAGCCGACGATGACTGCACTACCCCCCTTCACCCGGCACGCCGCCGTGGCCACGCTGGCCATGGCGTCCACGCTTGGACCCGTGCACGCCGGCCCGGCCACCTACACCATCGATCCTGCCCACACCTATCCCAGTTTCGAAGCCGACCACTTCGGCGGACTGTCCACCTGGCGCGGCAAGTTCGACAACACCAGCGGCAAGATCACGCTGGACAAGAACGCCGGCACGGGCAGCGTGGACATCACGGTGGATGCCTCCAGCGTGAACTTCGGGCTGGACAAGATGAACGAGGCGGCGCGCGGCCCTGAACTGTTCGACGTGGCGAAGTTTCCGCGGGCCACCTACAAGGGCCGCCTCACCGGCTTCGCCCATGGCGCACCCACCCGGGTGGAAGGGGAACTGACCCTGCACGGCGTCACCCGGCCGCTCGAACTCACCATCAACTCGTTCAAGTGCGTGCCGCACCCCATGCTCAAGCGCGAACTCTGCGGCGCCGACGCGTTCGCCACGTTCAAGCGCGACGACTTCGGCATGGACAGCGGCAAGTCCTACGGCTTCAAGATGGATGTCGTGCTGCGCATCCAGGTGGAGGCGTTGATCGACGACACCGCGGGCAAGGACAAGGTTGCCCTGGCCCAACCTCAACACTGATCCCCGGGTACGAGGTTCATCATGGCACTCACGCTCTACATGCACCCGCTCGCCTCGTTCTGCCACAAGGCGCTGATCGCGCTTTACGAGAACGACACGCCGTTCCATGCACACCTGGTCGACCTGGCCGACCCGGAAGCGCGCGCCGCGTTCCACGCGCTGTGGCCCATCGGCCGCTTCCCGCTGCTACGCGACGACGCCCGTGACTGCCTGGTGCCCGAGTCCAGCATCATCATCGAGTACCTGGCGCAGCACTATCCCGGCAAGGTCGCACTGGTTCCCACGGACGCCGACCTCGCGCGCGAAGTACGGTTGCGTGATCGCTTCTTCGACCTGTACGTCAACGAAGCAATGCAGAAGGTGGTCACCGACCGTCTCCGCCCGCCCAGCCAGCACGACCCGCACGGCGTGAGCGAGGCGCGCGCCCGGCTCCGCGTGGCCTACGACCTGCTGGAGAAGGACATGGCCACGCGCACCTGGGCCGCCGGCGACCACTACACCATGGCCGACTGTGCGGCGTCGCCCGCGCTGTTCTACGCCAACCTGGTGATCCCGCTGGAGGACGCGCACCCCCACACGGCCGCCTACCTGCTGCGGCTGATGCAGCGTCCCTCATTCGCGCGGGTGCTGCGCGAAGCCCAGCCTTACATGCACATGGTGCCCAAGGAACAAGCCGAGGCGTGAGCCCTCGCTTTGCCCACATTCAAGGAGTCAGATCATGCTTACCGTCATCGTCATCATCGTGCTCGCCGTGGCCGCCCTGCTCGGCATCGCCGCCACGCGGCCCGACCAGTTCCGCATCGAACGCTCCGCCACCATCCAGGCGTCGCCGGAACGCATCTTTCCCTTCATCAACGACCTGCATCGCTGGCAGGCATGGTCGCCGTACGAGCGGAAGGATCCCGCCATGGAGCGCAGCTACGAAGGCCCCGGCGCGGGTGAAGGTGCCGCCTACGGATGGAGCGGCAACAAGAACATCGGCAGTGGCCGCATGCAGATCACCGAGTCCACGCCCTCCTCGCGCATCGAGCTCAGGCTGGAGTTCTTCGCGCCGTTCAAGGCCACCCACACCGCCGAGTTCGTGCTGGTGCCGCGCGGCGAAGGCACGCAGATCACCTGGGCCATGCACGGCCGCTCCAACTTCACCAGCAAGCTGATGGGCCTGCTGTTCAACATGGACACGATGGTGGGCAAGGATTTCGAGGAAGGCCTGGTCAACCTGCGCGGCATTTCCGAAGGGCACGCGCAAGCTTGAAATGCGCCTGCGATCCGCCTCGCTTTCACCTGCCTGACGATCTGCCGTAGCGCACCATCGGAACCTGCTTGCAGCTGAATGAAACCGTGCGAGCACGCGTCATTCCGTCAACGACGCCCGTGATCCCTCGTTCTCCGCATCGAGCCATCCATCCAGGAAAGCTCGCAGGGGAAACACCATCAGAGAAGCAGGAGCGAATCACCCGCGGGGGCGTTTCGCTCCTGCTTCCAACCACCGGAAGAGAGGATCGCAAGCCATGAAGACCAAGATGACGTCGCGCTTCACCCTGATCGCATTCACCATGGTGGCCGCGTTCGCAAGCGCCGGCGCCATGGCGCAATCCACGTCGCCGGACAACGTGCCGGGCCATCCGCGCGTGAGCGAGGTCAACAGCCGCCTGGAAAACCAGCAGGACCGCATCCAGGCGGGCGTGGCCGATGGCCAGCTCAATGCCAAGCAGGCGGCACGCGACGAGAAGCAGGACGCCAACATCGCTGCGCGCGAGAGCCGTGACGAAGCCGAGCATGGCGGCCACCTCACCAAGCAGGAACAGAAGAACCTCAACAAGTCCCTGAACAAGGACAGCAAGCGCATCCACAAGCAGCGCACCGCCGGCTGAGGCCCCGGCCTTCGGCAACCGACGGCCCGGTCCTTGCCGGGCCGTTTCCTTTTGCCCGGAAGTACAACTTCCAGCACTGGCAATGCCCCGCCGCCATGCGAGCATCCCCTCATCCCAAACATGGCGGAGGGCTTATGGTCAGCAGGATCCTGGCGGTCGCTTGCCTGGGTGCGCTGGCGTTCGGTGCGGCGCATGCCGCCGACCCGGCGACAACCAAGCCACAGTACGGTACCTGGGGGTTCGATCGGGCCGGTGCGGACACCGCGACGAAGCCGGGCGACGACTTCTTCCGTTACGCCAACGGCACCTGGCTGGACCACACGCCCATCCCGGCCGACAAACCCGCGGTCAGCCTGCGCCTGGCGATGACCGACCTCACCGAACAGCGCCTGCACGCGTTGATGGAGGCCTCCGCGCAGAACCACGCGTCGGGTTCCTCGCTTGAAGGCAAGGTCGGCGCCTTCTACCAGTCCTACATGGACGAGGCGCATATCGATGCACTCGGCGACAAACCCATCGCGCCGCAGCTCGATGCCGTGCGCAAGGCCACCACGCGCGATGCGCAGGCCGCCCTGATGGGGCGTACCGGCACCGACTTCGAGGGCGCACTGTTCAACCTCGTGTTCGACGTGGACCTCAAGGACAACTCGCGCTATGCGGTCTACGCCACCCAGGCAGGCCTGGGCCTGCCCGACCGCGACTACTACCTCAAGCCGGCCTTCGCCAAGGAGAAGGCGGCGTACCAGGCCTACGTCGCCAGACTGCTGACCCTCGTCGACTGGCCCCATCCCGATGCAGCGGCGAAGGACGTGGTGGCCTTCGAAACCGCCATCGCCCAGGCCAGCTGGGACAAGGTGGCGCAGCGCGACCCGGTAGCCATGTACAACCCGATGAGCGTGGAAGACCTGCAGAAGCTGGCGCCCGGCTTCGCATGGCACGACTACCTGGCGTCGGCCCAGCTGGGCGACCTCAAGCGCATCGTGGTGGCGGAGAAGACCGCGTTCCCGAAACTCACGGCGCTCTATGCCAGGACGCCGGTCGCGACCCTCCAGGCCTGGCAGGCCGCGCGCATCGCGGACAACGCAGCGTACTACCTGTCCAAGCCGTTCCAGGACGCCTACTTCGAGATGCACGACAAGACGCTCTCGGGCCAGCAGCAACAGGAAGTGCGCTGGAAGCGTGCGGTGCACGCCGTGTCCGGCGGCGATTGCGGCGTGGGCGAACGGCTGGCCTGCTTCGGCAACCTGGGCTGGGGCGTCGGCGAACTCTATTCGGCCAAGTACTTTCCGGCGTCGTCCAAGGCGAAGATCGAGGAGCTGGTGGCCAACCTCAAGGCGGCCTATCGCGTGCGCATCGAGAAGCTGGACTGGATGGGCCCGAAGACGCGCGAGGAAGCATTGCGCAAGCTGGACACCTACACCATCAAGGTCGGCTATCCGGACCACCCGCGCGACTACTCGAACGTGACCATGAGCAGCGACGATCTCGTCGGCAACGTACTGCACGCCGCCCAGGCGGACTGGACGTTCTACGTGAAGCGCCTCGATGGCAAGGTCGATCGCAGCGACTGGTCGATGACGCCGCAGACCAACGACGCGTACAACGGCTCGTTGCGCGACATCGTGTTTCCCGCGGCGATCCTGCAACCGCCGATCTTCGATCCCAATGCCGATCCCGCCATCAACTATGGCGCGATCGGCGGCGTGATCGGCCACGAGCTCACGCACGGCTTCGACGACGAGGGCCGCAAGATCGACGCCGACGGCAACCTCCGCGACTGGTGGACGTCCGCCGACGCCAAGGCCTTCGAGGAACGCGCGAAGAAACTCGGCGCGCAGTACGACGCGTTCCAACCGCTGCCCGGCGTGCACATCAACGGCAACCTCACCATGGGCGAGAACATCGCCGACCTGGGAGGCCTCACCCTCGCCCTCGATGCCTACCACGCCTCCCTGCAAGGCAAGCCCGCCCCCGTCATCGACGGCCTCACCGGCGACCAGCGCGTATTCCTCGGCTGGGCCCAGGCCTGGCGCGGCAAGCTCACCGACGACGCCATCCGCCGCCAGGTCACCAGCGATCCGCACTCGCCACGCAAGTTCCGCGTGAACGGGCCGGTGCGAAATATCGACGCGTGGTACCAGGCGTTTGGGGTGCAGGGTGGGGAGAAGTTGTATCTGGATCCGAAGGAGCGGGTGCGGATCTGGTGAGATGGAAGAAGCCCGCCGCTTGATGGCGGCGGGCACGACGTTGCCGCCTTCAGACGCGCAAGGCTAGACTGAACGGCGTATTCCACGGGGGAGGAATAGCAATGCGTCGTTCGTATCTTGCCGCCTTCGCGGCAGCCGCCACGCTGGCGGGAATGTCCGCGCATGCGGCCGACCTCAAGGATTTCGCCGAGGCCAGCATGCTGGTCAGCGGGACCGTCGAAGTGCGCCCGGATGGCAGTGTCAGCGGCTATACGCTCTACAAGGAAGAGAAGCTGCCCGCTCCGGTCGTTGACCTGATCAAGCGCAATGTCACCACCTGGAAGTTCGAGCTCAACGGACAGAACACTGCTCCCATCAGGGAGGACATGAACGTTCGGATTGTCGCCAGGGACGTTGACGCACAGCACATGGCACTACGTCTCGAGGGTGCCGCATTCAGCGATGGCGATGAGCCTGAAGACTCATCGATCCGCTGGTCGCATCGCATGTCTCCTTCCTATCCACGCTTTTCCCTCGACCGAGGCATGTCCGGTATCGTCTATGTACTCGTACGCATTGGACGAGATGGCAAGGTCATCAATGCCGGCGTCGAGCAAGTCAATTTGCGTAGATACGTACCGGATCAGACGGAGATGGCGCGATTCCGTAAGGACCTCGCCGACGCCGCAAGGAAGGTTTCCACGCACTGGACTTTCAAGACGCCAAAATCAGGCGCAGAGGCGCAAGCCCCATTCTGGGACGCTCGTATACCAGTCGACTTCGGTCCCGAATTGGGAGCCAACTCAGGGCAAACCTATGGCTCCTGGGAGATCTTTGTCCGCGGCCCTCAGGAGCAGATCGAATGGCGTCAGGACGCTCCGCTTGTCGACGCTCCCGATGCCGTGCCAGATGGCTCGATTCAACCGTTGAGCTCAGGTGCCAAGCTACTTACACCCCTGATGAACTGAGCATCGGTACGCTGCGCCGCAGCGTTGGTCACCCTGAACTGGCCACACCTGCCTCATCGTCACGCTCAGCCCTGTAGAAGGTGACCACCATCGGCGTCGTCATCATCGTGGTGACGATCGCCATCACCAGCAGGATGGTGAACATCGCGGGCGTGATCACGCCCGCGTCGAGGCCCACCTTGATCACGATGAGCTCCATCATGCCGCGGGCATTCATCAGCGAGCCCACGGCAAGGCTGTCGCGCCAGCCCTGGCCCGACAGGCGCGCGCCGGCGGTGCCGCCGATGAGCTTGCCGAGGATGGCGACGCCCAGCACGAGCGCCAGCGCCAGTCCGGCGTCAGCGCTCAACAGCCGGGCTGTCGTGCTCAGTCCCGCAAGCACGAAGAACACCGGCACCAGGGTCGCCAGGGTGACGTGCTCGACGCGTTCGATCAGGCCTTGCAACAGCCGGTCGTCGCGCGGCAGGCACAGGCCGAACAGGAATGCGCCGAACACGGCATGCAAACCCAGCCATTCGGTGATCGCCGCGCAACCGATCGCGCCCGCAAGCAGGAAGGCGAGCACGGCGCCGCTCGCATGACCATCGGGCGCATGTCGCCCGAGCAACCACGCGCAGGACGGACGCAACACGAACCAGGCAACGCCCAGCAGCAGCACCAGTCCCCCCATGGTTCGCCAGAACGGCAGCCAGTCGCCATGCGCGCTGATCAACGCCACCACCAGGGCGAGCGCCACCCAGGCCAGCACGTCGGCCACGGCGGCGGCGGCGATGCCCAGGCGGCCCGGAAGGCTGTCGGTCAGCCCGCGCTCCTTCACGATGCGCGCCATCACCGGCAACGCCGTGATCGCGCAAGCCGTGGCCATGAACATCGCAAAGGGTGCATACGGCACGCCGGTGGGGGCGTAGCCATGGAACAGCCATGGCGAAAGCCCGAGCGCGAGCACGCCGGGCAGGATGAAGGCCAGCCCGCCCACCCACATCGCCGGCCGCAGCAAGCGGTTGCCGGTCGGCACGCGCAGCTCGGCGCCCACCACCGTCATGAACAGCACCAGGCCCAGGGTGCTCAGGCTCTGCAGGGCGCCCAGGCTGTCAGCAGGAAACAGCCTCGCCTGCCAAGTCGGCGCCAGCGCGCCAAACAACAGCGGACCCAGGGCCAGCCCCGCCAGCATCTCGCCCACCACGGCAGGTTGGCCCAGCCAGCGCAGCAGCCAGGCCAGCAGCCGCGAGGCCACGATGATCACGAGCAGTTGGACGAGCAACAACGGATGACCCATCGGCCCTTCCCCTCCCCGTGTAACGAGCGGGCAGCTTGCACGGCGATGGCATCCACCGCAACGACACTGGCCGGCGCGGCTGGCCGCCCCCTGGAACTTTCAGCCCCGCGCGACCCTCCCGTGCAAAATTCCCAGGGGTGCGATAACCCGCCCGGCTGCCTGGCCTTTTTCCAGTTATCCACGTCCCATCCACAAGTTATTGGGTTGACCCACCCTCCCCGGCCCGATATGTTGTGCCCGTCGGTGCCACTCTCAGACCCATGGTCGGACTGGCTCAATAGGGAATCCGGTGGAAATCCGGAACTGCCCCGCAGCGGTAAGCGGAAACGAAAGCCAACAACGCACTGGCCCTCAGCGGCTGGGAAGCGGGAGCGAGTAGGTCGGGTCGCAAGACCCGTGGTCCGCGAGTCCGAAGACCTGCCGACACATCGCGGCCTGAGCGCCACGATGCGAGATGACGGCTTCCGCGGGGAGGTGCGTCGATGCGCGGGGCGATGAGCCCTGCTGCTCGACCGTCCGTGGAATCGCATCTTCCAGCCCTGCGCGCGGGAGCAGGCGGTTGATGACCACGCTTGGAGCGAAGTCGCCATGCAACCTATCGATACCACCTCGCGCGACCGGGAAGACGATCGCGCGGACGCCGCTGCTTTCACTGCCGACACCGCCGTGGCCGAAACGCCACGCACGGACACGCCGTTCGCCCTGACCCCGCCACACAACCCGGGCCAGATGCGCGTGACCAAGCGCAACGGCCGCCAGGAAACGGTGGACGTGAACAAGATCGTCCGCGCCGTGACCCGCAGCAGCGAAGGCCTGCACGCGGTCGATCCGCTGCGCGTCGCGCTCAAGACCATCGGCGGCCTGTACGACGGCGCCACCACGCAGGAGCTGGACGAGCTGTCCATCCGCACCGCCGCCGCGCTCACCGCCGAAGAGCCCGAGTACGGCCAGCTCGCCGCGCGCCTGCTGGGCGCGTACATCGACAAGGAAGTGAGCGGCCAGGAAATCCAGAGCTTCTCGCAGTCGATCGCGCGCGGTGCCGAGCTGGGCATCGTCAACGATCGCCTGCGCGACTTCGTCTCGGCCAATTCGCGCAAGCTCAACGACGCGATCGATCCGCTCGCCACGCGCCGCTTCGAATACTTCGGACTGCGCACGGTGTACGACCGCTACCTGCTGCGCCACCCGCAGCTGCGCAAGGTGATCGAGACGCCGCAGCACTTCTTCATGCGCATCGCCTGCGCGCTGGGCGGCGCCGAGATCGGCGAGACGCTGGAGCTGTATCGCCTGCTGTCCTCGCTGGAATACATCGCCAGCTCGCCGACGCTGTTCAACTCGGGCACGGCGCACGAGCAGCTCAGTTCCTGCTTCCTGCTCGATTCGCCGGCCGATTCGCTCGAGTCGATCTACGAGAAGTACGGTGACGTCGCCAAGCTCAGCAAGTTCGCCGGCGGCATTGGCCTGGCTTACTCGCGCGTGCGTTCGCGCGGTTCGCTGATCAAGGGTACCAACGGCCACTCCAACGGCCTGGTGCCGTGGCTGAAGACGCTGGACGCTTCCGTGGCCGCCGTGAACCAGGGCGGCAAGCGCAAGGGCGCGGCCTGCGTGTACCTGGAGCCGTGGCACGGCGACATCGAGGAGTTCCTCGAGCTACGCGACAACACCGGCGACGAAGCGCGCCGCACCCACAACCTCAACCTGGCCAACTGGATCCCCGACGAATTCATGCGCCGGGTGGAGAGCGACGGCGAATGGTCGCTGTTCGATCCCAAGGTGGTGCCGCACTTCGTCGACAGCTGGGGCGAGACGTTCGAGCAGGCTTACCGCGAAGCGGAAGCCGCCGGCCTGGCCGTGAAGAAGGTGAAGGCGCGTGAGCTGTATGCCCGCATGCTGCGCACGCTGGCCCAGACCGGCAACGGCTGGATGACCTTCAAGGACCGCAGCAACGCCACCAGCAACCAGACGGCCAAGGCGGAAAACGTCATCCACCTGTCGAATCTGTGCACCGAGATCCTGGAAGTCACCAACGCCGAGGAAACGGCGGTGTGCAACCTGGGTTCGGTGAACCTGTCGCGCCACGTGGTGGACGGCCGCTTCGACTTCGACAAGCTCGCCGCCACGGTGCGCACCGCGGTGCGCCAGCTGGATCGCGTGATCGACCTCAACTTCTATCCGATCGATACCGCCAAGGTCGCCAACAACAAGTGGCGCCCGGTGGGACTGGGCGTGATGGGCCTGCAGGACGTGTTCTTCAAGCTGCGCCTGCCGTTCGATTCGGCCGAGGCGCTGGCGCTGTCCACGCGCATCGCCGAGGAGATCTATTTCAACGCGCTGTCGCAGTCGAACGAACTGGCGATGGAACACGGTGCGCATCCGGGCTTTGCCGAAAGCCGCGCCGCCAACGGCGAGCTGCAGTTCGACTATTGGACCCAGGCCAGGCCGAACGACCAGGCCCGCTGGGATGCGCTGCGCGAATCGATCAAGGCCAAGGGCCTGCGCAACTCGCTGCTGATCGCCATCGCCCCGACCGCCACCATCGCGTCCATCGCCGGCTGCTACGAGTGCATCGAGCCGCAGGTCAGCAACCTGTTCAAGCGCGAGACGCTGTCGGGCGACTTTCTGGTGGTGAACCGCTACCTGGTGGAAGAACTGAAGACGCTTGGCCTGTGGACGCCGGAAGTACGCGACGCCATCAAGCTGGCGGAAGGTTCGATCCAGGGCATCACGGCGATTCCGGAACGCCTGCGCACCATCTACCGCACGGTGTGGGAGCTGCCGCAGAAGGCGCTGATCGACCTGGGTGCCGCACGCGGCGCGTATATCGACCAGAGCCAGTCCCTGAACCTGTTCATGGAAAACCCGAACATCGGCCAGCTCAGCTCCATGTACATGTACGCATGGAAGTCAGGCATCAAGACGACGTATTACCTGCGTTCGCGCCCGGCCACGAAGATCGCCAAGACCACGGTGTCCGCGGCACCGGCTGCGAAGCCGGCGCCGGTAGCGGAGCAGGAGCAGGCGACGGCGGCGGTGTTCTGTTCGCTGGAGAATCCCGAGTACTGCGAAGCCTGCCAGTAAACCGCACCACTCCCCTCTCCCATCGGCGACCCGAAGGTAGTCCCCGTGGGAGAGAGGGGCTGGGGGTGAGGGTTCGGGCTAGCCCAAACGTCGCAGGACACCCGCACCCTCATCCGCCCCTCACGGGGCACCTTCTCCCGACGGGAGAAGGGAAGATCGTCAACCGTTGTCGCAAGGATCATCCATGTCCGCCGAATCCAACCGCACCCAGCACATCCTCGATCCCGGCTTCGAACTCACCCTGCGCCCCATGCGCTATCCCGAGTTCTACGAGATGTACCGCAACGCGATCAAGAACACCTGGACCGTGGACGAGGTGGACTTCTCGCTGGACGTCACCGACCTGCGCTCGAAGATGAGCGAGGCCGACCGCCACCTGATCCATCGCCTGGTCGCGTTCTTCGCCACCGGCGACACCATCGTGGCGAACAACCTGGTGCTCAACCTGTACCAGCACATCAACGCACCCGAGGCGCGCATGTACCTGTCGCGCCAGCTGTACGAGGAAGCGCTGCACGTGCAGTTCTACCTTACCCTGCTCGACACCTACATCCCCGATCCAGCCGAGCGCAACAAGGCGTTCGCGGCGATCCAGAACATCCCGTCCATCCGGCAGAAGGGTGAGTTCTGCTTCAAGTGGATCGACTCCATCCAGAACCTGCAGAAGCTGGAGACGCGCGAACACCGCCGCCAGTTCCTGCTCAACCTGATCTGCTTCGCCGCATGCATCGAGGGCCTGTTCTTCTTCGCCGCGTTTGCCTACGTGTACTTCCTGCGATCGCGCGGCCTGCTGCACGGACTGGCCTCGGGCACCAACTGGGTGTTCCGCGACGAGAGCTGCCACATGGCGTTCGCGTTCGACGTGGTGCGCACCGTGCGCGCGGAGGAACCGGACCTGTTCGATGACGAGATGCGCGCGCAGATCGAGGAGATGCTGGAAGACGCCATCGCCTGCGAAACGCAGTTCGCCGAAGACGTGCTGTCCGGTGGCGTGGCGGGCCTGTCGGTGAAGGACATGCGCCAGTACCTCGAGTACTGCGCCGACCAGCGCCTGACCCAGCTCGACCTGCCCAAGAAGTACGGCGCGAAGAACCCGTTCGACTTCATGGACCTGCAGGATGTGCAGGAAGTGACCAACTTCTTCGAGCGCCGCGTCTCGGCGTACCAGGTCGGCGTGCAGGGCGAAGTCGCGTTCGACATGGCGTTCTGACCCACCGGCGCCACGCACGGGCAACGTGCGTGGCGCCTTCCCCCTTATTTTCTCCCGCCGAAGAAGCGGCGCAAGGCCGTGGACAGCCAGCCACCCTCGCTGGTATCGCTCGTGAGCTTGAGCATGTTGCGCTTCACCGAATCGACATAGGCACGATCGTCGCTGCGGATGTGCTGGAACAACCAGCGCGAAAGCATCACCCGCAGCTCTTCCGCGATGTCCTCCCCCGCTCGGAAACGATCGCGATACTGCTGGATGCGGTTCGCGAAGATCTCATGCAGCCGCTGGTGGGCGCGGCAGAACTCGTAGCCCGCGTCCTCGATCAGGGCCTCCTCGAAGGTGAAGTGCGAGAGGGTGTAGTCCACCAGTTCGTCCAGCACGGCGTCGGTCCCTTGACGGTCGCCGTCCTCCTGCGCCTCCTGCAGCGCGTTGAGGATCGCAACGATGCGCCGGTGCTGGTTGTCGATGACCTCAATCCCCGTGTTGAGCTCGTCCTGCCATTCGATCCCCGTCATTTCCCTTACCCCCTGTTTCCCTTTGGCTGACAGAGGTTGCCGATAGTTTCCTGGCCCGCTTTGATGTGGGTCAGTCGCGGGGCACCGGCTTTGTCACACTTGGGCGTGCCAGGGGTGGAGCGGATGTGCGGTGCACGCTCAGTGGGCGGCGCCGAAGAAGCGCCGCAGCGAGCGTGCAAGCCAGCCGCTGCCCTGCTCCTCGGTGCCGACGTCATGCAGGTGGCGGCGAACCGATTCCACGATGGCCTTGTCGTCGTTGCGGATGTGGTTGAACAGCCAGTGCGAGAGTGTGTGCAGCAGCTCGCTGCCAATGTCCTCGCCGGCGCGGAAGCGCAGGTGGTACTCCGAGACGCGTTTGACGAAGACCTCGTGCACGCGCTTGTGCGCACGGGTGAACTCGTAGCCCGCATCCTCCATCAAGGATTCCTCGAAGGTGAAATGGGACAGCGTGTAGTCGACCAGCTCATCGAGGATGTCGCTGAGTTCCTGGCGATCGTGGTGGTCCATGGCTTCGTGCAGATGGTTGATCATCTCCACGATGCGCTTGTGCTGGTTGTCGATGACCTTGATGCCGGTGTTCAGGTCATCCTGCCAGACCATATAGGGCATAACGCACCCTCCGATGTGCGGTGGTCCGGCTATTGGCGTGCATTTTTTCTGTCGGCAGGTTGACCTTGGTCAATCAATCCGGGCGACTTTTGCGATAGCGACACTACGCCGCACGAAGGGCGCCAGCCATGGCGGGCATGGCTGGCGCGGTGCTCATTTCGCGCTGTCCGGCGCATTGAGGTGCAGGAAGGGCAAGGCGCCGCCGCTGTAGGTCGGCAGGCGGCCGTCCCACTTCTCGATGGCCGACATTTGCACCACGTTCGGGTTCTGCCGCAAGGCTTCGCCCTTGAGTGCAATCGCCTTGGCCTCGGCCTCGGCGATGGTGATGCGCGCCTGCGCCTGTCCCTGCGCCTCGGCCTCCACCTTCTGCGCCTCGGCCTGGGCCTGCGCCACCTCGTTCTGGCGCTGCTCGGCCATCTGCGTGGCCTGGATCTTGGCGTTGATCGACTGCACCACGTTTTCCGGCAAGCGCAGTTCGCCGATCCAGTAGATCTTCTCCACCACGATGCCCACCGAGGCGACCTCCTCGCTCACGTCATGCTGCACGGCTTCGATGAGGTTGGCCTTGCCCTTGCCGTACACCGATTCGATCTCCAGGCTGGCCGCTTCCTTCACCAGCGCGTCGCGCACCATGTTGCGCAGGTAGACGTCGGTGAGCTCGTCGATGCCCTTGCGGTACTTCTGGAAGATCAGGGTCACCCTGGCCGGATCGATGTGATACGTGATGCCCACGTCGGCATTCACGGTCAGGCCCTGCGCCGTCTGGAAGCTGATCGACTCGTCCACCGGGCGGCCTTCGGATGCCGAGCGCGTGAACGTATAGGTCTGGGTGAACGTCGGGAAGGTGTACATCTCATAGCCCCAGCCCACCCAGTATCGTCCCGGGGGCAACTCCTGCAGCGATCCCTTGTCGTCGCCGTACATCTGGAACTTCACGCCCACGTTGCCGGCCGGCACCTTGGAGCAGGCCGCCAGCAGCAGGGCCGAAAGCGAGAGTGACAACGTCAGTATGCGTTTCATGGCAGATCATTCCTTGTGGGTGGAAGCGCGGCGCAGGAGCAGGACGCCCCAGGCCACCAGCAAAGCCAGAAGCCCCAGGCCCGCCAGCACGGCCGTGGTGCTGGCGGCCGAGATGAGTTCCGGACCGATAAAGCCGATGTAGAGCAGCAGGCAGGCGACGAACGGCCACAGCCGATGCGCCAGCCAGTCGACGAGCGTCTTCATGGTTTTCCCCGTGGGTGTTGGATCAGCGGCGAATGCCGGTTTGGACGTCCACACGGCCACGCAGCCGGCAGCGACGCACCCGTGCGCGTCGGCCACGAAGGTCGTGGGGAGTCGTCTTGGGTGCGCTAATCCGCGGGCGCGAAGGACAGCCGAGCGAGGCCGGGCAGATCAGCGAAAGCGAAGGATGAGGTCTTCATAAGCGCACTCCGATGCGCGCTGCTGGATGAGGACGGCGCGCAGTCTACTCCGCTTTTGGTGCAATGCAACACAACGAATGCCAGGGCCAAATGAGGGCCTATCGGCCTATTGACTACACGTGTAGTCAAGGGGTAGCGTGACTACAGCTGTAGTCACCAAGGATCGTGCACATGGGCAAGGCAACCATTGGCGACCAGGAGCTGGCGCTCCTGCAGTACATCGCCGAACACAACGATGCGTCGGTCGGCGAGGTCGCCACGGGATTCGGCGAACCGCGCGGCCTCGCGCGCTCCACCGTGCTCACCATGATGGAGCGGTTGCGCGGCAAGGCCTATCTGCGTCGCCGCCAGGTCGCCGGCGTCTATCGCTACTGCCCGGCCACCGGCCCGGGCGAGGTGATGCGCAGCGCGGTGGGCCAATTCGTCGAAAAAACCCTGAGTGGATCGGTATCGCCGTTCGTCGCCTGGATGTCCGAGCGCGGCAAGGTCAGCGATACCGAGCTGGCGGAACTGGAAGCACTGGTCGCGCGACTGCAGTCGCAGCGCAAGGAGAGCTGACATGAGCGCCCTGCCCTCGTTGATGGATGCGCTGCTGGTCCGGCTGGGCTGGACCTCGCTGCAAGCCGTGCTGCTGATCGGCGCCATCTGGCTGATCTGCCGGCAACTGCCACGCCTGAGCGCAGCGACGCGTTCGCTGCTGTGGTGGCTGGTCGGCGTGCAATTGCTGCTGGGCCTGGCGCTGCCGACGCCGGTGGCGCTGCCGCTGCTGTCTCCTCCGGCGCCCGCAACGGTGCAGGTGGGCGAACCCGTGACGCAGACGTTCGTCGCGCCGCGCGAACATCGCATCGGCAGCTTCGGTGGCGGATCGTCCGCGCCGATGCTGGTGGACGACGGCGCCGCGCCGGCCCCGGCGCTGGTGGTCGCTGATTCCCAGGGCTACAGCCTGCCATGGCGGAACATCCTGCTCGCCCTCTGGCTCGCGGGCGTGCTCGTGCAGCTGCTGCTGACGGCCCGCCATTGGCGCGAGGCCCGCGCCGTGCTGCGCGCTTCCGATGCGCTGGACGACCCCGCGCTGCTGGAAGCCTGCCGGGCACAGGCACGGGCCACGGGCCTGCGCCGCTGTCCGTCGCTGCGCGTCTCGCATGCCATCCGCTCGCCCCAGGTGAGTGGCTGGTGGCGACCGGTGGTGTTGCTTCCCGCGGAGCACGCGCTGAGCGAGCAGGAAACCGCGCTGGCACTGGCCCACGAACTCGCGCATCTGCATCGCGGCGATCTCTGGCTCGGCTGGGTGCCGGCCATCGCCCAACGCGTGTTCTTCTTCCATCCGCTGGTGGCATGGTCGATGCGCGAATATGCACTCAACCGCGAAGCGGCCTGCGATGCCCAGGTGATGGAGCAGCATCACGCGGCACCACAGGACTACGGCCGCCTGCTGTTGCGCCTGGGCGTGGCGCACCCGCTGCACGCCGGGCTGGCGGGTGCTTCGCCCACGTTCCTCAACCTGAAGCGGCGCCTCAGCATGCTGCAGGGCGTGTCCCAGGGCGCCACCTCCCGCGTGCGCAGCGCGATGCTGGTCGTCGCGGTGGCGTGCGCCGGCGTGCTGCCGTATCGCGTGACCCAGGCGGCCCCGGAAGCGCCGACACCCTCGGTCACTCCTGCGCCGAGCTCATCCACGGCTGCGCCGACGCCGGAGGTGACGCCCGCTGCGCAACCCACGCCCGCGGCCAAGCCGGTTCCCGCCACGCAGGCGACGCCAGCGGTCGCCGCCAAACCGGCCACCAAGGCCTCGCCGGCGTCCAAGGCCACGGCAGCCAGCAGCGCGTCGCACGGCTGGGTCCCGGAACCCCCGCCGCCGCCACCGCCGGTACCGGCCACGCCGCCGACCCCCGCCACTCCCTCGACCCCGCTCACGCCTCCCACGCCGCCGACTCCACCCGCGCCGCCACCGCCGGCCACAGGCATGCGCGGCCACCACGTCGACATCGATATCGACACCGAGGCGAAGAACGGATTTGCCCTGTTCGACGACAAGGCCAGCACCATCCTTGTCAACGGCACTGACGGCGACGTCGAAGCGGCAAAGCGCGAACGCAAGGGTTCCGAACCGCTGCTGTGGTTCCGCCGGGGCGACCAGGCCTACGTGGTACGCGATAGCGCCACCATCGAACACGCCCGTGCCGCCTATGCGCCGATGCATGAGATCGCCTCGATGGAAGGGCGCATCGCGGGCCAGCAATCGCGCATCGCCAGCATCCAGAGCCGCATGGCCAGCCGGCAGGGTGAACTCGCCGCGCAGCAGGGCGAACTCGAATCCCGCCGTGCCCGGTTGCAGTCCCAGCGTGCCCAGCTGCAATCGCTGCAGGCGGTGCTTTCGGGCCGCGGGGGCCTCTCGCAAACCGGCCTGAGCGACGTGGATGCTCAGATCCGCGCGCTCGACAGCGCGATCCAGGCGGCAGGCCAGCGCGAGCAGGCGGGCGATCGCGAGTTCCAGCGCCAGCAGGAGGAACTCGCCCGCCAGGAACAGCAGCTGGAACGCGAGCAGCAGGCACTGGAAGTGCGCCAGCGCAGCGAGAACAGCAAGGCGGACCGCCAGATGGAAAAGTTGCTCGACGAGGCCATCGCCAAGGGCGTGGCCCGGCCCACCAGCCTGCACTGAATCGCGCCGAATGACGCGCCGCCCGGGAGGCGGCGCGATGCATCGGCGTCATGACGGACGGGGACGAGGCAACGCATTCACGGGTGTCGCAAGCGTGCACCGTCTCCACCGTAAAGGTGGCGATGCAACCGTGAAGGTGGCCACGCTCCAACCTGTCTACCAAGGGCAGAGGGGCTTTGAACACTTGAGGTGAAAAGTCTGGAGTGATGGAAAAGCTCCAAGACTCCAAGTGCGAATCCTTTTCCCGTCCGGAGAAGGTGCCGGCAGGCGGACTAGCTACCCTCGGGGTATGAGGGTGCGGTCGGAGCGCAAACTTGACAGGTTTCGCAAGTGCGCACCCTCACCCCAACCCCTCTCCCGATGGGAGAGGGGCTTTAAGTCTCAATCCTTCGGCGGCTTCATCGTGTACTCCTTCGGCGGCGTCTCGCCGGCGAGGTTGCGCACGAAGTAGTCCCAGCGCTTGCGCATCATGTAGTTGCTGGCGGCGCCGTAACCATGGCGGGCGTTGGGGATCAGCAGCAGGTCGAAGTCCTTGTTGGCCTTGATCAGCGCGTCGACCACCAGCAGCGTCTCGTACGGCGGCACGTTGTCGTCCATGGTGCCGTGCGCCAGCAACAGATGGCCCTTGAGGCCTTCCGCGTGGTTCTGGTTGGCCTGGTCGTCGTAGTTGCTCTTGCCGTCCTTGTCGGCGACCAGCAGGCCCTGCCACTTCTCGGCCCAGTCGTCTTCGTAGTTGCGGTTGTCGTGGTTGCCGCTCTCGGCAATGCCCACCTTGAACAGGTCGGCATGACGGAACATCGCGGTCACCGTGGCGTTGCCGCCGCCGGAATGACCCCAGATGCCCACGCGGTCCATGTCGATCCAGGCGTTGCGCTTGCCCAGTTCCTTCAGGCCCGCCACCTGGTCAGGCAGGGTGTTGTCGCCGATGTTGCCGAAGTAGGCATCGTGGAACGCCTTGGAGCGCCACGGCGTGCCCATGCCGTCCATGGCCACCACGATGAAGCCCAGTTCCGCCAGCGCCTGGTGATCGACGCGCGCCGCCGCGAAGCTGCGCGAACCGACCGAGCCGGTCTGCGGGCCAGGATAGATGTAGTCGACGATCGGGTACTTCTTCGACGGATCGAAGTTCGTCGGCTTGAACATCAGGCCGTAGATGTCCGTCTTGCCATCGCGCCCCTTCACCGTGAACGGCTCGGGTGCCTTCCAGCCGGTGGCCTGCAGGCGCGAGATGTCGGCCTTGGCGATGTCGCGCACCACATGGCCGTCATCGGCGCTGCGCAGCACGGTCACCGGCGCGGTGGTCGGCGTCGAGTACGCGTCGGCGAACAGGCGCCCATCCGGCGAAAGGGTGATGGTGTGGTCGGCCGGCTCCGGCGCCAGCAGCGTCGGCGCACCGCCGTCCAGGCTCACCTTGTAGAACTGCTGGTAGTACGGATCGACGCCGTGCTCGCGACCCACGCCGCGGAACCAGGCCGTGCGCGACTTCGGATCGACCTTGAGCACCTCGGTGACATTGCCTTCACCCGTGGTGATCGCGTGCTTGAGCTTGCCGCTGTCGAGGTCGTAAAGGTACAGGTTGCCCCAGTTGTTGCGCTCGCTGAACCACACCACTTCGTGGCTGTCAGGCAGGTAGTGCCAGTTGACCTTGCCGTTGCCGCTTTCGTAGTAGGTGGGCACGCTTTCATCGAACACGGTGCGCACGGCACCGGTATGCACGTCGGCGACGCGGAACCAGGCCTGCTTGTGATCGCGAGAGGAGGACACGAACGCCAGCGAACCGGCATCCGGCGCCCACTGCACGTCGTCCCAGCCGCCGTCGCGGCCGCAGCTCACGTCGTCGCACAGGGTGGAGCGGTGCTGGTCCGGCTCCATCTTCAGGCGCAGCGTCTTGTGGCTGCCGACGTCGACGATGACGCGCTCGATCATCGTCACTTCCTTGTCGCCCACCAGCGGGTACTTCCACTTCTCCACCTTCGGGTGGCCGACGTTGGTGCCCACGATCACCATGTCGCCGGTCTTGCGCTGGTCCTGCTGGAACGTGGCGATCTGCTTGGAGTCCGGCGACCACACCAGGATGGCCTTGTTGCTGTGCTTCCAGCCGGCGTTGTCGGTGGCGTAGCCGTAGTTCTCCACGCCATCGAGGGTGAGCTGGGTCTCCTTGCCGGTGGCGACATCGCGCACCCACAGGTTCCAGTCGCGCACGAAGGCTTCGCTGCGCTTGTCGGGCGAGAGCACGCCCGGCTCGCTGCCCACGCCTTCGGCGTTCTCGTCCTTGCCAACCGTGCAGGCGGCCGCCTTGGCGTCGCACAGGTAGTGCTTGCCGCGGATGGCGACATCGAGGTGGCCGTCGGCGGTTTCGCTGTAGGCGGTGATACCCAGCTTGTCGGCCTTGACCGGCTTGCCCAGCGCCTTGCCCAGCGCAGCGGCGAGGCGCGCATGGTCAAACAGCGGCGCGGTCCTGCCCGTGGCAGCGTCGTAACGCAAGTAGCGATCGCCCTTGGCGTCGTGGTCGCGGTACCAGAAGTGGCCGTCGTCCAGCCACGTCACGCTGGTCACGGCGTGATCGACCAGCGGCGTGGCGTTGTAACCCACGTAGCGCTCGGCCCTGGCGTAGTCGTCGTTGGTGAGCGTGCGACCCTGTGCGGCCGCGCCCGTCGAAAGTGCACCCAGCACCAGCGCGCCCAGCAGGCGCGTGCCGTGTTTCATCGGAACCATGCGTTCTCCCCAGTCTGCTGCTTGTGACGGACGCCGTCTTGGACGCCTCGTTCAACCTTTCATCCTACTGTCGGCGCGGGGGTGCGGACCCCTGCCATTGGTCCCATGCGGGGGCCGCCTCAGGCGAACTTGAGCAGGCAGACACCCGCGGTGATCAGGGCGAGGCCGGCCCAGCCCCCACGGCGCAGGCGCTCGCCAAACAGGGTGATGCCGAGCAAGGTGGTGGCGATCAGGCCCACGCCGCCCCAGATGCCGTAGGCCACGGACAGCTCGATGCCCTTGATGGCGTAGCTCAGGGCGGTAAACGCCGCCAGCGCGCAGACGATGGCGGCCACCGCCGGGCGCTTGTGGGCGAAGCCGTGCGACTGCTTCATCAGCACGTTGGCCGCGACCTCGAGCGCGATGGCCATGGCCAGGTAGAGCAGGTGGATGGGCTGGAAATCAGGAAGCATGGTCCGCTCCGTGCTCGCCTTCGTCGGTACCGCGCTCGAGCAGGACGATGCCCGCGATGATCAGCGCGATGGCGATGAGCTTGGGCGCACCCAGGTCTTCGGCGAACAGCCACGCGCTGCACAGGGTGATCAACACCAGGCCGATGCTTTCCCACGCACCGTAGGCCACGGCGAGCGGAATGCGCTTCACCGCGAGCGCGAGACTGGTGTAGGACACCACCAGCATCACGTACATCACCGCCAGGCCCATGGCATGCGACGCGTGGTGCGCGCCGTACTTCATCGCCAACGTGCCGATGACTTCGGTGACAATGGCAGCCGTCATGAACAGCCAGTAGCGCAGCATCTGGATCTCCTCGTCGCGCGCCCCCCGATCAAATCCTAACCTCCCCCCTGCCGATCACGCCATGAGCCAAACGAACATCGAAGCCCCCGTCCACCTGCCGGAAGCCCGCATGCTGGAAATGGTCTTTCCCGACCACACCAACCATCTCGGCACCCTGTTCGGCGGCCAGGCCCTGGCGTGGATGGACAAGGCCGCCTTCATCGTGGCCTCGCGCCACGCCCGCCGCACGGTGGTCACGGCGCGTTCCGAGGAAGTGAACTTCCGCACCCCGGTTCGCAAGGGCCAGCTGGCGGAACTGGTGGCGCGCATCGTCCACGTGGGCCACAGCTCGATGACGGTGGAGGTGGAACTGACCGCGGAAGACCCGCTCACCGGCGATCGCCGCGTATGCACCACGGGCCGCTTCGTGATGGTCGCGCTCGACTCCAACGGCGTGCCCGCCACCGTGCCGCCGCTGCCCACGGCTTGACGCAACGCACGCGGGGAGCACACCCTCCCCGGGTCCCCCGCAGGAGCGCTGCGATGTCACCTCGTTTCACCGTCATCGGCAACTACATCTCGCCTTACGTCCGCAAGGTGCTGGCATGCATGGAGCTCAAGGGGCTGGACTACCAGATCGATCCGATCACGCCCTTCATCGGCGATGACCGCTTCAGCGCGCTCAGCCCGCTGCGGCGGATACCGGTGCTGATCGAAGGCGACCTGGTACTCAACGATTCGTCGGTGATCTGCCAGTACCTCGAGGATCGCTTCGTGGAGCCCTCGCTTTATCCCGCCGATGTGGCCCTGCGAGCCAAGGCGCGCTGGGTGGAGGAGTACTGCGATACGCACCTGGCGAGCGTGCTGGTGTGGAAACTGTTCTACCAGAAGGTGGTTCGTCGCCACGTCTTCCAGGAGGAACCCGACGAGGCGATGGTGGCGCATGCCCGCGAGGTGGAGATTCCTGCCGCACTCGATTACCTGGAGAGCTTCGCTCCCGCGGACGGTTTCCTGTTTGGCACGCTATCGATTGCCGACATCAGCATCGCCTCGTATTTCCGCACGGCGTCCTTCGTACGCTACGCGATTGACGTGGAACGCTGGCCGCGCATGGCGGCGCTGGTGGCACGCGTGCAGGCGCTGCCGTCGTTCCGGAAGCTGGCGCGGCTGGAGGAATCGGTCCTTCGGGTACCGCTCGCGGAGCAGCGCGACGCCTTGATCGCTGCCGGTGCTCCGCTGACGGCGGAGACCATGGCTACGCTCACGCCACGCAAGGGGACGTCGCGTTTCGCCTGACCAGGCGCACGCAGCCCACCTGTAGGAGCGCACCCTGTGCGCGAGGCCTTTCGCGCCGGTCTTCATGTTCTTGGCTCTTGCGAGAGCTAAGTGTTGCCTCCGGTAGACCCGCTCTCGCCCGGGTTACCGCCTACGACCGAAGGAAGTCCCCGTGGGACGCGGCGGACATGTCGAGGACCTGCCTGCCTCTGTGGGAGCGCACCCTGTGCGCGAGGCCTTTCGCCTCGGTCTTCATGTTCTTGGTTGTTGATAGAACCGCTTTTGGCCTTCGGTAGTGACGACTCCGCCAGCTTGCCGCCTACGCGGCGGGCGTTTCGATCCCCTGCCGGCGACGCGAAGCTAGTCCCCGTGGGACGCTCGAGTCACTTTTCTTTTGCTGGCCCAAAAGAAAAGTAACCCAAAGAAAATGGC